>Ga0182021_10006753_pt1 | contig 13614 bp, 11 predicted proteins | sample 612E3MmetaG_FD_120493 | JGI IMG/M metagenome (GOLD analysis project Ga0182021, IMG submission 120493) | Permafrost microbial communities from Stordalen Mire, Sweden - 612E3M metaG (Illumina Assembly) | ecosystem: Environmental > Terrestrial > Soil > Wetlands > Permafrost | place: Sweden...
TGTAAAAGCTTGTGATACAATTTAGCTATTTTTTCAAAATCCTTTATTTTTTCACCATGCATGCGCTCCTTCATGAATGTGTATTCAAAAGCGCCCACGATGATTAGCGGCAAGAGCCTATAGATCATCACTCCCTTCGTATTGGGCTGATTAAATATGAAGCCTTTTTTTGCCAATCTATTTGTCATTTTTTCTATATCGGCCGCAGAGAGTCCCGATTTCTCTTTAAGCTGATCTATGGAGAGTGTCGTATCTTTGTCAAAGTTTTTTATTATGAAATCGGCCTCTTCCTCTGTTAAATAGATTTTTACGATCTCAAGCAAGGTATCTGATATAACAAACGGAAGAAGTCCGGCTCTTACAATAATATCTGCTGCTTGGGCGTATTTGCTCGTTAATGCATCCATGACCCTACCTTCTTTTATAAACGTATTTTTGTGGGAAGAATATATTAGGCGCTCTCTTGTATGTCAAGAACATCTTGACCGCCAGATGAGAGATGCGGAAATAATGACCCTGCCAACAAGTGCTGTGTAATACCAATTAGCTATCAGATATTTAAAGGTTGCTTTATCGGGCATAATACCAAGTAAGCTTTCAAAAATTCATATTTTAATTTTTAAAAGCAACTTGGTATAATATGTGAAATATTTAGTAGTGGAAAACGAGTCAAAGACAATATATAAGCCACTAAAACACTGAGGAGGAAAATTCCCATTTACCGTCGTGTTACTTTATCGCGGGTGCTGCAAATCAGCGCTCTGATGATTTTATTTTTACTGGCGCTTTGTTTAATTTGCCTTTCTGTTGGAAGTGTCCATATCAAGCTGGGAAAAGTTTTTAATTCCCTTCTTAGCGCTCTTACGGGAAATTTGTCCGTATCTTCCGAGGAAGAATTGATTTTATTTTCCGTGCGCTTGCCGCGGATTATTTTCGCGGGAATTGTCGGTGCTGCACTTTCTCTGGGAGGGGTTATTTTCCAGGCTATTCTACGCAATCCTCTGGCAGATCCTTATATTCTTGGAATATCGGGCGGCTCAGCCCTCGGCGCTATTATCGGCATTCTTATCGGCGCGGGATCTTTTTATCTGGGAATTCCCTTGCTTGCTTTTCTGGGAGCGCTGGCCACTGTTTTTTTAGTGTTTGTCATGGCCGGGGGAAACAGAGGGCCTCTTCTGGATAATTCACTTTTGCTTTCGGGTGTTGTCGTGAACGCTTTTTTCTCCGCGGCCATCCTCTTTTTTCTATCGATTGTCAACAGTATGGAATTGCACAGCATCACGTTTTGGCTGATGGGCGATCTTTCGCACGCTTCGGTAAAGGAAATTTGTGTAGTGGGCGTCTGCCTGCTGGTTGGTTTTATTCTACTTTACGCGCAGGCTCGGAAACTTAACCTGATTGTGCAGGGCGAAGATACTGCCGAGCATCTGGGTGTTAATGTGGAGAGAACAAAGCAATGGCTTTTGATTGTAACCTCGCTGATTACAGCCGTAGCGGTTTCTCTGGCCGGAATAATCGGATTTGTGGGCATTATGGTGCCTCATCTGATGCGCCTTGTTTTTGGGTCCGATCACCGTCTGATTCTGCCTGTTTCCGCCTTGTTCGGCGCGTCATTTTTAATCGTTGCAGATACTATTGCCAGAGTTGTCTTCGCCCCCGCTGAATTGCCCGTCGGAGTTATCACGGCGCTTTGCGGCGCGCCTTACTTTATTTTTCTTTTGAAAAGAAAGGCATGGTAACCATGTCCATAATCGACGCGAGAAATATAAAATTCAGTTATGGCGTAAAGCCGGTAATGGAAAGCGTTTCATTCACCGTTGATGAAGCGCAAATCGTGGCGGTTATCGGACCGAACGGTTCCGGTAAAACCACTCTTTTGAAAATTATTAACGGCACGCTTTTTCCCGATGACGGACAAATGATTGTTGACGGCAAAGAAACAGACAGATGGTCGCGTAAAGAAATTGCGCGTAAAGTTGCCATCGTGCCGCAGGAGACTGCTGTAACTTTTCCATTTTACACTGAAGAAATCGTGCTGATGGGGAGATTTCCGCATTTAAGCAACTACCGTTTTGAAGATAAGAAAGATTACCGGATAGTCCATGAAGCGATGGAGAAAACAGATACGCTTGCTTTTGCCTCGCGGCGTTTTGATGAGCTAAGCGCCGGAGAACGCCAGCGCGTTTTAATCGCCCGCGCTCTGACCCAGGAGCCGAAAATTTTATTGCTTGATGAAAGCACGGTTTTTTTGGACTTGAAACATCAGGCTCAGTTTTTATATCTGTTGCGGCAATTAAACACATCGCAAAAACTCACGGTGATTTTTGTCACGCACGACGTCAATTTGGCCGCGCAAAACGCGCATAAGATAATTTTGCTTGATTCCGGGAAAATTTATGCTATAGGGATTCCCGCGGAAGTTATTACCGCGGCAAACATAAAAGAGGTTTACGACGTCAACGTTTTTGTTGATCAGAATCCGCATGACGGATCGCCTCGCGCAACATTATTGACAACGTAGCAGCAATTCTGTTTCCAAGGGTAGCCAGCTTACAGAGGTTGCCTGAAAAAATGGAATTGGCAAAAGACTGCTGATAAAGGAAGCCGGTTAAAGTCCGGCGCTGCCCCGCAACTGTAAGCGGAACGAAATCCACATTAGTCCACTGGCGCTTAGCGTTGGGAAGGAGTGGAAAGTAGGTCGCCGCAAGCCAGGAAACTTTATGGTGAGTCTAACTTACTTTGATCCCGAGGGGGAAAGGAGAAGCTCCATGAAGAAAGTCCTCTTTTTAACTCTGTTGTTTTCCTTAGTTGTTTTTTCACCCGCACAAGCTGAAGAAAAAAATAACAGTGATGCCATTGTCACTATGGAAGAAGTCATCGTTACTGCGACTCGTGACACGCAGGAAATTCGCAAAGCTCCGGCCAATGTCACTGTCATTAATGAAGAAGAAATAATCGACTCCGGCGCGACAACGGTGGTGGAAGTTCTGGATAAGCTCGAAAGCATTCAATTTACAACTTACAGCGGCAATCCTTCTCAAGCGTATATTGATATACGAGGTTTGGGCGGCGATAATCCTTACGGAAAAACTCTAATTCTGCTTGACGGACGGCGTCTTAACAGGCCGGATATGGCTTCCATCAACTGGATGCAGATACCTGTCAATACCATTGAAAAAATAGAAATCGTCCGGGGGCCAAGCAGCGTTCTCTATGGCGATGCGGCCATAGGTGGAGTGATTAACATCATCACTAAAAAGGGTAAAGGTGAGCCGAAGTTTAGTGCATCGGTTCTTATGGGGAGCTATGGACTGCATGATGAGAGATTTGGCGTAACCGGCGCTAATGATAAATGGACTTACGCTCTGACGGGAGAAAACAATTTCAGTTCGGGTTACAGGGAGCGGTCGAAGTATTCCGCGCAGGGGGGTGGCATTGATGTGGGATATTCGGCAAGTGATTTATTGAACTTATCATTGGGTGTTTCATTTGATAAAGTGTATTATCAGATGCCCGGAGCATTAACAAAGGAACAGATGGAGCAGGACAGAAGGCAATATCAACCCGCCATGCCGCAGTATTTTATGAATGCCAACGATAATAATGACGGTTCGGACAAATATACAAACGTCAATCTTGGCGTTAAATCATTCTGGGGTGCATTCGGGCAGTTTGAAATCAACTTCATGTACGGCAGAAAGGATCTGCAGGGCAATATACCTTCATGGTCTTCCTACAATTATTCCGACACGAACGCCGATACTTACGGCATTACACCAAGATATATTCTAGACAAAGAAATAATCGGATTTCAAAACAAGGTAATAGTAGGTGTGGATTATTATTATGAACCATACAAAAAGAATTTCTATAACGATCAAGAAAGAATGATACAATCAAGCACGGCCGATCTTAAGCGAGAGAGTGTCGGAGGTTACATCCGCGATGAATTCAGCATACTGAAAAATCTGATTTTGAGCGCCGGTTATCGTTTTGAAGAGACGTCAATTAAAGGCTCCAATACTGATTTTTTCACTCCGGCAAACGATTTTACTAATCAGAAAAATACTTACAAAGCCGAAGCTTATGAAGCCGGACTGACCTGGCTTTTGGGAAAAAAATCCAAGGTGTTCACGAAATGCAGTACAGTTTATCGCATTCCTTTTCTCGAGGAAGTGGCTTATTTCAACGGTAGCGGTGGAGGATTTCTCAAGAATCTAAACAAAGAAAAAGGATTCAGCATGGAAACGGGCACGGAATTTTATCCTCTGGAAAATCTAAAACTCGGGCTGACCATTTTCCGGATTAATATGGAAGATGAAATTCAGTATGTTGGTTATTATCCCACAGGTTATAATCAAAATACCGGTAGAACACGCCACGACGGCGCAGAAGCATCTCTTTCTTATCTCTGGCCCAAATATTTAAAGTTTTTCGGAAACTACACATATCATAAGGCCACGTTCGAGATAGGAGCTAATAATAAAAAAGAAATGCCGTTGGTACCTCAGCACATTGCCAACGCGGGGCTGGAAATTTATCTGCCTTTCAATCTGACACTAAGGCCTGAAATAAAATACGTGGGCGCGGCTTTTCTTTCCGGCGACAACGATAACAATACGGAAAAGCTGAATGATTACACACTGCTGAATATCTATGTTTATTACAAACCATCTTTCGGTAAGTTTAACCTGACGGCTTTTCTAGGCGCTGATAACATTGCCGGCGTGAAGTACTCTTCCTCCGGTCTGGATTACGAGCAATTCGGGATGCCAAATTTTTATTACCCCATGCCGGGTATTACCTTTAAGGGAGGACTTTCAGTTGAGTTTTAAGTTTGCCTGTCTGAAAGACAGTACATTGATATTTATTTTAACCGTTATGTTTACGATTCTTTGCGTAAACATTTCTTGCGCCCGCACGGTAATTGATGAAACAGGCAGGAGGATAAATATAACTACAGCGCCGCAGAGGATTGTTTCCCTTGCTCCCGGCATTACGGAAACGCTTTACGCTCTTGATATTGATAATAAAATAGCAGGCGTAACAACTTTTTGTAATTGGCCGGCGGCAGCACGCACAAAAACGCGAATAGGCGGCTTTACCAATCCCTCCATAGAAAAGATTGTTTCCCTGAAACCGGATTTGATCATTGCTACCGCTGACGGAAACAGAAAAGATACCGTGCAGCAGTTGGAAAGACTTAATTTGCCCGTCTATGTAACAAACCCTTCGGATACCAATGGTGTTCTGAAAAGCATTTTACATATCGGTGAAATAACAAATCGGGAAAAAGAAGCCCAAATACTGGTTGGAAAACTTCAAAAAAGATTGAACAACGTCGCTTATCAAATACGCCATAAAAGGAAACCGCGCGTATTTTTCCAGATTGGTTTGGAGCCGGTAATTACTGCGGGAAGAGGCACGTTAATCAATGAAGTGATTGAACGCGCCGGAGGTGTTAATGTTGCCGGTAATGATGTAGCCAACTATCCCCACTATAGCGCGGAGGGTATCATAGGTGCAGCACCGGAAATAATTATTTTTGCGCCGATGATCAATGATAAGGAATTTGCGGCGGTAAAAAAATTCTGGAAAGAATTCGGAGAACTGCCGGCAGTAAAAAACAACAAAATTTATCCGATGAATGCGGACTTGATTAACAGGGCATCACCGCGCATTTTTGATGCCGTCGAAAAAATGGCGTTAATTTTACATCCGGATTTAAAATTTTCTCGATAATAATTTCATGCTGTGATATCGCCACAGCGATGTGTTTAGAAAGATTTGGATGCCTTTTTTAGAATACAATAAATTTATAAAGTAAGGTTATTATGAATTATCCGGCTATTCCCTTGATTGATGATAAAGCCGCCCAACAGGCGGAAATTCGGCAAAACAACTTGACCAAGCCTCCCAAGAGCCTTGGCCGGTTGGAAGAAATTTCCATCCAATTGGCCGGTATGAAGGCCGATCCAGCCCCCAAAGTTGATCGAAAGGCGGTAATCGTCATGGCTGCTGATCATGGTGTTGCACTGGAAGGAGTCAGCGCCTTTCCTGTAGAAGTAACGTCACAAATGGTGATGAACTTCCTGCACGGTGGCGCCGCCATCAATGTGCTGGCGCGCCAGGCCGGTGCCAGCGTGACCATTGTCGATATTGGAGTAGCTGCTGATTTTGACCCGTCCCTGCCCAGGCTTCTGCACCGTAAAGTTGCCCGTGGGACGCGTAATATGGCCAAGGGTCCGGCCATGACCCGTGCCGAAGCCGAAAAAGCGCTTGCTTGCGGTATGGATGTGCTGGCGCAGGTCGCCGCAAAAGGTCTCGATTTGGTTGCCACAGGCGATATGGGTATCGGTAACACGACGCCGTCCTCGGCAATTGTCGCGGTTATGACAGGGTTGCCGGTCGTCAGAGTTACCGGCCGCGGCACAGGGATCGACGATGCTGGTTTGGCACAAAAGATTAAAGTTATCAAACAGGCAATCACTTTAAACAAGCCTGATCCGAAAGATGCGCTGGATGTGCTTTGCAAAGTCGGTGGTTTGGAAATTGCCGGTCTGACCGGAGTGATGATTGCCGCTGCGGCGCGCCGTATCCCCGTCGTAGTGGATGGATTTATCTCGACTGCTGCCGCCATGATTGCGGTAGGTCTTGTACCATATGTACGAAATTATCTGTTTGGCGCGCACAACTCTGTAGAAATCGGACACAGGGCTATGCTTAAATACCTCGGCTTAAATCCATTGATTGATCTTAATCTGCGTCTGGGAGAGGGCACTGGCGCTGTCTTGGCTTTTCACCTGATTGAAGCCGCATCCCGCATCCTTCGGGAGATGGCGACATTCTCCGAAGCCGGTGTAACGGATAAAGGATGATGATCCGTCTTTGTCCCCCGCTGGCGGGGGTGGCGCGAAGCCGGAGGTGGAGGGATTTCATACGATGAGGAACATAGATTAGTGGAAAAAAGGAAAAACATGCGTAACTTGCGCACGGCCTTTGGATTATTGACTATACTTCCATTCGGAATACCGCAAGATTGGCAACCCGGCGACAGCGGTCGTGCGGGAATCTGGTATCCGCTGGTGGGGATTGTTATCGGTGGGTTAGTCTGGCTTGTCTGGAGAGTATTGATCCTGTACTTCCCGTCGTTAATAGTTGGTGTGTTGACTCTATCGGTATGGATTTTCTTGACCGGTGGGCTCCATCTCGATGGGCTGGCTGACTGCTGCGACGGCTTACTGGTTTCGGGCACGCGGGAGCGGCGGCTGGAAATCATGAAAGATCCACATTTGGGAGCATTCGGTAGTATCGGACTGTTTCTTGTGTTGTTCATCAAAGCTGCGGCGCTCAGTTTATTTACACTTTCTTCCGGTATGGGTATTATCCTGGCGGCGACAATCAGCCGCTGGTTCATTCTGCCTGCTGGGTTGCTGCCGCTCGCGCACCCCGGCGGCATGGGCGCTGATTTTGCCTGCGGACTTAGGCGCGGCGCCATTTTTATCACGGCGATTTTACCGTTAGGACTAGCATTTTTGCTGGGCATGCAAGGTTTTTGGGCAGTGCTTACCGCCATGTTGGCGGCTGCTGCTGTTCTGGGGTTTGCTTACAACCGCATTAACGGTGTAACCGGCGACGTGTTCGGCATGTTGGTCGAAGTGACTGAAGTTGCCGTTTTGCTGAGCTTTACCGTAGGAGTGAAATGATTACATGTCCTTTTAGGTTTGGTACAACTTCCTACATCATTCCGGCCGATATTTTATCTAATGTTCAATATTTGGCCGGGAAAGTACAGGATGTAGAATTAGTGCTGTTCGAAGTGGACGACGGTCCGGGCAACCTGCCCAATCGTGAGCAGATTGCCGAACTATCCAGCATCGCTGCCGACAATGACATGACGTACACAGTTCACCTGCCGCTTGATTTGCGTTTGGCTGACGACGGCTCTTTGCGCCATGTCTCGCTGGAGAAGGCCCGTCGAGTGATTGATTGTACACGCGGGCTTAATCCTTGGGCTTATGTTTTGCATTTGGCCGGGAAATCTGTTCGCAGTGGCGCAACGCCCGAGGCCATGATTCGCTGGCAGGATCAAGCCGTTCAGTCTTTGGAAATCGTTGGAATTTGGGCAGGAGGCACGGAAAAACTGGCCATAGAAAATATGGAAGGTTATCCACTGGATTTCTACCAGTCAGTGCTGAATAAGATTGCCGTTAACCGCGCAGTGGATGTGGGCCATCTCTGGCTAGATAATCACGACCCGGTTGCATATTTACAAGACGCCCTGCCGCGTACGCGCGTTATTCACATTCACGGCATTGAAGGGCGCGACCACAAATCGTTGGCGCATGTGCCGCAGGAAAAATTACGGGCTGTACTGGATGAGCTTGTCCGTGCCAACTATCGTGGTGTTCTGACTGTAGAAGTTTTTTCCGAGGATGATTTTCTAACCTCGTGCGCAGCAATAAAAGCTATTATGAATTCGAACATCTCTTCCTTCTCCTGTGCCGGGTGAGAATAAAATTGGTATAAGGAAAACATATATGAATCCTGAAATACCCATAAGTGGAATAACGCTCATTTTGGGCGGCGCTCGCAGTGGGAAAAGTTCTTTTGCAGAGCAAATTGCACGCGAATCTGGGAAATCAGTTCTTTTTATCGCTACTGCGGCTGCCGGTGATGAAGAAATGGCCGAGCGCATTAGCAAACACAAATCATCGCGACCGCCCGCGTGGCAAACACTCGAACTTCCATGCGACCTCGACAATAATCTCAAAGCGCCTGTTACAGAGATAGTGATTCTAGATTGCATCACTTTACTGATCAGCAATATACTAGTATCGTTGCCGGAAAATGCTTCTGCCAAAATGATCATGCACAATATACAAATCGAAATTGAAGGACTAATCGCCGCGCAGGCCAGACTTGGCGGACAATGGCTGGTGATTTCCAACGAAGTCGGCCTGGGCGTGGTTCCATCCTATCCATTGGGTCGTATCTATCGCGATGCGCTTGGATTTGCCAATCAAGTTCTGGCGAGAGTCGCTAAGCGGGTAATTTTTATGGTTGCCGGAATTCCGATGGTAATCAAGTAGCCAAGGTAGCCAATTTTTACACAAGTAAAATTTGGATTTGATACTTGCCAATATAATTATCTTTTTTTATCTTTATACATTTTCCCATTTTCATTTTTGTAGCTTTAAATTCGCATTTCGGTTAAGTTACCCGCCATGGATACAAAAAGGCTTCTGGTGGATACGCAGAAGAAATTGCTGCGTGCTGTTAATGATTTTGAGCGGGCGAAAGTTTTAAGCATTGATACGGAATATGATTCGTTTCGCTATTTCAGGGAAAAACTTTGCCTGATTCAAATCCATGCCATTAATACAACCTATATATTTGACCCACTGGACAATCTGAATTTGTCTTTTTTAGGCAGATATTTTGACAATCAGAGCATTACCAAGATTCTTCATGCCGCGGATAACGATATTCGTCTTCTCAAAAGAGATTACAAATTTAATTTTAAAAATATTTTTGATACTCACCGGGCGGCTCTTCTTTTGGGCTTTCAACAGTTATCTCTGGAAAAAATGATTAAAGAATTTCTAGGAGTGGAACTGAAAAAAAATAAAAAGATACAGCGTTCGCGATGGGATAACCGCCCACTAACAGAGGAACAATTGGAATACGCTGCCCAGGATGTTATATATCTTCCGGAGCTCTATAAAAAACAATCTGTGGAATTAGACTTAAAAGATTTACGGGATAACGCTGAGAAAGCTTTTATCAAAATTGCCGAGACCGATTGGCGGGAAAGAATATTTAACAGGCAAGGTTATAGAAAAATCAAGGGCTACGATGGTCTGAATCAGGAGCAGAAAGATCTGATCAAAAGGCTTTACATCTGGCGTTTTAATCGGGCGAAAGAAGAAAACCGCGCTGTATTTATGTTTCTGCCAGACAAAAATCTCTTGGACCTGACACTCGATGTGGGACAACCTGAAAAATATTTGTCACAGAGAAAAATGAAAGTGTACGGCGAGGAAATAGAGCGGATAATTAAGCATCTGGAATTGTAAGATAAACATTAAAGTATTAAATATATCGAATTTCTTATCTGGGAAACCTGAATTATCGATGATAAGTTTTACAGGTTAGTGGTCATCCGAAGCATTATCCCCGTATTGACTGCCAAATTTCCTTTGACAGACAATATTCTATTATCTTATACTCCGAACCTCTAAAAAAGGCTGTATGGTACATGAGGTTCGCATGTTGGAAAAATATGAACAACCGCCTATTGACGATCTATTTGAGATCGAGCGCCGCAACGGCGAGATTCTGATCAGCCGCCTCAGGCTTGTTATCCTGCTTGGGTTCGTGCCCGTATTATACATCTTACGTTTTTTTACCGGTTATATCAGCTTAGTATTCATACCTTTGGTAATCGGCAAGTGGCTGCTCATGTGCGCCGCGGCCTATCTGGTCTATCATTTCCTACAACGCGGTTATTACCGCTACTTCATCGGCTATTGCACTATAACACTCGATTTTGCTTTTATCACCATTAGTGTCATTACTCTATCCTTCTACAAAAGCATGCCCACCGGCGCCATGAACGACCCTGTCTTTATTTTGTACTACCTGGTCGGGATTTCGAGTGTTCTGCGCTATGATTACAGTTACATGATCTTCAGCATTACCACAGGCATTGCGATTATAGCCTCACTTGCTGCTTTTGATATGCATTATTTCCATCTTCCTCTTGATTCCTCTGTGCTGATTGACCGTATCGCTGCCTTCGTCTTTTTTACTTTGATGAGTATTTCCTTCTCCAAACTTATCAAGGAATCAGTTGCGCGCGGATACAGCATTATGGAACGGCATTTACGCGTGATTGACGCTATCCTGGACATAGGCCGCAAAATCGCCTCGCACAGCGAGCTTAAAAGATCGCTGAAGAACATAACAATCAAGGCTAAGGAACTCATGCAGTTTGATCTAAGCTGGATATTGCTTTTCGATGAATCTGGACAGAAGGTAAACTGCATATCTGACGATGATCTTCCCCAATCGTTTGAAATTCAGGAATTGATACAAGCAGCCGCTTCTAAAAGTTTGCGAGTCTTTGCGACAAAGTCCAAATTGACTTTGGGCGACAAGGCGGTAATTGATTTGATAGGAACTCCTATCAGAACAGATCAAGGCATCGCCGGAGCCCTCTTTGCGGCAAGAATCCATGAACGTCCTAACTTGGAATATGACCATGCCCTGCTCGACATGCTCGCTGAACACGTCGCGATCTGCATCGGTAACTCGCGTCTGCTGCAACAACTGAAGAAGGAAACCGTATATCTTTATCAGCAACTGGATGATCTCTCCTGTTTTGAAGATATCATTGGTACCAGTGCGAGAATGCGAGAGATATTTGCGCTGATCGGTAAAGTAGCGGTTACAGATATCCCTGTCCTTATTTTGGGTGAAAGCGGGACAGGCAAAGAACTAGTGGCACAGGCGCTCCATAATCTCAGCCGTCGTAAAAACGGTCCCTTTGTTAAGATTAACTGCGCGGCAATTCCCTCGGAACTCATGGAGAGTGAGCTTTTTGGATATGAAAAAGGAGCCTTTACTGGAGCCGTTAGGGCAAAGAAAGGCCGCTTTGAACTGGCCGATGACGGTACCATCTTTCTGGATGAAATAGGCGACATGGATATCGGTTTGCAGGGCAAGCTGCTGCGCATATTGCAGGGACAGGAGTTCGAGCGTGTTGGTGGCGAGATGACACGTAAGGTAGATGTTCGCCTGATCACGGCCACCAATCAGAATCTCGAGGAGATGATTTCCAAAGGGACCTTCCGTGAAGATCTTTTCTACCGGATCAACACTCTGCCTATCCATATGCCCCCTTTGAGAGAACGCCGCGAAGATATTCCGCTACTGGTACGACATTTCCTGAAGAAATACAGCGACGGCAAGAACATTGAATTAACAAGTTCCGCAATGGAATACTTAAGTCAGAAGGAATGGAAAGGTAATGTGCGGGAGCTCGAAAATCTACTTCAACGCATTATAATAATAGCTGATAAAGATATCATTTCCGAAGAAGACATCCGTGCTGTCGATACTCAAGATAGAACGCTTGTTACTAAGGACAATGTTGCAGTAATGAAGGAACACATCAGCATGATCGTTAAGAACTCCTGCACCGTTTCCACGGAAATGGAACGCATCGAGCGTGAATTTATCAGTGAAGCTTTGCGTCTGGCCGGTGGCAATATGCGCAAAGCTGCTTCCCACCTGGGTATACCCAAATCGACTCTGTTCAACAAAATTAATAAATACGATATTAAAATATAACCGTTTTCTGATTTTTTTGTAAATACGCTAATTAATCAGAGGTTTTTTAGAAAAAACAGGAGACTGACTGTCCCATATTTGGGACAAAATATCTGGTATCCGGGACAGTTACGCCCTGTTTTCTTTTTAATTAATCTCAAAAATAAGATAGTCAAAATTATCTTAGCTATATTTACATTGTTTTTAGTAGGCCTTATCCGCGTATGAATCATGATCAAATATGCCCTTTAGGGAAGCGGGCATGAATCGTGCAAATTATCTATGATTTGAGGTGTTAAAGAAAGCCATCCCCCCAGGGGATTTCCAATTATCTGGCGTTTGCATAAATCAAATATGAAAAAAATAAAATTACAGGTGTGAAGATGGCGAAGAAAACAATGGTCGCGATTGTAAAGGTTGATGAATATGACAGCATTGACAAAGCGGTTGCGGCAGCGCTGGATCTGATTGAGGCCGGAAAATATATCAAGCATGAAGACACTGTCCTTTTTAAGCCCAACCTGTTGTTGAAAATAAAAAATGCCTGTACGGAAAGCGATTTCCTTGCAAGCGTGGCGCGTTATATTAAGCAGTATAGTACCAATTTGCAGCTCGGTGATTCGCCGGGGCAATTTCGTCACCGCGCCAAAAGTGTCATTCAATCTATCGGAATGGATGCCGTGATGCAATCAGAAGGGATCGAGTACAAGGAATTCGAGTCCGGCGGTGTGCTGGTCGAAAACAAGCATGCCCGGCATATGAAAAAATCACACATCGCCAAATCCATAACGGATGCCGATTGCATTATCAATCTCTGCCGTCCTAAATCTCATGTGGAAGCAGGTTATACCGGTGCGATAAAAAATTACTGGGGTATCATACCAGGAGGTGAGAAAGCGCGCTGCCATTTGTATGGCCGGAACCCCGCGGAATTCGGGGCGGTACTGGCGGATAACTACCAGACTTTCCTTTGTTTTGAAAAAAAACGGATTGTTGTTATGGATGCCAGAAAATTCATGGAAGGACCAGGGGGGCCAGCCAATGGTTATATGCGCAAAGTTGGTCTTATATTGGCAGGGTACGATGAAGCCGCCATTGACATGGTGATGCTGGCTATCGGGCGTATAGACGGCGTAAAAGCGGTTCCTCATCTGCAAAAAGCGTCCGTTTCAAAAGAAAAGCAGGAATCACATCAACCACGACGGCAAGCATTCTGAATAACTTTCTAACGCGGACGATGACATACAAGTATATGCGAAGGATGCCGGCATTTGCCAA
>Ga0182021_10006754_pt1 | contig 13612 bp, 9 predicted proteins | sample 612E3MmetaG_FD_120493 | JGI IMG/M metagenome (GOLD analysis project Ga0182021, IMG submission 120493) | Permafrost microbial communities from Stordalen Mire, Sweden - 612E3M metaG (Illumina Assembly) | ecosystem: Environmental > Terrestrial > Soil > Wetlands > Permafrost | place: Sweden...
AGCCATCTGCACGAGTTCAGGATGGGGCGGCGGCGCATCGGCATGCCCAGCGACGACGACTCGCCGATCTCGCCGGTGTCTGCCCTTATCAGGAGCATCCGCGCGGACTTGCCGCCTGACATCCTTGAAGCCATTTCAGAGCCCCTTCCGCTGGAGGACGAGAAGACGGTGACGCTCGCCGAGGCCTTGGCGAACGGTCAGGCTCGCCTCGAGTACGTCTACGACTTCGGCGACGACTGGCGCCACGACGTGCTCGTCGAGCGCCTGTCCGACCCGGAGCCCGGCGTGGTCTATCCGCGCTGTCTGACCGGTCGTCGCTCGGGACCGCCCGAAGACTGCGGCGGCGCTTGGGGATACCAAGCCATGCTCGAGGTGCTCGCCGACCCCGCCCACGAACGGTACGACGAGTTGCGCAAGTGGGCTCCGTACTTCGAGCCAGAGGAGTTCGACTTGTCGGCTACGGACGAGGCGGTCAGAAACCCACCGGAGTTCTGGGAGTAGGTCGAACGCCTTGCCGTCGGCCCGAGGGGGTCGACAACGGTCAGTCGAGCGAAATGAGCTCCACGCCCGCCTGCGGGAAGTCGTTCCCGACTGCGAGCAGAGGGAAGCCGGCGTAGCGCGAGAGAGCGTAGGCGCAGCAGTTACCGATGTTCAGACCGGCGGCGTGGTTGCCCTTGCCGTACGTCTGCCAGGCCGTCCGCGCCAGCAGGACGTGCTCGGCGGTCAGCGGGATGGTCTCAACGCCGAGCACCTGCAGGAGCGAGTCCAGGGCGAGCCGACCCGCCGACCCCTTGCGGGCGGCGATCACAATGGACGCCTCGAGCAGGCTGAACGCCGCAGATCCAGCACGTGTCGGCGTTCAGCATCGCGGACAGCAGTGCCGCCGCCTTCGGTTCGCCCAGTAACATGGCGATCAGCGCCGAGCTGTCCACGACCAGCTCGTGCCGAGGCTCGCCGGCCACTCAGGGCGCTCCGTGCTTGTCGTAGCCGAGGATCTGATCCGCGCTGCGCGGGTCCAGATCGGGCAGGGCGGCGGACTGCGCCAGGATGGCCTCCGTCGCCTCCTGCCGGTGATCTGCTGTGCGCCGACCACGCAGCCGCCCGAGGCGCTCTTCCAGCCGGCCGGCGGCAAGCTCGGCCACCCGCTCTCCAAGACCGTCACCAGACGCCTGGGATCAGAGCCTTTCGCTCGTTCGGGTAGTCGGCGAAGTGGCTGCGATACCAGCGGTGGTTGGCGCGCGCCCGGGGCACCAGGTTGGCGGCCGTCCAGACGGCGAAACCCAAGCCGGGCAGCGACCAGGTGGCGACGGCCCATCCGGCCCACTCGATGAGCTCACCGAGGTAGTTGGGGCACGAGATCCAGCGGTAGAGCTCTCCGTGTGGCACTCGATAGGCGTGCTCGCCCGGGGCGCGCAGGCGGCGCAACGTCGCGTCGGAGCGCCGCGTGATGGTGAGCCCGGCGAGAAAAAGTGCCAGACCCAAGAGGAAGCGGGGGTCGGTGAGCCACGACGCCGCGTAGTGGCTCGACCGTCCGAACAGCCACACGGAGTTCAGGACGGCGTTGATGGTGTTGAAGAAGACGGCCATGGCGGCGACGCTCAGCGGCATCCGCCGGGCGTCCTCGCGCAACCGGAACGGATAGATGAAGGCCCGGTAGACGTAGTGCGTCTCCCACATCGCCAGAAAGACCCACGCCGCGGCGCCGCCGTGGTGTGCACCGAGGGCGAAGCCGGCGGCGAAGACGAGTGCCGCCGGCGTCTCCATGACGAGCCAGCCGTATCGGCTGGGCAGTGTCGGTCCCCAGCCGCCGCGGACGTGGCGGCCGTACGGCGCGTCGACGAACAGCAGCACGACGAAGACGGCTGCGGCGACGAGCATCCAGCAGGCGAAGAGCACGGTGGTGAGTACATGCTGGTGCAGTGCGACTCCTCTTTTCTCCGAGGCCAGGATGGCGCGGGTTGCCACCAGGCCCGCGCCATCCTAGCCGAGCCGCCCCGAGACCCGCCAGGTGAGAGGGCCGGCCGGGAGCCGAGTGGACGGAGTCCCGCACCCGCCTGAAAGCCGCGGTGGAGCGGCCTATGTCCCGTCCTCCCTGACCGATACAAGCGAGGTGACGACCCGGAGGGGGGAGCTTTGGCGAAAGCCAAGAAGCCCAACGGCGCCACCGTTGGCTTCGAAGAGAAGCTGTGGACCGCGGCCGACAAGAGGCGCGGCCACATGGATCCGGCCGAGTACAAGCATGTGGCGCTCGGCCTCATCTGTCCAGGCTGAGTGCACTCGGCGCGGGAGCGGTCAGACGGCGCCGAGGATACGGGGGCGCCATCGGTCTTCGGTGTTCTTGTGCCGCGCCCACATGGTCGGCTGTTCACTGCGAACCCAGGGAATCACCTGGTCCGGCGGCATGGGCCGGGCGATGAAGTATCCCTGGGCGTTGTCGCAGCCGAGCTGACGGAGCCGCTCCAGAGCCTGCGGAGTCTCTACTCCCTCGGCGATAGCCGTGAGGCCAATGTCGTGCGCGAGAGTGACGGCCGCCCGGACGATCGCGCCGTCACGTGGCTGCAATCCGAGCTGACCTATGAAGGACTTGTCTATCTTGACCTCGTTCGCGGGGATGGTCTGCAGGTACGCGAGCGAGGACTGCCCCGCGCCGAAATCGTCTATCGACACGTGGGCGCCTAAGGCGCGCAGCTCGCCGAGGATCCGCCGTGCTCTTGCCGGGTCGCTCATGACGCTCGTCTCGGTGATCTCCAGCCACAGGTGGGCAGGATCTACACCAGCACCGAGCAAGGCGTCGCCGACGCGATCCACCAGCGCCAGGTCACGCAGATCGAGAGCCGACAGGTTCACGGCGACGTCTGTCTCCCACCCAGCCTGGGACCAGACGCTGCGCTGGCGGAGCGCCGTGCGTAACGCCCAGGCGGTGAGTCCGGGGATAAGACCGTTCTGCTCGGCAAGGGGGATGAACTCGTCTGGCAGGATCATGCGGCCATCAGCCAGCGGCCAGCGCGCGAGCGCCTCCACGCGGACCACGCTGCCGCCGGCGAGCTCTATCTGAGGCTGATAATGCAGCTCCAGTCCGCCTGCGGTGATCGCGGTCCGCAGGTCGTTGAGCATGGCCAGCCGCGCCGGGCTGTTGGGATCGAGGCTCGAGTCGTACAGTGCCGCGCCACGCGGATTCTCCTTTGCCACATAGAGAGCCACGTCGGCGTGGCGCATGAGCGTACCCGCATCGCGGCCGTGGACGGGGCTGAGGGCTACGCCGATGCTGGCCGCCACGCATACGGTCTGGTTGCGCAGATCGATGCCCGCGGAGAGTGCCCCGCGGAGGGTGGCAGCCACCTCCATGGCGTCGTCGGCCTCGCAGTCCGGCAGCACGACGGCAAACTCGTCCCCCCCGAGCCGGGCCACCAGGTCGCTGTCTCTGAGCGCTCGCCGCAGGCGCTCGGCCACGATGCTCAGCAGCGTATCACCGGCCTCGTGGCCGAAGGTGTCGTTGATCTCCTTGAAGCGGTCCAGGTCGATCAGCAACAGCGTGAGCCCGTGTTTGCGCCGGTTCTGGAGCGCGAGCAGCCGGTCCAGGTGCTCTCTCAGCAGGGTTCTGTTCGGCAGTCCGGTGAGTTCGTCGTGCAGCGCCCGGTGCCGCAGTTGCTCTTCGAGTGCTCGTCGTTCCGTGATCTCGCGCATCACCAGCACGTAGCCGGACACCCGGGAAGCGCTGCCCAGACTGGAGGCGGAGATCTCCAGGAACCGATCGTGGCCGGCATCGTCGGAGACGACGGCCTCTGAGCTGCCTTTCTCAACGAGAGCCTCCAGGACACTCCAGCCGACGGCCGGCTCGAGGCTGGGGAGCAAGTCCGCGAGCGGGCTGGCGACCAGCGCTTCGCTGCTCCTGGCCAGCAGTCGCTCGGCCGCCCGGTTCGCGTTGAGCACGCGCCCGTGTTTGTCGACCACCAGCACGCCGTCCCGCATGCGCTCGAAGACGGCGTCGCGAGCCACGGGCACGATCCCCGGGAACACGTCCAGCGCCTTCAGCCGGGCGATCCCGACAGTGACCAGCACGCCGGTCGCCACGATGGCCGGCGGCGTGAGATCCAGCCCGCCCAGTCTCACCAGCCCGGTGATGGTGAGCAGGTTCGCGGCCCATGGCAGGGCTGCGGCGACGACGAACGTGACCCCCTGAGCCGTAAGCGGTCTGACCTGTCGAAAGACCATGCTCAGGAGGACGACCGACCCCACGAGAAGGCATGCGTACGAGTAGGTTGCATTGATCCAGAACCATTGCCCGTGCTCCACGACCAGCGCGTGCGGTCGGGCGGTAGCCGCCAGCGTCGCCGAGGTCCACACCAGAGGCACCTTGGGGCTCAGGAGAACGAGTACGAGGGTGAGAGCGGGAAGCGCGGCCAAGTACGCGCCGACACGCCGGGTGCCGCGCGAAAGTCGTCCTGTATAGGTCAGGCAGAACAGCAGCCAGCCCCAGGGCACCGAGACAATGCCCACGTAGCTGAGTCGCACCCAGAAGAGCTTGCCCGCGAGCGTGCCGGCGTAGAGCTCACCCAGGCAGGCGCCGCACCAGATCGTGGTGCTGGCCATCATCGCCGCCAGGAACGTCGCCCCCGGGACATGCCGGCGTAGCACGGCGAGCACTGCGAGCACCGCCGAGCCGACTCCCGCGAGTACGGTCGCCCCAATGTATACGTACAGCCAGTCGATCATGTGTAGAGACTCCTCCGCCGCGGCGGCAGACACGGGGCGTTCTGCCCGTCACTGCGCTGAAGACTGCCCTGATGCAGCCTCTGTCGGCATTCAGGGTCGTCTCTCTTCGTTGTCGGCATCGGGAGGCCCGGACTGTACAAACGTGGCGGCTTGCCGTGAACAGACAAAGGGCGGCCATCGCCCGAGGATGGGGCGATGGCCGCCTGGGGAGGGCACGTCTGGGACGGCCGCTACAGCCGTCGTCCTCGTTGGCGCTGCAGCCCGCAAGAGCGCCACGTCGGCCGGTCAGTCAGAGGATCGTGCCCCGCGAGGCGCGGGGTCGCGGCGCCTCACGGGGCGTTGTTGTCTACCGAGTCTTAGCCGATCGTCAGTTCACCTCCGTTGTCGAGGTCGAGGTCGGGGAGGAGGAAGTCGTGGTCGAGGAGGATGTCGAGGTCGTCGATGTGGACGCCTTGGTCAGCCGCTTCAGGACGCCGGCCGCCGTGTTGATGGGCAGGGCGAAGCCGAGGCCCTCGTTGCCGCCGGACTCCGTGGCGATCTGCTCGTTGATCCCGATCACGTGGCCGGTGGAGTCGATCAGCGGACCGCCCGAGTTGCCCTTGTTGATGGCGGCGTCGGTCTGCACGCCGTTGGAGATGGTGGCGCCGTTGGGGGCGGTGAGAGCGCGGTTGGTGGCCGAGACGATGCCCTCAGTCAGCGAGAAGTCGTAGCCGAGAGGATTGCCTATGGCGACTACCGTTTCGCCGACCTTCACGGCGCTTGAGTCGCCGAGCGGGATGGTCACCAGCGCCGGCGACGTGGCGGGGTCTACTTTGAGCACGGCGACGTCGCTGCTTTCATCGATGCCGACGATCGTCGCGGCGACCTTCCTGGTCGTCGTCCCGGTCCCCTTGAAAACGACGGTCACCGAGCTCGCCCTGGTGCCGTCCTCGGAGACCACGTGCGCGTTGGTCAGGGCGTAGCCGTTCGTTGTGGCAACGAAGCCCGAGCCAAGCGACTGGATGGTCGCAGACGAGGGTCCGAAGGAGCCCTGGTCCGCGGTGATCGAGAAGGTGGCCAGCACCTCCACCACGCCGGCGGCGTACTTCTGATAGATCTGCGACGGCGTCAGACTGGTGGTCGTCAGGGCCGTCGACACCGTCGCCGCGCCGCTCGAGGCGGTGGTAGCGGCGGCGGCCGGCGAACTTGCCGCGGCCGTGGTCTTCACGGTGGTCCGTTCCACCCGGGTCGGTACCACGCCGGCCGCCACTAGCACGACCACGACGAGTGCGGCGACGGCGAGTCCGGTCAGGAACGCCGTCCCGTTGTACCTGAGCTTCGCCATAGCCGCCTCCCGTTGTCCTTGCTTTCGGACGTTCCGGCTGGCTTGGTATCCGGCCGGCCGTGGTTGTCACGGTGAGTTGTAGCCGCCCGTTTTGTGAGCGGCCTGAAGGCTTTCTGAGTGTCCGCTGAGAACCGCTCCCGGCGCCCTGCGTCACCGCGCCGGGCGCGGCTCTCAGCCCACTGGCATCCGATCGCCGCGCCGCTCCGTGAGACTCTGGGGGCACCCCCGACGACTCACAGCGTTTCCACAGCAAAGACACAGGCGCTTCGCACACAGGAGGAGTACATTTGGTGGCGCGCAGGCAGAGAGCGCCGCGCGCGGACTGAGTGGAGGATCCAGATGAGCGAGCAGACCAAGGTCCTTGTGGTCGACGACGAGCAGAGCATCACCGACCTCGTCGCGCTGGCGCTTCGTTATGAGCAGTTCGAGGTGGCGGTGGCGCACACCGGGCGCCAGGCGCTGAACGCGGTGCACTCTTTTCAGCCCGACCTGGTGGTGCTGGACGTCATGCTGCCGGACTTCGATGGCTTCGAGGTGGCCCGTCGTATGGGAGCGGAGTCGCCTACGCTGCCCGTGCTGTTCCTGACGGCCCGCGACGCGACCGACGACAAGATCCGCGGTCTCACTCTGGGCGGCGACGACTACATGACCAAACCGTTCAGCCTGGAGGAGTTGGTGGCCCGTATCCGCGCCGTGCTGCGGCGCACACGGCGGGCGACCGAAGAGGCGCAACGGCTGGTCTTCGGCGACCTGGAGATCAACGAGGACACCTACGAGGTACATCGCGCGGGCAAGTCGGTAGAAGTCACGGCGACGGAGTACAAGCTGCTGCACTACCTCATGCTCAACCCGCGGCGCGTCCTCTCAAAGGCGCAGATCCTGGACAGGGTCTGGAACTACGACTTCGGTGGCGACGCTAACGTGGTCGAGATCTACATCAGCTACCTGCGCAAGAAGCTCGATCCGCTCGGGCCGCCGCTGATCCACACCGTGCGGGGCTTCGGCTACTGCCTGCGCGAGACTCAGGAGTAATCGACGTGGGTGACGGAGTCGACCAAGTGCTATTCAGCGGCGCGTCTCAGGCGAAGCCGGCGAGCGCGGCGGACTAACCGGCGGAGATGGACGAAGTGGCCGGAGCATTGTTGAGCGGCGCGCCAACGACGAAGTCACTGAAGCGCGACGGTGTAATCGACGTGGGTGACAGAGTCGACCAAGTGCTATTCAGCGGCGCGCCAGAAGTGAAGCTCACCGGCGCGAGGCACTGAACGGTGTCGCTTCGCCTGCGCATCCTCCTCTCAGTCGTCGTGCTGGTCCTCGTCGGCCTGCTGGTCGCCGATGCGGTGACCTACGTCTCGCTGCGCTCGTTCCTGCTGCGCCGCGTCGACCAGCAGTTAACGGATGCAAGAAGTCCCTCCCTGCACGCTCTGAACGAATCCAGCACTACATCGCCCTCGCAGCTCAACCCATCGCCCGGTGGGGGACCCGGGGGCGGCGTGCCCAACTTCCCGCCGGGCACTTATGCGGCCCTGCTCAGTGCCTCTGGTAAGACCCTCGGATTCGTCAGGTTCATGTATGGCGGCACGTCTACGTCCAAGCCCGAGCTCTCCGTGGCGCTGGTCCGAGCGGCCGCGGCTCACGGCGGCCAGGCGTTCGCCACAGTGGGTTCCGCCGCCGGCGGCAGTCTGGGCTACCGCGTGCTGGCCTGGCAGCCGCGTAGCGGCGGCAACGGCCAGCCGGGTAGCGGCAGCGCGCAGAGCGCATACACGGTCGTGGTGGCCATCCCTCTCACCGACGTGAGCGGGACGCTCCAGCAGCTTCTCCTCGTCGAGATACTGGTCAGCGTCGGCGTGCTGCTCGGCCTTGCCGGGCTGGCGTGGTGGCTGGTGCGTCGCGAGATGCGGCCGCTGGAGGACATGGCCGTCACCGCCGGAGCGATAGCCGCCGGCGACCTCTCGGAGCGCGTCGGGCGGGCGGATGCGGCCACCGAGGTCGGGCGCCTGGGGCTGGCGCTGAACGCCATGCTGGCGCAGATCGAGCAAGCATTCGCGCGGCGCGAGGCGTCCGAAGACGCCCTGCGCCGCTTCCTGGCCCAAGCCTCTCATGAGCTGCGCACGCCGCTGGCGTCCATCCGCGGCTACTCCGAGCTGTTTCGCCGCGGTGCCAAGGACCGCCCAGAAGATCTGGAGCTGGCCATGCGGCGTATCGAGCAGGAGGCGGCCCGCATGGGCGTACTGGTGGAGGAGCTGCTGCTGCTCGCCCGCCTGGACGAGGGCCGGCCGCTGGAGCGGGCACCTGTGGACCTGGCGCGCGTCGCGGCCGACGCCGTCGCCGACGCGCGCATCACCGACCCCGGGCGTTCCATCAGTTGCGACGCGCCGGACCCGGTCGTGGTCACCGGCGACGACGCGCGTCTGCGCCAGGTCGCCACCAACCTGGTGACCAATGCGGTCCGCCACGCCGGCCCGGATGCCCACGTGTGGGTGAGCGTCAGGGCCGCTGGCGACTGGGCGGAGCTGGAGGTGCGCGACGACGGCGCCGGTATGGCGGCCGGGGTGGCTGAGCGCGTGTTCGAGCCGTTCTTCACAGGCGTGGAAGCCGCCGCCGGCTTGGGGGCGGGCTCGGGGCGCGGCGACGTCCAGGCCGCCGCCGCAGATGAGACGCCGCGCGGTGCGCCCGCCGACGCCGCAGCGTCCGCGGACGGCGATGTCGTCCAGGACCGCGCCGCCGGGCCAGGTCTGCCCAAGAACACGACGGGGCTTGGCCTGGCGATCGCCCTGAGCATCGCACGCGCCCACGGGGGCAGTATCGACCTGGAGACGTCCCCCGGTATAGGGACCCGGTTCGTGGTGCGCCTGCCTCTGGAAAACGGTATCCGGGCGGACTCGGGCGGCGAGGCGGAGCCGGGCAGCGGGAGCGCGGCCGTAGCCGCAGACGCGGGCTGAGATTCAGTCGGCCGGCGCGAACAGGCCGGGGGCGGCGGCATTGCGAGGCGCAAAGGACCTCGCGGGCGGGCCAGACGCGGCGGGATCGCGAAGTGGCAGGGCCGGCCCAGGCGCGACCGGCGCGGCAGAAGGCAGGGACGTGACGCCGCGGCCCAGTTCGCCGCGCAGGCAGTAGTCAAGCGACGGACCCGCCCAGGCGGCGATCGTCTCGATGTCCGCAGAAGCCAGCGGCTCCTGCGGCAGCAGATAGCGGCTCACGGCCAGGCCGAGCAGCTGGGAGAAGGCAAGACGCGCTCGCGGGTAGGCGTCGGGCACTCCCACATCCTCCGCGAACGGCCGGATCAGCGTGCCGACGATGTGGGCCTCTATCCTGGCCGCGAGGCGCGGGTCTCGCAACGACGCGCACAGCAGGCTGCGCAGGATCAGCGGGTTATCGTCCGTCTCCCAGAACCGAAGGAAGCGAGCGACGATGGTCTCGCCGGACGACGTGAAGGCGCTGCGGCCGGCCGGCCTCTCGGTGGCCGGCCGCAGCGCCTTCAGCACTATATCCGCCCTGGAAGGGAACACGCGTCGCACGTCGTCGCCGTCCAAGCCGGCGCGGCAGGCGACCGACTGGAAGGTGAGGCCGTCGTAGCCGTCGGAACGCAGCACGGCTGCCACGGAGGCGGCGGCCGTGCTGCGCACCCATTCGTCTGCCAGCGTCGCCGCGCGCCCGGCGGCCGTCGGCAGAGTCCGTCGCCGACAGGCTGCCATTGGCGTCGTCGATTCCGAGCTCGGCCGGCGGATCAGCGACCAAGCGGCGCCGCGCGCTGCCGAGACGGGTTCGCAGCCCGAGCCCAGCCGGCGGCGCAGCAGTCGCGGCGTCGTGCTTCTCGGTCTCCGTCTTCGTCTGGCACGTTGCATGCGCCACATCGCTGCCCTCCAAGTGGGGACTCGGCGGGAGGCTCGGGTCTTTGCGGCCTCCCGCACCGTGCTGCTGGTTCTACAGGGCCGCGGTGTGATCGACCTTGGAGGCATCTGGGTCCCGACTGTGAGTCGTCACAAGTGGATCGGTGTCGTGGTCAGGGAGGAACGCACTTGTGCCGATAGGGATAGCACTGGCGCTCGAGCGATCCGATTCGATCGGCCTTGAGGCATGGCGATCGTTCGAGAGAATGGTGGGAGATGGGTCGCAAACAGGCGAGGCGCGACGGGGGCTGGGAATCGGTTCCCGCGGATGTCCTTCTCGCGACGCTCCCGGTGGGTGTCATCGCCTATCATGTCGACGGGCAGTGCGAATCGGCCAACCGGGCTGCTGCGGAGCTGCTCGGCTTGTCTCACGAGGCTCTGCTCGCCCAGAATTTCAGATACATCAAGGCCTGGCAGGTTTCGGGGGTCCTCGTTCACGCGGAGCGCGTTCTCGAGAGCGGGCAGCCGTACCGGGCGGAAGTGCCGATCAGGACTACATCCGGACGAGATCTGGTCCTTGACTGGCGACTGCAGCGTGTCACGGTAGATGGGCGCCCCGGCCTGCTCCTGGTGTTCGCCGACGTGACCGACCGCATCCGGTTGGAAGCCTCTCTGAAGCTCATGGCGTTCTCAGTGGACCACGCCTCCGACGCCGTGTTCTGGGCGGACCCGGAGGGACGGCTGGTCGACGTGAGCGACTCCACATGCAGGCAGCTGCACTACTCGCGAGACGAGCTGTTGCATATGCGGATCTCCGACATCAGTGGGGAGTTGTCGCCGGAAGATTGGCCCGCCCGCTGGGCGCAGATCAAACACCGGGGCTCCTTCACCTTCGAGAGTCACCACAGGACAAGTACGGGCGAGCTGTTCCCCGTCGAGGTGACTGCCAACTACGTCGAGTTCGCCGGTCGCGAATACGATTGCGCGATCGCCCGCGACATCACGGCACGCAAGCAGGCCGAGGCAGAGATCGCGCATCTGTCGTCCTTCCCGGAATCTACTCCCTGGCCGTTGCTCGAGTTCGGCCGGGACGGACAGGTCCGCTACGCGAATCCGGCGGCGCTGGCCGCGGCCGAGGGACACGGCACGGGCGATCTGCGCGTCTTCCTGCCGCCGGACGTCGAAGAGTTGGCAGCGCGCAGTGTGTCGCCTACAGGGCACTCGTACGAGGAAGTGGCGGTCGGCGCCCAAACATACGGAGAGACCATCTACTTCACCGACGACCTCCAGTCGGTTCGCATCTACGCGCTGGACATCACGAAGCGCAAGCGGGCTGAGGATGCGCTCAAGCTGACGCAACTCGCGGTCGATCACGCGGCGGACCTGATCTACTGGATGGCGCCCGACGGCCGCCTGCTCTACGCGAGCGACTCCTGCTGGCGACGGCATGGCTACCTTCGAGGGGAGATGCTGGACCTGACAGTCTTCGAGCTTGACCCCGCGCAGTCGCCGGAGGCTTGGTCCGAGCACTGGCGGGAGCTCAAAAGGCTCGGCTCCGTCACGTTCGAGACGACGCACCGGACAAAGAAGGGTGAGCTCTTTCCGGTCGAGGTCACCGCCAACTTCGTGCAACAGCACGGACGCGAGTACAACTTCTGCTTCGCTCGCGATATCTCGCGCCGCAAGCGGGCGGACGAGGAACTGCATCGGGCGAAAGACGCCGCCGAGGCGGCAAGCCGCGAGCTCGAGCACGCCGTCCACAGAGCCAACCAGGCGGCCCTGGAAGCACAGTCTGCGAACGAGGCGAAGAGCTCCTTCCTGGCCAACATGAGTCACGAGATCCGCACCCCGATGAACGGCGTGTGCGGCATGACCGACCTGTTGCTGGAGACCGATCTCACACAAGAGCAGCGCGACTGCGCGGAGACCGTGCGGTCTAGCGCCGAGGCGCTGCTCACGGTGATCGGCGACATCCTCGACTTCTCCAAGATCGAGGCCGGCAAGCTCGAGATAGAGACCGTCGAATTCGATGTTCGGGCAATGCTCGAAGACCTCACGGCCCTGCTCGCCTTCCGCGCCAGCGAAAAGGGAGTGGAGCTCACCACGCTGGTAGAGCCGGGAGTGCCCGCCGTACTGCGAGGCGACCCGGGCCGCCTTCGGCAAGTGCTGATGAACCTGGTCGGCAACGCGATCAAGTTCACCGAACGAGGGCAGATCAACGTCACAGTCTCCGCCGAGGCTCAGAGCGAGAGCGCGTTGACCCTCGGGTTTGTGGTGCGCGACAGCGGCATAGGCATTCCCGCTGAGCTTGTCGATCAGCTCTTTCAGCCCTTCACGCAGGCGGACGCCTCCACGACACGGAAGTACGGCGGCACCGGCCTGGGGCTCTCCATAGCAAAAGCGCTGGTGGAGATGATGGGCGGCTCGATCAGGGCGGAGAGCGAGGTCGGCGTGGGTTCCACGTTCTCGTTCAAGGTCAAGCTGGCAACCGGAAGCCCTGAGGCGGCGGAGTTCGTCGCCTTGGCGGCCGGAGAGATCTCCGGCGTTCGTATCCTGGCGGTCGACGACAACGGGACGAACCGGAAGGTGGTCGCCGGCATGCTCGAATCCTGGGGCTGCCGGCATGTGGAGGTATCGTCGGCGGCGAGGGCGCTGGAAGTGCTTCGCGGCGCAGCGGGAGATGGCGACCCGTTCCGGGTCGCCATCCTGGACATGCACATGCCCGAGGTCGACGGCGAGATGCTGGGCCGGGCCATAAAGGACGACACGTCGCTGGGAGACGCAGCGCTGGTCATGATGACATCGGGTGGCGTCCATGGCGACGCGGCGCGACTCGCTGAGGCCGGCTTTGCCGCGTACCTGGTAAAGCCCGTCAGACAGTCGCAGCTGCACGACTGTCTGGCGAGCGTGCTCGGGGCGGCTCTCCTGGACGACGGCTCGAAGGTTCCGGCTTCGCGGTTCATTACGCGGCGCACGCTGGCGGAGTTGGCCCGGCGGCAGGCGCGCATCCTGCTGGCTGAAGACAACGTTGTGAACCAGAAAGTTGCCCTGAAGACTCTCGAGAAGCTGGGGTTCAAGGCTGACGTCGTCGGCAACGGTAGCGAGGCCGTCGCCGCCTTGCGGTTGGCCCGGTACGACCTCGTTCTCATGGACGTGCAGATGCCGGAGATGGACGGCCTCGAGGCCACCCGCCTGATCCGACGACCCGCATCAGGCGCGGTCGATCCCAAGACGCCGATCGTAGCGCTCACCGCACACGCCATGGTGGGAGACAGGCAGAAATGCCTGGATGCCGGCATGGACGACTACCTCGCCAAGCCCTTCAAAGTGTCGGAGCTGCTCGAGGTGCTCGAACGCTGGCTGCCGGTAGGCCCGGACGTCCGGTCGTCGCAGCCGCGCGAAACGCCCACCGCTGCACTGCCGGCGGTGGCGGGCGTGCCGAAAGCTGGAGACGAGCCGGTCTTCGACGAGGCCGTCTTGCTCGATGTCCTGGACGGCGATCGGGAGGCCGCCGCAGAGATCGCCGCCGAGTTCCTCGACGACGCTGTTCTGCAGGTGAATGGCTTGCAGCTGGCGGTCGAGGGTGGCGACCGGCAAGAGATCAAGCGCCGTGCCCACACGCTCAAGGGAGCCTCCGCCAGCATCGGCGCGCGCGCCCTGCGCGCCCGCGCATCGAACCTGGAGAAGATCGCGGACGTCGGCGCTCATAGGGATGTACTCAAGCTGCTCCACGGCATCGAGCGTC
>Ga0182021_10006755_pt1 | contig 13611 bp, 15 predicted proteins | sample 612E3MmetaG_FD_120493 | JGI IMG/M metagenome (GOLD analysis project Ga0182021, IMG submission 120493) | Permafrost microbial communities from Stordalen Mire, Sweden - 612E3M metaG (Illumina Assembly) | ecosystem: Environmental > Terrestrial > Soil > Wetlands > Permafrost | place: Sweden...
CAAAACTCGGTCTGCAGAGGCTTGGCGGGTGAGACAAAGAGCAGACTAAGCTTGTAGGATACTCTGGGCGGTCTCTTCTAGACGGGGAGTTCAACTCTCCCCCGTCTCCACCAGAAACACGGACGTGCCTTTAATAGGCTCGTTGATGATACGAATTTGTGACTCCTCTTTCGCTACTGCAACCTGAAAAATAGGTTTGAAAGGGGGCTTGGGCCGGATGGCTACGATTGACTTGGTTTTTCTGGCATCGACGTAGGCAGCATCCAGCATGGTGAATAATAATTTCCTTTTCTCTTCCAAATCGGCTTCAGCCCAAAGACTCTTCAGATTTATAATAAGCTTCCCGGCTTCTTCCGCGGCGTTGGCCGCCGGCACCACCAGGGATTCTAATTCCATTTCCAGCAGCTTTTTCTGCCGCAGATATTCCCCATCAGGAAATAACCCATCGACATAGGCTTTCCCCATCCGCCTTTGCTTCTCTAAAACAGCCACTCGCTGGTCTTTGACCCGGTGCACTTCGTCTTTCAGGCTGATGATCGCGAGGACTTCTTCAAGCCACCGGGGACCCAACTCAATTGCAGAAATCAATGCTTCCATTTGTTCATCAATTATGCCGCAGGTTATAGCCGTACCCTCGGTGCAAAGCCCGCTGCTTCTCGATGCATTTTGTTCCCGGTAGTAAGCATTTCCGGAATAATAAGTCTGCGATGACATCGGCATACCACAATAGGCACATCTTATTATTCCTTTGAGCAGGTATTGCCTTTGGGGCTTGCTGGTAAGCGTCTCAGAGCGGCCGCTATTCTTTTTCAGCGTAGTCTGGACTATGTCAAAGACCTCTTTACTGACCAGTGCTTCATGTTTTCCGGGCAGCAGCTTCCCGCGATAAGCGACCTGACCGGCGTAAAATGGATTGTGCAGAATCCCGCGGATAGAAGCGGTTGTAAACAGCCTGGGACCGTTAGAGATTTTACCTTTAGCATCAGGCAGGTTGTGCATATTGTGAGTTCTGAAGCCAAGCCCATTTACCATGACGGCTAATTGACTGAGGGTTGTCGTACCGGCGGCATAGCGCTGGAATAACTCGGTGACCATGTCGCCCTCTTTTTCAATGATGTGGACGCTGCCGGGATGTTCGGGGTTGCAGCGCCGTTTCCTTTCTCCGTTTTCCTCAATCCAGCATGATTCAAAGCCAAAGGGAATGCCGCCGGTATGTTTCCCCTCAAAAGCCCGCTGATCTAGTCCCTTGCTCACATGGGCTGCAAGGGCGCCGCTGAAATATTCAGCGAAGGCTCCCAGCATCTGGATGAATAGCTTTCCCTGAGGGGTAGAATAATCGATATTTTCAGTAATGGAAATGATCGCGACGTTATGCTTGGCGAGGATTGCGAATGATTCCAAAGTCACCCGGAGGTTTCTGGACCAGCGGTCAATGCTGTGCACAACAACCACATCAAAAAGTCCCTTCCCGGAATCTTCGAGAAGCTGTTTAAAAACAGGACGTTTAGCAATCGCCTCGGAATGAGCAGACCGGCCTTCTTCCCTGTAAACTCCGACAGGTTCCCAGCCTCTGGCTTTACAGAGCTCATAGAAAAGCCGCTGCTGGGCATCCAGAGAATGGCCTTCTATTTGAGAAGGGTCGGAAACCCTCTGGTAATTTGCCGCCCTGTATGTCATGTTAACTGTCCTTCATTCTTTGTTTTCGTTGTGCCACTGATAACGCTACTTCCGCCAGAGTATTCAAAAAGTTCTTCACCATAAGGTCATCGCTTTTACTAATACCTTCTGGTGTATTGGACAGTGTATACGCGGCGTGTATACTTGTCAACACCTTTTTTCCGTTGTCCGGTGAATTTTCTTTGGGTTTCATAATTACTCTGCCTTGTAATGTGTGTCCAGTAGACGTTTCAGCGTAGCATAGCCAATTTTTAGTTCTCTGGCAGCCTTACGCCGGGAAATCTGCCCGGCATTCAAGCGTTCCAGAACTTCATCAAAGCGCTGTCCGAAGCCGCAGCGGCTGGTTACCCGCGGTCTGCCGATGTGGGATCCCTTAGTTCCGGCTTTCACCATTCCTAATTTCATAGTTCTTCCTTTTCGTGGCTTTCTTCGACTTCATAAACCTGCATCCACAATTGTCAGCAGTTTGGCGTCTATACCGCTCCAAATTAGTTTTGGAGCGGCTTTGCGATTAGGGGAAGGCCCGAGTTCTGGTTAGAAGATTCTTTGGTCTGTAATTTGACTAAGACATCTTCGACGAATTTCTTGTCACAAATGAAAGCGCGAAAATGGCGCCCGTCGCGGGGGCACTTCATCATCAACGACGGCTTACCGGATTTCTTGCTTTTCGTGATTTGGAATGCAATCGGATCACCGCAAACCGGGCATTGGATCGATTGATTTTGTTCAGGTATGATATCTTTTTCGTTAACTGTCATTTTATCCATCCTTATCGAGATAAGACTTACAAATCATGTACAACGCAGTTCCGCGGGTATTGGGACCGATACCCGGCTGCTTCTTCGCTTCCGGAATTGCCTTCTCGATGGCTTTTTCCACGGTCGGCAGCTGTTCTTTGGTAAATTTAACGAGGAGGTTCTTCAGTTTGGCCGCCTGCGCCTGATTCCAGTTTTGCAGATAACCGGCCAGCGTCTCCTGCCCCAACGATGCCATATCCTTAAGGCTCTCCACGGTATCGGGTAGAATGGCCAATATTTCTTCTTCCGGTATCTTTTTCATTACGTTACGGATAAGTTCCGCCTTCAATCCCAGGTCATCATCGCCGTGGATATTGTTTAATGCTTGGGCGAGGAGCCGGGCATGGGCGTCATCAACTTCGACGACTACGCATGGGACCTTCGATACCTTAAACTCGCGGAGTAGCATTAACCGCTGGTTACCGGACAGAACTTCATAAGTGTTCCCAATCGGACGAACGACTAGATTCTGGACCAGACCGTATTTATTTATGCTGGATCTGAGCCGCTGCAGCATCGCATGATCGATTTGATTGACGTTCCAGGATGCTTCTTTTAACGCTTCGACTGGTAATTCAATGATTTCCATGATTTCCACTGTTGCCCTCCTTTTTTGGAAAAGGTAACTCCGGTACCGCCAGCCGGGATCGCCATGATTCATCGAGAAAATAGATGTATTTGTGCTTGGCCATTTGGGGAATTGTCTTTACGGCAAGTCCTTTAGAATTCCAATACTTCATCGAATGGCTCCCCAGTTGGTGTGCCAGAGAGCGGGAATAATGCAGTTTTCCGTCGCCGATGTCGTATAATGGCGTCGCCGATGATAATCCGATATAAAACCAGTTCGTCCCTTGGTAAATCGTACCGACGTGCCCGGCAGCCGGGTCGCTGTATGCGAGGACAAATTTTAAATTCGTACTCTTTTTCAATTCCCGCAAAAGAATACCTAAGACTTTTGACTCAGTGTTTGATGGCAGCTCGTCCGATAACCACAATCTTGTCAGGGTAATGACATCAGTGGGCTCGGCGTCTCGGACAATCTTATAACCGAGGAAGGGACCAACCCCCAATGTTAGTGCCCCAAGTAATCGGGTACCTAAAAATACTCCGATATGTAACTTGGTGCCACCCGGAAAAGAATGTAAATAGTGGTTGCGGATTATTATGTGTTTGGCAGCCACTAGAGAAATTGGTTGTAGGCGTAGTTCGTGGAGCGCCGCGCTGGGAGTTAAACCCGCATTTGATTCCCGGTAGGAACCCGTGCTCTCGTTGACACCAGCGGCGCATATCAGTTTAGTTCTCTTCATGTTCAAAGTTGCTTCTCAGTCCAAAATAGAGGGATATGCTATCCACCTCTTAATAATTTTAATTATTAACCATGAATAGTATAATTCGATATATCTGACACGTTGCATATTTTATGATAATATTGTCATAGTAATGACAACATTATTAAAATAAGAAGGTTTATATGGTACTTGACCTAGCGCTCAAACCCCCGGCAGAGGAGTATCGAAGTATTTTAAGGCGTGCAATTGAGAAGAGTGGCAAGACACAGTCGCGTGTAGCAAACGAAGCCGGTATAGAACCTGGTAATCTAAGCCATATATTAGCCGGCAGGCGTAAACCGATGCGCAGCCTTGAAAAAAATCGGGCACTTATAAAAGCCTGTGGCCAACAAGAATATTTGGCCTTCGACTTGCAGTATGCAGCCGAAGAAGATTATGCCCTAAACATCCAGTCACGTACCTTTCGAAGAGCGATGGTTGTAACTACGCATGCATTAGACTCTCTGCTCGAAAAAACAATTGGAGCTTTGGAATCACACCAGCTTCTGCTTGATGGCCAATTAAACGGAGAAGAACCAATTACATCTGAGGCTTATATACCAGAGCCGCTTATTGCCATGGGGAAAATCATTGAGTCCCTGCGCTATATGTGGCCAATCGAACCCTATGAAAAATGGGATGATTATCCTAATATAAAAAAGCAAATACTCAGAAAGCTTGCCAAACTCCCTGCCCAAAAGGCGGTTGGAATTATTGTTGAGATGGAAGTCGATGAGGCGCTTGAATGGGTTTATGACCAAGGCGACCTGGACCCAATAAAAGAGAAAGACGAACTGGTAATAAGATTGGCGTCAATGTTAGGAGTTGAGGAAGAAGCGCTGAAAGACATCATTATTGGAGTTGGGAAGCTAGCTCCACATTAAGTACTAAAAATGTTACCAGTGTATTTAATTCATCCGGATAATAGCAACAGGGTTCATTTCTTGCTGCTTTTATTTTCTAGTATACTGCTACGTATACTTGTCGTCCGTTCCGCTTAATTTTTATCGACGTCATTCCTTTTCCATGGTTAATTATAATAAACAATCCAGGAAAATGCCTTGTTCAGTTTTTTAATATAAGAAAGCCTTTCTTTTCCATATTTAATTATTGACCGGTACAGGACAAGTATTTACTACAGTCCAAATATTGTTAATGCAGGTGTTGAAATGCCTGCTTAATCGGTTTACCCTGTACAGGGTACATCCGTGAATGAGAGTTATCGATAACGGTCAGATTTCTTTAATTTGGGGGGGTATTGGACCACGGAAATACAACATTTGGACTAAACTGGACTTTGTTTAAACAAGCTTGAACTGCTGCGGCTCATGGGGTTGAAACATGGTAATTGCTTGGGTAGAAGCCCAACGAACCGGATACCTACACGACTAAAGAAATTAAAAGGAAAATGATATGAGGATTCTTTTCGTATGCGCTGGTAGTACCTGCCGGTCGCCGATGGCGAAAGTGATATTGGAACAAAAAATAAAGGCGGCTCGGATATTGGGTAAATTCGAAATAGACTCAGCGGCTTGTGGCATGCCGACAATGAATTACGTCAGTGCTGAAGCCAGGGAAGCAATCACGATAAAATATGGTCAGGATTTATTGACTTCTCACAAACCCAAGAAGATTACTCCTGCCTTAGTTCAGCAGGCGGATGTTATTCTGGTGATGGCAGGTTGGATGAAAGCGGGACTTCCCACGGATAAGACGTTTACCCTGAAGGAGTTTGCCGGGGATTCAGGCGATATCCTGGATCCTTTCGGGCAGGGAATAGATACTTATCTTGAAGTGGCTGCCGAAATGGCTGAAGCAATAGACAAAATACTCCCTAAACTCCAGGATTGTGAGCCGGATAAATTATTATCTGAAAGAGACGCGATGTCCAAGGAAAGTGGTTCAAAGGCTTTTCAAATTTACAGTAAACCAAATCGTAACCGCCATCTGATAGTTTTTCGGGTCGAATGCTGGTCAAGTGTTGTATTATACCGTTAACGTTAACGGTGTCGGTACCGTTATCGTTAACGCATGGTTAGCGACCACTACGTGACCGTTAACAACGGTCAACCGTTAACCGTTAACACCCATCACCATTATTATTAAAATATGTTTGCCCTCTAACAGAACAAATGGATATATTTTAATAATTTTATGGGGCCAGCTAGAATTTGTTGTTAGCCCCCTTTCCAGCAGTCAATCTTTACGAATCAATTCCGCTGTCGGGGGACATCCATTTCTATTCAAATACCGTAACACCAGGGGAGTTATAGAATGGGACATAGCAAACCTTGTTAGTGATGAGGAACGAAAAACTGCCACAAATGGGTTCATTGTCAATGAGATTTAAATGAACGTAGTATAGTGCAAATCTACTGTTGAAATGTGCTCTTCTGAAATTCTGAAGGGAAGGTACCTCCTTTGAGGGAATCAAGCTTCTCGCTGTAGTTTTGTTTTAAATAGCGCAAGATGGGAAGAGCTGCTTTTGTTTCATTCAATTGCAGGAGTGCCCATGCGGCATTATCCCTGACAAATCCATTTTCTCTATCGTTTTCCAAAGTGCCAACCAAAGGTTCAATAGCTTGGTTATCACCTATTTTACCTAGAGCCGCAGCAGCAGTTCCCCTCACTCTCGACTCGACATTTCTGAGCATAAGCCGAATCAATGGCTTGGTCGCTCGCTTATCTCCTATATCGCTTAGTGCGAATATTATCCAATTTAGAAATGCGTAGTCGTCATCACCGTAGGAAGTATCATATTTAATTAACTTTATTAGCGGTTCGACTGCGTCGGGATCTTTTATTAAACCAAGAGTAGTAAGGACTGATTCCCGTAGACTACGTGCAGGATCATCTTTATCGCCAGTCGTCTCTAGTATTTTCAACAGAGTTAGGGTTGCTGCTTTAGGATCTTGGCCAATTTGTCCAAGAACTTTAATTATTTCATCTGCGAGAGTTTGGTCACCATCTTGCGCCGCGCGAAGTAGAGCCTCGATGAGATGAACAATCGCGGGTTGTCCAATCTGGCACAATGCCAGTACCGAATAATCACGTACGCTATCGTATTCACTCGATAAACACTTAATTAGGGGCACAACGGCTTTTATCTCTTTATGATCGCCTAAAAATAATATCGCGTGTTTTAAAACCGCGGGGCTCTGGCTTGTCTTCACGACATCAATCAATGATTCAATATCTTCTTTTTCTACTAAAATATGGACTTGAGCGTGATCTATCTTTTGGGGCGATTTGGTAGTTTTCATTTCAATGCTCCAATGATACGTAAAATACTCGTAAATCACACTTATAATGTGTAGACTCATTGTATATATGCCCATATCATTTAGTCAAGTATTATGCTTGGCAAAAATGAATGAAGACAATACGGCAAAAATTTGGCGAGAAAATAAGAGAACTACGACGGGCGCAAGGTTTATCTCAAGAAGAACTTGCCTTTAGGGCAGGTGTTCACCGAAATTATCTCGGTGGCATTGAAAGAGGCGAGCGGAACCCTGCTTTGGAAAATATTGTAGCTCTTGCAAAAGCATTAGCTGTAGACCCATCAGAATTGTTTCGATTTGAAAGAAATAAACTGCTCAAAAAGTGATTTGTCCCAACAACTCATTGAGTCATTGCATTAAATGAACCCTTCTACAATTTCCCGTTTGCCTACATGTTCCAAAATAGTTATGTCTCGTGCGAATGTAATTTCAGGAGTATAATCGGACTAACCCAAAGGAAATCTGGACGAATTAATTCGTATCGTTTAAATTACTTATCGCTCACAGCAAAGTTATTTTGAAAATGTTCTATCATTTCGTCGTTTTGTAATTGCCAAGCTTTTCTCGAGCTTTTTCAACTTCGTACCGACCGGTGCAGTCAACCTTTAGGCAACCCACTCTCTCACATATTGTCTGGAGTGGAAGATTGATTCTTTCTTTCAGCTTGCCAACATCATATTGATCATAGGTCGTGGATATCCCATATATGCGCGCACGTTTCGCCAGGCTGTTACCTTTTACGGTATCCCCGAGCATGAAACAACAATATGAGGCACTGTCTAAGGCCAAGGCATGATCAGGTATTTTTTGTATTATCCTTTCGAATATGTTGAGTGCACCAAAGTGGTCACCCACCATCATCTTTGCGAATCCAATTGTATATTTGAGCTTCGTTGGAATGTATGGAAGCTCCCGTGTAGCCTGTTCCAAATATTCTTGAGCATTCTTGTAGTGTTTATATGTTAGCAAAACATGGGCAATCTCCATACGCGGCCGATACCATTTCGGGCGAAGTTCCGCCGCTCTGAGACATTCTCTGAATCCTTCATCGGGGTGCCCATGACCGAAGGAAGCATGTGCAAGAAAAACTCCCAAGTCAAGGTGTGCCCTGGGATTGTCCGAATTTATTTGAACAGCTTCACGCAATTCTGCCTCGGTTTTCCTATCCCAGTCGTAGGCCTCATTTCCTGCTCCTGCCCACAAAGCGATGTCTCCATTCACTTCGTGATTAATAAAGATCGCTGAAATGTAATCCACTCTTACAGTAGTGACGTCCGAAGTTGCTGTAAAGTACTTCCAGTTGTCAGCCCGACTTACGACAGTTTCTCCTCTAAGACGCAAATTTCGTTGTACAATTCGTGGGAACCAATCTTTAGAGGCCATCACGAGGTCTCGTCGCCACTCAGGATCAGTTTCTTGTTCCCATAGATGCTTAAAGTGAGAAGGGTCGTAATCGAGTTTACCGGCACCTCCAACACAATATAACAAATATTGAGGATAATTTTCTTCTACTGTTCGAGGTTCCCGCTCGAAATACTCCTGCAATGAAGCGGAATAATGGAAGAGAACACCTGTTAATAGTGTTAACTCATCGGTCTCGATTAGTTTACCAATAAAGTTATAAAGATCATGTAGTATGTAATGCCGGCGCAGTTCAAACAACAAATCATCTGGTTTTGAGTTTGGAATGCGTACTGCAAAAGCTTTGGCTAAACCTTCTATGTGCGTTTGAGTGGGTCTACTACCCTTATTAAACCAATATTTTGCCGTCGTTTCAGTTTGCCCCCCCGCATCAAAAGCAATATCTTCGGGCTTACAATTTGGTCCTACGCACTTGTCGAGCAATTGTTTTAAATACAGAACATTTCCTTCATTTTTTACCCAAAGTGGTATATTATGTTTGAGATGCGGCGATTTCGCCAGATAACGAAAAGCTGCAATGCGCAGAGCCATGTCAATAGACGCTAATCTGAAAACGGTTAATAATAAGTCCTTCTTCCGTGAACTTGGAATCCGCCAATGACTAATTCTTTCTCTGACAGAATCCCATCGATTGGCATACTCCGAAATCGCCCTGATAACCTTAATTTTCAATCCCCATGGACAAATAAATGCTTGATCGAATACTTCTGGATGGGGTAGTATCCCGATAATTGCGTCAGCCAACAATTGGTATATTCGTTGCCTATTATCCTCTTCTATTTTCTCGCCGCGAAAGTATCGTTGTAATTCCTTGGCAAGCAAGGGATCACGTGCAATATCAAAAACATCAAATAAATCGCCAATCATTTGCCCACTCGTTGGAAGATGGTACGATTTGCCGATAGAATTTACTTTCATGTTCATTATGATAGCGGAAGGACTCGCCCGAAATCAATTCGGACGAGTCCTTATCCTCCTTATTCCTTATTGTTTTGCGTCTGGGTTGGATTTTTCGCCCTCGGGGGCTCCATTAGTGGCATGCTCCTCCCAATCGTCGGGGCGGTCATCGTAGCCCCGCGAATCCCAATAGGCATCGTTATTGGGATTCATTTGGTCTGCATGGTTGTCAAGATCACTTTGATGGCTCATCGTTAACCTCCTTTATTTTTTCTATTTTTAGTGTAGTCGAAGAACTGGGAATACGGTAGATACCGAACTGGACAAAACCAAAAGTAAAAGTGTTGTATTTACCTGTTGTTATCGCCGTCTAGCTGTGTTCCCAAAGGGTTATGTCTTGTACGAATCTAATTTGGGGTGTATAATCGGGCTATCCAAAAGGATTTCATTTTGGAGCTGGTAATTCACTAAAGGAAAGTTATGCCGCAAGTTACGATTGAAAATCCAATACTTAATTCACCTTATAAAGAACCCAGCCGTCATTTTAAGTTTTCGGAAGAAGGCATCACCAATGAAATCGACGAATCTGCGTGGGAATCACTCTATGCCACCACCAGTCGCCCGTTTGCCCCGCCAAAAACCGGTAAAATCGCAGTCAAGGTCATCAACCAATACGGGGATGAAGTGCTAAAGGTGTATGAGGTGAAATAGTAACCGAATAATTACACAAGGAAATTGAAATGCCAGATCCTGCTGAATTTGAAGAAAAGGAATTCGAAATACCTTTGTACAATGAGCTAGCGAACGGGAGTCCTTTCTTGTGGTCTCCTGGACAAGTTCTTGAGCAGTCCCTTGGCATTGACGGGGCTCAATTAACTTACAACGCTGCGCTTTGGAAACTACTTGGGTTGGGTCAACAAATTCCACAGGGAGTCCCATTTAACGGGTTAGCATCATTATTAAGGCGTCGAAGATTGCTTCCATCCTTTCGATGCAATCTCTTTCTCCAGATTAAAAGACCATATTATATGATGAATCGAACCAATGGGTATCATGGTTCATGTCCCTATTACCGTTTTGCATTAGATCATGACCAGCAAGCGGTACTTGAAAGAGTTGCAACGAAAGTAGCTGATCGCGCGTTTGTGGGCTATATAAGTCCTGCTTTTTACAAACTAACAGACTTATACAATTATATCGTAACTTCGAATCTTGTTTTACACTCAACAGTTGTAGAAGTGAATTTACTCACTAATCATAAGCATTGGGCATACGACACACCGGGCACACATGGCATCGCTTGCTCTGATCCAAAAGAAATAAATGGGGAACCACTTAAGGATATCATTGAAAAGCTAATAGACATCAATTACGGAGACCAATTATTAAATGATAACGAAGACAATAAAGAACGCACTAATCAAGAACTGAAAGAATTAGCGGCCTCAATTTATGAAAGTTGTGTTGAAGAATGTAAACCTGGTAACTGGATTGGCGATTCGACTCGTGATTGGTTAAAACTCACTGAAAGTCATTGGGATAAAAATACGCCCAAATCTATTATTAACTTTGCAACAATTCAGAGGTTTTGCTACATAAATGGCATATCATGGTTTGTAATCGGATAAAGATTTATAGGGATTAATATGAAAAGTTTGATTGTTGACTTGGAAAATTGCTACGGGATCAAGAAACTTCAGGCTGAGTTCGATTTCTCCCGTCAGGAACCTTATGCCATTTACGCACCAAATGGTTCTATGAAGTCTTCGTTGGCGCAAACTTTTAAGGATGTGTCTGATGGGGTTGCATCTAAAGATCGCATATTCCCAAGCCGAGTCTGTAAACGCAAAATAACTGATGAGAATGGTGTTGATTTACCCACGGGGCACGTGCTCGTTGTTCATCCTTATGACGAGGATTTTGTCCATACAGAAAAGACTTCCACATTACTTGTGGATGCCAAATTGCGAAAAGAGTACGAAGCGCTTTACATCGAGATCGATAAATCGAAAGAGGTGTTCCTGAACGCACTCAAAGAGCAATCTGGTTCGAAGAAGGACTTGGAGAAAGAGATTTCAGCTACGTTCACTAAAAGTGAGGATGATTTTTTCCGAGCGTTGATTCGTGTCAAGGACGAATTGCTCACGCAGCCAGAGGCTCCATTTGCAAAAATACCCTACGACACGCTTTTTGATGAAAAGGTAATGGCCTTTCTCGGAACCAAAGATTTCAAGACAGTTATTGAAGAATACATCAAGAAATACAACGAGCTACTGGCTGCTTCAACATATTTTAAAAAAGGTACGTTTAACTATTATAATGCAGCCACTATTGCAAAGAACCTCGCAGAAAATGGATTCTTTGATGCCAAGCATACGGTTAATTTGAACGCAGATAAGAAGCTCGAGATCACAAGCCAGAAGCAACTAGAAGATTTAATTATAAAAGAGAAAGAAGGCATTTCAAATGACAAGGAACTTAGAAAGAAGTTTGCAGAACTAGGTAAGCTCATTGAAAAAAACGTTACTGTCAGAGATTTTGACAAGTTTTTGGCTGATCATGAAGAACTTCTTCCTAAACTTGCAAACATTGAAGTGTTCAAAGAAGAGATTTGGAAATCGTACTTCAAGGCTCAGATTGCTTTGTATCTTGATTTGATCAGCAAATATCAAGCGGCAGAAAAGAGGAAAAAAGAGATTGAAGAAGAAGCGGGAAAACAACGAACGCAATGGGAGTATGTTATCGAAAGTTTTAACAAACGTTTTTTTGTTCCCTTCAAACTGATTGCTCAAAATAGGGTCTCGGTCATTTTGGGTCAAGAGCCCTTGCTCACACTTGGGTTCCTTTTTGAGGATGGGCCGGATACAGCACCCATGGAGAGGGACAAGTTAATGAACGTATTGAGTACGGGTGAAAAGAAAGCTCTTTATATTTTGAACGTTATCTTTGAAGTTGAGGCCAGAAAAAAGGCTAAACAAGAGACTATTTTCATTTTCGACGATATTGCAGACTCATTCGACTACAAGAATAAATACGCTATCATTCAGTACCTAAACGATATTGCACAAGAACCGTATTTTAATCAAATAATACTGACGCATAATTTCGATTTCTTTCGAACTGTAAACAGCAGGTTTGTCAAATATTCTCATTGCCTTATGGTCGTGAAGAATAGCCAAGGTATTTCTTTAAAACAGGCAATAGGGATTAAAAATATTTTTGTAAATGATTGGAAACCGAATTTCTTCGCCGATCCAAAAAAGAAGATTGCTTCAATCCCATTTATTCGCAACATCATAGAATTTACAAAAGGCGAAAAGGATCCAAGTTTCGACAAACTGACTCATCTCCTTCATTGGAAAGATGGTTCTTCCACTATCAAGCAGAGTGATCTTGATAAAGTCTACAACGACCTTTTTAATACGGCTGGAGTATCGCCCAATGTGAACGAATTAGTTGTTGATATTATCAAACGCGAGGCTGGTGAATGTTTGAAAGCTGGTGATGGTGTAAACTTCGAGAACAAAATCGTTCTTTCGATTGCCATAAGAATATTTTCCGAAAAATTTATGGTTGAGAAAATAAATAATCCCCCCTTTGTTAACAGTATTGATTCTAATCAAACCCCCCAGCTATTGAAAAAATTCGAAGAACTGTTCCCAAAAGAGATTAATGCCAAAGAAATCATACAACGGGTCATTCTGATGACACCGGAGAACATTCACCTGAATTCATTTATGTATGAGCCTATTTTAGATATGTCAGATGATCACTTAAGGAAACTATATATAGATGTGCTGTCTTTGTAAACAAAAAGTGGGTAATCCACAATGAAGTTTTTAAGATGTCACATTTTGTTTGGTCTTACGCCAAAAGCTCTAATATAAATTATCAAATTGCTTTAAATGCTTTGACGGTTGCTTGTCGAGCCTATTAAATTGATCGATTAATTCAGGGCTGGGATTAGAAGTAATTAAATCATGACAATTAATTGAATTGAAATCAAAGTTCGGGAGAGCAAGATTGAGAAGGTTTAGAAATCTCTCAAAATCGAAATACATTAACGGTTTACAGTGCCTGAAACTATTATGGGTATCGATAAATGAAGCTGCCAGGCTGCCGGTTTATGATGCCGCCACCCAGCACGTCTTTGACCAGGGTCATATGATCGGGGAACTGGCGCAGCAGCTGTATCCCGGCGGCGTCAAG
>Ga0182021_10006756_pt1 | contig 13611 bp, 15 predicted proteins | sample 612E3MmetaG_FD_120493 | JGI IMG/M metagenome (GOLD analysis project Ga0182021, IMG submission 120493) | Permafrost microbial communities from Stordalen Mire, Sweden - 612E3M metaG (Illumina Assembly) | ecosystem: Environmental > Terrestrial > Soil > Wetlands > Permafrost | place: Sweden...
ATATGTCGGGGACGGCTCGAACCGCTGGCCGGCTGTGCACCGTCTCGATGCCGCGCGCCTCTTCCGCCTCGCCCTCGAGAGCGCCCCAGCCGGCTCGATCTGGCACGGCGTCGGCGACGAGGGCGTGCCACTCAAGGAGATCGCCGAAAACATCGGGCGCCATTTGAACGTGCCCGTAGCGTCGATCCCCGCCGAAGATGCCGCCGCACACTTCGGCTGGTTGGCGCTCTTGATCGGAGCCGACGCTCCGGCCTCCAGCGCGCGCACACAGGAACTGCTGGGCTGGACGCCGACGCATCGCGGCCTGATCGCCGACCTCGAGCAGGGCCGCTTCTTCATCGAGACGGAAGGGAAGAACTGATGCGTGTATTCGCCACCGGGGTTCATCGGGTCGGCGGTTGTCCGGGAACTGCTCGATACAGGGCACGACGTGGTCGGGCTGGCCCGCTCCGACGCCTCCGCACAGTCTCTCCTGGCCGCGGGTGCCCAGGTTCAACGCGGTGACCTAGAGGACCTAGGTTGAACAGTCCCCGCTCGGCTTCCGCTTGCGCTTCGATCGGCTCACCGCTGGGCGAGCGTGGCCAGGAACTCGGCCGGGGTCACGACCGGCACGACGTCCCGCAGAACCAGCAAGTGGGAGTCGCCCGACACGAGTACATCCGCAGCTGCGGCGCGCGCCAGGTCGAGCAGATACTCGTCGTCTGGGTCGGCGCTGAGCGGCTCCTCGGCTGGCGGCGGGTTGTCGTGGATGGTCCCCTCGTGGGCGATAAGCTCGACATACGCGACTGCTTCGCCCACGGTGACATAGGGACGGAACTTGGCGCGTCCCAGCACATCGCCAAGCTCCGCCAGCAGCATCGGCGATACGACCGGCTCGAAGGCGCCCGCGCGTAACTCGAGCGGGAGCGCGGCGCTTGGACCGCTCTGAAGGTCCCGGATCGGAGCCTCCGAGACCCGGCGTGGCGAAGACCACCCCCTAGCTGATCGTCCGAAGACTCGGCCAGATCGTGACCCAGGGGGCGCGCAGGCCGGTACAAACAGTCACGGCGGTTCCCTGCTCTCCGTTCGGGATGCCGAGCCCATTGTCGATGTGGGCAACGTCGTGGCAGCCGACGAAGAATCGGGTCGGGTCGGCGGGTCTCCAGTCGCCCACGTGCACGACGACCGTCAGGTCGGCCGGCGGCGGCCCCCACGACCAGAACGAGTTGTGGCCGGAGTAGACAGGGGGCAGATCGGTCCCGAGCAAGATGAGCGGGCTCGCCTCGCTGTAGTCGTTGGTCAGGATCACCGCGTGCGCTCGCTCGTCCGCAGGTAGCGCCGCGACAACGCCCTCTACCGTGGCGACGTACTGCGGCCAGCCGACGGTGTTCGCAACGTCGGGGACGGTGGCAGGAAGGGTCGACTTGGCATACGTCGCGAGCGGGAGTATCGGCAAGGTCAAGTACACGATGAGGGCACCCGAGAGGACGGCGGCGGTCGTGAAGGTGACGCCCTTCACGCGCATGTGGCCGCGAGCCAGCCAGCGGTCGAGGAGGATTGCCCCGGCCGCCATGAAGGCCGGCACGCTGCCGATCGCGTAGTAGGCCTTTCCGCCGCTGATGACGACCAGGCCGAGTCCCACCAGGGCGGCGATCCCGATGGGACGCCAAGGCTCGGCCGCCTTGGACCTCAGGACCCAGATAAGACCCGCCGCGGTCACCGGGAACAGGAACGGGCCGGTGAACAGCCATAGCAACGGAACGATCTGGCCGCGGTTGTCGCCGGCGTATTGCGAGATGGCCCGGGCCATGGTGAGTTGCGGCCAGCCGTTGGCCGCCTGCCAGACGAGGTTCGGCAGCCACAGCAGGAACGCGATCCCGATGGCGGCCCACGCCCACGGCGAGCGAACGACATCCCACCGCCGCGCCACGACGAGGCCAACGGCCAACCCTGCGGCGAGGAACAGGAGTGTGTCCTTGTTCTCCAGACCGATCCCCGCCGTGACGCCAACGACCAGCCAGAGACGCCGGTCGCCGCCGGCGAGCAGCTTCACCACCAGCCACAGGATGATCGCCCAGGCGAGCAGGTCCGGCTCCGTCGTGGTGTCGAGATGGCCGCCGGCGAGATAGCCGGAGATCGCCGCCGTGATCGCCGCGAGTGTCTGCGCCCGGCGCGTACCGCCGAGGTCGCGCACCATCAGCGCGATCAGGACCACGATGAGCCCCATCTCGAGTGCGGGCAGGATCCGCACGGCCGTCGGCGAGACCCCCAGGAGGGCGACCGACGCGGCGGACAGGAGCGGCGTCAGCGGCGGTTGGTCGACGTAGCCGAAGGCGGGATGCTGGCCGGCGACGACGAAGTACATCTCGTCGCCGTGGAAGCCATAGGAACCCGCAAGCACAAGGAGCCCGGCGACCATCAGGCCTGCGATCAGAAGCACCGGCCAGGGGACGGCGATCGAGTCAAGACGGCGGTTGGATCGGCTGGCCGAGCTTTTCATTGTCAGACGGCCACGCGGCGGATCGTGGCGTATCCGCCGACGAGGAGAGCGGCCGTGGCGGCGGCGAGAACCCCGGTCAGTCCAAGGGCGGTGAGGTCGGTGAAGAACCGGCCGATATTGGGCCAGGCAGCGAAGCGATCCGCCGTGAGTCCAACCGCAAGGAGCGCGAGGATCTGGGCCACCAGGAAGACCCTCCTGCCCATCCGTCGCCAGCGCAGGTAGACGAGCCCCCACCACAAGCCGTAGACGAACGCGAGCGTCAGAGCCACAAACGACGTCAGCCAGGTGAGGAACCATGGCCCGTCGAGGACGTACTCCACCCGGAAGAAGAACATGCCGAGGCCCCAGCCGCCGGTCGCCCGTTCAATCTCCTGGAGCCCGGCGAGCAGCAACCCGTCGAGCGCAGTCAAGGTAAGCGCGAGCAGGACCGTCCCGAGGTAATAGGAGCGCCGGCTCAAGCCCAGCGCTAGCCCGAACGGCAGCGACCGAGCGACGGTGCTCACACCGACAATGAAGAAGACCGCGTAGATCGACACCAGGCCAGTGAGCCGAGCGTCGTGCATGCCGAGCATGGTGATCACTGCCAATTGAGCCGCGAACAGGAGCGCCAGGGCGGCCCAGGGGAGCGTGACGTAGTTGAAGCGCTGGACCATCTGGTAGCGCGCAACCTTGATCCAGGTACTCATGCCAGGGTCCCTCCACGCGTCTCGTCTGTGGACTGTGCCGCGGGCCCGCCTGCCGCGTGGACTATCAGCTGCTGCAGCGAAACGGGCTCCAGGCTGAGGCGTTGCGCCCGGGCGCTGGCGCGATCGGCCTCGTCGAGTTGCGCGGCCAATACCACCGAGGTCTGCGAAACGATGGAGCGGCGATCCCAGGTCGGGCGGCCGGCGACGAACCGCTCGACGGCCAAGGTGGAGCCGCTAACTCTGGCCGCGCTGCCTCGGATTTCGTCGGCGGCGGCGGCGAGCATGATGCGACCGTGGTCTAGAAGCACCACCCGCTCCAGAAGGTCGGCGACCTCGTCGATCAGATGCGTCGAGAGAACGACCGTCCGGGGATGCTCAGTGTAGTCGGCGAGCAACCGGTCGTTGAAGCTCTGGCGGGCCTCCGAATCCAGCCCCGCGTAGGGCTCGTCGAAGAGCGTGACCTCGGCCCGTGCCGCGAGGCCGATCACGTTGCCGAGCGCGGTCCGCATCCCCCGCGACAGGGCCCCGACGGACCGGTTGGCCGGGAGTTCGCTCTCGGCGACGAGCGTCGCGGCGAGCTCGGCGCTCCAGTTCGGGTAGAACCAGGACGCCAGCCGGAGGGCGTCGCGGACTTTGACATCGGGGAAGACCTGGTCTTCGCGCACGAGCACGATCCGGCGCAGGATCGCGTCGTTCTCAACTGGGCTGGCGCCGAGGACCCGAACGCGGCCCGCAGTCGCGAATTCCTGCGCCGCGACGATGCGCATGAGCGTCGTCTTGCCGGCGCCGTTGCGACCCAGGAGCCCCGTGATGGCCGCGTCTTCGATGTCCAGGCTAATGTCGTCGAGGGCGAGCTGGTCCCGGTAACGGCGGGTCAGACCGGAGAGCGAAACGGTCGGAGTCATGGCTTGCTGCCTTCCCGGGTCTGGCCCAGTTTTCCGATCAGCGCCACCAGGGCGTCCGCGTCGATCCCGAGCCGGCCCGCCTCGGCGACCATCGGCTCGATGTAGCGTTCGCTGAAGCGCTGGCGGCGACCCTCGAGCAGGCGTTCGCGGGCGCCGGCTGCGACGAACATCCCAACGCCGCGGTGCTTCTCGAGCAGCCCGTCGTCGATCAACACGTTGATGCCCTTGGCCGCGGTGGCCGGATTGATCCGATAGAAGGCCGCGAGTTCATTGGTCGAGGGCACCCGCGCCCCCTCGGCGAGAGCCCCCTCGGCGATGTCGTCGGCGAGGCGCTCGGCGATCTGGGAGAAGATCGGCGCGCCGTCATCGAGCACGGTCAGCTCCCTGAACTGTAGGAGGGCGGCCTGTTTGCTGGTTCATTACTTGAGTAATGTACCAATGCAGTATGGCGACGTCAAGCCTCGGTTGAGCGGGTCCCAATCTGCGAGCCAGGTTGAACTGTTCCACGAAGCCGTCCAATCGCCGCGCCATGTCGGCCAGGGCCGCGGCCGGATCCACGACGTACTGAATCTGTGCCGACATCTCTTGCGATGCCGCCGAGACCTGTTCGGCCCCGGCCGAGTTCTCTTCGATGATCGCGGCAATCGACTGTGTTGACTCGGACGCGGCCACAGACCGGATCGAGTCGCGGCTTGGAACTATTGACCAAATACGGCATTTGGTCATAATGGCCGGGTGACAGCATCGACCGACCGGCTTCACGATCCTCGAGATCGAACGGCGCGTGCCTCGCGAATCCTCGACTCGGCGGCGGAGCTGTTGCTGCGGTACGGATACCGGCGTCTGACCATCGAGGACGTCGCCGAACGAGCCGGCATCGGCAAGGGGACCGTATACCTCCATTGGAAGAGCCGCGAGGAGCTGTTCCGGGCCGTGTTCGAACGGGAGGTGGCGGGCGCAATCGAGGAGCTCGTTGCCGTCCTACGCCAGGACGAGCATGCGTGGAGGCTGCACAGACTCGTTCGCTTCTATTTCCTCGCTATCGTCAGCCGTCCGCTGCTTCGCGCCGAATTCCTGTCCGATCCCGAACTGCTCGGCAAGCTCACCCGCCCGGAGAACAGCATTTCTGGACATCGCCACGCCTTGGCGTCGAGCGTCTACTTCGAGCTCCTCTCCGAGCGCGGCATTCTTCGCGGCGAGCTGAGCCCGGCCGCGATCGCCTACGCATCCCTCGCCACCCTGGAGGGCTTCGTCCGAGCCGAGGCGGGTGCTGACGGCAGGTCCATACCCACGGTCGAGGAGCGGGCTGACCTGCTCGCGCAAACGCTCGAGAGAGCGTTCGAGACGGGACTGGAGTTGCCGGCCGAGACCGAGCGGCTGGTTGCCAGCCAGGTCGTCGCCGTGTTCGCCAGCCTTGGAGCCCCGCCGGCGCCGACTGAAAGGAGCATCCGGACATGACTACAGAACGCCGACGCGACCGCGTTCGAAGCTTGTCCAATCGCCTCTTCCTGGCGATCTCGGGGAGGAGATGGCGGGCCTACTCGATCGTCAAGCATGTCGGTCGGACCTCCGGCCGCGAGTACTCCAATCCGGTCTCGGCGTATCCACTCGGCGACGGCTTCGTGATCCCCATCCTCTACGGCACCGAGTCGCAGTGGGTCCGCAACGTCCTTGCGACGGGGCGCCTTACGGTCCGAACCAGGGGACGCGACTACCCACTCAGTCGCCCGTCGATCATCTCTCAGTCGGAGGCAATCGACGCCTTCCCCGCGCCGATGCGGCGCCACTATCGCTCGGCGGACATTCACGACTTCCTCTGGGCGCACCAAGCAGCTGAATAGATCGCGCTGCGGGCCGTTCGCCTGTCTCAGAGGTAGCCGCAAGAGCGATTTGAGGTGCCGCGCAACCGTTGGGAACCACAAGGAGGTGAACATGGCTCCCGAGCCTATTGACACAGCGATCCCAACCGAGACGATCTATGAGCATGCGGGCGGCGACACCGGCCACCACGATCGTGAGCACCTTCTACGACTCCATCTTCGAGGATCCGCTTCTCCAGCCCGTCTTCGGTCACCCGGTTGCCACCCACGTGGATCACTTGACTGCGTTCCTGGCCGAGGAGTTTGGCGGGCCCGCGCGATACACCAACAAGCTGGGCGGGTTTCCCAAAACAGTGGCCGTTCATCGTGGTCGCAAGATCACCGAGCCACAGCGCCAGCGATTCGTGGAGCGGTTCATGGCTGCCGTTGATCAGGCCGGGTTTGCCGACGATGTGCCCTTCAGGAAGACGGTGAAGTCCGCCATCGAGTTCGGCACGCGGATCGCGATCGTCAACTCCAACGCGACCACCGAGGACGAACTCCATCCCCAACGCGTCATTCCGCACTGGCGCTGGTAGATAGGGCATAGAAATGGGCAGCCAATCGATCTTCGCAACCGGCCTCGACAGTCCGCGCGGACTGGCCTTCGGCCGGTGCTCCGCCTGCTCGCCCTGGGCGTCGGGACGCAAGGAGTCGCGCCGAAGGCCTGCCGTCATCCGGGCTAGACGGCGGGGGCGTCGAGCGACTCAAAGGCCTGGCGGACCGTCGCCAGGCGGGCCTCGTCCCAGACGACTGCCGGATCGGGCTCGATGAAGGTCATCGCGATGCTCGCCAGGCCGAGAGCGGTCAGCGACCAATCCGCCATGTTCGCGGCGCCGAACGGCCGGGCCCGGATCGGGCGGGTCGCGATGTCCGGCGTGGCGAGAGCCATGATCACCAGGCCCCGCAGGTCGGCGCTTGCCAGGCTGGCGAACGTCTCGAACGTGGAGTCGAGCTCGGGCCGGAGCCGATAGCCGAGGAGCCCGACCAGGAGCTCCCAGGAGGCGGCGATCCCCCGAATAAACGTGCGCTCGGACGCAGCCAGGGCGACCTGGAGTTCGGCGCGGAGCGTCTCGTCGGCCACGCTCAGGAATGTCGTATGGAGAGCCAGGTATGTCCGCCATTCGGTCGAGATACGCATCGTCTCGAACTCGCGGAGCGAGCCCTGGCGGAGTAGCTCCAGGACCAGCTCGTGGCGCAGATCGGGCGTCTCGAGCCAGTCCAGGTGCTCGAGGACGATGCGCTTGACATCCACTACGGATGTTTCCGCGGCCGAGACCGCGGCAGGCGTGGTCGCCTTCGCCAATTCCTTCAGCAGGTCGCTGAAGAAAAGGTCCTTGTAGGGCCAACGGCGGTAGACGGTGCTGCGGGAGACCCGGGCATCGCGGATGACGTCCTCGAAGCTGATGTGGTCGAGGCTGACTGTCAGGCCGCTCTCGTTGACCATGGCGATGGCGGCGTCGAGCATGCGCCGCTCGGTCTCCTCGTCGGACAACCGGCGAGACCGCCGGCCAAGGCCGGTCCGCGTTTGCGCCAAAGCTGCCACTCTGCTAACCTCCAACCATCGATGAGACATGGTATCCCAAGTTTGGCATCCACCATCCCAGTCGCCACCGAAGAGGTTACCAGGCCAGGTGGCCGGAGGAAAGAACGTGAGCCGTCCCGAGCAATTGATGTACTGGAGCGAGCGCTGGATGTACGAGCGCGGGCGGCCAAATCGCCTAGCTGCGTTCCTGAACCGGGCGTGGGCCTGGGTCGGCCGCATGGGAGTTTGGCGTCGCCTTGTCACGCTGCAAGTCCGCGGCCGGAGCAGCGGCCGGCTGATCTCGTTCCCGCTCATCGTCGCGGACTACCAGGGCGAGCGCTATCTGGTGGCGATGCTCGGCGCCAAGGCGAATTGGGTGGCGAACGTTCGCGCCGCCGGCGGGCTGGCCGTCCTGCGTCACGGCCGAACCGAACTGGTTCAGCTCGAAGAAGTCGATCCTGCCGCGCGAGCACCGATCATTCGACGGCATCTCGAAGTCGCACCGGCGGCGCGCTCGTTCGTCCCGGTCGATCGCCGCGCGCCCCTCGCCGAGTTCGACGCCATCGCCGGGCAGTTCCCTGTCTACCGCATCCGTCCCCGAGTCGACTGAGTGTCGTCGCCGGCCCCACCCCGCAGGAGATCCAGATGAGTAATCCCGCCCGCAGGCTGGATCCATATGTCGCCGACCTATTCGTTGCCGGAGTCGTCGCGGAGTTCTTCCTCGGAGATTCGGGATCTCGGGGATTCCGTCTCAGGGCCGCAGCCAGGAGATGTCGGGCCAGCTTGGCTCGGCGGGATCCTCGCTCGCGTGAGGGTCGAAGTCGCCGTCGGAGAGCGACGCGACTTCGGTGGACGAGCGACTTCCTGCGGCCAGCAGTCGCAAGCGACGCTGACGCGACGAAAACGAACCGGTGCGAACGCGACGAGCGGCCAACTCGCTGCCGATGAGCCAGTCCGCGGTCATGACAACTTCGATCGGCGCTGCCGACGACTCGGGCATGGATCGGGTGGGCTCCTGGTCGGCACCTACCCGGATCGTCGCGTGGGCCGGGGCCACGGCCTGGGTTGGGTGGGCCACCGCCGCCCTGGCCTTCCGCGCCTTGGGGGCCTCCGCCGGTTTGACGGGAGCCGCCAGGGCGTCAACAGCCTCAGGAAGAGCCTCGCCGGGCGCGCGCCCACTCCACGGCTGGAAGGTCAAGACACGCAGCCCTTCCAGCCGGTGAACCAGCCGGAGCGTTTCCTCGACCTCATTGGGGCGAACGTGGCCGGCGGCGACCGCCAACTCCAGGCGCGCCTGCCGCTGACTTTGGTCGAGCTCGAGCAACTCGTCGAGCACCTCTTGACGCCGCCCTTCGCGGCTTGACCGGCTCCAGAACACGTCAATCTCCTACCCGGGATGCGTAACGCCCCACGAAAGATGCCTGCCCCGACCATTTGTCTAGCTAACCGGGACCCTACCATCCGTGGGACTCCAGGAGCGACAGATCTGGGACTTCCGGCGGATTCTGTGGTGCCGTGCGGCACCGGCGCTGAACACCACACCGCGCCGAAACTCCCCAGACACCATCGAACCGCCCAGTACCCTCGCCGGACGAGGGTTCCACGCTCGGGACGGGGAATGGAACTGGAGTCGACGACGGCGCATCCGCGTGCACGGCGAGCAGGTGGTTTCGGTTCCCCCCGGCGTCGGAGCTACCCTGCAGGCGACGCTAGAGATCGCAGCTAGCCCCTGGCTTCGACCGTCCAGTATTCCGTGCGCCCCGAGACGGTCAGGGCGTGAGTGGCCGTCATCACGGCCGCCAGCGCTTCGCGGTACTCTGGGGCGGTGAAGAGGCGGGAGCGAATGCTCTCCCACTCGGCGAGGCTCGCCACTTCGATCTCCTGGACGACCGTATCGAAGGGGCCGGAGAGGTCCGTCATCACCTTCCATCGGTGGTCACCACCCGTCGCGGCGACGACCTGTTTCACGGCTGCCGCAGTCGCAACCGCCAGTTCGCCACCCTTGCCGTACGAGGCCTGGAAGACCATTCGCACGATGATCATCTCGTCTCCTTCGGGACGTCGGGAGAGCCTTGACTGGGACGCCGAGCCTCTCCGAGGCGGCGAGTATGGGCGGGAGCACAGACCCCGACCAGCGCCCGCGGCCCCCGTCCTGCTGGGCGCGGCCCTGGCCACGTTCGTCGTTTCGCTTGACTAACGAACGTCGTTCGTTTATAGTCACGGCATGACCTCGAACAGCGACGTCCGGCCCCGCCAGCGCGGCCCCAAGGCTCTCTTGAGCCGTCAGGCCATCGTCCTTGCTGCGCTGGAAGCGCTGCGCGAAGGCGGACCGGCGGCGCTCACGATGCGCGGGCTCGCCGCTCGTTTGGACACCGGACCGGCATCGCTCTATGCCTGGGTGCGCAACCAGCGTGAGCTGCATGTCCTGGTGCTCGACGCGATCGCATCCGAGGTCGAGCTTCCGGACGAGTCCGATCCACCCGACCGGCAGCTGGTCCAGCTTCTCCTCAACTACGCCTTGCGTCTCTTCGCGTACCGCGGCGCCGCCCAGCTTGCCCTCGCGGCCCAGCCGACCGGCCCGGCCCACCTGGACCTGCTTGAACGATGCCTCGGGCTCCTCGAGCGAATCGGGGTCCCCCAGCGACAGGCGGCGCCCGGTCTCGACACGCTGATCCTGCTGGTCACGGCGACGATCGCCGAGCAGGACACCCGCGAGACGGGCGAGGGCCCCGAGACCATCCCCGATTTCTACGACGCGGCGATAGCCGCCGACCCAAACCGCCGGCCTCGAATCGCTGCCGGCGCCGCTCTTCTCCGAACGCTGGACGGCAACGAGCGGCTCGGCGAATCCATCCGCACTTTCCTCCGGGGTCTCACCGGGTAGCGGCGGCGGCCCTTCCGCGCGCCCCTCCCCTCGAGATCCGACAGCTTCCCGCGAAAGGAACCCTCATGTCCCTCGGCATCGCCATGCCCGCAGAAGCGCGCGTGGCCCAGGTTACCCGCACGATGTGGCTCATCCTTATCGCCGTAGTAATGGCCGACGCCCTCGACCTCATGGACGCGACGCTCACGATGATCGCCGCTCCAACGATCGCCGCCAATCTCGGCGGCGGCGAGTTGCTCATCAAATGGCTGGGTTCTGCCTACGCCCTGGCGCTCGGCTCACTGCTGGTCGTAGGCGGGCGCCTGGGCGATCGCTTCGGGCAGCGCCGGACCTTCCTCATCGGCATTGCGGGTTTCACTCTCGCTTCGGCGGCGTGTGGGATCGCGCCGAATTCGGCGGTGCTCATCGCAGGACGGCTACTCCAGGGCGGCTTCGGGGCGCTGCTCATCCCGCAAGGAGTAGCAGTCCTGACATCAACCTTCCCCCGGGAGATGCTCGGCAAGGCCTTCAGCGCCTTCGGCCCGACGCTGGCCGTGGCATCGGTTGCCGGCCCACTCCTCGGAGCATTCATCGTGACCGCCAACATCGGCGGCCTCAGCTGGCGGCCGATGTTCCTCATCAACGTCGTCATCGGCTCGATCGGCTTCGTTTTGGCCTGGAATGTGATGCCTCGAACCCCCGGCGACCGATCTGTCGTGCTCGACGGCGTGGGCTCGGGCCTTCTCTCGGCGGCCATGCTCATGCTCATCTACGGTCTGATCGAAGGCTCGACGAGCGGGTGGGCGCCGATTGACCTGGTCGCGATCCTCTGCGGCCTGGTCTGCTTCGCGGCCTTCGGGCTGCGCCAGGCCCGGGCGGCGAACCCGCTGATCAAGCCGTCGCTACTGGCCAATCGCGGCTTCACTGCCGGCATCATCGTCGCCCTCGGGTTCTTCTCGATAGTGAGCGGTCTCGGCTACGTCCTGTCGCTGTTCCTTCAGCAGGGCATGGGGCTGACCGCCGTCGAGGCCGCGCTGTCCGGGATCGCGCCGATGGCGATCGGGATCATGGTCGCGTCGTTCGGTGCGGCTCCGCTGATCGAGGGACTCGGGCGCAGGCTCGTGCTGGCCGGCCTCGTTTTGACGCTCGTCGGCGTCGCGGGCCTGTGGGTTGTCATCGCGGTCCAGGGCAGCGCCGTCGGACCGTGGTCCCTCACCCTGCCCGTGTTCGTCATCGGACTTGGAATGGGCTGCGGATTTGGCTCGCTGTTCGCCATCGCCCTCGGCGACATCGATCACGCGGAGGCCGGATCCGCGAGCGGATCTCTCAGCGCGGTCCAGCAACTTGCAGCGGCCATCGGATCGGCCGCGATCACCTCGATCTGGTTTCGGTCGATGACCGCGGACGTCACCGGCGCGATGATTACCTGCCTCGCGGTCGTGGCGATCGTGCTCGTCGCGTGCATGGCCCTCGTCGGCTTGTTGCCGCGGCAGGCGGCGGCGGAGGACGGGCACTGACGCTGGGCGCCGGCGACTGCCTCTTCGGTCGTCGCCGACCTCGTGCCGATCCTTGTTTCGGGCAATGAGACGATCATCGCCTGCCACCAGAAGCCAGGGCTTTGCTCGCTCCAGACGAGAACCGGCGAGAACGACATGGCGTAGCAAGTGACGGCGGAACCGCAGGAATCTCGGCCATCGCCGCCTTGCCCGATTGGGAGAACTTGGCAGCAATCGACGGCTCGGCCGTCATGCGCTGTTCCAGAGGTAGTCGAACCATGATCACGTCCGGTCGGTCTCGCGTGCCCGCCTTAGTCGGCACAATCTTCAGCGTTGCCCTGCTGGCAAACCCTGCGGCTGTATTTGCCGCGGCCGGTTGGTCACCAGCGGCGGTCATTTCCGCGTCCCAGCCATCGCCCACTGCAAGTTCGTTTGCGGTCAACTCGGTCGGAAACGAGCTGTGGGTAGCCGCGCCGCCCGTCGTAGGCGGTTATCTCGTGCAGGTCGCGCAGCGCTCGTTCGGGGGCACGTGGAGCCCCCAGACGACCATCTGGTCTGTCACCAACGGCTTCATCTCCACTCCGACCAACGTCTCTGCTTCGATCGGCGCGAACAACACAGCCTCCGCGGCCTGGCTCCTGGGCGGCTCGATACTGATCGCGGTCCGTTCGTCCTCCGGGACCTGGCAGAAGCCCGTGAGCATCACTACGTCAGGAAGCGGCGCGGCCGGGCTCGTTGAGAAGTCAGACGCGCAGGGCAATGGGGTTGCCGCATGGTCCGAATTCACGGCAGCCGGGTCTATCGTCGAGGCGGTCACTTGGACCGCTTCAGGCGCCTTTAGCAGCGTCGTCCAGCTCTCTGGGCTGGGGCAGTCGGAATTCCTGCCGGACCTGGCCGTAAACGAAACTGGAACCGCCGTCGTCGTCTGGCCGCAGGCCACCACATTCGGCGGCAGCTCGTATCAGATCCTGTCGGCGACCCGACCTGCCGGCGGCAGCTGGAGCGCGGCAACGGCCGTTTCGCCGGTCATCCCGCAGGGGAATTCGCCCCGAGTAGCCCTCGATGGATCCGGCAACGCCACAGTCGTCTGGGAGCAGAATGCGACGGTCAATGCCGCGACACGGCCCGCCGGTGGCGCGTGGGGTAGCCCGACGACCATCGAGTCGGCCAGCCTTGTCGGTCCAGACTCTGCCGTCTCCGACGCAACCGGCAACGTCACCGCGGCCTGGGCCGTCTCTGACCCGACCAACGGATCAGTATCTGTCCATGCAGCAACGCGCCCAGTCGGTTCCACATGGGGGGCACCTGCCAGCCTGGGAACGTGCGCCTCGACCTGCGCCCCCCATCTAGCCGCTTCTCGCGACGGTTCCATTGCCGTCGTGGGCTGGCTCCCCTCCGGTCCGTCGGTGAACGCCGCCGTCCGGCTGAGCCTGGGGACTTGGTCATCAAGCTCGGTCGGTGCGAGCAACGCCAACCTGACCAATTTGGTCGCGGGGAACCACGCCTTCGCGTCGGCCGTCTGGCCGGTGGGTATAGGCGTGAAATACCACGTGGCTCTCGATCAGAGCGACTATCGATAACGGGTAGACAGCAGAGGGTCCTGGGAGGCGAGCCCGACCGGGACCCTCAGCCGTCAGGCGTGCAGCCGGCGGCCGGCGCGGCCACCCTACCCAGCGGCGGGTACCGGGCCCTGGCGCACGCCGAGCACGTTGCCGTCGGGGTCCTTGAACCAGGCACCGCGCGCCGGACCGACCTCGGCGATGAAATTGACCGTCTTCGGCGCCTCGTATTCCTCGAA
>Ga0182021_10006757_pt1 | contig 13610 bp, 7 predicted proteins | sample 612E3MmetaG_FD_120493 | JGI IMG/M metagenome (GOLD analysis project Ga0182021, IMG submission 120493) | Permafrost microbial communities from Stordalen Mire, Sweden - 612E3M metaG (Illumina Assembly) | ecosystem: Environmental > Terrestrial > Soil > Wetlands > Permafrost | place: Sweden...
GCCGATCGGGCAGTACAGGTATGGCGTGCGGGCGAGCGGCGCGAGGTCCTGGACGTAGCGTTGGATTCGGCGCGCGACGTGGGACTCGGTCCGCCACGGAAAACCAAAGATGCGGTCCATCCAACGGACCACGCCCACGTGGGCCAATAAATCGCCCTGGAAATAGGTGTGGGCATTCCAGTGGCACAGGACCTGTGAGCCATCAGGACCGCGCCACACGAAATCGGCCGTCTTGAGGTTCTTTGCCAGCAGCTCGGCGCTCGATCCCGGCAGGGGGAAGGCCGACTTGCGCCGATAGTCGCTGCCGACGAAATACATGCCATCAATGCGCGTGATGGCCGCCATGTCGAAGCCCAGCGCGACGAGTAGGGTGGGCAGCGCGGGCGAATGGCCAAAGTCATCCGGCAAGTACGCCAGCCGCGGCTGTACGGTCATGCCATTGGCCTTGAGCCATTCCTGTCCGTCGGCGTAGTCGCGCAGGATGGCCTCGGTTTCCGGCAGCACCGTATCGGGGGTTGTGATGCCCGTGCCGGTCAGGCGCAGCCTGCCCTGGTTGACCAGGCCGCGCAGGCGCTCGTGCTGAGCCGGGTTGGATTGCCAATAGCGCTGCAGGAAGAACAGACTCTCGACGGAAAACACTCGGCGCGGCTCCTGCTCCAGCGCTAGCAAGGCGCGTTCGACAATGCGCGGGATGCACAGCTCGTAGTACTCCTCGGTGGTATGCAGCCAATTGGGATCCCAGTGGCTGGTTTCGCCGAACACCAGGACCTGCCTGGCGTCAGGCGGAATTCCTAGCCGGGCGCGCAGAGCAGCCTCTTGCGACCGCGCCGCCATCGGGGCGGTCATGGTCACCTGTGGGGCAGCGGCGAGATTGAACAAGATAGCTCCGCCGCTGGGAGTCAAAGACCCTCTAGCGGTCTTCCAATAGGATGCCAGCAAAGCCTGATAGTCGAGCCCTTCGTTCCCATCCCGCCTTCGCCGGGTCGGCGCGCGGGCACTGGCCTTGGACTTGCAAAGTCGCAAAGGTCGACTGCGGCGCACTGCGAGTCGCCAAGGAGTGTGGCTATGTCCAAATGCGAAGACCTACACGTAATCATCCTGGCCAGCGGCGAGGACCATTCCATCAAGTCTCTTGTCGAGGCGCTGGGCGGAGTGGATACCCCAAAGCAGTTTGCTTCGATTGCGGGCGGCGGAACTCTGCTGCGGCAGACGGTTGCACGCTACGCCAACCTGGTTCCCGCCGAGCGCATGATCGCCGTGGTGACCGCCGAGCATGAGGGATTGGCGCGCACCCAGTTGCGCGACTGGCCCGGGATCGAAATCATCGCGCGGCCAGTGCAATGCGGCGCGGGTTTCGACATGCTCTTGGCACTGGGAGAGGTTTTCGGCCGCGCACCGACCGCGCGCGTGCTGGTGACGCCGGCTGAACACTACGTGCCCTATCCCGAGGGGCTGGTGGGATCGGTGGTGGCCGCCAACCGAGCGCTGGACGAGGTTGCCGCCATTCTTTTCGGTGTGGCCGTGGACCGAGGGAGAGGCAGGAAGGCGTGGATCGTGCCTGGGCGGCCGCTCAGCGGGCAGATCCTCTCGGTAGCAGGGTTGGTGGACGACGCCTCGCCCCTGCAGGCGGCAGAGCTGGCGGCGGCCGGCGCGCTGTGGAACACGTCGACGATCATGGCCCGCATCGAACACCTTTGGTACCTGGCCGCGCGTCAATTCCCCATGCAGGCCGAGGCGGTGGCTCGGTTCTGGGCCGAAAAGGGCTCTGTGACCAAGACGGTTGAGCAAACTTGCCTCGACATACCGGCTATCGATCTGAACCGCGGGCTTCTGGCCGGAACCAAAAATGTTGCCACCATCGCGGTGCACGGATCTGGCTGGACCGATTGGACCTCGCCCGAGCGAGTCCTGGATTCGATCCTCGATGCAAGAGAGCTGGAAAACCTCCTCTCGCGGATCTTGCGTCGGCAGCGGGCTTCTGGCCGGACCCAGCTGCGCAAAGGACTTGGCCCGACGGCTCGCCACGCCAACGCAGCCTGAGAAGGCGGCGTCACTTCGCGTGCTACGAATCGGTAGCACAGGCCCCTGGCGGTGCCACCAGATGGGAACGTGGCTTGTCGCCGGTTCCGGAGGCTGCCAGCTCGCGAGCTAGTCCCAAGATGCGGCGGTGCTCGGGAATACGAGTGAGGAACGACTCCCGGATTGCTGGGTCGTCGATCGCTTCTGCCAACCCGAGGATGCGGCTGGCGACCTTGCGCTAGAGGGGCGCGTGCCAGCAGTGCGATCGCGAAGTGCCGGATTGAAAGCACAGTCTCCCACGTCGCTACGGCCGCGCGCGCGTAGTGCTCGGCGCTGGGGTAGTCAGATGCAAGGTACTCGGTCAGAGAAAGACAGGCCTCCGCGCAGCCCAGAAAGCGACGATCGTTCTGAGCGACGGTCACGTCGATGGCTTGCAGGCCGGTGGCGCGTGCTTCAGCAAGAGATCCCCGGTACGCGAAGATGTTGGTGAGCCCCTGCAGCCCAGTGTTTCGAACCGAGAGCCCATGGCCTGCAATCTGGTCTTCAGCACTTCGGATGACAGCGCCCCGCGTGCTGCTCTCTCCGTTTCCACGAATTCGCCGTGCCAGATGCGCGCCTGCGACTCGATCACCCGCATCGCACACAATTTCTCGCCCGCGGCGCCCAGGTTCACGCCCCGCTCGACGCGCGCCAAGGTTTCTCAGACCTCCGACGATCGCTCAAATTTGCGGCGCCTCGCCCGAGAGGGCAAACGCGACTTCCTGGGATCACAAAGTGCAATACAGACCCGCGGTTCGCCTGGCCAAGATCTGCATCAAGGCGAGCAGCTTGAGAGGAGCACGCGGATCGAATCGGAGTCTGTGTCCACAACAACGATGTCCGAGACGCGGTTGCCATCGAGATCGGCGATGGCAGTGGCTGAAGCCGTCGGCATGATCTAGACAGGCGCATCAGTTCCGTACGAGGATGGTGGGCGCGTGGACACAACAAGCATTTTTCGCCTGGCTGTCTTCGAGGGCCACGTGTCGCGCGATCTTGGCCGAAAGGCGGGACGGGGAGGGACGTTGTGATTGCAGCTCTCTTGACCCTGTGGCTCGCCCGTCCGATCTTGCCGCTGGCCGGTGACAGTGCTTGCCCGACGCCTGCCGAGGTCGGGGACCGATTGGCCCAACTTGCCGCACCCACCAGGTCAGCCGCCACCCGAACATCTGAGCAGCATCGGGCGTATCTGTCCGGCACGGATGCCATGGTGCACGTTGAACTCCTCGGATCGGACGGTCGTCTGCTGGCCGAACGGACCCTCAACCGGACCGGCTCTTGCGCAGACCTGGCCGAGGCCGTGGCTGTGGTCCTTTCGACCTGGGAGGCCGAGTTCAATCCCAACGTCGTGGTGGCTGTGGTGCTTCCGCCGCTGGTGCCGCCCGCCCCGCCCCCACCGCCGACTCTTGCGGCAAAGACAGTGGAGCGGTCGCCGGTTCCGTCCCTGCGCTTCGATGTTGGCCTTGGCCTGCACGCCTCGATCACAGGTGGTGAGGTTGTCTCCGGAGCCACGGCTGCAGCGTCGCTTGCCCCCTCTCGTGGACGGCTTGGTCTTGCGCTTGCGCTTTCGGCAGACTCGACCCATTCCCAATCGCTCGCATCGCTGACCGGAGCGGCCCACTGGACGCGCGTGGCGCTGGCAGCGGGACCACAGTACCGTCTGGGCCGAGGCGCGACGATGTTGGATTTTCATGCGGGCGGCGTGATCGCGCTTCTGCGCGTCGATGGCGTCGGTCTGCCGTCGACCACCTCGGACACCACAGCACAGCTTGGCGTCAGCGCGGGACTGCGCGGCCTGTGGGCCTGGAACAACGCTGCGGGGTGGATGGGCCTGGACTTGCTGGTCTATCCTGGGCGCGACCAGCTCAAAGTCGGTGGTCTTGGCGATGGCGGCCAGCTTCCGCGGGTGGAGATCCAGATTGCTTCTGGGCTCAGCCTGGGGCGTTTCCCGTGAAAGGTTTGCGGCAGCCCGAAACACAGGACTAGGCCAACATGACGCCCGTCCGACCCGACGCCACGCCTGCCATCGACGGCTCCTCCGGCGTCCCGGATCTTGACACCCTCTACCGCACCTACGCGCCCACGGTGGCTCGCTGGGCCGCAAGACTCGCAGGGCCGTTGGTTGACGTCGAAGATCTGGTGCATGAGGTTTTCTTGGTGGTCCGACGTCGGTTGTCGGAGTTTCGCGGCGATGCCAAGTTGACCACCTGGCTATTCAGAATCACGGAACATGTGGCGCAAGAAAGCCGACGCAAGGCGCGGTTCCGGCGTTGGTTTTCCCGCGCTAGGAACCTTGAGATCCAGCATGCGACGGCCCCACCCCATCTGACCCCGGTTGACGAGTTGGAGCGGCGCCAGTCGAGCGAAACCGTGCACCGGATCCTTGAGCGACTGCCAGACAAGTACCGGAAGGTGCTGATTCTGTTCGAGATCGAAGAGCTGTCAGGCGAAGAGATCGCCGTCTTGACTGGAATCAAGCCCGCCACGGTTTGGGTGCATCTGCATCGGGCGCGGGTGCGGTTCATTGCCGAAATGAAGCGCGATTCGGGGAGACGCAAATGAAAGAACCGAGTGCGACAGGCAGACAGATTGACGTGGATGAGCGGGCGCCCATTCGCGACCGCTGGACTGTGCGGCCTCCCGGCGACAGCGACGAAGCGCAGGCGGGGGCCTTGCTGCGATCAGCAGCGGTGGTGCCGCCGTTTGGCGCGAAGAACCTGGCCGAAGTTGCCACGCGACTGCGCTGCCGGGAGCGGCATGTGCCGAGAACGTGGAGCTGGCAGATTGCGATCGCGGTGGGCCTCTTGCTCTGCGGCGGGGCACTGTCTGCGGGGGTCCTGCGCATTCTACGTGGGCCCTCGGTCGGCCCGCCTTTGCCTGCCGCCCCAGGTTCGGTGCCACCTAGCGGGCCAGTCCGGCGCAGGCATGGGGTCGTCGCGCCCCTTCCGGCGCCAGTGCCCGAGCCCACACCGGTCGCGCCCAGCGTGGAATCCCCCCCGCCTCGCCTGACCACCAGTGTGGGAAAGCTGGAATCGGCGCCGGGAAAGGCGTTGCCTGAGCCGTCCCCAGCCCCACTGGCCAATCCATCCGCGCTGGCGCAGGAATCGCGACTGCTCGCAGGCGCGATTCACAAACTGAGGCAGGAACGCAATCCGGGACAAGCGCTGGCCATGCTGGACCAGCATCGCGCCCGATTCGGTGCAAGAGGCGCGCTTGAGCCTGAGGCGGAGGTGACGCGGATTGAAGCGCTCTTGCGCCTGGGCCGCCACGATCAGGCTCTGGAGCTGCTCGACGGACAGGTATTGACGGCGACGGGGGTGGGGCGCGAGATGCTGGTGGCGCGCGCTGAACTGCGTGCTGAAAAGGGAAGGTGCGGGGCCGCGTTGAACGATTTCAACCTGCTGCTTGCCACCGAAGCGGCGCCCGATCTGGTGACCGAACGAGCCCTGTATGGCCGCGCGACCTGCCGGGCGCAGCAGGGCGACTGGGCAGGAGCGCGCAGCGACCTAGAACACTATCTCACCAGGTTCCCGAGCGGCCGATTTGCGAATCAGGCCCGGGTGGCGATCGGCAAGTGAAAGGTTTTGTCGTGTTGGCTCCACAAGACCGCCCGAGAAGACACCTCATGATGAAGCAACTGCTGCTCACAGCGCTGGCCACGGCCGGTGGGTGCGATCACCAGCTTGGGATCGGGGCGCTCGGACCCGACGCTGAGGTTGCACCGTCCGGTCGGGATGCGGGCACTTCCTCCATCGACGTAGGCAAAGAGGTTGCGCTGTCGGGTTGGGAGGCGGGCAGTGCATCAGTCGATATGGGCAAAGAAGCGCAGACCTCGTTGCCCAATGACCCAGATGCGCAAAGCCTTCTTGCCAACGACACGGGCGGGGGAGTGGGGGTACCTCCGGACGATGCCGCGGACGCGGGCGTGCTTAAACCCCTTGTCCCGGGCCCCACGACATGGACCGGATTCACGGAAGACATCGACCATGAATTTCCGTCCGGCTCAAATGCGATCAGGTTCACCTTCGCCGTCGATCCCTACGGCCAGGTCGCGGGGATGGTCTTTCTTGGCGCTGGTCCGGCGCCGCCACCTGCAACCAACCCGGATGTCGGGTACCCACCTGAACCTTGGGTGGCGAGCAACCAAGACCCCAGCGACTATTGGGCCGAGGGGTTTGGCTATTCGATGGCCCAAGGGATTTTCGAACCCGAGCGTCTTCACTTTGTTATCGACAAACATGAATTGTGGGCAGGATGGTGCGCCCTGCAACCGGTAACCTGGGCCAACGACAGCGGCTCTTGCCTTCCAAGCTGGGAAAGCGTCAGCACAACCCTCGCGAGTGGCGCACCCTATTGCTATCAGAACAACCCCACCAATAAGCAAGCAACTGTTCGTGACTGCGGGAAGCTCGCTCTTTGTACTCTGAATCCGGTCTGCATCTGTTCGATAGACGCCTGTACCTACAGCCCGAGTGATTTTTCGTCAATTGCTGGCTTCGAGTTGGTGCTTTCGAATGGCACCGCCACTGGCAGGGTCGATGGGATCTTCAACAGTTACGGGATTGTCCATTTTACCCAGGACCCTTAGACCCATTTTCTGATTCGCGTTCGACGATTAGTTTTCGTGTTCAGCTGTGTGGAAGAGATACGAGCCCCGCGAAAGGGCAGGGCCACTCTGTAGCCAGACAACGTTCAGTCATTGCACGATCGTCATTGCGTCCTGACCGACAAGCCCTTGGAGTCCCATCATGAAACTGCGAAGAAGCGCCGTAGTTGTCTTGCTCCTGCTCGCCACCTGCAACGAAGACCATCCCGGCAACCGCCCCCGCCTTGAATCTTCCCGGGCGGCTTTGGGCACTGTGCCCGCGAGCGAGATCGCCACCTGGACGCTCATTTCTCCGCCGGCGGAGGGTCCTGACCCGCGCTCTCTGCAGACCGTCGCCTTTGACGAGAGCCGCAAAGTGCTGGTTATGTTCGGGGGGCAAAGGGATGCTGTCGTGGACGGCCAGATCATCGCTGCGTCTCTTCCGGTGTCGCAGTACCTGTGGGAGTGGGAGCCCGCGACTTCTGCCTGGACGAACCGTGCCCCTGTTGGTGGCAAGAAACCGAGCCCGCGCGCGGGCGCAGGCATGGTCTTCGACTCGTCCCGCAAGACCTTCGTAATATTCGGTGGGAGCTCGCAAACCGGTCCCACCAGTTTCGACAACTACCAGGATACCTGGGAATGGGATTCCGTGACCGGCACGTTCACCGATCGGACCAGCCAGGGTACGCCCCCGGAAGCCCGCAGCGAGCTCAGTATGGTGTTCGAGAAGTCGACCGGCAAGGTGCTGCTTTTCGGGGGTGCCAGACCTGCAATCTACACCGGCGGCAATCAGCCCAGTGTCCCGAGCGCGTTTGGCGACACCTGGGAATGGGATCCGGCCACGGGCAAGTGGACCAAACTCGCGCCTGCCACTGCGCCCGGCGCCCGCAGCGACTCGGCCCTGGTCTGGGACAGCAAGCGCAGCCGCGCGGTCCTGTTCGGCGGAATGGAGATTCCGCAGGGCTTGATGGTTGCGATTCCCAAGCAGGACATCTGGGAGTGGGATCCAGCCACCTCGAGCTGGACCGATCGCACGAGCACGGGACAGAAGCCGAGCGCGCGCTACGGCCACGGCATGGCGTACGACCCCGGCCGTGGCTTGACTGTGCTCGCGGGCGGCTATGACATCGCAACCGGCGCCGGACTGGCCGACCTTTGGGAATGGGATCCGACCACGGCAGCGTGGACGCAGCGGCTCACCGGCAGCGAGCCCAACTCGCCTGCCATGCGCATCTACTCTTCACTCGTTGCCGATTCGGCGCGAAGCCGCCTCGACTTGCTGGCGGGTATGGTCTTCCACGAGCAGTCCGCAGGGCCCGACAACCCAAGGTACGGTTCCGCCCCCTCTGCGGAGATCTGGGAGTTGGACCCTGTTGTGGCAGCCTTCACCAATCGCACGCCACCACCGAAGCCCTGGCCGAAGGCGCGCCTGAATCCAGCGATGGCCTTCTGCCCTGCCACCGGCAAGATGTACTTGTTCGGCGGCTGCGTCCAAGGGTCCAGCGCGCTTGTGGGCCTAGACGACCTGTGGGAGTGGGACGGGACCTCCTGGGTAGAGGTCCAAACCGATGGGCGCCCCTCTGCTCGCTCGAATGCAGCGATGGCCTACGACCCATACCGGAAGTCCCTCATTCTGTTTGGCGGCGTGAACAACGACGTCCCTTCGCTCGAAGGGGGCTGGCTCGATGACACATGGGAATGGCAGAGCGGCACCCGCAAGTGGAGCCAGCTTCACCCCTCTTCCAGCCCACGGAGCGGCGGGACCATGGTGACCGATTCGGGGCGCGCCAAGGTGCTGTTCTTCGGCAGCTACCGATCCACGGGCATCCCCACGTATCCGATCCCGGGAGCCCCCCCAGATCCCCGTGACCTGGCCGGCACAATCTGGGAGTGGGATGGCAGCAATACCACCTGGAGCAACCGCATGCCCGTTCCCGCCACGGGCGCGCCGGCTTGGCCACAGGGCCAAGTGTTGAGTTTCGACGACGGTCGCCAAAAGGTGTTTCTTCTCGATGGATCGAGTGCAACGTCGAGCGAAAGCGGCAGCATTGCTTTTTGGGAGTGGGATCCCATCTCAGGCGGGTGGGCGCACGGCGACAGTGGGGATGCTGTCGACTTTGCCAGCACCTCTGCGTTCCCCTACGTGGTCTACGACAGCCTGCGCCGGCGGCAGATCTTGGTGACTTGGCCGGACAACTCGGACCTCAAGACCTTCGAGCTGGATAGCAAGGGTCAAACTCTATACCAGCGCGTCCTGTCCCCAGGAATAGGAGCGGTTCTCAACGGAGCCATGGCCTTTGACAGCCAGCGCGGCGTGGTCGTGCTTTTTGGCGACAATGGTAGTGGGGACACGCACGACGTCTGGGAGTACAAGGTGACGAATCTCGGCAACGGCGAGGGGTGCACGGCTGCCGCGGCGTCGACCTGCGCCTCCGGCTTCTGTGTGGAGGGGGTCTGTTGCTCAAGTGCGTCCTGTTCCGGAGCCTGTCAGTCGTGCAACGTCGCCGGCCACGAAGGAACCTGCACAAGCGCGGCCGCCGGCACGGAGATTCCCGGAAGCTGCGCTGACGGACAGGCGTGCGATAGCAGCGGCAGTTGCAAGAGCAAGAACGGCCTCACCTGTTCTAGCGCCAGCGCCTGCGCCTCGGGCTTCTGCGTGGATGGCGTGTGCTGTGAGAACGCGTGCGACGGCAAGTGCGTGTCATGCAACCAGGCCAATCGCGCGGGGAAATGTTCTGACTATGCCGCGGGCATCGACCCAGACAACGAATGCGGTTCGGGCAGCGGGATCTGCCGCTCGACCTGCAACGGCGCTGGTGGGTGCGATTCGCCGCAGAGAGGAATCGTCTGCGGGCCGTGCCAGATCTGTGACGGCGCCGGCGCATGCATTGTCCCTGATCCCCTAGCCTGTGCTCCCAGTGACATCCGCGGGTTCGACGGCGGCGCGGGTGGCACGGGCGGCATCGGCGGCGGGGGCGGCGCGGGCGCGGGAGGGACCGGCGGCAGGGGCGGCAGCGGCGGTGCTGGTGGTGCGGCAGGGGCAAATGGACGCGGTGGCGCCGGCGGCGCAGGTCCAGCGGGTGGCCTGGTCTCGGGCGGTACGGGAGGCAACACCGGCGGCGGAGGCGGCCGTGGTGCCGGCGGCAGCGCTGGTCCAGACGGAGGAAGAGATGCAGGTGCGCCCAATGCGGGCAGCGCCGATGGCGCCAGGGATTCGAGCGCGCCCGACACGGGCAGCGCCGCGCGACTGGGCCACTCTGGCTGCAGTTGTGACTTGGGCCGGACGGCCCCGGGCACTCCCGGGCCGCCCTTTGCCTTGTTCGCGGTCGTCTTCTTGTGGAGGCGCCTGGTTCGGCGTCGGTCAAGCGTGGGCGTGAGCGGTAGTGGTAGCGTGAGCGATGAGCGTGCCGCGGGTTGCGTGGGCGACTGGCGCTTGCGGCCCACGGTTCGCTCTTCGCCTCCCGCGGACCGCACGCGAACTCCCCTGGGGAGCTTCGGGACGGACAACCCACCCTGCCCACCCCTCGCGCTTTGCGCTCGCCCGTCGCGCTCATGCCCACGCTCACTCCCACGCGACCCGCGATCCGAAGGCCAGCTCTTCGGCCGGCCCGGGATCATCCGACAGGCTCTCGCGACGCTGCTTCTGCTCTCCACCTGCTCCGCCCCCCCTGCAGGCAGCGACCCTCGGCCTGAGACCTCCCATGCTGCCCTGGGCACCGTACCCGCGACCGAATCTGCGACCTGGACCCGCAAAGACGTTCCCCCGCCTCCAAGTCCCGCCCCGCGCTACCTGCAGTCGGCCGCCTTTGACGAGACCCGCAAGGTGCTGGTCATGTTCGGCGGCCTGTCCAGCGTGAATCTCGATCCCTACGCAGAGGCGCTCCAGGATCTGTGGGAGTGGAATCCCGCCACCAGCACATGGACAGACCGCACCCCCTCGGGTAGCAAGCCGACCGCGCGCTCGGGCGCGGGCATGGTTTTCGATTCGGCCCGCAACAGGTTCATCATCTTTGGTGGGCGTTCGACGACCAATTATGATCTCGCTGACACCTGGGAATGGGATCCCACGACTGGCGTCTTCACCGATCGCACCAGTTCCGGCTTGGCGCCGATCGGCCGCAGTCAGCACAGCATGGTGTTCGAGAAATCCACGGGCAAGGTGTTGCTCTTTGGCGGCGGTCTCGTCGCCAACCAGAGGTACGACGGAATCAGCATCTCGCTCGCATTTGGAGACACCTGGGAGTGGGATCCCGCCACGGCCACGTGGGCTCAACTTGCACCCTCTGCGGCGCCCAGTGCCCGATACGACTCTGCCATGGTCTGGGACAGCAAACGCAGCCGCGCTGTCTTGTTCGGCGGAACCCAAAAAGACCAGACCTATCCGGACGGCATTCCCACGCAGGACACCTGGGAATGGGATCCAGCCAAGTCGTTCTGGACTGAACGCACGACCACGGAGCGCGCGCCGAGCGCGCGCCACGGCCACGCCATGGCGTACGACCCCGGCCGCGGCCTAACCGTGTTGGTGGGTGGTTGGGATAGCGACACCGGCGACGGCCCACCCCAAGGCAACGGCCTGGCCGACGTTTGGGACTGGGATCCGAACACTGGGGCGTGGAGCGAGCGCCTGACCGGCAGCGAGCCCAATCTGCCCCCGGGGCGCATGTTCGCCTCGCTGGTCACCGACCCGGCGCGGACCCGCCTTGATCTGGTGGCGGGGTTGGTCGGCTTCGCGGACACGGGGGAGCTGATGCTTGCCACAGCGGAGCTGTGGGAGTTGGACCCTGCCAAGGCAACGTTCAGCAACCGTGCGGCGTTCCGGAACGCACCCAGCGGACGCTATCGCCACGCCATGGCTTTCTGTCCTGCCACGGGCAAGAGCTACGTGTTCGGCGGACAGGACAGCAAGGCCGAGATGCTCGACGACCTGTGGGAGTGGGACGGGAGCGCGTGGTCTCAAATCAGCAGTGCTGCGCGACCTTCAGCTCGCGGGAACACGGCCATGGCCTACGACCCGTCTCGCAAGTCGCTTATTTTATACGGTGGTACAACCGAGACGTCTGTGCAAACCGACACGCAGGGCCTCGACGACACCTGGGAATGGCAGAGCGGGACCCGCAAGTGGACCCAGCTTCACCCCGCGTCGACCCCAGGCACAGTTTTCGGTCACGGCATGGTTGCCGATACGGCGCGTGCCAAGGTGCTGCTGTTCGCCGACGCGAACAACGCGGTCTGGGAGTGGGATGGTAGCAAAGCTACTTGGACCAATCGCACGCCCGTTCCCCTCGCGGTCGCAGCCCCGAGCCTGCTCTATGTGACCACGCCGGGCTCGAATAGCGTCGGTCCGGTCCTGACTTTCGACGAGGGCCTGCACAAGATGTTTGTCTTTGGTGGCGCGAGCATATGGGAGGCCACCAAGAGCAACAGCGTCTTCTGGCTGTGGGATCCCGTCACCGCTGGCTGGGCATTCCAGGACAGTGGCGACTTCGTCGATTTCGGCAAGGATTCCAATGGTGGGGATGTCTCTCCGCCTTTCCCTGTCTTTGCCTACGACAGCCTGCGCCGCCGCCAGGTCACGGCCACCAACGCGACGGTTTCGACTGGGTCCACGACCAGCCTCAAGAATTGGGAGCTGGATAGCAAGAACTCAACCTGGTACCTGCGCAACTTGCCCACGGGCCCAACCATGGCCACCCCACCGACTATGGTTTTCGACAGCCAACGCGGGGTGATGGTGCTTTTTGGTGGCAGCCTTCCGGGCGATTTGGCGAACCAGAACTTGTCGCCGAGCGATTTGGCAGTCGCGGATGTCAGTCAGACCTGGGAGTACAAAGTGGCGAGTCTCGGCAACGGCGAGGGTTGCACCGCTGCCACCGCGGCGACCTGCGCGTCCGGTTTCTGCGTCGAGGGGGTGTGCTGCTCAAGCGCGTCCTGTTCCGGACCCTGCCAATCGTGCAGCGTCGCGGGCCACGAAGGCACCTGCACGCAGGCGGCCGCGGGCTCGGAAATCCCCGGTAGCTGTTCGGACGGCCAGGCGTGTGATGGCAGCGGTAGCTGCAAGAGCAAGAACGGCGTCACCTGTTCGAGCGCGAGTGCTTGCGCTTCAGGCTTTTGCGTGGATGGCGTGTGCTGCGAGAGCGCGTGCGACGGCAAGTGTGTGTCGTGCAACCAGGCCAATCGCGCGGGCAAATGCACGGGCTATGCTGCGGGTACTGACCCAGAGGTCGAATGTGGCCGGGGCCATCCCCCTTGCCGCTCGACCTGCAATGGCGCAGGCGCCTGCGACTTTCCACAATGGGGAACACCTTGCGGGTCGGTGCAGGTCTGCGATGGCGCCGGCCTGTGTTTTGACCCCACTGTTCCCGAAGATACCGGCGGCACGGGTGGGTTCGGCGGCACCAGTGCGGGCGGCGTGGGTGGAAGTGCTGGAGCGAGCGGCTCCGGCGGCGCGAGCGGCGTTGGCGGCAGCGGCGCGGGTGGCACCACCGGGAACGCGGGTGGTTCTGGTGGCATCACTTCGGGTGGCGCAGGTGGCTTGGGCGGCAGCATCAGCGGCGGCGCAGGTGGAGGCAGTGGGACGGGCGGCGCCAGCGGCAGTCCCGATGGCGGCAGAGACTTGCTCCCGCCCGATGCGCGCAACCCTGATGGCACAGGAGTCTCCTTTCCGCCCGACGCCGCCTGGGCTGACGGCAGAGGAGGTTCTTTCCCGCCCGACGCTGGCACTACCGCGCGGCTGGGGCACTCAGGGTGCGACTGTGATCTGGGCCAGAGCGCCCCAAGCACGCCCGCGCTACTCTTTGCCTTGCTCGGCGCCGCCTTCTTGCTGCAACGATTGCGCCGGCTTCGCTAGGAGCCTGTTGCGGATAGCCGGACCGAGCGTGGCGGAGCGCAGCCGGGCCGGATGCAAGGAGCGGCGAAGCGCCGAATACTGGACGTATTCAAGCGAGCGGCGACGCAGCAGACGGCC
>Ga0182021_10006758_pt1 | contig 13610 bp, 9 predicted proteins | sample 612E3MmetaG_FD_120493 | JGI IMG/M metagenome (GOLD analysis project Ga0182021, IMG submission 120493) | Permafrost microbial communities from Stordalen Mire, Sweden - 612E3M metaG (Illumina Assembly) | ecosystem: Environmental > Terrestrial > Soil > Wetlands > Permafrost | place: Sweden...
CAACCATCTATGAATTGGAGCAGTAATAGTTTTGATATCAACCATTTATTTCATTATTCGACATACGATCCCAATAATATTTTTACCATTAACAAAAACAGATATGCCCTTAATTGGTTCGGGTTTGGTTACCATAATGTCTATCGCTATAGGCCTACACATCTGAATGATAATTTCACCATTTCTAAGGGTGAGTCGACCTTTAAAATTATTTCTTCAAAAAAACAAAAAGGTACTGAAGTTTCGGGGATTGTTACAGATGACGCCACAGGAGAGCCCCTGCCTGGGGTATATATTCTTATTGAAGGTACCGAAACAGGCGCTATTTCTGATCTAGATGGAAAATTCTCCATTGCTTCACCTGCGGATCACATTACGATTAAGGTGAGCTATATCGGATATGTTTCGGAAAACATTAAACTGAGGCACAAAGGAAAGGTAACCATTAAAATTAAACTTGCGCCTGATATAACACAATTGGATGAGATAGTGGTGGTTGGTTATGGTGTTGAGAAAAAGATGTTCTCAACAGCTTCAATTATGAGTGTATCAGAACCATTACAAGTCAGGGTAGGCGGAGTTTCAACAATTAACACAAATGGCCCTAAGCAAGAAAAAAAGAAACCCAATCTTACCTCTATCCAAGCCCGCACTAATCTAAACGAAACAGCTTTCTTTTATCCCAACCTGCAAACTGACGAAAATGGCGATGTACTGATCAATTTTACTATTCCCGAAGCGCTTACACGTTGGAAAATGATTGGCTTCGCACATACCAAAGATTTGAAGTACGGTTTCACCGAAAATGAATTGGTTACCCAGAAAGAATTGATGGTAACACCAAATGCACCTCGCTTTTTTCGCGAAAATGATACCATGGTTTTTACCGCAAAAATCACCGGTCTTTCTGATAAAAATCTCACCGGTGTTGCCCAACTTATGCTTTTCGATGCTTTAACCATGAAACCCATTGATGAACAAATGCACAACAAATACGCACAACAACCTTTTACGGCTAAAAAAGGAGAAAGCAAGAACCTGAACTGGAATATCATTGTTCCATCGGGATTGCAGGCCATTACTTACCGGGTGGTTGCAAAATCAGGTAGGTTCAGCGATGGCGAGGAATCCTCTCTCCCTGTGCTTACCAACAGCATGCTGGTTACCGAAACGTTGCCTTTACCGTTAAAAGGACATCAAACAAAAACTTTTACACTGGATAAGCTGGTGCATCAGACCTCAACAACACTCCGTAACCACAAACTTACGCTGGAATATACCTCAAATCCTGCATGGTATGCAATACAAGCATTGCCTTATATCATGGAATATCCCTACGAATGTGCCGAGCAGACTTTTAGCAGGTTCTATGCAAATAGTATTGCTTCGCATATTGCCAACTCAAGTCCCAGGATAAAGCAAGTATTCGATTCCTGGCAAAATATTACACCCGATGCTTTATTATCCAATCTCGAAAAAAACCAGGAATTAAAAGGCTTGTTGCTCGAAGAAACTCCGTGGGTTATGAATGCCAAAGACGAATCGCAGCGGAAACGTCAGGTAGCTTTACTTTTCGATCTTAACAAAATGTCCAACGAATTGGATAGGGCGCTCAATAAACTCCAGAAAATGCAGGTTTCCAACGGGGGCTGGCCTTGGTTCGATGGCATGCCAGACGATCGTTATATTACTCAGTACATTGTTTGTGGAATGGGTAAATTAGATCATCTGGGCGTAAAAAACATCCGGAGCGACAGTAAAACATGGGATATGGTTAAACGAGCCATTGATTATACAGATGCGAAGATAGCAGAAGACTACCATGAATTGAAAAGGCTTGCAGAAGCCGGAAGAATCAAACTTTCTGATAATCATACCGGATATTCTGAAATACATTACCTATATGCACGAAGCTTCTTCAAAGACATTAGTATAGACAATAACACAAAGGAAGCTTTTGAATATTACCTTGGCCAAATCAAAAATTACTGGCTTTCAAACAACTTTTATATGCAAGGCATGATCGCATTGGCGCTTAACCGTTATAATGATAACCAAACGTCAGCTAAAATCCTGAAATCATTTAAAGAACATTCGATAAATTCCGAAGAAATGGGTATGTACTGGAAAAATGAATATGGCTGGTATTGGTATCAGGCGCCCATAGAGTCCCAGGCTATGATGATTGAAGCTTTCGATGAAATAAGTCATGATTCAACAGCAGTAAATGAAATGAAGGTATGGCTGCTCAAACAAAAGCAAACACAGGACTGGAAAACAACAAGGGCAACTGTGGAAGCTTGTTATGCGCTTTTATTAAGGGGAACCGACTGGCTGGTTACCGACGAACAAGTTGAAATAACAGTCGGCAACCAGAAAGTTGACCCTAAAAAAATACCAGATGTAAAGGTAGAAGCAGGTACAGGTTATTTTAAAACTTCCTGGAACGGCCGGGATATTACACCAGAAATGGGCAGGGTAACCATTGCTAAGAACGACAATGGTGTTAGCTGGGGCGCCCTCTATTGGCAATATTTTGAGCAACTCGATAAAATTACAGATGCCGAAACACCCTTAAAGCTCAAAAAGCAACTTTTTGTAGAACGAAACACTACCTCCGGCCCTGTTATTCAACCGATTTCAGATACTACCCATCTGAAGCCAGGCGATCTCATAAAAGTTCGCATCGAACTTCGCGTGGATAGGGCAATGGAATATATTCACATGAAAGATATGCGGGCCGCAGGACTGGAACCCATCAATGTGCTCTCGCAATATAAATACCAGGATGGATTAGGCTACTATGAAAGTACCAGAGATGCAGCCACCAATTTTTTCTTCGGATGGTTACCCAAGGGAACATACGTATTTGAATATCCATTGCGGGTTACCCATTGCGGAAATTTTTCCAATGGGATAACCACCATTCAATGTATGTATGCACCGGAATTTACAAGCCATTCGGAAGGTGTGCGCGTTGTGGTAAAGTAGAAGTTACCGATACGATAAAACACTAACTTCGCAATGGGTTAAGGCGTACGACGAAACTTGGGCCGATTTTCGAAAAATTGAAAGCCGCAGAGCCGCTTTGTTCCACCTTATTTTCAAAAACGCTCGCCTATATTATTGCCTCTAACTTCGGCAAATACGAATGGTGTCCTCGTATTTTCAAAATTAGCGCCGATGGCAAACAACTTTTAGACGGACGCATTGCCGACAAATCGGAAAACGATAAGTATCTCGATATTATTGGCGGTTACATGACCCACCCTTATCGTACTTCGGAAGCCAACAAAATGTTCAAACGCAATGGCTATTATTACTTCTTTTTCAGTGAAGTACGCAAGGTCGATGGTTTTCGCCCGCGCATACCTGTATTGCTACGCTCAAAAAACATATACGGGCCATACGAACTAAAAGAAATCCTGCACTCGCAAGGTTTCGATAAGGACTTCGAACCCAACCAAGGCTCGTTGGTTGACACTCCCGATGGAAAGGATTGGTATTTTGTTACCCATCATGGTACAGGGCATTTTTCGGGTCGTTTCCTCAGTGTTCTGTCGATGAAGTGGGTAAACGATTGGCCCGAAATTGGCAAGGATATAGATAACGACGGCGTGGGCGAAATGGTATGGGAAGAAAAGAAGCCCAACCTGAACAATCCGGACTTAAAAATGCAAACAAGCGATGACTTTAATTCACCAAAATTGGGCTTGCAATGGCAGTGGAACCATCAACCAAGAGCCGATAAATGGTCGCTGACCGAACATCCGGGCTATTTACGTTTATACGCATTCAAACCTTTATACGATAAAAACTTTTTTACCGCCGGAAATACTATCGGACAGCGTTACTACCGTTGCGCAAACAGCGTAGCAACTGTAAAAATAGAAATAAACGGGATGGTTAACGGACAAGATGCCGGATTGTGCCAATACGATGGAGGTAAATGTTTTACTTCGTTGGGATTAGTTATGGATAACGGTGTGAAAAAACTTATATACAAACGTGGCGAATATAAAAAGGACATTTCAACAACTTTAGGCGATGCCATACCTAAGAAAATAAAAACAGTATATTTTCGGATTAAGGCCGATTTTAGCGGAATGTGTAATTTCGAGTACAGTTTCGATAACAAAAAGTATTTAGCTTTTGGAACCATCTCGCAACTAACATGGGCATTTTACCGAGGCACACGCTTCGGAATATACAACTACAATAACTCGCAGGATTCAGGGTTTGTAGACGTAGACTCGTTCGAATAGCAACTTAAAAATAAATAGATAATAAACGGAGTATTAAGGAACTGAGAATGTTAAAGTTTTGGTAATTGTTTACCCGTTTACGATTACTGAAACGCCATTTTTTAAAACGTTCCCAATTATTTTCAATTAAAATTGATGTTTGTTTTGATATATAATGTATTCTATTAATTATCAATGTATTACATTTTGAAACAATATATCATTTTAATGATTCATTTACTCATGGTAAGGGGCCAGCAAGCCTACGTCCACAATGAATTCCTATCGCCCTATAATTTAGCACATAACAGGAGTAATGAAAAGAAAACCCGTCAATTATCCAAAAGTCTTTTAATAAGTGTACTTTTGCAGCCTTTTATTTAAAGAAAAAATTATTTCATGATTACAGTTTCAAATTTAGAAATACAATTTGGTAAGAAGCCATTGTTTCAGGATGTTAATTTAAAGTTCACGCCTGGCAATTGCTATGGAATTATTGGGGCAAATGGCGCCGGAAAATCAACCTTTTTAAAAATACTTAATGGAGAAATGGATCCCAGCAAGGGAACCATCAGTCTGGGCAAGGGAGAACGACTTTCGGTGCTTAAGCAGGACCATTTTGAGTTTGACGATTGTACTGTATTGGAAACCGTTTTGATGGGCCATACATCTTTATTAAAGGTAATGAAGGAAAGGGAAACCTTATATGCAAAAAGCGATTTTTCTGACGAAGATGGCTTGCGGGTATCGGAGCTGGAAGAGCAATTCGCCGAAATGAACGGGTGGGATGCCGAAAGTAATGCAGCCAGTTTGCTCAGTGGCTTGGACATCAGGGAAGATCTGCATTATAAATTGATGAAGGAGTTAAGCGGTAAAGAAAAAGTGAGGGTTTTACTTGCTCAGGCCTTGTTTGGTAAACCGGACAATCTTTTACTGGATGAGCCCACAAACGACCTGGATCTTGAAACCGTTATGTGGCTTGAGAATTACCTTAACAACTTTGAAAACACTGTTTTGGTTGTTTCGCATGACAGGCATTTCTTAGATTCCATTTCCACACATACGGTTGATATTGATTATGGCCGTATAAACCTGATTCCCGGTAATTATAGCTTTTGGTACGAATCGAGCCAGCTGGCTTTAAGACAGCAGCAGATGCAAAACAAAAAAGCGGAGGAAAAGAAAAAAGAGCTATTGGAGTTTATTGCCAGGTTTAGCGCTAACGTAGCCAAATCCAAGCAAACAACGAGTCGCAAAAAGATGATCGAAAAGCTAAATATCGAAGAAATAAAACCTTCTACCAGAAAATATCCGGGCATTATTTTTACTCCTGGCCGTGAACCCGGTAACCGGATACTGGAAGTTACGGGATTAACAAAAAGTACCGATGGGGAAATTCTTTTTAAAGACCTCAATTTTACGGTAGAAAAGGGCGATAAGATTGTATTCCTTTCACATAGTCCCCGCGTAATTACTTCTTTTTTTGAAATCATCTCAGGGAATGACAAAGCCGACTCCGGAACCTTCGATTGGGGAATTACCATCACCAAAGCATACCTGCCTTTAGATAACAACTCCTTTTTTGAAAACAAATTAAACATTTTCGATTGGCTGGCTCAGTACTCTGATGATACAACCGAAATATACCTCAGGGGCTACCTGGGTAAAATGCTTTTTTCCGGCGAAGAGGTATACAAAAAGGTAAAAGTACTATCCGGAGGCGAAAAAGTACGTTGCATGATTGCCCGCATGATGCTTCACAGCGCCAATGCAATGATACTCGACTCTCCCACTAACCATTTGGATTTGGAATCGATACAGGCATTTAATAACACCCTTACAAGGTTTCCGGGCATCATTCTTATGTCATCCCACGATCACGAGTTCATCCAAACTGTATGTAACAGGGTAATTGAATTTACACCCAAAGGTATTATTGATAAACAGATGGATTATGACGATTATATTTCTGATGAAGCTTTAAAAGAATTGAGAAATAAGATGTATAGGTAAAATAATCCTACAAACCGCCTACAATGACCAGGATCCAACTATAATAGAATTTCAATTGGATAGATTGATTATACAAAATGTTTCTACAACCTGCTAACTGGAATGATTATCGGCATCAAACAACCGTTACCAGAAAATAATTTTTCTTCCCTTTTTGAACAAGGATGTATTTATCATTTAACAATTGTTCCTTACCCACTTTCAAATCTACGTTATTAATTTTCTCTTTGTTCAGGCTTACGCCGCCACCTTGTAAAGTTTTGCGAGCTTCGCCCTTGCTTGGGAAAATTTTAGTATCGGCAAGAAAAGTAACAATATCAACTCCGCCAGCAAGAATTTCTCCGGGGTATTCGAACGCAGGAACGCCTTCTAATACCTGAAGAAGTTGTGTTTCGCTTAAGCTTTTCAATGCATCTGTTGTAGCATTGCCAAACAGTATTTCAGAGGCTTTAATAGCAAACTCATAGTCCTGCTCAGTATGGATAAAACAAGTTACTTCTTTGGCCAGGCGTTTCTGTAAAATACGCAGATGCGGTGCCTGATCGTGTTCCGCAATCAGAGCCTCGGTTTCGGCCCTGGGTAAAATGGTAAACAATTTAATCCAGTTTCTGGCGTCATCGTCGGAAGCGTTAAGCCAGAACTGGTAAAACTGATATGGCGATGTTTTTGCAGGGTCGAGCCACACATTTCCTTTCTCGGTTTTGCCGAATTTTGTTCCATCGGCTTTTTTTACAAGCGGGCAGGTCAATGCAAAGGCTTCGCCTCCTGCTTTTCTGCGCACAAGCTCTGTACCGGTAACAATATTCCCCCATTGGTCGCTACCACCCATCTGAAGTTTACAATTTTTGTTTTTGTAAAGCCAGTAGAAGTCATATCCCTGAATAAGCTGGTAGGTAAACTCGGTGAAGCTTATTCCAGTTTCGCTTTCGATACGTTTTTTAACACTATCCTTAGCCATCATGTAGTTAACGGTAATGTGCTTGCCTACATCACGGATAAAGCCAAGAAAATTCATATCGCGGAACCAGTCGTAGTTATTTACCATTTCAGCCGCATTCGGTTTGGAAGCATCGAAATCGAGAAATTTTTCCAATTGTTGTTTTACTCCCCTGAGGTTATGTTGAAGCACTTCTTCGGTCAAAAGATTTCGTTCTTCGCTTTTGCCCGAAGGATCGCCAACCATGCCGGTAGCGCCGCCAACCAGGGCAATGGGCTTATGCCCGCTACGCTGAAAATGAACAAGTAATAAAATAGGTACCAGGCTGCCAATGTGAAGGCTATCCGAAGTTGGGTCAAAGCCTATGTAAGCAGAGGTCATTTCTTTAGTAAGCTGCTCTTCGGTACCCGGCATGCAATCGTGAATCATTCCACGCCATTTCAGTTCCTCAATAAAATTCATGGGATATGATATTTAATAAATTCGGACAAAGATAAAAATAATGTGCTAATGTGCAGATGTATTCCTTCCACCTACGCTTTCTCATATTTTCAAAAACCTGTTCTTTATTTCTTCGAGATGAAGATGAGAAAAAACTGCCGGGGCAATTTTTGCTATTTCGACGAATAATATTGTCTTTTTGGTTTTTTCAGGAGGCAACAATTTTTTGTTTACATCCAGGCGTTGAACAATAAAAATAAAAATGCTGATGATAAAAGCCATTTTAACAATACCGAAACAAACCCCGCCGATTCTGTTTAAAACTCCAAGTACTGTTTTGGAAAGCATTTTGGTTAAGAGATTTCCCAAAAAATGAACAATAAAAAGCACTAAAATAAAAACTAATGCAAAAGCAATAATAAATGCAAATGAGCTGTTTACCGCGAACACATTAATCAGGAATTCACCTGCTGTATGAGATAAAACAACGCCTACCCATACCCCCGCTATCAGGGCTATTAACTTGAAAGTCTGAACTATAAAACCATGCTCATAACCCAAGTAAGCTCCCCATAGCAAAAGCAAGGCTATCATTATATCGAGGAAAAGCATAACGAAAATTTTTGCCGAAGATAATAATAAATCAGACACTTGGATATTTAGGATAATGAAATTACATTTGATGATGATTTTATTAGACACCAGTAATTACAACAAAGTAATAAAACCACTCAGGGAAGTGACAATTAATAATTTGTTTGCGCGTTCAGTGGTTGAAAAAAAAGTGATGGGCGCAGTATATGTTGATAATAAGGATAATCCAAAAACTTTTTATATAATTCATCCATACGGCATGTCCCTGCTTTTTGGAGAAACAGATCATGAAGATTTTAATTCTAAATTTGTTGATTATGCTTTAAACACTTTTAAAATAAGGAATAGGTATGAATGGTTACAAGCTTTTCCTGATTCATGGAATAAGAAGATTTCAGATCTGTTTGGAAACAATTTGATAAAAAACAAGGATAACCTTGGCAATGAAAATAATAAGATAGAAGAAAACTCAAGGGTAAATTTTAAATTCAATAAGAAAAAATATCTTGATTTTAAATTTAATAATAACAAAACGTATAAGATTCTTCGGACAGATAAGGAAATGTATGAAAACATGCAGGGCAGCGTTGTACCAAAATATTTTTGGAATGATGCTGAGCACTTTTACAACTGCGGTATAGGATACAGCCTGATATACGGAAACCAATTAACATCAACTGCTTTTTCAGCATTTATTCATGAAAACCAATTAGAATTAGGGATAGAAACAGTTGAAGGCTACCAGGGTAAAGGATTTGCAATATATACCTGTTGTGCATTGATTAATTATTGCCTTAACAATAATTATGAACCGATTTGGTCGTGCCGGCTCGAAAATATTGGGTCATATCAATTAGCTCAAAAACTGGGTTTCGAGCCAACTATTTGTATTCCTTTCTATAGGCTAAACAGTTATGGAAGCTAAACGCGAATGAATTCATTTTACCTGTAATAATAAAATTATTCTTATTTTTAGGCTTTAAAATTTAACCTTTTAACTAATAATAAATGGGAAAGAATAAAAAAAACTTACGTTTTGATTCGGTCGATTTTATCACTTACGTATGGGGCAAACGAAAATTCCTGCTGACCCTGTCGATCATTGCAGCCATTATTTCATCCATTGTATCGCTTACAATTACGCCAAAATTCAAATCATCGGTGGTATTGTTTCCTGCTTCGTCGGCCTCTATTTCAAAGACTTTGCTTTCGCGAAATACAAGCCCGCAAAACGATATTGTTAAATTCGGCACTGAAGAAGAAGGGGAACAATTACTGCAAGTGCTTAATTCGGAAGACATACGCAGTAAGATTATCGAGAAATATAATCTTGCAAAGCACTATAAAATAGATACCACTACACGTTTCTGGAAAACAGGCTTATATAATGAGTATAAGGAAAACATTTCTTTCAGGCGCACGGAACTTATGTCAGTTGTTATTGAAGTGCTCGATACCAAACCTGACACAGCTGCTCTGATTGCCAATGAAATATCCAACCAGGTTGATTCGGTAATGACCCGCATACAGCACGACCGGGCCAAACAGGGATTAGCAATTGTTGAAAAGGAATATACCTCTATGATTAGCCAAATGTCCCGAATGGAAGATTCTCTGAAAACTATCATGGGATTGGGTGTTATAAACTACAAATCGCAATCAAAGTCATTTAATGATGCATACGCCAAAGTGCTGATTGAAGGAAAAACACAGGGGATCAAACTGATTGAGAACAAATTAAAAATCCTAGCCAAATATGGAGGCAATTACAATGCCCTGAATGATCTTTTGCTTTACGAAACCCAGCGCTTAAGCGAGCTTAATGGTAAGTATATGGAAGCAAAGGTGGATGCCGAACGAAGCATTCCTCACAAATTTGTGGTTGACAGAGCTTACCCTTCTGAGAAAAAGGCTTATCCCAAGCGTATGATTATTGTTCTGGTGTCGACCTTGTCCACATTTTTTGTGGCTCTGCTGTTGCTCATTATTCGTGATAGTATCAATGTTAAATTAAAAGATTGAAAAAAATAGCAGCATTTGATCACTATGGTTGGGTTTTTATCTTAACCTTACTTTTTATTATCGCGAATGCCATATTTATGGCTAACGGTTTGATTTACCTTGCATTTTTGCCTTTTGTTTTGCTAATCTGTTATTTGGCAGTTGTATCATTCGATAAGTTGTTTTTCCTGGTTGTTTTTTTTGTTCCGTTATCCATTCCGCTGGATTTATTTGCCCCTTCGCTGGGATTCGACCTTCAACTTCCAACAGAACCCATCCTTGTAATTTTGCTGGGCTTGTTTATTTTCAGGCTAATCTACGAAAAAAAGATCGATCGTGATATTCTTCTTCATCCCATTAGCATTGCCATTTATGTTAACCTTGTCTGGATTTTTATCACATCTGTTACAAGTTCGATACCGATCGTATCTTTCAAATTTTTTATTTCGCGCTTGTGGTTTGTAGCATCGTTTTATTTCATTGCCACTCAAGTATTCACGCAAAAAAAAGGAATACGCCGTTTTGTTTGGGCTTATCTACCAGCTTTGGTTATAGTGATTGTTTATGCTACCATACATCTTTCCCAGTTAGGTTTTTTGAATCAGGGCGCCGCTCACATGGCGCCAAATCCTTTTTTTAAGGATCATACTTCATACGGCGCTATCCTTGCCATGTTGTTGCCATTTGCTATAGGATTTGCACTGAACCGAAAATATTCGCTGCAATTACGGATGCTATGCTGGTTAATTGTATTAGTATTATGCGCTGCACTGTTATTATCTTATAGCCGTGCAGCATGGATAAGTATTGTGGTTGCTACGGGAGTGCTCATTGTTATGTTGTTGAAGATAAAATTTCGTAACATTCTCATATTGGCATCCGTAGCCGGATTGTTTATTTATCTTAATCAAACCAGTATTTTCATGAATTTGGAGCGGAATAAACAAGATTCATCCAAGGATTTGGCAAAACATATCGCATCCATGTCCAATATTCGCACGGATATTTCAAATCTGGAACGTTTGAACCGTTGGAAAAGCGCTTTCCGCATGTTCAAGGAGCGGCCTTTTTGGGGCTGGGGGCCTAACACCTACATGTTTAACTATGCCCCATTTCAATTGTTCAAGGATAAAACTCCCATCAGCACCAATAGTGGAAACATGGGTAATGCCCATAGCGAATACATCGGGCCACTGGTTGAGTCGGGTATTTTCGGATGCCTGAGTGTTTTGGGTATCATAATCGTAACCTTAGCTACCGGTATCCGATTGTTTACAAGGGCCGCTCAGCATCCCCAAATCCGTATGTTGATTGCTGCGGCTACACTAGGTTTGATAACGTATTATATACATGGGTTACTCAACAATTTTCTGGATACCGATAAAGCTTCGGCATTATTTTGGGGCTTTACAGCTATGATTGCAGCGCTGGATGTTTACCATGTGCGGGAATTTGAAAGAAAAGAGGCTGAGACAATTCAAAATAACTGAATGCCCAGCATGGTAATGTCGTCGAAAATGGCGGTATTGCCTACTTCAATAGATAATTTGCTAATAATCTGCCGTATATTGTCTTCCACATTATTGCTATTGCAGAGTTGCTCCTCCAGTAAGGCTGTGGCTATGTTTACCTGGTCTCCTTCGAGTAATTCCACTAGTCCATCAGTATATAACAACAGTTTTGTATTGCCGGTAATATAGCAATCGCCTTTCATAACGTATGGTATAAAATCGAGCATTCCAAGGCCTACACAACCACTTTTAAGCAACGAGAGTTCGGCTGATTCAACATCATACAGCAGAGGTGGATTATGTCCTGCATTCACATATTCAAGTTCGTGGGATTTAAAGTTGTAACGTCCGATAAAGAGTGTAACAAACTTTTCACAATTGGCATTGGCCATAACACGATCGTTTAACCTGTCGATCAATACTTTCAAAGGAATTTCCTTGGTAAACAGGGCTCGCAGGGTGGCTTGAAAATTTGACATAAGTATGGCTGCCGACATACCTTTACCAGAAACATCGGCGATGCAAAATCCAAATTCATTCTCGCCCATCTCAATAAAATCGAAATAATCGCCGCCAACTTCGAAATGCGGATGATAATACGAACTAATCCATAATCTATTCGTCTGGGGAAGGGATGATTTCTTGGGAATCAGCATACTCTGCATTTTGGAAGCAAGTTCGAGCTCCTTCCGTAGCGATTCCTGCTTTAAACTTTCGTTAAAAAGCCGGATGTTCTCAATAGCAGAAATAATGATGTTGGAAATGGTTTGAACGAAATGTAAATGCTTGATTACAGGGCTTACACCGGCCATATCCTCATCAATATCGCCTATAAGAATGTACGCCAAAGGATTGTTGTTGTTATATACGGGTATCACAAAATCATAATCTTTTAACTTAAGGTTACCTGAGTTTGTGATAAACCTGATATCCGTATATTGCGAAAGGTCTTTTTCTATATCGAGATGTTCGACCAATTCATCATCCTGGGCAGTATTTAAGATGCATTCCCAAGAGTTTTGATACTTAAAAATAACAATACGGCCAATCGTTAAATTTTCCTGCAGGATGTTCTGATATCGCATCAAAAGCTCACTAACCGACAAGTTGGAGTTAATTGCCTGCGTAATTTCCAGTAGGGCATTCAGTTTAAAATTGTAAACCTGTAATCGTTTTAACGATATTTTTTCAGACATCACTCAAAACTAGAACAAATGAAAACTTAATATTTGCCTTCACTTGTTGAAAATCAGGCATTTTTATATTTGTCACCATTGTTGACTTATATATATGACAATATAACCGGAAACAGTATCTAACCTATTGTATTATAAGGTTCTATGTCGATTACCAGCTTCCGGTTCTTATGCCTTTGATTATATAAAGTTAATAAATATTTTGATCTTAATCCTTAGCTCTTTCGTAATAGCTCATATCTCTTGTATCGACCCGTATTTTTTGTCCAGCGTCGATAAAAAGAGGTACCTGGATGACTGCTCCTGTTTCGAGAGTGGCAGGTTTCATCACATTTGATGAAGCTGTATCCCCTTTTACACCAGGTTCAGTATAAGTTACTTCCAAATCAATGATTGGAGGTAACTCACATGACATAGGCGATTCGGTATCTACATGATACATTACTTCAACATATTGTCCTTCCTTTAATAGTTTCGGTGCACTAATGAGGTTTTCTGCAATTTGAATTTGTTCAAACGTTTCTTGGTGCATAAAATGATAACCCAGATCATCCTTGTAAAGATATTGATATGGACGACGTTCAACACGTGCAATATCTATTTTTTCACCAGAGTTAAAAGTATTATCAATTACTTTTCCGTTGGATAAACTTTTTAGTTTTGTGCGGACAAA
>Ga0182021_10006760_pt1 | contig 13609 bp, 14 predicted proteins | sample 612E3MmetaG_FD_120493 | JGI IMG/M metagenome (GOLD analysis project Ga0182021, IMG submission 120493) | Permafrost microbial communities from Stordalen Mire, Sweden - 612E3M metaG (Illumina Assembly) | ecosystem: Environmental > Terrestrial > Soil > Wetlands > Permafrost | place: Sweden...
GCTGCTGTCGACCAGCCTATTGCGGTCTGCCAGCGGGTGCTGGAGCTTGAACCGCAAGCCCACTACTTTAGTAGTGGGTAGTTGACGCTTAATCACTAAGGATATCACCGTATTCGGAGAATATTCGCGGGGTGACGTGCATGCCCGAAGTACTTGATGTGGGATTGCTACGAGAGGCAGTCGGGGTGCTAGCCGGCCGCGACCCGGACCTAGACGCTATCGTGCGCCGCCACGGGGCACCACCCATGTGGGCGAGGCCACCCGGATACCCGACACTAATCCGAATAATCCTCGAACAGCAGGTCTCCCTCTCCTCGGCGCGTGCTGCGTACGACCACCTTGAAGAGGCCATCGGCGAGATCACGCCTGCCAACTTCCTCAGGCTGGACGACGCCGAGCTGAAGACGGTGGGCTTCAGCCGACAGAAGACGCGTTATGGGCGCCTGCTCGCGGATGAGATATTAGACGGTTCCTTCAACATCGACGCCCTGGGTGACCTCCCAGACGATGAGGTACGTGCTCGACTAGTCGAGCTGAAGGGCATCGGTCGGTGGAGCGCGGACATCTACCTCCTCATGGCGCTACGGCGCCCCGACGTCTGGCCACACGGCGACCTCGCCTTGGTCAGCGCGGTGAAGAGGATAAAGGGGCTAGATAAAGCTCCGACCCACGAAGAGTGGGATGGGATAGGTGAGGCTTGGCGCCCATGGAGGAGCGTCGCCGCTCGCCTCGCCTGGTTCGACTATCTCGGCGGGAAGCCCTGATCACTTCATTCGCTCGTTCTGGTAGACGCCGCTATATCCCTTCTCCACCTCGTCGGTAGAGTAGAAGACGAGCTGTGCGACACGCGCGTCCTGTTTGAGCCTGATGCCGTGGGGGTTGTGGACGACGAGGAGGCTGCTGCTCCTTCCCTGGTAGCCGGGGTCCCAGACCGCGGTCTCGATGGCGGCGGCGTTACGGAGGACGGTGCTCCTGCTCCGGGCTAGGGCGACAACGTTGAGCGGCATCTTCACCGCCTCGTTGTAGACTATCATGTAGCAGCCCTCGGGGAGGGTATACCACCCCTCGGCCCCAGGTTTCAGCTGCCTCGTAGGCGCCAGCTTCCGCTCCCTGTTATCGAAGTCTATTGCCCCCGCGCCCCAGTAGGCGTGTACCTCCTTGAGGCTGAGGTCGAAGCCCGCGGGCTGGAGTTGCTTCTCGAGGTCGATATAGCCAGTGATGAGCTGTTGGTTCTCGATTAGTTGCCTGAGTACCTTGGAGTTAAGCATCGTATTCCGGGTGTGGCCCGGCTGTAAAATTGTTGCGCTCCTAAGGCTTGTTTCGCCTTATGATAAATCTATGAAGCAAGGCTATCTGACCGGAATGGTAAACGAGTTCACCAAAGCGCGAGCGAACGTAGGTAAAGTGATCAGTGGGAACGCCCTCAGACTATTGGGGGAAGCTTGGTAGAATATTCCCGCCACATCAGCACCAAGATGTATACAAAGACCGCGGTGTTAACTAGACTTACGCCGATGACGATAGAATCCGCCCAGGTTATTAGAATGCCAGAGTTCAAGGTCATCAGAGCGTATGCCAGATTGATTAGCAACGTAACGGTGAGAATCCCATAAATCACCCTCATCCGCTTCACGTAGGGAATCATTAAGGCCAAAAAGCCGAGCGAGGGGAAGATGTACCGCTCATGGATCCTAGTCGGTAGCATGAAGAAACCGAAGAGGAGGATGAACGCAGCGAAGAATACGAGCATCCCCTCTGATGATTTCAGTCTCTCATCAACGAGGTCCAAGGCGAGGAACGTCAAGACGACGAACATAAGCCACCCGATCAAGTAAGGCGTGAGGAACAATATGCCCAGACTGTCAGGCCTCCACATGCCGAAGAGTGCCCAGAAATTATACGCGTTCACAGAGGTGTATGGATATTTCCCGAAGCCTAGCAGGTAGATGTTGATTAGGGAAGTGATCGGGTTACCCCACTGGAAGGGCAGGATCACGAGCAGTGTGATCGCGGCGATTATCACGGATGACGCGAGCATCCTGCGGAGCCCGAATTTTTTGTAGACGAGCAGAGCTATGAGGGGTGCGAGGGCGACGGCTTGGGGCTTCGTCAGGACCGCGAGTGTGAATGTGGAGACTGATAGCGTCAGTCTTCCGGAGAAGACCATTATTAATGATAGTAGGAGGAAAAATGTGTATATTGAGTCGAATTGGCCCCAGACAGATGAGTTGAAGATGATTGCAGGGTTGAAGGCATAGGCCGCCGTCGCTAATAGGGCCATTCTGAAACTCGAGCGGGATCTAATGAACGCGAATATGAGATAAACCGTCGCTAAGTCGAAGATCGCTGGGATGAGCTTCACCACATATGTGATCATGCTGGTCCCGAATAGTTTGAGGATATTCGCCACGTTCCCGAAGAGCCAAAAGAGGTAGACGTTGAGGGGCGGGTAGTCACAGTTTGTGATGTTGTAGAATGTTCCGAAGCCGTGGTTAGCCGCGGCTTGCAGCCAGGTGATGTATAAGTTCAGGTCCATGATGTGGCCTTGGAACTGGAAGAGGAATAATCTGACCATGAGGGCCGCAAGAATCAACGCGGCGAGTGAGGTGTACTCACCTCGCTTGGAAGCTGGATTGATCCTGGTGTCCTCCTTTCACTCAATCCAGGCCGCAGGCGTGAAATATCTTTCCCTATCTACTGCTCGCTTGTCATGTCATCTTGGATTTATATTCAAAGTGGGGTCTATTCAAGGATCGCAGTATGCGCTTCATAATCTATGGTGCAGGGGCGATAGGCGGCATCATCGGGGGACACCTCTTCAGGACTGGATACGAAGTGGTTCTGGTGGGCAACGGAAAGCATGTTGATACGATTAACGCCAATGGTCTCCGGCTTCTCACTCCAGCGGACACCTACATTCTGAGGATTCCCGCTTGCAAGAGAGCGGAGGAGCTGACGCCATTTAGGGATGACGACGTGGTCGTTCTAACGGCGAAGTCCCAACACACTATCCTCTGCCTCGGCCAGCTCAAGAACGCTGGTGCCGAGAGGAGTCTCCCAATCTTCTGCGCTCAGAACTCTATAGTAAACGAACCAGCTGCGACGCGTGTCTTCGATAACGTTTATGGGGTGATGATCAACTTGCCTGGAATCTTCCTCAACGCCGGTGAAGTTGTAAATCCTATTACGGGTAACGCTGGATTTATCGAAGTGGGACGCTACCCACGCGGCTCAGATGAACTCACTGAGAAGGTTGCATCAGCTCTGAACATCGCGGGGTTCGTCTGCAGGGTAAATGATTGGGTTATGAAAGCCAAGGCGGCGAAAAGCATGCTCAACCTCGGCAACTCCCTCGAGGCGATAACCGATGGCAGGGGTAACGGGGATGCCTTCATTCGCGCCGCGAGGAAGGAGGCAGAGGCAGTATGGAACCTTGCTGGGATCGAGTGGGAGGACTTCGAGAAATATGAGAACCGCGTGAAAACGATACGAGGTACGAACAAAATGCCCAAAGGTTGGGAGGGACAGAACAAACGCAGCTCTACCTGGCAGAGTCTAACAAAAGGGACAGGTAATATCGAGGCGGAGTTCCTGAACGGCGACATCGTGAAGCTAGGACGATCCCTCAAAATCGAAACCCCCTACAATGAAATCCTCTGGAAAGTCGCCGAGTCAATGGCTGCCAAGAACGAAAAGCCAGGTAGATACTCCGCTGAGGAACTCACAAAGATGGTTAACTTGACCAATCTTGGAGTACGTTCTAGTCTTTAATCGTGGTTTTTGAACACGTTTGGATCGATTGCCGATGGCTGGCCGGCATAATCGCTTAATTTTGCCTCGTTTGGGTTTGCCTCGTAGAAGCTTATGAGAGCCTCCGGGGTCATCCGCAGACTGGTTCGCAGCAGGTGGGTAAGGTGCTCCGGAGGGAAGATGTCAGCGAGCCTCTGCACGTAGTTATGGATCCTGAGGGGTCTGGTTCGATTCAACTCTATGTTCATGACTTGTACTTGTCTCCTGCCGCTTGGATCCGGTCCGAATAGTAGTTCGCCTAGGATGACTGAGTCTTCGAAGTGATCTGTGAACTCATTTTTTCCATTGTATTTTTTGATTGGATTGCCCTTCGATGCGTAGCGGTAGTTGAGTAGTTCTTTTACGGTGGCACGCATCTTTGCGTCGATTTTTTCCTTCGTCATCGCTGCTGTTAAGCTAAGGCTGTTTTGTGCCTGAACCATCTCCTTGAACATCCGGTCTTGCTCGGTCATGTTATAAAACTCCTCAGTTCCTCGCTGAATCTTGTAGCGCTCGGGTACCTGTTCGCAAGATGGTTTCTAGTTAGGTAATCGGTGAAGGCGTCGACGGTCATCTTCATCGTTGAAAGAGCCTCTACTGTTCCCACGGATTCTCCGGCGACTAACCTGGCGAGTCGCGTAAGGTGGACGTTGAATCCGATTAGTTTGCCGACGTCCCACGTGCTCTTCTTGAGAACCTCCACCTCGGAGACTGAGCTGGTTATGAAGCTGCTCAGCTCCCCTGCACTTTTGATTAGGGTCTTGCGCTGGGTATCTAGCTCCTCATTCATCTTCGTCGTCGCCTCATTGCCCAGGCTTTGTATCCTCGCCTTGTAGCCGGTCTCAGGGGCCTCGAAGTCCTGCTTAAGCCCCTCAGCGACTTCCTTGATCTTCTTGGATGCTTCCCCGATTCCTCTGATAGCTTCAGAGTTGAGGGTGTTGATCTCCGCCTCCAGCGCGGATTTTGAGGCCTTGAGTGTGGACACTTGGAGGCTGAGGAATGTAACTTGTTGCTCCAGCCTCGCCATCTGCGCATAAGACTCCTGCTTAACATGGTCTACCGATGCGGTCACGCTTCCGAGCTTCTCGACTTCCCGTCTGAAGGTCGGGATATCGAATCCGCTGTCAGTTATCAGATTCTTAAACTCGATGAGCTCAGCTGCACTGACATACTTTTTTAGTTCCTCAAGTTCTTTAAGTGACTCTTCCTGAGCCCGGACCTTTTCCCGTGTAACTTTCTCATTTCCATCGGCAAGCTTGATCTTTTCTTTTAGCTGATCCAGTTCAGCAACGAGTATGGTTTTCTCGTTCTCGAAGCCAAGCTTGGGCTCCCAGTTATCCTCCAGGTCTTTAACTAACCAAGGGATTGACTCTTTGATGGCCAGGCCGTGGCGGGCCCCAATACTTTGGGCGGTCTCGACGAGGTTTGTCAGTTGAGGTGGTCCGAGTCCGAGATCCTCCGCCTCCTTCACCTTTCCGGCGAGTTCGATTTTCGACTCGAGTAGCCTGCTTATTTCAGCAAGTTTTCTCTCCACTGTTTCATTCGCCTTTGATAGAGCCTCGTTCTTTTGCTCATACTCAGAGACCTTTATCCCCAAACTCTCGGAGAGCCTCCACTTCTCACGGACTTTCTCTTCGAGCGCTATGTAGTCCCTCTGTCCCTCCACAGTCATCTCATGCATTCCCTTTGCTACCTTCACGACGGTCTCCGGGGCGAGGTCCTGTTTCTTTGCTTCCTTGTAGATGGCCTCGATGAAGCCTAGGGCTTCACCTGGTTCTACTCCAAATCCCTTGATTGCCTTTACGACCTTAAGTCCGATGACTGCCTCGGAGGCATCTACCTTGGTCGCAGGTGAAGAATCCTCTGACCTTTTTGATGGAACTTCAGTTTCCTTCGCGTGTCCATCAGTGATCTCCTCAATAAGTCTCCAGATCTCGTCGCTGTATGCACCTAGGCTCTTTACATTTTTTCCCCGCCTAATTGTAATGTACTTTTTTCCCCTGACATTTTTAATGGAAAATTTCCAGCCCTTGTCTCGATATTCTATGAGGTTCTCCATGGATGTACCGAGTTTCACCAATTTCTCAGCCCCGGGAAATATTTCCCCATCTTTCCTATTGTTTCCCAGCCTTTTTACTTTTTCCCCACATATCTATGAGTTTTCCCACCGCTCCCCTCTTTTTATAGGATAAGATTATGTATACACTAGTCTAAAATAGGTCCGATGCGTAACGTTAGTTGGTGGGAAAAATTTCCGAATTCATGTGTCCACTTTGCGGGCATCTCCACTCCATTAGAACCTATGACCCAGAGGATCTCCCACTCGATATTTTGGCAGTTCAGAAAGTTGGTCTCGGACAAGGAAAGGGTACCAAGGTTATCTCAAGGTATTCTATCCTCGGAGATGATGACGTAACTCCCAAGGTCATTAGCAGAGTTTTGATTCTTTGCCGACTATTTTTAGATAAAAAATTAATTACGTTGAATGATTTGAAAAGCAGCCTGGGTCTGGAGGTGACATCATCCACTGATACAATTAGTATTAAGGAGTACAATAGGCTCAGGGAAGACTTTGAGGCAATGAAAGTCAATGTTGAATTCGAGAGAAAAAATACCAAGTTGCAGTCCGATAGGGCAAATAACCTATTACAAACAGTGAATTATCAACGAGCAAAAATAAGTGATTACGATAGACTCAGGGAGGAAAATGAGACATTAAAAGTTAATCTTGAGCTCGAGGAACAAAGAACCTCCCATGAATCCGCTAAAGCAGGCAACCTACAAAACATGGTGAATACTCTACAAGCCAAAGTAAGAACATTAGAGTCCCAGTTATCCAGCGTCAAGTCGTCGAGATCTGACTTACAAAAACAACTTGATGAGCTGGAGGCTCAGGAAACCGATGACGAGGATTCACTTGATAACATCATTGAGGAGATTGAGCAAATTACGGAATATGAATTTGACGAAAAAAAGGACTCAATGGAAGGGTTTATACTTTCAGTGATCAAGCGGTTGATTGAGGACGTCGAAGCCCTCAACGCGGAGAACGAGGCATGACCGAAGAAAACATCGAGAAGCTCAGTAAGGTCTGCCCAGTCAACCTGAAGCCTGGTGGTGAGAGGGCTTGGAGCCTGGAACTCACTGCTAACACTCCGGAGTGCAGGGATGCACTCAAGGAGATCTATGAGAACTTGGGCCCTGAGTCGAAGAAGTTCCTCACCAAGCGGTTGGTTGTGAGTGACCCTGAGCTGAAGAGAATAGTGAACGAATCTGAGTAAGACAAAGCGAACAATCACAAACAAAGATCAACATTGTTCGCCCCTTTTTTCGTCCACGAAAAGGTGTATTATAACGGAATAATTACACGTGCATGTTACATAACTTAAATAAAGTGAGATATCCCCATGTCTCGATTCGAAATCTAAACTGTGAATTTCAGATGGGATTTGGCCGATCTACTATTCGTTACTTACAACCTAATTGATATGAGAATTGGCGTACGCGCACTAACTATAAAATAATACTGTGTATGCGCGCTAGGTTGTTTAGATAATGGTTAAAAATGGTCTTTAAACCCATTTAGTGATTTGGGGGCAATTCCAAGCCTCACAATCCATCCTCACCTTCTTACAGAAGCCACCCTTCTCAAACCGACAAACCTGCCATAGCCTCTCTTCTTTAGCAAAGAATCCGTTTTCTAAGATTCGCACTATCTGTTGCTAATAATTAGAGCAGTGTGTCCAGAGATGGCGGGCCCGGTGGGATTCGAACCCACGACTATCAACTCCGCAGGCTGATGTCATATCCTGGCTAGACCACGGACCCAGCACTCAAACAGACCTGTTTCTCCTAGATAAGCTCTACCCAGAGCTTTTAGACGGGGTCCGCGGGCATCTACTCTATGGCGGAGGGAGACAACAGGGCGGGGCTTCTCAGGGTCCTATACGTCACCATCTTCCTCACCGCGACGGGGCTCGGTACCGCCTCCTTCATGCTCCCAGTCTACGCGACGAGCCTCGGCGCCAACTACATCGACCTCGGCCTCATGGGTGCCCTCAGGAACGTCGTCTATACAGTGATGACCCTTACAGTAGGCTACCTCCTCGACCGATTCGAGAGGATCAGGATATACATAGGCTTCATGTTCGTAGGCGTCGCCGTAGTCGCCCTATTCGGATTGATGACACAGGTAGCCCTCCTCATAGCTTGGAGCAGTCTGCTAGGCCTCGTCTCAGCGGCGTTCTGGGTGACCGCTAGTACGATAACGGCGAACATCTCGCCCCCTGAGAGGCTCAGCCAGTCGATGGGGCGCTATAATTTGTCGTGGATAATCGGGTTTGTAGTGGGACCAACCGCTGGCGGCTATATCGTTGGTGCCTACGGGTACCCGGTGCTATTCCTATGTCTATCCGCCGTCATCGTTACGAGCATCGCAATCATCCTGTGGAAGATCAGACCGGCTATAATGCTCCACAATACCAGCGGGTCGAGGGGATCGAGCCTCGCCCCCCTCAAGGGGCTCGCCCTCGCCTACCTGACCCTTATCCCCTTCACCTGCATTCTAGGCATCTATATGGCAATCATGCCTGGGTATCTGAAGCTCGTCGGGCTCACCCCCGCCGTTGTTGGGCTGCTCCTCACGATGACGAATGGGGTCCGCGGTATCGGCTTCTTCAACGCGGAGAGGTTCATCGGCTGGGGGACGAGAAGAGCGGTGTCACTCGCGTCCCTTCTCCTCTTCTCGGGAATGATCATCTTCTCCTTCGCCTCCTCCACGCTGGAATATGCCTTGCCACTCGTACTCTACGGCACTGCGGCTGGGATCATGACGCCACTGATGCTTGACTATATTGCTAAGCGTTGCGACAAGGCAAGTCTGGGCGCAGCTATGGGTCTACACGAAGGCGTGTACGGCGTCGGTATGTGCCTTGGCCCGCTTGTGGGAGGTGCTATAGCTGACGTCTGGGGGCCGCCGTTACTCTACAGGCTCCTCGCGGTGCTCGCCCTTACGATGCTGCCACTAGCCTACATGCTCTCCAGAACTGTGAAAAAGGCTACTTGAGCGCTCTCCTCACGATGCTTCCTGCGCGCGTGCATGTCGCGCGCGAGCTTTACTCCTATCTTCATTTGCGTGTAGTTTGTCACTTATTCCAGCGGATGGCGTTCGCGCCCCAGGCTAAGCCACCGCCGTAGCCGCAGGTGACGATGAGGTCGCCCCTCTTTACTCTGCCCTCCTTGACTGCCATGTCTAGGGCGACCGGAACACTCGCCCCCGCCATGTTGCCGTAGGTCTGAAGATGTGAGTAGGCCTTCTCCATGGGGAGACCGAGGACCTCCATACTCTTCCTTATTATGTTGATGTTTGACTGGTGTGGAACTATGAGGTCGACGTCGTCAAGACTGTAACCCGCCTTCGCTACGACATCCCTGACCGCTTCGGGGAATCTGACGGTGGCGAAGTCCCAGACAGCCTTGCCGTCCATGAAGAGGTAGTTGAGGCCCTTGTCAAGGGTCTCGTGTGTCGTCGGGATTCTACTTCCGCCCGCGGGGATTTCTATCACTTTGTGACCAGAACCATCGGAGTAGAGGGTCGAGGCGAGTAGTCCCTGACCCTTTTTGCACTCCTTGAGAACGACAGCGCCAGCCCCGTCACCAAAGAAGACACATGTGGTGCGGTCCCTCCAATTGAGTATCCTGCTATAAGTCTCTGCACCTATTACGAGGACGTTCTGATAAGTGTCAGCGGCTGCCATTTTCCACGCTATATCTAGTCCGTAGATGAAGCCGCTGCAGACGTTATTGACGTCTAAGGCCGCGGCATTACGGGCGCCAAGCTTATACTGGACAATGCAAGCAGTGGCACTTAAGGGAACATCCGGACTACTCGTTGCGAGGACGATGAGGTCCACGTCCTCCGCATTGATCCCGGCATCGGCCATGGCTCTCCTCGACGCCTCGGCGGCGAGGTCGCTCGTCGCGACATTAGGGTCAGCGATTCTCCGCTCCCTGATCCCGGTCTTACTGTATATCCACTCGTCGCTCGTATCGACATATTTGGTCCATTCCTGGTTCGTCATTACCTTTGGGGCGACGTAACTGCCGGTGCCTGCTATACCGATAGGCTTCATGTCGGCTGAGTTGGGCTCGGTCCGTTTAACGATTTCCAACCATCTTTACGCTATATTCGACGGTAGTCGATTATGAATCGTTAATCTGCGCTTTTACGCTGTTTCATTTGCTAGATAAGCTATTGTTTAGATCCTCTGACTCTATACACACAGGCCCGGTTCATTTCCCTGACCCGCTAAGTTTCGTCTTGATGTAGCCGCGGTGGCAGTGGGTCTCGTCCTTCTCAGCGCAGAGAAGAATGATCCGCTTGTGCTTCTCAATCAGCGCTTTTAGCTTCTTGAGACCTTCCTCCTCATCGACGAGGGTCGGGGGGAGCTCACGAGTCGTATTCCCGAGCTCTCTAATCCATACATACCTCTCCCCTAGGCGGTTAACAAGCCCCCTCTGTGTGTAAACCCCGAGGAAAGCGTGGAATGGGTCCTGTCTCACATCCACAATAATGTCCGGTTTCATGGCCTCCAGCTCCGCGAAGAATGCGTCAGGCCTCTTCCCACCGTACCCGATCGTAAGCACCTCAGCGGCCATTATTTACTATTTGCAAAGGATGTTTTATAATAAATAGGCGCGTGCGACGAGTCTCCTATCCATCTCAAGGGGACTTTGATTAGGCCTTAAAAAAGGGTCATCCTATCTATTCTAGAGCTGCATCGATTGGCGAGAGGGGTGCATGGACTGTTCTCTTCCCCCTGAGAACCGAGGGTATGATCGCTAGCGTGTTGAAAGCTGCGAGCCAGAGGTATGTTGTCTTCATAGCATCGAGGAATAATTGCTTGTTTGCACCTGTCAGCTCCGATACCTGCTCCGTGATTATCTGGCTTAACAACGTATATGGCATGACCATCGACATCAGCAGGATCGCTAAGTTGAGGCTCACCGTGAAGCCAATGCTGAACATGATGGACCTGAAGGCTGAGGCTATACCTCTGCGTTCGGGGGGAACAGCCCCCATTATGGAGCTCATGTTCGGGGAGCCAAATAGTCCAATGCCCAGTCCGAAGACGAGTGTAAAGATTAGCACGGATGTAAAAGGCGTGTCGATCGTTATTGTAGAGAGGAGATAGAGGGCGAGGCTCGTAATGAGGAGCCCACTCGTGGTGAACGGGAGCGGGCCGAACTTATCTGAGAGTCTGCCACTTGTTAACCCAACTATCAGGCTAATCATCTCGAACGGGATGAGCCTGATGCCAGCGTCGAATGGGGAGAGACCTAATACGATCTGTAAATAGAGGCTGATAAGCAGTAGCACCGCACCCCAGGCAACAGCGTTTAGCAGCTGAGCGAGTACGCCTCCAGTGAACTCCCTTATCCCGAGAAGCCGGAGGTCGAGGATCGGGTGCTCAATCCTCCTCTCATAACCTACGAAGGCTGCAAGGCTCAGTACGCATATGAGCATGAGTAGGTAAACCGTATTCACCTCGGCCATGCCGTAGGCTTGGAAGGTGATTGCTAGCAGAAAGCTAGTTAGAGTCACAGTGAATGTGGTGAGACCTATTACGTCGAACGGCTCGTTCTTCTCGACCTTTCCCACCTCCTTGAGCCTCTTCCAGGCCCAGACTGTGCCAAATATGCCGATTGGAACATTAACCCAGAATAGAGCTCTCCAGTCAAAGATGGCAAGAAGGACTCCGCTTAGGGTTAAACCAGCCATTGCGCCAAACCTAAAGGAACTCATGTTTAGGCCGAGGCTGAACCCAAGTTCGCTGATGGGGGTTGCATCGACGATCATTACCACACTGTTTGTGTTAAGGATGCCCGAACCGATTCCCTGCAAGAACCTAAAGGCTATGACCTCCGTAGGCCCGAATGAGAAACTTATTAGTGCTGAGCCTAGGGTGAAGAGGGCAAAGCCCAGAATGTAGATTTTGACTCTGCCAAACGTGTCGCTGACCCTCCCGACAAGCAGGAGGACGATTGTGCTGCCGAGTGTGTAAGCTTGGGTGAGCCAGATCGCCTGCTCCGCATCTGCATGGAGGGCGGCGGCGACTTGTGGAAGTCCAACTATGAGGATGCGGGAGTCTATCCCCGCCATCAGCACACCTATGGTGGTTACCGTGAGAACTGTCCATTTGTATTTCAACAAGCCGGCCCTCTGATTTCAGCGAAGAAGCGTTTGGGCTGAACTTAAGGTGATCTATCCGATCTCCCGGAGAACAAAGAATAAGGCATAACCTCCTAACCCTCTAGGTTAAATAAGATCCAAAACCTGCTCTTAATTCATGAAGCCGAGCAAGGTTAAACTGATCTATTACTCCCCCACGGGCACATCGAAGAAGGTGCTCGAAGGCGTCGCGACGGGCCTCGGGATCAAGGGCATCGAGCATATCGATCTGACCCCAGCTGAGACGGCCGGAAAGAACCATAGCGTCCCCGCGGGGGAGCTCGCGGTCTTCGCCGTCCCCGTCTACAGCGGGCGCGTCCCACTCGTCGCAGCCCAGAGGCTCAAGAACGTAAAGGGAAACGGTACACCCGCTGTCCTCATTGCCGTCTATGGCAATAGGGCCATTGAGGACGCCCTCATCGAGCTAAAGGATATAACAACTGAGCAGGGGTTCAAGGCCGTAGCGAGCGCATCCTTCATCGGGGAGCACAGCTTTTCAAACGACGCCACGCCGATAGCGGTGGGACGACCCGACAAGGAAGACCTCGAGAAGGCGAAGGACTTCGGCGAGAAGGTCAAGGCCAAGATCGAGGGGATGGAGAAATTAGTCGAGGTCAAGGTCCCTGGGAACAAGCCATACCGGGATAGGAACCCCGTCCCGCGGGCCCCAGAAACAACGGCGGAGACGTGTACGCTCTGCGGCGCCTGCGCTGAGGTCTGTCCGACGAATGCGGTCACCGTGACTGACAAGGTCGAGACTGTGAAGGAGAGTTGTTCGGCTTGCTCCGCCTGCGTGAAGGCTTGTCCCACCGGGGCTAGGGTCTGGACGAACGAGGGCGTGAAGAAGGCTGCGACATGGCTCGTAGCCAATTACAGCAGCCGCAGGGAGCCAGAGTTCTTCCTCTAACCTAGACAGACGCATTTAGTGAATTAGTCTGCCCGTGGCTTTGAAGTACTGAGTGATCCTCGGGTCGTCCCGGGGGTCCGGACTGACCGGCTCATCCCACGGGTACCCCATCTGTATCTTCATCACCCTATAATTCGAATCGAACGTCGGATATGTAATCACAACTTGGCTCGATGGGTAAGAGCGAGACATTATCGGTGGCACGAAAACGCCGCTGAGCACCTCCTCCCCGCTCAAGAAAATCGTGAAGGGTCCTTCAAGGTACGCCTTCATCCCCCTTATCCTCTCGGAGGAATCGCTTGTCAAGATTAACGCGTGACTGGTCGCGTTATAGCTCGCGATGTCGGCGTTTTTCACAACGGTCGTGCCGTCTCTAGTGAGAACTATCCCGAACGCGCCCACGGCAAAGGGAGTAGAGAGTGAGATGACGAGCCAAAGAGAGAGGGCGGCTATCAGCCCGAAGAAAGCAGCAAGGATGGACCATCTATCCATATTCGGTCCTTGAATAATATGCCCGACTAGTAATTAAGAATCGATATGAGATCGAGAAGCCTAACCCCAAATCCTCTTGAAGAGCCTCACGAAGTTGAGCCCCAGGATCTTCTTTATCTCCTGGTCCGAGTAGCCGCGCACCACGAGGCCCATTGTGAAGTTGGGCATGTTCTCCATCCACCCGTAACCCC
>Ga0182021_10006761_pt1 | contig 13608 bp, 13 predicted proteins | sample 612E3MmetaG_FD_120493 | JGI IMG/M metagenome (GOLD analysis project Ga0182021, IMG submission 120493) | Permafrost microbial communities from Stordalen Mire, Sweden - 612E3M metaG (Illumina Assembly) | ecosystem: Environmental > Terrestrial > Soil > Wetlands > Permafrost | place: Sweden...
AGGGAGATCAGTTCGATGCCAGTATGAATTTCCTGGTCACCGGTGCTTGTTTAAGTTTTTTCACGGGAAAACATCTTGACCTTAATACAACACTTCAAGCAGGTGGTTATAAAGGCATTGTAAATCAGATTGACGCAAAGGGATTTTCAGACCGGATCGATTCGATTCTAAGCATGTATAAACCCGATGTAACGCGCGTGCAATTCAATCTTCTGGATTGTCACGATACTCCTCGCTTCCTGACTTGTGCCGGACATGATATAGCCAGCCTACAGCTCGCCTTGACTTTCATCTTCACATACCCTGGGACCCCATGCATTTTCTATGGTGATGAGATTGGGCTAACCGGGCGCCAGGATCCGGAATGCCGGCAACCTTTTCCCTGGGACGAAGCTCAATGGAACCATAACCTTCGTGATTTCGTAAAAAAATTGGCTAAACTTCGAAAAACATATAAAACCCTGCGCGTTGGAAGTTATAAAAGTCTTTTTGCTTCCGATGGAGTTTATGCTTTCGAGCGTAGATCAACGGATGATGCATATGTGATTGCCCTAAACTCATCTGAAGATGGGCATACTCTTGACATCAACGGCGTCGGTTCAAGTTCGGGAATGAGTAAAAAGCTTTTTGGACAGGCGGAATTTAAGACGATGAATAAAAATATCCAATTAACGCTCCCGCCAAGGTGTGGAGTTGTAATTCAAGTATAGGAGAAAGGTGTTTACACCCTGGAAGCTTTGCTTTCGAGAATTCCTGGCAATGGCTTTTATTAATTTTGATGATTACATTTTTAGTTCAAGGTCGATTTCGAATAATAAATCTCGATTTGATTGTAGAACCCTTCTATCAATAATTAGGAGTCTTGAATTACAAAAGGCGACAATCCATTATGGACATGGCGCCACTGAGAGGTTATTCAAGTATTGTGCCGATGCACTTATCCTATCAAGGTTTCTATCTGATGCCACTAATTGATATTGACCCCAGGCATCGATATATTCCCGGTAGTGACTAAAAGATTTTGCAGTCAAAGTATATACAAAATTCCCTTTGCCATCATCGTTCATAATAGCCCCTCCGCCCCAGTCGGTGGTATCACCTGTTGTCTTGTTTGCAAGACGAAGCCAAATAGTCACAATATAAACTTTTGATAGATCATCGATATGGGCGGTTACTTTAACAAAAGACGGTTCGCAAACCCCCCACAAAATACGTCCTCCCGATATCGTTATTGTGGTGAATAAACTATTTTTAGGAACGGTTTGAATGGGAGGTGTTCCTGTTAAATTTTGCGTCGAAATTAGTTGTGGCTCCAAAGTTTGTGTGAAAATGAGTACTGGTGCTAAAGTTTCTGTGAAGATGCCCTCTGTAGTCATCGCGGGGGTTGGATCAAGGTAGATTAATGTGGGGGTTTCTGTGAAAGTTGCCGTAGGCAAGGTCGGAATAAGGGTGGATGTCGGGGCTGTAGTCAATACCGGGTTAGTCGTATCTTGAACAAGGACCTGAGAATTTGTGGCATTTGCATTAACCAAAATTGGATAAGCACAGGCAGATAGTAACAAACATAACAAAGGTAATAAACTTTTCTTGATCATAAGTCACCTTTCGGGACGCCTGATTAAAGATTCTATAATATTGTATTCTCAATAACTATTTTTGGGGCAATTGCAAATCACTTGTAAGGAGGTAGGCGAGAATCACGTGCTACCATTTTCTTATGAAATATTCGATTGACAACATCCAACTATTGGAAACATTGTTCGACGGAGTTATGCAAGTAGACGTAAAGGGTCGGATTACACTTTGGAACAAAGCTGCTGAACGGATAACAGGATATCCGTCAGATAAATTAATCGGAAAGAACATTCAAAAACAACCCGCAAAACATCTAAGTGAAGATGGCAGGGAATTGCCTGATGGCTTAATTCCGCTTCTCTCAACAATTAAAGACGGAATCCCGCGCCAATCTCTGACCCATATCAAACATAATGAGGGTTACCGTGTTCCAGTTGTAACAAGAACCTTGGCGATTTTTGATGATAAAGGAAACATATCGGGTGGTGTTGAGATATTCAATGATAATCGGGCTCTTATTGCTGCTATAAAAGATACTCAAAAAACCGCCGAAACAGTTCTGTTTGATCCATTGACCCGAATTGGCAATCGTCCCCATATCGAGACAAAACTCAGGTTGGCAATTGAAGATTTTCACCTTAAAGAAAGGCGCTTCGGTATATTATTCATCGATATAGACCACTTTAAGAATTTTAATGACAGATACGGCCATTTACTCGGAGACAGGGTTCTCCGGATGGTTGCAAATTCACTTCGCAACAATTTGCGTGTCTCTGACTCCTGTGGACGGTGGGGGGGTGAAGAATTTATTGTACTGGTATACGAACTTGATTTGGCGGGTCTGGGGAAAGTGGCTGAGAAGCTCCGTACGACAATCGCCCAAACCAAAGTCCAGGATAAAGATCTCGACCTGAGTGTAACAGTCTCAATTGGCTCAACATTAATCCGTTCGGATGACACGATCCAATCTCTAATTGACCGCGCCGATCAATTAATGTACAGAAGCAAACGCGCTGGTCGTAACCGCGTAACAATTAGGGAATAATTCAGACTTGATTCTCCAAACCTGAAACACTAAAAAGGACAATAAATCCAGGGCAGTAATTATAAAATTGTTTAACCGGATTTTCACCTCACTTTTCTGGTATAATTTTTACTCGTGACTGGTCCTGCTTTGCGGTTTCGGCTGCTGGTATGGAGACCTGCGCATATCTCAGAAAGGAAGCACACGTCATGCCTCTTGCTAAGGAAGTTAAGAACAAATTCATCACCGATTATCATCGCCACGATACTGATACCGGCTCACCTGAAGTTCAAGTCGCTATAATGACAGGCCGAATTCAGCAATTAACCGAACACTTGCGAGCAAATAAGCACGATGAGTCTTGTCGTCGTGGATTGCTTAAATTAGTCGGACATCGCCGTCGTATGTTGGCATATTTGCGGAAAGTAGATTACCAACGTTATCTAGGAATAACAGAAAGCCTGAACTTACGCCACAAATAATTTAAGATAGGCCCGAGTAGATGGGTCCTACCCATCTACTCTTTTTATTGAAAGGAACCATAAGGTTCAACGACTATACCGCTCGTCAGGAATTGAACAGTGCTGGCAACATAGTTGCCGCCGCTTTTCAGTCCCTGACCAGGCGGAAACCCATACAGGGGCTTGCGAGAACCGATATTAAAATTGAGACCCCAAAAGCATTAAGACTGCAAAGAATAATATTTTTGCGTGTTTGATTTACTGCGCGGCCCAATTTGTGGATTTACACAAGCCCTAAACAGGAGACATTATGAAACCTGAAACAAAACGCTATACTACAAACGTAGGGACCCGAACCGTCACTTTTGAGACTGGAAAGCTTGCTGCTCAGGCTGGTGGAGCTGTGACGGTCGGAATCGATGATGCCATAGTATTTGCTGCAGCTACTATGGGCGGTGTCCGGGAGGGCATTGATTTCTTCCCGCTATCCGTTGAATATGAGGAACGTCTATACGCGGGTGGCAAAATACCGGGTTCATTTTTCCGTCGTGAAGGCCGGCCGTCCACTGATGCTATCCTCACAGCTCGTCTTACCGACCGCCCTTTAAGGCCCCTGTTTCAATATGGCATGCGCAATGAAGTTCAAGTGATGATGTTCTCACTTTCAGCTGATGGCATAAATCCACTAGACATCATCGCCATCAACGCTGCTTCCGCCGCCATTATGATATCGGACATACCCTGGGGCGGCCCAGTCGGCGCTGTACGTGTAGGAAGGTTGAATGGCGAGTTCGTGATAAACCCAACTTTTTCCGAGGTGGACGCATCAGATCTTGACCTACGTATCGCCGGCACAAAGGATGCGATTCTGATGGTTGAGTGTGGAGCGAATGAAATCCCTGAAGATGTAATGGCCGCAGCCCTGGAATTCGGTCACAAATCTCTTCAGCCCCTTATTGAGACCCAGCTAAAAATGGCTGCTGAAATCGGCAAGACGAAACGTGAACCGAAGATTGCATTAGCTAATGAAGAATTACAAAAGAAAGTTTACGAGCGGGTGAATGCTCAGATGAATGTACTACTCGACAAACCCTTGAACAAAGTGGAATTTTACAGTGGTATGGACACCTTGGTAGAAGCGGTCATCACCGAAATGTGTGTTGCTCAACCAGGCGAAACCCCCTCAAATGCTCCAAGTGAAAATGATGTTAAATCGGCTTTCAGTGAAGCAGAGCACAAAATTGTAAGAGAACGCATCTTGAGTACTGGTAAACGCCCCGATGGTCGCACGCCTACCGAAATCCGTCCTATTTGGTGTGAAGTCGGGCTCTCGCCCAGGGCGCATGGATCTGGTTTGTTTACCCGGGGTGAGACTCAGGTTCTTTCACTCGCCACACTCGGAACTTTGGGTGAAGCACAAGAGTTGGATTCGCTCACGCCAACGGATACCAAACGTTATATGCATCATTACAACTTCCCGCCCTTCTCAACCGGTGAGGTCAAACCCCTGCGAAGTCAAAGCCGTCGCGAGATAGGACACGGTGCGTTGGCAGAACGGGCCTTGGAGCCGGTTATTCCGGCAGAAGAGACCTTCCCTTATACAATTCGCGTTGTATCCGAAGCATTATCTTCTAATGGTTCGACTTCAATGGGTTCGGTTTGTGGATCGACACTTGCTTTAATGGACGCTGGTGTTCCGATCAAAGCCCCGGTCGCAGGTGTGGCAATGGGCTTGATTACCGACGAGAAAGGCCGCTATAAAATCCTTACGGATATTCAAGGCACAGAAGATCACCTCGGCGATATGGATTTTAAAGTTGCTGGCACGGCTCAAGGTATTACTGCTCTTCAAATGGATATTAAGATTTCGGGATTAAGCGCACAGATGATGAAGGAAGCCCTTGAACAGGCTCATATTGCCCGCATGTCCATCATGGAAATAATGCTGGCTGTCATAGGCTCTCCTCGTTCCGAGTTAAAGCCGCATGCTCCGCGCATAATAACCGTTAAAATTCCTGTTGAGAAAATTGGCGCATTGATTGGGCCGGGTGGTAAAAATATTCGATCCCTTCAGGAAGAAACAGGCACTAAGATTGATGTCCAGGAAGATGGCACGGTCTATATTGCATCAACCGAGGGCGTGGGTGCCAAAGTTGCACAAGAACGGGTGGAGGCTCTCGGCGAATCTGCCGTGATCGGCAACATCTACACGGGTAAAGTCGTGCGTATTACAGACTTCGGCGCGTTTGTTGAAATCCTTCCCGGAGTGGATGGACTTGTTCATATTTCCCAGTTAGATAGTGAGCGGGTTAACAAAGTTGAAGATATCGTTAATATGGGCGAAGAGATCACCGTGATGGTTACTGATATCGATCCGCAGGGGAAAATCCGGTTATCACGCCAGGCTGTATTAGAAGGCTGGACCGCCGAAGAAGCGCGTGAGAAGGACCAGCGGAAACCAGGAGGTGCGGGTGGCAACCGCAGCGGAGGTGGGGGTTTCCGCGGAGGCAACAACCGGGGCGGGGATCGGGATCGACACGGTGGAGACCGAAATAGAAGATGAATTGAAAAAATATGCAAAAAAAATCCCTCAGGATTTATTCTGAGGGATTTTTTTGCATTATTATTAATAATAATTCACAGATAAATACTGACGGACTGCCATTTGCATTTATTGATTAAGCATTTCATTCAATTTTATTTTCACTTTCGGCCATTCTGAATCCAGTATACTGTAATAAATAGAATGGCGAAAATAGCCGTTTGGAAGAATCATGTGATTCCGAAGAGTACCTTCTCGCTTTGCTCCAATTCGTTCGATGGCACGTTGGGAGCGTTCGTTCCTTGAGTCCGTTTTTAATTGCACCCTGATACTCTTTAATTCCTCAAAAGCTTGCTTAAGCAACAAATATTTACACTCGGTATTGACTTGGGTTCGGCGGAATTCGGCTCCATACCATGTTCCGCCAATTTCAAGTCCGTGATGCTCTGAGCGGATCTCCATGTAACGGGTTGTTCCTGCCACACGCCCTGAGGCAAGATGGATAACGGCAAAGGGAAGATCAGTGCCTACAGATTCTCGATCCAGAATGGTCCGTACCCATCGGCGAATATCAGACTCGTTTTGCATTCCTCCATAAGGCAAATATTCCCAAATTGTATCGTCCAACCCGATCTCGGTTAAACCGGCGGCATGTTCTTCCGTTAACGGCTCCAAGCGGACATACTTTCCGGTCAGTACTACCGGTTTCACGTCCATCATTTCAACCACTCCGTTTCAGATTTATCTTTCGTTGGCAAGTAAGGCATCTTTGGCCCTTCAATATCCATTAACTCCGACAACGCAGCTCGCATTGCAATCCGATCGTCCCAGGGATATTCGATCACACCAAAACACATTGATTGTTCATGGCCTTTCCCACATGAAATGACAACATCTCCTGGTCGAGCAAGCCGCAGTGCAACTCTGATGGCTTCGCCGCGATCTGGAACACGCCAGAATGTCTCCCCTTCTCGCCCGCCTTTCGATCTCGCCCCTGCCGCCATTTCTTCGAGTATCCCATCGAGTGATTCGGTGCGCGGATCCTCGGCAGTGAGCACGGTGAGATTGGCCATCTCAACAGACGTTTCAGCCATCATGCGCCGCTTCTCTTTATCCCGGAGACCCGCTGAGCCGATAACGGAAATGACTCGCCCCTCCATCATTTGCCTGGCGGCTTCCAAGGTTACTTTCAGAGCATTGGGAGTATGAGCAAAGTCAACAATTGCAGTAAAGGGCTGCCCTAACTCAAACCGCTCCATACGGCCGGGTATGTTCTTTAATTCAGTAATCCCTTTCGCGGCAATAATTGGTTCTACCCCAAGGCCGATAACGGTAGCAGCTAATGCGGCTAAACAATTTGAAATATTGTATTTCCCGACCAACTGACTCGAAATGTCTACACGAAAGTCTTTGTGGGTTGCGGTAAACTGTAAACTGGTCCGAGTGTATTCGATATTTTCAGCTCGGAGATCGGCAGCCAAACCTAAACCATAGCTCAACTTTTTGACTTGAATAAAATCACTTAAATAGTTAAATGATGCGTCATCCCGATTAATGATCCCCAGCCGAGGATTTCCCTGCTTTTTTTTAAGTGTACGTTCCAAACTTGAAAAAAGCCGGGCCTTGGCAGCGCGATAATTCTCAAACGAGCCGTGCTGATCCAGATGCTCGTGCGTAATGTTTGTAATGACACCTATATCAAATTCACAAGCATCAATCCGATATTGAGCCCAACCGTGAGATGTGGTTTCTAATACGACATGGGTAAGGCCTGCATCAACCATTTTCGATAAATAGAACTGCACTTCGTGAGCATCGGGAGTTGTGACATGGAAGCCTGTATCCAAAATCTCATCCCCGATAACGGCATTAACCGTTGAAATCATACCTGTCCTCATCCCTGCCGCAAGCAGGATTTGATAGATGAGGTTCGTTGTAGTGGTCTTGCCATCAGTGCCGGTAACACCGATAACCGTAAGCTTTCGACCCGGCCAATCGTAATAAGCAGCAGACAACCAGGTCAATGCCTGGCGTGAATTTTCCAGCCTGATGTAGGGAATGGATAAGCCTTTAATTACTTTTTCACCAACAACCACGCTGGCTCCATTCTCGATCGCATTTGGAATAAACTCGTGGCCATCCACCGAACCACCTTGCATCGCCACAAATAGATGACCGGGTTTGACAGCACGGCTATCCAAAGTGATTCCGGTAATCGGTAAATCAGGAAGATTGTGGGGATAGTAAGGAAAGGGAAAGTTGTTAAATATTTGCTCGACAGTTATTCTTCGATTGTCCATAATAAATAAAAAAGGCTTCGACGATTTTAACGCCAAAACCTATTGCTGTCCAAACCTTACTTTTAATACTAACTCACAACCTTGATATTAAACCGGGGCGAAGAAACTGCATCACGCAGGCTCTGCCATAGGATTACAAACATTTCCACACCTCGCGATGTTGTAATGTCCCCCAAATCGATCACTGACTTCCAACCGAACCAATCGCGAAGTATGGCAATAACCGTAGCTTTTGCCTCGATATCATTCCCACTGACAAATACATCGGTTTTTTCAGTTAACTTGCGTGGATCAACCATCACATTACAATTCATAGTGTTCAGTGTTTTAACAACCAGCGCTTCTGGAAAGGCGCGCTGAATTTGCTCACCCAAGGAGTCGTTATTACAAAAAGTGAGGGTCCAATTTCCAGTTGAATAATCGAGCGGGTTGGAGGTATCAATTAAAATCTTGCCCTTCAGGTTCTCACTCCCAGCCTGGCGCAGAGCATCTAAGGATGCAGACCCTAAAGTGCAGTTGATAATTATTTCTCCGAAAGCGGCTGCATTCATAAATGTGCCGTATAAAGCATGATGTCCCTCTTTTTTTGCCCAGGCGATCGCATTCGGATTAGCCGGGTCGCGCGATCCCATCATGACATCGTGGCCCAATTGAACCAGCTTGGTTCCGATAGTTTGCCCAACACTCCCAGACCCCAATATACCAATATTCATGCAATCTCCTTCCTAGTGCAAAACAATTAGCTGAACAATCGATTGCAAATCCTTATTCTCTGCGAATAATGGATTAGTTTAACATAAAATCATATCGAAGAGAATTAATTGTAATCCGGCATGGATAACTCAATCATGGATCTTTGCTTACCTGACATCTTTGTTTTCAGCCACTTGAGCCTGAATATCTCCTCGCGCTCGCGCTCTTCAAGCGAACTGACAATGAACGCAACCGTTGCTTCATAATTGGGGATGAAGATATGTTGAAGCGCATTAACCCTGCGTTGCGTCTTGCGCAATTCACCGGCCAGGCGCCAGACCGTCGTGACCAGCATCGACAATTGCGGTATACGTAGCAGCACCTCCCGGAAGGTGGCGCTCGCTTCATCTAGTGCTGCATTGGTGTCACCGGGGCTGTAAAGCATTTCATGAGGTTCACCGCTGGCTTCGATGACGGGTATGGCAACGCCCATAATACCCCTGAATTTCAGGTGCACGTCCACGGTCTTGTTGGCAGCTAAAGCCGCCCACTCGACATGGTCGCTGCCCAGGGTCAATTGGGCCATTTCCAAGGCTCGATAGGCGGGCGTCATTAACTTCCATACTTCCTGTTGAAGCCCTTCAGCTTCATGGGCTACGCGTACCAATTCGTTGGTCAGTACTTCACGCTTACGATCAAGAATCTCATATCCCTCCCGGGCGAATTGCAAATCCTTCTTGACACGGATAAGATTGCTGCGCGTGGGAGCAATATTAATGGGTGGCATCTTCAGCCTTATGATATTTTTGCAGCTCTTCGCGACTTACCCGCGTGAGTTCTTCCTGAGGCAACATCGAGAGTAATCGCCAACCAATCTCGAGCGTTCTCTCGATGGTTCTATTTTCATTCGGTGATTGATTTACAAATTCCCGTTCAAACGCGCGTCCAAATTTCAGATATTGTTGATCCACAGCTCCCAACTCCTCTTCGCCGATGACTGAAGCCAGGGCCCGGACGTCTTGCATGTGAGCATAAGCTGCATATATCTGAGCCGAAAGGTGCGGATGGTCGTCGCGCGTGTGGCCTTTGCCGATCCCATCTTTCATCAAGCGCGACAGGCTGGGCAGAACGGCAATCGGTGGATAAATTCCCTGGTGGTCGAGATCGCGACCCAGCGTTATCTGACCTTCTGTAATATAGCCTGTCAGGTCAGGAACAGGATGAGTAATATCATCATTCGGCATTGTCAGGATGGGTATTTGTGTGATCGAGCCTTCACTCGTCCGGATGCGTCCAGTCCGTTCGTAGAGCGATGCCAAATCGCTATATAAGTAACCGGGATAACCCTTTCGGCTGGGAACTTCACCGCGCACATTGGATATTTGGCGCAGCGCTTCGCAATAGTTGGTCATATCGGTCAAAATGACCAACACATGCATTTGCCGGTCATAGGCCAAATATTCCGCCAGGGTTAAAGCCGCACGCGGTGTTACAAGACGTTCCACTGGCGGATCATCTGCCAGGTTGAGGAACATTGCCACACGGGTCAAGGCTCCGCTCTCAGTAAAAGACTGACGGAAATAATCTGCCACATCGTGTTTAACACCCATGGCTGCAAACACGATGGCAAATTGTTGCGATTGGACCGGCGGCTCACCCGCTTGTGCCCCTAAAGTTGCCTGCCTAACTATTTGGGCTGCGATCTGGTCATGAGGCATCCCGGCACCAGAGAAAATCGGTAGCTTTTGACCTCGCAACAATGTATTCATACCGTCTATGGCCGATATGCCAGTCTGGATGTAGTCACGTGGATAAATTCGAGCGGTTGGATTAATCGGCTGGCCGTTCACATCTGCATAATGGTCAGTGAGCGGCTGCGGACCGCCATCCAAAGGCATTCCTAGGCCATCAAAAACCCGTCCGAGCATTTCCTCAGCAACCGGAATATGCAGTGTCGAACCTAAAAAGCGGACTCGTGTACCGTCAATCGAAAGACCTGTTGAACCTGCAAAAACCTGGACCACAGCCATCCCCTCACCAACCTCCAAAATACGGCCCCGGCGTAACCGTCCATGTGCATCCAGGATCTCAACTACTTCATCATAGCCAACTTTCACCGCCCCTTCCACAAAAACAATAGGACCTTCGATACGGCTTACTCCAACTACTTCCTGTCCGCCTAGTAAACTTGTCTCGCTCATCTATACTCCGTATCTAATTGACTCATCTGTTCGTCAACGGTCTTTTGGATTTCGTCCAGTTTGACCAATTCTTCATTTGGCACAAGGGTCTTCATTCGGATCAACGTATCAACAACTGGCAAATTATGGATGACCGAAATTGGGGCACCATGTTTGACTATCCGCAAAGCGCGTTCATGGAAATGCAGAATAAGATTCAGCATGCGAATTTGCTTATGAACCGTCGAAAAGGCATCGACAGGATCCATGGCATTTTGCTGCAGGAAACCTTCACGAAGCAATCGCGCAGTCTCCAAGATCAATCGTTGTTCATCCGGCAGAGCATCCGGCCCGACCAATTTAACGATCTGAGACAGGCGATCCTCTTCACTCAAGAGTTCCATCGCTTGATTTCTCATTTTGTACCAATCTACGCCGACCTCATTTTGCCACCATCCAGCTACATCTTCTAGATATTCACTGTAGCTATCCAGCCAGTTGATGGAAGGGAAATGGCGAGCCGAGGCTAAGGATTTATCCAACGCCCAAAAACATCGGATAAATCGTTTCGTGTGCTGCGTCACCGGCTCGGAGAAATCACCGCCTGGCGGCGAAACGGCACCTACAATGGTGACCGATCCGCTTTCACCTTGCAAGGTTTCCACGTTGCCGGCCCGTTCATAGAACTCAGCCAATCGTCCGGCCAAGTACGCCGGGTATCCTTCTTCTGCAGGCATTTCCTCCAGACGGCCTGAGACTTCGCGTAGGGCCTCCGCCCAGCGTGAAGTCGAATCGGCCATTAGCGCCACGTGATATCCCATATCTCGATAGTATTCCGCAATTGTAATGCCCGTATAAATACTGGCCTCGCGGGCAGCCACGGGCATGTTCGAGGTATTTGCTATTAACACAGTCCGTTCCATCAACGGACGGCCGCTGCGCGGATCGATGAGATGAGGAAATTCCTGCAGAACTTCGGTCATTTCATTCCCGCGCTCACCACAACCGATGTACACAATAACTTGAGCGTCGGCCCACTTGGCAATACTGTGTTGAGTTACGGTCTTACCCGACCCAAATGGACCCGGGATGCCCGCCGCGCCTCCCTTGGCTACCGGGAAAAATGTATCAAGCACGCGCTGGCCCGTAATCAAAGGGACGCTCTGTCCGAGGCGGGATTTGTATGGCCGCGGCTGTCGAACCGACCAACGCTGCATCATGGTCAAGTCCCGTTCTCCTTTATCCGTACGCACCTTCGCAATCGTATCCTCGATCATGTATTCCCCTGCGGATGCAACCCAGGTGAGAGTCCCGGATATATCCGGCGGTACCATGACACGGTGTTCGAGCGATTCGGTTTCAGGGAGGGTACCCAGGATAACACCGCCAGTGACAGTTTCTCCAACTTTGAGTATGGGCGTATATTTCCACTTGGCTTTTCGATATAAAGGGGTGAGACGCACCCCGCGGCCAATGAAAGATCCTGTACGCATCTCAATCACCGGCAAGGGCCTCTGAACGCCATCGAAAATACTTGTCAGCAATCCCGGACCCAATTCCACGGATAGCGGCAACCCGGTCCCAAAGACCGGAGCGCCTGGACGCATACCGGACGTTTCTTCATACACCTGGGCAGTGATCACGTCGCCCTCAAGGCCGATTACTTCGCCAACAAGATGTTCGTCCCCTACTTCAACCAGCTCCAGCATACTGACATGGCGCGATCCGCGTGCACGAATCACCGGACCGTTTATCCACGTAACCGTCCCTACCTGCTCACTCATGCTGATTCTCCTATTAATAAATGGTAAACAGAAGAGCGAAGTCCATTTTGCATTCTATTTAGACGGGTATCAAAAGTATTATCAAATTGCAGATGACCATCTGCCGTTTCGATGATCACACCTGTACCATTTTCCAAGGGACTACCAATCGATAATTCCGCTTTTATTACCTTCGAAATCTCTTCCTGCGAAAGACCTGCCAGCACCTTCTGGGTGGTTTTATCCGCGTGAAGATCCGCTTTGACAGCCCTAAGCTGTTCGACTGCTTCGCAAACCAATCGGACGGCGATTCGATCGTAATCGTCCCGGTCTTGGATACCCTTTAACTGCTGTCTGACAGCTACAAAAACCCGGTCCAGCAATTTTTCGCGGTGCGCCAATTCGATAGATCGTGCTTTTAACTGTGCCGTAGCCGCTGCCTGGCTGCGTAGGCGTTCCGCCTCCAGTTTAGCCTGGTCGAGAATCGCTTTGCGTTCCGTCGCAGCCTCGGCTTGAGCACGCTTCATTACTGCCTCTGCCTTTGATTGAGCTTCAGTTTTGACCTGGTCTGACTCGACCTGGACCTCGCTCAGGATAGCACGTGAGAGGGCTTCCACATTTTCTTCTGAATTCATGAATTAACTCCCGGTTATCTTTCGACCAATCCTTGGTTTGGCAAGGCATAAAATGGTTACAGCTTGATGCCAATGGCGCGAAGCACTATTTCACTAAGTGTTGGCTCACCCGGCCGGACGCCTTCGGGTGAGAGAACTTCAACGACCAGCGGAACCGTACTATGCAATTTAAGCTGGTCCATCCTGGCCTGGATCAACCTGGCAATATCCTGGGTGACAAGAATGATACCGATATCCTTTGCTTCCAGTGCATGATCGAGCGCATGATCGGCCTCTTGAGCAGTTGTTACAGCCTGGCCGGCTACACCCGCAAGTGAAAAGCCCAATACTGCCGCCGGATGGCCTATTACTAAAACCTTCATCGATTTCCTATCGGTTCAGGACAAGGAATGAAATGAGGAGACCATAGATCGCGATTCCCTCAGACAAACCCAC
>Ga0182021_10006763_pt1 | contig 13608 bp, 14 predicted proteins | sample 612E3MmetaG_FD_120493 | JGI IMG/M metagenome (GOLD analysis project Ga0182021, IMG submission 120493) | Permafrost microbial communities from Stordalen Mire, Sweden - 612E3M metaG (Illumina Assembly) | ecosystem: Environmental > Terrestrial > Soil > Wetlands > Permafrost | place: Sweden...
TGCGCAGCACCGGCCTTGCGAAATAGACCTTTTCATCCTTGCCGTTGATCGTGACGCGGCCCGAGCCCGGCTTGATCCAGACCCGCGCAACCGCATTCTTGCGGCGGCCCGTGGCGTATGCCCTGCCCTTGGCATCGCGCTTGGCAATGCTCGGCTCTGCGGCCTGCGATGCCGTCGTCTGGGGCTTCGCCTTGATCAGCGTCGTTTTCAGATCGCCGAAGCTCTTTACTTCGTCAGCCATATCAAGCCGCCTTCGTCGGGTGGAAGTTGGTGTTCTTGGGGTTCATCTTCGCGACATCGACCGTCACCGGCTGCTGCGCCTCGTGCGGATGCTCCGGACCGGGATAGACGCGCAGGTTGGCAAGCTGACGCCGGCCGAGCGGCCCGCGCGGCAGCATTCGCTCCACGGCTTTCTCCAAAACCCGCTCCGGGAACTTGCCCGCAAGGATTTTCCCCGCAAAACGTTCCTTGATGCCGCCGATATAGCCGGTGTGGTGATAATAGACTTTCTTCTTCAGCTTATCGCCGGTCAGCAACACCTTCTTGGCGTTGATCACGATGACGTTGTCGCCGCAATCCATGTGCGGCGTGAAGCTGGCCTTGTGCTTGCCGCGAAGGCGCATCGCGATGATGCAGGCGAGCCGGCCGACCACCAGCCCTTCGGCATCGATCAGGATCCACTTCTTGTCGATCTCGGAAGCTTTTGCCGAGTAGGTTTTCATAGGGAAAATCCGTTTGAACCGGTGGGCCGTATAGGGGCTTACGCCGAGACCGTCAAGCGGAAAGACAGGATATATCGGGATAATTACGATGCGGTATTATAGTACCGTATTATTCTGACGGTATCATACGTAGTGTAGGAGGCAGCTAATGACACAACACAAAAAGACAGGCCGACGAACCTATTGAGATTTCTTCCGTGATGATTTTGGTGAGGGCTTCTGCCATTGAGGATATGGGGCGTTTTTGTCCACCTCTGGTGGCAGAGGCTGCTTATCGGGCAATGGAGGAACAACGCCGCTTTTGTCGGGTGTTTTTTGAAGGTGTCGGTGAAGCTGACCAACAAACGTGCCAAGACCCCAGCAAGCCGCGCTGATCTGCTTTACGTTCGCTATTTCGACAACTTGCGAATGAGTTTGTAGCTTGCCTTTAGCGGACGGCACATAGGTGAACCCGTGAGGTTCGCCATCTTCATCACCAGCGGAAAAGATCGTCCCGTGTACCCAGTAATTTCTGTAGCCTCGCAAAACCTCATAAAGCTTGACGGCGTATACCAGCCTATCTGCTGGCTCTGGCTCTAAGACATGCGCGGCAGCGGCGGTAAGCGCATTCTGCAAGCCGATAGCACCCAACTCCACCGTAAGAATTGTGGCCATTTGTGATGAACCGGCCAGATGGATTAGAAGTGTTTTGAGCCAGCCCTCGGCGAAGTTCCAATCAACAACTAATTGGCCTAACGCTGCTAAGAATGCATTTTCGGAGTTATCGGCCATGGTAAAATCCTCCGATCAAAAACGCGAAGACGAAGTCTTACTGCGGCTACTGAAAACGCCGCCAAAACCTCACACGCCGCTCAATGCCAAACAAAAACCGAGTCGGCCCAAGCGAGCTACCGGCGAGCCCCGCAAACCTGGATAGCGCCCACAGATTAGTGAACCCGATTTAGCGCTGCTATAGTCCACCACGGCAGGCCGCTTGCGGCCCGCTGAGGAGGGAACGGCATGTCTGCAATTGGCCGACCGAGTTGGCATTGGTTGGTCGTCGTTGGCGTGGTGGCGCTGCTTATTGTTGGGGTCGCAGCTGGGGCGCGGTACCTGCGACAACATTCTTTGGCCGATATTTATCAGGTCGAGGTTCAACAACAGGTGCGGCGCTCTCAGCAGATTGACGGCGCAACCGTTTTCTTCGGCGATAGCCAGACGGCCGGCTTTGCAGCCTCATCTGTGGCGGCACACACCGAGAATTTCGGCATCACCGGCGACATTCTCGATCGCGCCCTCTGGCGCGTTCCGCGATACCGCCTGACCGGCGCGAAAACTTTCGTCATAGAGTTCGGCATAAACGATTATTGGCTGCACGTGACGGACGGATTTGGACTCAAATACAAGAACCTTTTGAACCTTCTCCCGGCCGGCGTTCCCGTTATCGCAATCGCGATTTTTCCGATTACCGCGGAAGCGGCGAACACCCTTGGGATGAAAGATGCGCTGCAAGCCATACCGGCTCTCAACGCGCAGATCGCCGCCGCCTGCCGCCAGCGCCCCAACTGCCGCTTTGTGGACCTGGCAAAATCATTGCGCGGACCAAATGGCTATCTCCGCCCACAATACGCCGAAACGGATGGAATCCATCTCTCTACGGCCGGATATCGAATATGGTCCGCGGCGCTTAAACCAATCCTCTCATAGCCGTGGCGTTCCGGGCTGATGAACGGCTTAAAATACACTTCTCTGGTGCAAACCAGTCCTTGGCACATTAGATTTGCCGCATGACTGCTGCCCAAGCCCCTTTCGTGCTGGCCGCCAAAGTCGGCCCCGTGTTGCGCCTGACGCTGAACCATCCGGCGGCGCGCAACGCATTGAGCTCAAATCTTATGGCGGCGCTGCAAACCGCGCTCGACGGCGCCGCGAACGACGGTTCGGTGCGCGCCGTCGTCATCGCCGCCGAGGGGCCTGCCTTCTGCGCAGGCCACGATTTGAAAGAAATGACGGCGCACCGCAAAGACATCGACAAGGGCAAAGCCGCGTTTGCAGCCCTGTTCTCGCAATGCTCCAGGTTGATGCAGACGATCGTGCGGCACCCCACGCCGGTGATCGCTGAAGTCCAAGGCGTCGCCACCGCGGCCGGCTGCCAACTGGTGGCGAGCTGCGATCTTGCGGTCGCCTCCTCTGCCGCGCAGTTCGCGACGCCCGGCGTGAATATCGGGTTGTTCTGCTCGACGCCCATAGTGGCCCTGTCGCGCAACATCGCACGCAAACATGCGATGGAGATGTTGCTTACAGGCGAAATGGTTTCGGCCGCCCAGGCCTGGCATTTGGGCCTCGTCAATCGCGTCGTCACGCCTGAAGAGCTGGAGACCGAGACGATGACGTTGGCTGCACAAATTGCATCCAAACCGCGCGCCACGGTGAAGACGGGCAAGGAAGCCTTCTATCGTCAACTCGAACTTGGCTTGGCCGAGGCATACGATTACGCTTCGCAGGTGATGACCGAGAACATGCTCCACGCCGAGGCGAAAGAAGGCATCGATGCCTTCCTCAACAAACGCAAACCAAATCCCCTCTCCCCTTCTGGGGGAGAAAGAGAATAGAGACTCTAATGCCCACCTACCCCGACGACCTGATCAGATCCATCCTGCGCTCGACCAAGGTGATTGCCATGGTCGGCGCCAGCGGCAACGAGATGCGGCCCAGCTACTTCGCGATGAAGTACCTGCTGGACAAAGGCTTCATCATCCATCCGATCAATCCCGGCATGGCAGGCAAGGAAATCCTCGGCCAGAAGGTCTACGCATCGCTGCGCGATGTTCCCGCGCCGGTCGATATGGTGGACATCTTCCGCGGCAGCGATGCCGCGCCGGGGATCGTGGACGAAGCACTGGCCGAAAAGGATCGGCTGGGCGTCAAGGTGATCTGGATGCAGCTCGGCGTCATAAACGAGACGGCGGCAGAGAAAGCCCGCGAAGCCGGCCTTACCGTCATCATGGACCGCTGCCCGAAAATCGAGCATGGCCGGTTTTCCGGCGAGATCAGCTGGATGGGCGTCAACCGCAAACTGATCGACAACCGCAAGCCGCTGCTGTTCGGCAAGGGCGGCTCGCTCAAGCGGCCAGACATTAAATCTACCGCGCCCACCTTGAAGCTGCCGGATTGATGCCCAACTTTGGTTGTTCCGCCCGAACCGAATACATAAAATCGGATTGCCGGGACCACCCCCCTCCCCCCCGGGGGTAGTGCGTAAAACGAAAAACGACTATCAAGCAATCGTGGTTTTCACTTCCAGGCATACAAGGAGCGGTGCATGTCCGACTATGGCTTCGATACCTTGAGTGTCCATGCCGGTGCGCAGCCCGATCCGGCGACCGGCGCCCGCGCCACGCCGATCTATCAGACGACGGCGTTCGTGTTCGAAGATTCCGACCACGCGGCCGCGCTGTTCAACCTTCAGGTCTTCGGCAACATCTACAGCCGCATCATGAACCCGACCAACGCGGTGCTGGAGGAGCGCATCGCCGCGTTGGAAGGCGGACGCGCCGGGTTGTCGGTGGCTTCCGGCCACGCCGCGCAGCTGATCGCCCTGCACACGCTGATGGGACCGGGCGACGAAATTTTGGCTGCGCGCCAGCTTTACGGCGGCTCGATCAACCAGTTCACCCATTCCTTCGCCAAGTTCGATTGGCACGTGAAATGGGCCGACGCCACCGACCCCGAGAGCTTCAGGGCCGCGCTGTCTCCAAAGACGAAGGCCGTATTCATCGAAAGCATTGCCAATCCGGGCGGTATCATCACCGACATCGAAGCCATCGCGAAAATCGCTCACTCGGCGGACGTGCCGTTGATCGTCGACAACACCTTGGCCTCGCCTTACCTGATCCGCCCGTTCGAATGGGGCGCCGACATTATTCTGCATTCGGCGACGAAATTCCTCGGCGGCCACGGCAATTCCATGGCCGGGCTGATCGTGGACGGCGGCAAGTTCGATTGGGGCAGCGGCAAGTACCCCACCCTGTCGGAGCCCTGCCCCTCCTATCACGGCATGAAGCTGTGGGAGACGTTCGGCGACATGGCCTATGCCATCGCCTGCCGCGTGCTGGCACTGCGCGACCTCGGGCCCGCGCTGTCGCCGATGAACGCGTTCCTGATTTTGCAGGGCATCGAAACGCTGCCGCTGCGCATGCAGAGGCATTGCGACAACGCGCTGGCCGTGGCGCGCTGGCTGAAAGCCAATCCCAAGGTTGCCTGGGTGAACTACGCCGGTCTGGAAGACAATCCGTGCTACGCCCTGCACCGGAAATACTGTCCCAAGGGCGCCGGCAGCGTCTTCACCTTCGGCGTCAAAGGGGGCTACGAAGCCGGTATGCGGCTGGTGAATTCTGTGCGGCTGTTCAGCCATCTGGCCAACATCGGCGATACGCGCAGCCTCATCATCCACCCGGCCTCCACGACGCACCGCCAACTCGAAGCGGAGGATCGCGCAAAAGCCGGCGCCGGCGACGATGTGGTGCGGCTCTCCATCGGGATCGAGAATGTGGAAGACATCATCGCCGATCTGGATCAGGGCTTGGGAGGGGCATAACGCACCCTTCGAGGCCCGCGCGTCATGCTGAGGTGCGAGCGAAGCGAGCCTCGAAGCACGCGCGGGCAGCTCAGGGTGACGAGTTTGAATTTCTTAATTCAAACGCCTGCCAAATCGCCGCGCAGAACAGCAGCGCCGCAACAACCTGATGCAGCGCCGCGAGCGTGACGGGCACCTGCCACAGCAAGGTGATGACACCGAGCGCGACCTGGAACAGCGTCACGACAAGAACGGTGTCGGCGGCGCGCTTGGCGACGCCCTTCACACCGATGCGCCGGACCCATTGCCAGAAGAAATAGGCAAAGATCGCCACGCCATAGGCAATGATGCGGTGATCGAACTGGGCGAGACCGGGGTCCTCGAAGAAGTCGCGCCACCAGGGCGACGCGGCAAATGGATGTTCGGGAAAGAACCGTCCGTCCATCATGGGCCAGGTGTTGTAGATCAGTCCTGCATGAAGCCCCGCAACCAGCGCCCCAAGCAGCATCTGAATAAAGACCAGCCCGACAAAGCCATTAGCGAGCGTTGGTGCAGAGCCAACGGCAGTGCGCGGCGCGGCCGCCTCGGGGTTCCGCAGATATTCCAGCGCTACCCAAAGGACCGCGCCCAGCAGAATCACCGCCACGCCCAGATGGATCGCGAGGCGGTACTGCGAAACCACAACCCGGGTCTCCAGCCCGCTTTCCACCATCCACCAGCCGACGAAGCCCTGCAGGCCGCCCAGCGCGAACAGCAGAAGCATCCGCGGCCAATCCTTGCGTCCGATTGCGCCCACCCAGGCGAACCAGACGAACGGCACGAAGAACGCAAACCCGATCAGCCGCCCAAGCAGCCGATGCGCCCATTCCCACCAGAAGATGCCCTTGAAGGCCTCAAGGCTCATGCCGTGATTCTCGAGCCGGTATTGCGGAATCTGCTGGTACTTCGTGAAGGCGTCATTCCAGTCGGTGTCGTTCAGGGGCGGAATCGCACCCACGATTGGGTCCCACTGGGTGATCGAGAGGCCGGAGCCGGTCAGCCGCGTCAGCCCGCCGACCGCCAGCATGGCCACGACGAGCACGGCAACCGCCAGCAGCCAAATCCCGACCGCCCGGCGGCCGGGTGCAACATGTGATATGGAGGACGAATTCATGGGAGAGCTTGCGCCGGAATGCGGACGCTTGATAACTCTCCCTCAACTCAAGGTCCAGACGTCGGATGAGCCCCCACCTCAAGAAGCTGATCGGCACCCTGTTCACGCTGGTTTGGCTGGTCGTCTATTCGTTGATCGCTATGGGCATCGGCGTGCACGTTCTGCCGCATGCGAACTGGATCGTAAAAACGGCCTATTACGCGCTCGCCGGAACGCTGTGGATCATCCCTGTCGGCCTGCTGTTGCCCTGGATGTATCGCGAGCCGCGCTAGTTCGCGAGCGCCGACGTCACCACGTGCCCGTCGACCGGCTTGCCCGTCTGCAGACCCAACAGCGCCATGACGGTCGGATGGATGTCAATCATGTCGAGGCGCGGAATCTCCTTGCCCTTCGCGACACCGGCGCCCCAGGCATAGAAAATGCCGTGCATCTGCACGATGCGCGGATCGTAGCCGTGATCGGCCTTCAGTCCTCCGGCGAACGGCGTGAACGTAGCCGGCCAGATATGGGTTACTCCAAGCGCCTTTCCCCACCACGGAACGACTTCAGGCCCCACAAAGTAATACGGAGGCTTCGCCACCAGCATCAGATCGCCCGTGCGCGGACCATCGCCCAAATGGGCGAAGGCCGGATAATGCCCCCTGCGATAGACGTTGAATGCATAACCGTAACGGCCCAGATCCTCGACCACGCGGTCCGCGCTCTCGCCCTTGTGCAGATAGAGCAGCGAGATGCCGCCATCGGAGGCTTGGTCCGCCTTGATGGAATACATGTTCATCAGCCGGCCGACGTTCACGATCGGCCCTACATCCATCATGCCGTGGTCCGTTCCGACAACGAGCGTTCCCTCCCGTCCTGGCGGCAGCGCCTTGATCGCCGCCATCAGTTTCCCGACGATCGCATCGCAACGGCGTACTGCTTCTTCGGTCCTCGGCGCGGTCGTACCCTGATAGTGCGCCACATGGTCTGGTATCGGGAAATAGAGTGCGATCAGCCTCGGATGGTTTTGACTGTTATCGTGCAGAAGGCTTATGGCCTTCGCGACGATGCTGTCGTCCCCTTCGTGATGTTCCCAAGGCACTTCCGGGTTGACGATGCTGGCCAGCTTGCCGCGCGTACGCGACCAGCGATCCACAAAATTGAACACTGCCGCTCTCACACCCTGCCGCTCAGCAGCCTGCCACATCGGCTCGCAGCCCATGCGCCAATCCGAGTCATCCGGTGTGGAATTGTCGTCGTAACGGCCGCGTCTTGGGTCGTAGAAGATGTTCGACATGATCCCGTGATGTTCGGGCCAGCAGCCAGTCACGAACGTCGCGTGGTTTGTCATGGATAGAGTTGGGAAAGCCGGAATCAGGTGTCGCGACCACACGCCTTCGCGTTTAATCCGGTCGAAATTCGGCGTGGTGGTGGCATCGATCATCGCGGGCGGAAAGCCGTCGAACATCACAACTACAACCGTGCGCTCGGCCGCCTGTGCTGCGGTGCAAAATGCTGCTGACAAGCCAATGAGCAAACCTATGCCAAAGTTGCGCGCGGTCGATCCCATTTCCGTCCCCGGCCGTTGCGGAAGGAATTTGACCTGCCCGCTCACGTTTTGGATAACATACTGGAAATCGTATCAGCCAACGCGGCGAATGCAACGACGCGCCGGTAGCCGGAGGGAATCGTCATGAACAAAAAGTCGTCTTGCAATTTCATGCTCGGCAGGCGCGATCTTTTGGGTATTTCCGTTGCGGCAGTTGCGGCAAGCGCGTGGCCGGGACGCTTTGCCATCGCCAAGAACGCGGCCCCAATGGCGCGCACGACAGGAGGTCATGTGCGGGGCACATTTGATTCCGGTATCGTGACGTTCAAGGGCATCCGCTATGGCGCCGACACGCGGCTACGCCGGTTCATGCCCCCCTTGAAGCCGAAGCCGTGGCGCGGCGTGCACGATGCGTTTGCCTATGGGCCGTCCTGTCCGCAATCGCGGGGCGCCGAGGACAAGACGAGCGAAGATTGCCTGTTCCTCAATGTCTGGACGCCGGCCTTGCGCGATGGCGGCAAGCGCACTGTGATGGTCTATATCCATGGCGGTGCTTATTCCAACGGATCTGGATCGGCGAACATTTATGACGGCGTCAATCTCTGCAAGCGCGGGAATGTCGTCGTCGTCACGCTCAATCACCGCCTGAATGCCTTCGGCTATCTATATCTTGGAGCACAGGGCAGCGCCCAATTCGCCGACTCCGGAAACGCCGGCCAGCTCGATCTCATACTTGCGCTCGAATGGGTGCGCGATAACATCGCGGAGTTCGGAGGCGATCCGCACAGCGTGATGGTGTTCGGCCAATCGGGAGGCGGCGCGAAGATTGCCACCATGATGGCCATGCCTATGGCAGCGGGCCTGTTTCACCGCGCTACGACAATGAGCGGACAGCAATTGACCGCGTCGGGTCCTCTTCACGCCGCGCAGCGCGCCGAGGTCTATCTCGCAGCGCTGGGCGTTTCGAAGGATAAACTCGACGACATCAAAACAGTGCCCACCGACAAGCTTGTGGAGGCGTTAAAGGCGACGGATCCGATTATCGGCTCCGGTGGTGTCTATTTTGGGCCCGTGCTGGACGAACGTACGCTTGTGCGCCATCCCTTCTATCCCGACGCACCTGCGCAATCCGCCGGCATTCCGATGATGATCGGCAACACACACGACGAAACCCGCGCATTCATAACGGACCCCGGCGTCTACACAATGACGTGGGATGAATTGCCTGCGCGGCTCGCGACCAATATGCGCGCGGACATCATGCCCTCGCTGGTCATCGAACAGTACAAAACTTGGTTTCCTGGTATCTCGCCGACCGATCTGTTCTTCCTGGCGACAACAGCAGCACGATCCTGGCGTGCGGCGATCGTGGAAGACGAATTGCGCGCCCAGGCCGGAACGCCTGCATACGCCTATCAGGTCGATTGGCCGACGCCGGACGACAAACGCCGCGCGCAGCACATGACCGATATTCCGCTTGCTTTCGACAACACTGACAAGGCGGGCGCCGTTACCGGCAACTCAGAATCGGCGCGTGCCATGGCGGCCGTCGTGAGCGAGACATTCATTGCTTTCGCCAAGACGGGCAATCCAAACAACAAGATCTTGCCGGAGTGGAAGCCTTATACGCTGCCAAACCGTCAGACGATGGTGTTCGACCTGCCACCGCATCTGGAGAACGATCCGCGCGGGGAACAGCGCCGTCTCTTTGAAAAAGCTCCGTTCATCCAGCAAGGAACATGATCACGGCCTTGCGATGAGTTTTGACTACGCCTCCTCAAGCTTAAGCGGGCGCATCGACGACGTGCGCCGCGCCTGAGGTGTTCCACCCTTCATGCGCTGCATATAATCATGCAGCTGACGTGCCGCAGCACTGAATGCTTCGCGCAGCGCCGCGTTCACATCTTCGTGCGCATGCGCTGCGTCGCTCGCGCTTTTTGCTGCAATGTCCCGGCCCGGCAGCACCAACTCGACGGCCACACGGAACAGCTTGCTCCTGCGTTCGACGATCACCCGGCAATTGACGATGCGTCCAAACTTGCGGCCGAGCTTTGCCGCCTGCTTGAGGGCAAATGCCTGTATGAATTCGGAAGTATCCATATTGCGGAACACGACCGAGATAGGCACCGCGCTCGCCTTCGCCGTTACCGATTTGGGGGGCTTCGCGGGGTTCAGCTTGGCGGCCTTCACGAAATGTTTCGACAACTGCGCCCACAGTGCGTTTGGCGTGAGCTGCGTCAAGTCTTTTGGCATTTCGAGTGTCACGCTTCCCAACACCCTTTCGGATAGAAGCTCGCGCAATTCACCCAAGCTGCGCGGCGGCGCGATGAGTACAAGCGCTCCGTAGCGACCTTCGGCGCAGGCGCTGTCAAGCGCAGCGGCAACTTCGCGCGTGAAGTTGTGCTTCTCGAGTTTGAGAAAGTTGCTGCGAGGCTCCATCGCATGGCGAAGCCCGCCGCCAGCCGATGCAAACGAGCGCCCCGGCTTGTTGCCGCGCTCCTCGCGCGCGGCGCCCTTAAGGTCCGCCTGGAGTGGGTCGGCGGCTTCTTCGAAGATATGTCCGTCATCATTCTTGCGCAGCGCGAAAAAGCGTGCCTGCGCGCCGTTGGAAACGGCGATCCATGTGGGCTTCAGCTTGGCAGCCATATTCAATCTCCTGCCTGAATCGGGAACCCCACCCGGGGGTTATCATAGGGTGTGTCGGCGCCGGAACCAAAGGTGTTGACGGGCCCGAAAACGCCACCGGTGGTGGTAGGTTTCCGGTCGGCCACATCAAATTGTTTTCGAGATTCTGTTGGGGGGGGCCACTCCCCCCGCATGCACGCGAACTGTCTCAACATGCCCATAACAGAGATATGGGGTTGAAAACGATCAGGGCAAGAGACCCAACGCCACGATCTCACAATGAGAACAGCCGGGGCAGCGCAGCGCTCTCGTCTCGTTTCAATTTGCCCGACCGGCGCCCTCGCGCAGGGCCGTCGCGACGGAGCCGTGCGTACTGACCAGATAGGGCACCGAGTAAATTAGGAACAGCCTAGTCCAGCTGATCGTCTCCGAGTGCACCAGCGTGCCGCTCTGGTTGATGAGGTTCAGCACTGTTCCGACCACAAGCGCCGCGATCTACGACCGCTTGGGCACGCCATCGGAAAACGCCAAGCGCAAAGCATGGCGCGCATCGATCTTCCCCATTATTTGTTTCCGCGAACTTCGACCAAGTCACTGCAATACCGAGGACGCGCCCGACTGTACCGGCGCTCAACACCGTGTCAATCGACGTCCAACGGGCGCACGTTTGCGCTACTTCGCCTTCGCCAGATTGGCGTTGGCAAAATCCCAGTTCACGAGCTTGTCGAGGAAGGTCTTCACGTAATCGGGGCGGCGGTTCTGGTAGTCCAGATAATAGGCGTGCTCCCAGACGTCGAGCGTGAGGAGCGGCACCTTGCCGTGCGCGACAGGCGTGTCGGCGTTCGCAGTCGTTTCCACCTGCAGCTTGCCGCCATCGAGGACAAGCCAAGCCCAACCGCTACCGAATTGGCCTACCGCCGCCGTCGAGAAGACTTCGACAAACGAGGCGTAGCCCTTGAAGTCCCGTTCCATACGTTCCGCCAGCGCTCCGCGCGGTGTGCCGCCGCCGTTCGGCGCCATCGAGTGCCAGAGAAAATCATGGTTCCATGCTTGGGCCGCATTGTTGAACAGCGCCTTCTTGTCCGTCGCGCGCGCCGCAATGGCGATCAGCTCTTCCAGGTTCTTGTCTTGGAGTTCGGTGCCGGCGATCAACTTGTTGGCGTTGGCGACATAGGTGGCATGATGTTTGTCGTGGTGGAATTCCAGCGTCGACGCGCTGATGTGGGGTGCGAGAGCGTTTTTCGCATAGGGGAGGTTCGGCAGCATAAGGGTCATGACGTACTCCGATCATCTGAAACATTTAAGTGATGCGCATCGCCGATGTGGCACCCTCCCCGCCACAACACCGGTATAAGCCTACTTATGGGCCATGAGTTCCAAATTCAATGCAAAATTGTGTTTGAGCGAACTATCGCAATTGAACGGGGACGAATGGCATTATGGCGCAAACGCATTGGAACGGAATCCAGTCGCTGCCCACATGCCACAAATAAAACGAACCCCGCAGCTTTCGCTGCGGGGCCGCTTGGCAGTCATGGTGGGGCGCGAGGGCGCACCCCGTTGTTGGAACGCTATGCATTATAAGTGACGCGGGCAATCGCTAAGCGTTAGCAGCGTTAAGATTTGGGCCGTATGGCAACCCTGGCTGGCGCAATCGAGGCCTTCACGCGACAGTTGGACTGGCGAGTATAGCAATCAGACTATGTTGACGTTCTTTTCGCGGCCTTAGCGCTGGGTTCGACCCGGGCACAATTCACCAGGCTGAGTAGATTCCGAAGCTTTGTGGCTGATCCGTATGGAGTACATGTTCATCAGGGTGTTTGGTGCGCGCGATATGTCAGCTTTTGTACTTTACGTTGCCGGTTTCGTCATCTTGCTGGGCGGCCTTGTTTATGGGGCGTTTTTGCTCCATGTCCCGCACACTTGGATCGGTGTCGGCGCGCTCGTGATGATCGGTCTCGGAGTCATGTCGGCGGTATCACGCACCAAGCAGCGGGATGCGCCGAGCGAACCCCCGAAGCCATAAGCTCGGAAACAGCTGCTGCCGGCCTTGGGGGATTTAGCCCCGGCCTGCGGTCAGCGGAGCAACACCGCGAACCTTATCGCCGCTCCTGACACAGCGGTCATCTTCGCGCCACGACAAACGAAAGTGGGGGGTGCAAACGTTAATAAGGCGACTTAGTCGGTTTCGGCAGGTTCCTGCGGAACGCAATCTTCGGGTGCCATGCCTTCGAGCACATGACACAGCCGATCGGCTTCCTGGTCCATGCCGGCCCAGCGCAATTTGAGAATGAGCTGCTTGAGTCCCTGCAGACTTATTGCCTGATTTGCAGTTTGGTTTCCCGCATTGCCAGCAGATTGTAACATTACTTCCTCCGATTATTATTATCGGCACTTTTCCTACGCGCCGGCTATTTGAACAAATTCTGCCGCAAACTGACGTTCGCTCTTGTACACAAAATCAGCAATGATTTACAGCATATTACTGTAGAGCGTTCGTCGCAGTGTGGCGTTTACGATTGCGCACACCGCGCACCAACACACTATGCCGAGATGTTGGATATGCAGTTAACTCGGCAGAGTGCCTGAATCGCTCGATGGCGGCGCAGATATAATGTGGACGTCGCGTTGCGGGAACGGAAACCGGATGCCCGCCTGCTTGAAGCGATCCCACACCGCCAGGAGCGCCTCGCTTTTCACATTCATCGTGCCGTTGCGCGGATCTTCGATCCACATCCGGATTTCAAGGTCGATCGAGCTTTCGCCGAATGCCTTCAGCAGACATAACGGTTCGGGGCGTTCCAGAACGCGGCCGACGCTTTTCGCGGCGTCGATACAAAGCGCAATCGCCTCGCGGACATCGGAGCCGTAGGCAATGCTGACGGGGACATGAAGTCTAAGCCGCAGATCGGAGTGCGACCAATTTTCCACCCCGTTCTCCAGGAAATAGTCGTTCGGCACGAGATGTTCCAAACCGTCACGCGTGCGCAGCGTCACATAACGCGCACCCATTGCGGTCACCCAGCCA
>Ga0182021_10006764_pt1 | contig 13607 bp, 15 predicted proteins | sample 612E3MmetaG_FD_120493 | JGI IMG/M metagenome (GOLD analysis project Ga0182021, IMG submission 120493) | Permafrost microbial communities from Stordalen Mire, Sweden - 612E3M metaG (Illumina Assembly) | ecosystem: Environmental > Terrestrial > Soil > Wetlands > Permafrost | place: Sweden...
CGTTGCGCATACGCTCCATCAAATCCTCCGGGACCGACACGCGAAGCTCGTTTACCATGAATTCCGCATTGCGGTAGCTCGTGAGCGGCCAGATGCCCGCGATTACCGGGATGCGGACATGTTCGATGCGCCTGAGGAAGCGTTCGAGCAGCTCGATGTCGAACACCGGCTGCGTCACGACATACTCAGCCCCCGCCTGGACTTTCCACTCGAAGCGTTGCAGCTCCTCGTCGAGATTCAGAGCGCCGGGATTGGCCCCCACGCCGATGAGAAACGCTGTTTGCGACCCCATCGGGTTGCCGCCAATATCGAGCCCTCGATTCAGGCTGCTCGCAATGTTCACCAGCCCAATCGAGTCGACGTCAAAAACTGCCGTGGCGCCCGGGTAGCTGCCCATGCGCGGCGGATCGCCCGTGATGCATATGAGGTTGCGAATCCCTACGGCATGCGCGCCTAAAAGCTCTGATTGTATGCCGAGGATGTTGCGGTCCCTGCAGCAGAAGTGAAGCACCGCCTCGATTCCGGCTTGCTGCTGGATCAGCTGGCACGTCACCTGAGCGCTCATGCGTGCGCTGGCGCGAGGTCCGTCGGGCACGTTGATACAATCGATGCCGTATTCCGCGCAAGCCCTCGAAGCCTCAATTTCCGCAGCGTATGCCACGCCGCGCGGCGGCAGGATCTCGACAAAGGCGACAAAACGTCCGGCGGCGAGCATTGCGCCGAGCTTGGATTTGAGTGCCATGGGCGCTGGCTCCAACGCCTTCGACTTAGCCGCAGGCTCCTCCACTGTCACTGGTTGGTGTTTTTTCGCAGGCTGCAGCGACCGGGCCTCGGCGCGCACCAGCTTGATATGATCAGGGGTGATCCCGCAGCAACCGCCTACGATGCGCACACCAGCCCAAAACATGCGGCGGGCATACTGTGCCATGTACTCCGGCGAGCACAAATACAATTTGCGCCCGTCGACCAGCGCCGGGTGCCCCGCATTCGGCATGGCACTGACGAGCTTCTTTGAGTACTGCATCATCTTTTCAACGGTCTCAAAGGTCACCTTGGGACCGGCCGAGCAGTTGCAGCCGATGACGTCGGCGGGCCATGGTTCCATCTGAAGCGTGAAGGTCCGGGTGTCGGTACCATCGCGAAGATTCCCGTAATCGTCGATCGTCACCTGCGCTACGATGACCAGATCCTCTCCGGCCGCTGAGCGCGCCGCAACGACGGCCTCGCGCAGCTCATCCAGGCTGGTAAAAGTCTCCAGAATCAGGAGGTCGGCCCCTGCAGAAACGAGAGCGTCAGCCTGTTCGGCGAAAACTGCGCGCGCCTCCGCGAAGGATGTAGGTCCGAGCGGCTCAACATGCGCGCCTAGCGGTCCCATGGAGCCGGCTACGAACGCTTCGTCCCCGGCGGCCTCGCGCGCGATGCGCACCCCGGCCTGATTGATGGATCGCAGCTTTTCAGCAATTCCGAAACCCGCGAGGCGCATCCGGTTGGCGCCGAAGGTATTGGTTTCCAGGATCTCCGCTCCCGCTTTCACATAATCGAGATGCACAGCCTTAACGAGGTCGGGGGACGAGAGATTCAGCTCGTCATAGCAGCGGTTGATGAAGACACCCTTCGAATACAACATGGTTCCCATGGCGCCGTCGGCGACCATCGCCCTGGATTCGAGTTGCTTTCGGAATTCCTTCGCCCTGGAGTCACTAGCCATCGGATTTTTGTCCCGTGCGTGAAGAGATGCGGCCCCTACACCGAGCGCATTGTACCTTATCAGAAAAACAAATCCGAACTTAAATGCCGCTCCAGCACGTGGACTTCGACCTGGACCTGGACCTGGACTTGGACGGTCTTATGCGGCTTGAATTTTCGTTAGGATGCTATCGAGAATGTATCGAGTACAAGAACCAAAGAGTCCAGGTCGAAGTCCAAGTCCAAGTCCACGATGAGGCAGTGTCTCAAGTTAGCGCTTGTGGGCTGGAGCCGCTGGACCCCGTTGGTTTCAAAACAACAACCACTTCAACGCGGCCAGCATTTCGGAAGTCGTCGTCTGTTGCAGTGTCTGATTCGCAGAATGTTGGGTCTGCTCTTGACATAGGGGGGCGCGCAAGGTATCTAATTTTGAGTGCGGGTGTATCGATGACGAAGAGCTATCCAACCAGAGATGTTCACTTAATGCGCGGCATGGCTATGCCCATGCGGGGCCCCTCTGGTTTGGGAGGCACGCTCAGGTAGCCGTCGACCGCAGATTCTGAGCCGCCATAACCCACTACCAGAGAGGGCCGCTGGTAAGTGGGTTTTTTAGTTTTGCACGCCATATCGGGCATGAACTCCAAGAGAAGGAAACGATGATGTCAAAGAGGCGACTGGAAACACTAGCTTTGCACGCAGGACAGGAAGTCCCCGATCCTGCCACCGGTTCCCGGGCAGTTCCCATTTATCAGACTTCCTCTTACGTGTTTCGAGACACGGAGCACGCGGCAAATCTTTTTGCGCTCAAGGAGAGCGGCAACATCTACACGCGGATCATGAACCCCACCACGGACGCGTTCGAGAGACGTATGGCTGCACTGGAAGAAGGCACCTGCGCTCTAGCGGTAGCATCGGGGCAGGCGGCCAGTACTTATGCGTTGTTGGCGATCACCAGGTTAGGCGATGAAATTGTAGCTGCCAACAACCTTTATGGGGGAACCTATCAACTATTACATTATACTTTTCCGAAGCTCGGCAGAAATGCAAGATTTGTCGATTCCACTGATCCTGGCGCCTTCCGAAAAGCCATCACGAACCGGACCCGTGCCATCTACGCAGAGACCATCGGAAACCCCAAGCTCGATGTGCCGGATTTTGATGCGTTGGCCGAAATTGCTCATGATGCAGGCGTTCCCCTTATAGTCGACAACACGGTCGGCGTGGGGCTTGTCAGACCCATCGAATACGGCGCGGACATCACAGTCCTATCGGCAACAAAGTACATCGGCGGACATGGCACGTCGATCGGCGGGGTGATCGTGGACTCAGGAAAGTTCGACTGGAGCAACGGCAAATTTCCGGAGTTTACCGAGCCTGACCCCAGCTATCACGGACTGGTTCTGTGGGATGCGTTCCGTGACGTGGCCGGCGTCGGCAATATCGCATTGGGCGCCAAGACCAGGTTGCATCTTCTCCGTGACCTCGGCGCGGCCCTCAGTCCCTTCAACTCGTTTTTGTTTCTTCAGGGATTGGAAACTCTTCCGTTGCGCATGAGAAAACATTCGGAAAATGCGCTCGAGGTGGCGCGCTTTCTGAAAGCGCAGCCGCTCGTCAACTGGGTGAACTATCCGGGGCTGCCGGAACATCCCAGTTACGCGACCGCGGCAAAGTACTTACAGACTGGGTTCGGGGGCCTGGTTGGATTCGGAATCAAAGGCGGATTGACGGCCGGAAGGAAGTTCATTGATTCGGTGAGCCTCCTGTCCCACCTGGCAAACATTGGCGACGCCAAGAGCCTGGTGATCCATCCCGCTTCGACCACGCATCAGCAGCTAACCCGAGAAGAACAATTGGCGGCCGGTGTAACCGAAGATTACATCCGTCTGAGCATAGGCTTGGAAAACGTCGAGGATATCAAGGAAGACCTGGATCAGGCGATGAAGAAGGCCGCTGCGCACAATTGAAGGAACGCCTCCGGCGAGGCAGGAGAGGTTTTGCAAGTGTCGATTTCGAATGCGATACCCAGGTCGGATCAAAGTGTGGGGATCGTGGAAACTCAGTACTATCGGTTTGCCGATCCGCCGCAGGGTTTTGTTCTGGAGAGCGGGGAGGAACTCGGGCCGATCACGGTTGCCTATGAGACCTATGGTGACCTGAACGAGCGCAAATCGAATGCCATTCTGATTCTCCACGCTCTCACCGGCGATGCGAATGCCGCCGGGCGCCACGCAGGCGAAACCCGGCCAGGGTGGTGGGAAGAATTGATCGGTCCAGGAAAAGCGTTCGACACCGACAAGTACTTTGTCATTTGCTCGAATGTTCTCGGTGGATGCAGAGGAACTACCGGACCCAGCTCCACAAATCCAGAAACGGGCAAAAGATACGATCTTGATTTTCCAGTCATTACTATTTCCGATCTGGTGAATGTGGAGTGCCGTCTGATCGATTTCTTGGGGATCGACCGGTTGCTTGCGGTGGCTGGAGGCTCGATGGGCGGCATGCAGGGGCTCCAGTGGCTGACGGCTCACGCGGATCGATTGCACGGTGCCATCATCATTGCGACAACGGCCAGGCACTCCCCTCAGCAGATCGCCTTCAATGAGGTTGGCCGGCAGGCGATCATGACGGACCCGGATTGGCGGGGCGGACGTTACGACGGACACCCGCCCGCGAAGGGTCTGGCGGTCGCTCGCATGATCGGTCACATCACGTACATGAGCGACGCTTCCATGGCGGAGAAGTTCGGCCGCCGCATCCGCGAGGAACTCCCGCGCCACCGATTCAGCAACGGATTCGAGGTGGAAGAATACCTGCGATACAACGGCGACCGTTTCGTGGAGCGCTTCGATGCCAATTCCTACCTCTACATCACGAAGGCGATGGATAACTTTGACCTCTCGCGCGGCCGTGCACTCCATCATGCGCTGACTGGAGTGAAAGCGAAGGTCATGCTCGTCGCATTCAAGTCGGACTGGCTGTATCCTGTGGCGCAGTCACGCGAGATTGCCCGCGCCTGCAAGCTCGCCGGGGTCGACACGACCTATTGTGAAATCGATTCAAATTGCGGACACGACGCTTTTCTTCTCGAGGTGGAAGAGGAATCACATCTCGTAAAGCACTTCCTGATCAAAGTATCCCAAGATTTGGATCGGGTGTGAGGTGAGCGGGATGGATTCCGGGGTAGTTCGGCTCGATCACAGGACAATCATTGAATGGGTCCGGCCGGGCACATCGGTACTCGATCTCGGATGCGGCAACGGCGTGCTTCTGGAACTCCTTGCGCGCGAAAAGAAAGCTCGGGTGCAGGGAATTGAGGTCGACGAGCAGGCGATTTACGACTGCGTCGCCAAGGGATTGAGCGTATTCCACGAGGACATCGAGGAGGGCCTGACCGCGTATGCGCCCGCGTCTTTCGATTACGTAATCCTGAACCAAAGCCTGCAGCAGGTCCGCAGGCTCGACGATGTCCTGCGGGAATCGCTGCGCGTCGGGAATCGGGTAGTCGTCGGCTTTCCCAATTTTGCTCAATACCGGAGCCGGTGTCAGCTTTTCTTCCGAGGAAAGACTCCTGTAACCGCGCCGCTGCCGTTTGCCTGGCACGACACCCCCAACCTACATTTTCTGACGATTTCGGATTTCGTGCTCTATTGCCGCGAAAAACAAATCCGCATTCACCAGTCCAGTTTTCTTGGCCGGAGCCGCAGCGTCAGGTTTCTCCCGAACTTTTTTGCTCACCTCGGGATCTTCCTGATTTCATCCGGAAGAGCGTAATCGGAGCTTCTCTGCGCTATCCGTGTTTATCCGTGCAAATCCGTGTCCCGAGAAATATGTCATGCTATTTAAGGAATCGTGTGCCTAGCCCAAGACCCTATTTAAGGCCCTTAGGATCGATTCCGAAGTATCGAGACCATTCCTGGATATCGATGTTATCCGGCTTGGAATCTAGGTCACCACGCGCGCGGGAGCTGGCGGCCATCCTGTCGGTGAACTGGCTCCAATTCATCGTCTTGAGGCCCGCAGAGTGGCAGCGGGCGGAAAGCCCGCGATCGTTGGTCACGACTATGATGTCAGCGGGTGCTGGCGCACCCTCCGCCTGGCTGAGAATCGCATCATCGGTGGAAAGCGGGGCGCTGTACCGCACGCGGACCCCGCGAGGCGGAACGAAGTGTTCGCTATTGTCTCCGTCGAAAAACACCAGAAAGCGCCCTCCACGCGAGGTCGCATGGCTGCTCAGCCAGGACAGAAAGGATCTCCGCCTCATTGGATCACGCTGTGTCGCGGCGGTTGATTGACCGATGATGTTGTTGCCGTCAAACCAGTAAGGCATGGCAATGTCCTGTCTTGCGCATCTTCTCGGCGAACTTGTTCGCCGGAATGCAAGAGCGGCACAGGCATTCCTGCGAAACATCATGTTAGATCAGTTCCCGTGCGCGTGGCAAGTCACGGCCCGGCAAGCTCGCAGAACTAATAGAGAAAATAGGCGACTGTCAGGCGGTGAAAAAATGAGAAAGCAGCAGTGCAGGGGAGACGAGAAGAGGTGCGGACAAAAAAATGACCGCTGTAACTCCGTTCCTTTGACCCGACCCTTTCGAAATCCTCGCTCCCGTTGCCCGGGCTCGAGTATCGGTCAGAAGGCGCTACCTGTCGCTGGGAATCTCTCCCGCCGACGCCCGCGTGACTATTTTTTTCACCACGCTGGCTCCGACCTTCTAGAACAACGAATAAACTTATTAGGCTCGTCCGTCGCTCATCTGCCGGTGTTCAAAGTTCCGCGAATTACAGCGGCTGAAATGAACTATATGGGAGGCCCCAAACAATGTCAAGAGGCCCGGTGAAAACAGCTCGTAAGTGTTTGCAAATTAAAGAAATATAAATGTTTGCATTTTTCTGTAATCCAGTTTATTTCTGGTATGATTTTGAACGATGGCCGCAACCATTGGATTATCAGTTACTAATGGTTGCATGATTTGAAAATATGCAAATTGGTATGAGAACGACGAATCCGAAATATGTGGAAATTCGCATCATCACCTGCCTCGATGCCGGCGAGCTGCTTGGCATATTGGGGGAGTCTGCGTGCCTGGGCGCCTGGGCCACGGAAGATGGCTTTTGCCTTTACTGGCCGGTGAGTGATTGGGATCATACGATTTTGCATAATCTGCAAGATGCGTTGCAGCGTCTGGGCGGCGTCGTAGATACGCGCACGCTCACCGTCGTGCAGCTTCCGGATCAGGACTGGAATGCGCGTTGGGCCGAATCACTGCAACCGATCATGCTGGGGCTTCGCATCCTCATCCGGCAAAGCTGGAACACGGCGGCGATTCCTGAGGGCGGCTTTGAGCTGATAATCGATCCCAGACGGGCGTTTGGCACGGGGTATCACGCAACGACGCAGCTGCTGGCGGAGTGGCTCGAAGAGAAAGTGCTCGCAGGAGCGCGGGTGCTCGACGTAGGGACTGGAAGCGGAATCCTGGCCATGGCGGCGCTGCGCTTCGGCGCAACAGCGGCGCTCGGAATAGACCACGATCCAGAAGCGATCGAGTGCGCCAGGGAATATGCGGTTGTGAACGGTTTTGGCGCAGAGCTGAAACTGCGAGTGGCCGAGTTAGCGGAACTGGATCCGCAAAAGTTCGATCTGGTGCTGGCGAATCTTGATCGCAATACTCTCGTAAAGCATTTTGATCGTTTCCACCGATTCGTGAAATCCGGCGGTTGCTTATTGATCTCAGGACTGCAAAGGGACGACGAAACCGAAATCACTGAATTTCTGGAGGCCGCGGGCTGGATGGTAGTGGACAAGAAGTGGCGCGACGAGTGGTTGGCGCTAGAGTTGCGGGCCCTTTAATTTTGGGGACAGGCGCCATAACCTCGAAATCATTATCAATTCGATCAGCCTGTTTCGAGTGAGATTTCGAGGTTTTGGCGCCTGTCCCCGAAACTCCGAAATATAATTCTGGCTTCGCTATTTCGGTCACGCTTTCGGCGTGAACGGCACGAGGTCACACATGTCAAGCGCCTTTTCGATACTCTCTGCCTACCGCCTTGAAGGCAGTTCCGAATACATTATCTTTATCCTTGGGAGATTCGCGTGTCTGTTCAGTAGTGCTCACATGGCTGATCAGGATTGCTCATTCCGATTGCCGAATTGTATCATCGGCAGCCATTCAAAGGCAGCAAGTGGTTAATCAGGAAGTCGCGAGCCATCGGCGTCAGTTTTGGATTGCCCGATGCTTATTCCGAAACGTTCAATTTGTCCGCTTGCACTTTTCCTGAAAGGAAGAACACAAAGGCTCCTGCAGAAACCAGCCCTCCGAAACCGAAGGCATAATTGGGATTGAGTTTCCACAAGGCTCCGGCGATGATCGAGGCCGGAAGATAGATCAGGCCCGTGAAGAAGTTGTACGCGCCGATGGCTGTGCCTCGTTTGGTCTTTTCCAGGTCGCTGATATAGGCCTTGCTTTGGCTTTCGTCGATGGCGTAGAAGATGCCGAAAATCAGGAATAGGGCTACGACCTGCCACTTGGCATTCGCGAGCATGAAGCCGGCGCACATGGAAAGGTAAAGGAGGTATTCAAGGGCGATGATCTTGCGGCGGCCGATCCGGTCACCGAGTTTTCCAAGCAGCGGGGCCGTGATAACGAAGGACACGTTGAACAGGGCGTAGAGCAGGGTCACATCCTGGATGGCAAAGCCGATGGCGTAGGCCTTGAGCAGGAGAAAACTGAAGCTGAAATAGGCAAGTGAGAAAAGGCCCGCGGTGTAAAAGTAATGCTTGAATCCGGGGCCGAGCGTTTTGTAGGCCTTGATGATGTTTTCATTTTTGGTGGGCAATGCAGGCCTTTCGGCGACAAAGAAGAGAAGGAGCACAGCCAGGGCCGCCGGAACGAGCGCGATGCGGAACATGTCTTTGAAAGCCGAGGCGTTCTCGCCCAGTCGGCTCAAAATGAAATAGGCGCCGATGGGGCCGAGGATCGCTCCCGATTTGTCCATGGCCTTGTGAATACCGAATGAGAAACCAGCGTTTTTGCGGTCCGCTATGGACGAGATCCAGGCATCGCGAGGAGCACCTCGGAAGGATTTGCCCAGGCGCTCGATCACGCGGAACGAGGCGGCCGAAAGCAGGGTGGCCTGCAGAATCAGGATTGTTTTGGCCAAAGTGGAGAAAGCGTAGCCAAGGATTGCGAGGGTCTTCCGCTTTCCGGTTCGGTCGGAAAGGAATCCGGCCAGATAGTCGAGTGACGAGGCCGCGAAATCTGACATTCCCTCGATGATCCCGAGAAGCGCAGCCGAGGCGCCCAGGATCACGGTGAGGAAGATGGAAAAGACCGAGAAGATCATCTCGGAGCTAAGGTCGGTCAGGAAGCTGACGATGCCCAGCAGGAAGATACTCCGGTTCACGCCAAAGGCGGTTTTTTCGGATTGGGGGATGTTTTGACCTTTCAAATTACAGCCCCTTCAAAAACTTGCGCATGGCTTGGTTGAATGCCTCCGGCTGTTTAAGATTGGACAGGTGCGCCGCGTTTGGAATCACCGCTAACTGTGAGCGTGCCGCGATGGTTACTCTACGTGCCGGGGAGATGAGCATGTCGGCCCGGTCCAGAGTATGCTGGAACATCGACCGGCCGCCGACGAACATACAGTATTGCTTGGGCCTGGGGCCTCCCAGCCATCGCTGGATCAGCGGTCGCATGCGCTGACCTTCGCCGCCGGCGAGAATCACGGACCAGAGGCTCTGACCTTCTTGCATGCCTTTCATATCTGTTGCCACCTGAAAATGGAAGAACGGCGAACTGAAGCAGTTTTTGAAACTCGACGATATGGAATCAGTTGTCGAACGAGCGCGTCACTCGCCATCGACCGTGGAATTGACTTCTTTCCAGCAAATTTCTGAGATTGTTCGTCTCGCCTGGTTTAGCAAATAGCGTGGTGTTGTTCGATCAGCCCGGCCCTATTTGAAGACAACACCCATTAGGATGGGCAGGAGGATTGCGCCTGCCATGCCGATCATAGCCCAAATCAAAAACATGGTTAGAAGCCGTCGCATCGAAACCTTCTCTCCCAGATGGATTTTGTCAGGAATTTTCGCTCCGACTCTGGGAGAACTTGCCTGGATAGAGTTTACTTCCTGCCGCGCGCCGCTATATCTGGCCCTGGAAATCGGCACCTTTCATACTATTTGTTGAATGATCATGCTCGTGCGCAAGCAAGGAAAACCTCTCATCCGCTCACGCCATTACAAACATCCGCCATTGTCATGATCGGGGACGTCAAACAGTGCTGCTCAACTGGTCATCCTTATTGGTCAGCCCTCGTGGCCCGGTTTTTAAGACTCGAGCAACGCGCTTGGATGCCAGGCCAAACTGCTCCTTATAGTACATGAAGCAATAAGGGCAAAACGTATGGGAAAACATGAGATCCTTTTCCTGAATTCCGTATCTGCTCAGGTGTGCTTTCAGGCTGCACCACGCCCCATTAGCGGCGATGTCGCCGCGTGCCTCTCCGCACACACAGCAAACATAGATTACTTGCCTTTCCTGCCACTGCCTCAGAACCTTTGCCATGGTTACTCCTGAATCACGCACCCGCAAGACGGCATGAACCCATGTTCGCTCTCTTATATGGCAGTCTTCCCTGCATGGGAACTCGGCAGGTGCCTAGTTAGCATGAGGGAAGCCCCTTGGATTTCCCTGCCAGGAGTGCAATTGGGATGAAGCAGCGTGCGCGTGATGCAAGCTTCCTCTATCCTCCGCACGCTTCGATAAGGAAATTGCGTCCATCTTGAACATTTCCATAAAGACGGCGGAGTTTCATAGGGCGACGCTCGCAAGAGTGCTCAATTTGCACTCCGTTGCGGATTTCACTCGCTATGCCATCGAGCATTGCATCATCGCCCCCGAACGCTCTCCGTAACGCCAGATCCGATCGAAAACCACATCGTCCCTGACGAGTGCTGGTCCTGAATTGCCATGCACCTTTTCCCTGAAAACTAGGCGACTGCCTAGTTTGCAACGAACACTTTAAGACATATAATCAGCAGGCGTATAGAACTAAGAATCGATCCCTTTCTATGCTGGGGATTGGTTCTCGATATGCAGAAAGGAGGTTGAGATGGCCGAAAAGAAAAGTCAGCCCGTAGATTGGGAAGCCATGCTCTCCGGAATCTCCCAAGGGAAAACCGTTAAGGAATACAGTGCGAACCGCAACATTTTCCGGCAAGGAGATTCCGCCGATTCTGTCTTTTTCCTCCGACGAGGGTCAGTGAAGCTCACAGTCATCTCCAACCAGGGCAAGGAAGCGATTGTGGCTATTCTGAACGCCGGTGAGTTCTTTGGTGAGGGATGCCTTGCCGGTCAGCCGTTGCGCATGGCGGCAGCTAGCGCGACGATAGACTGCACGATTATCCGGATCGAGAAGCAGAAGCTGGCAAGCCTCCTCCACGATCAGCATGCCATCGCCGAAGTTTTCGTCTCCCATCTGCTTTCCCGCAACATCCGATATGAAGCCGACCTTGTCGATCAGCTTTTCAACTCGAGTGAAAAGCGTCTGGCCCGGATTCTCTTGCTGCTTTCTCATTTCGGCAAGGAAAGCAGATCCGAACCTGTGCTTCCCAGTGTCAGTCAGAGTGATCTGGCACAAATGATAGGCACTACCCGGTCGCGAGTAAGTCATTTCATGAATAAGTTCAGGGAGCATGGCTTTATCGATTACGCCGACAGCGGCGGGTTGACAGTCAACAACAGCCTCCTGAGCATAGTTCTGCACGACTAGATTCGATGCCCAAAAGCGAACCTGGCGCCTCTGCTACGGGCAATGCTGGAATTCTCTGCTCTTCGGCCGTCCGTTCACGGGGCCCGGCAGGTATGAGGGGCGGAATTCCAGCACAGCCAGAGGGAGGCGTGACACAACGTACAATAAGTGATACAAGTCGCAACTCTTTTTGCATGCCCGGTTATCCCGATTGAAATGACAATCCGATCGGGCGTCGATCCGAACGGCCGGGCAGTCGGTGGGTCACGCTATGGAAGGAGCCGGTTTAGCCGGTTTGGTGAATAAGTGGGATCGTTCAGCGGAGTGCTCGCTTCGCCCTATTTCGGGCCTTATGCCGCGGCGAAGTTCGAGACAGCGTTACTCCATGTCCGCCGGCAAGCCGGCCATTCATCTAATGGAGATCGCGGACTGGGCTGTCGCACTCGAGATTGAGCGGCGTCGGCCCGCACCGGAGGGCCTTTTCTTAGGCGGAATAAATAATGTCACGTCGTGCAGGAAGCAGCGCGCTGTTGCCGAAGTGCTTTTATCGCATTCGCGAAAGGGCTTCATCACAATAGTCAGGGATACTTCCATAAAGGAGGAGCGATGAAAATTCTTGTCGCCTATTATTCGATGTATGGGCACGTTTACAAACTTGCACAAGCCGCCGCCGAAGGCGCTGCAGCGGTGAAAGGTGCGCAGGTCTTGCTCAAGCGCATACCCGAAACTCTTTCAAAAGAAGTACTTAAAAACATGGGCGCGCTGGATTCGCAGAAAGAGCAGGAAATCGTGCCGGTATGCACGGTTGACGACCTTGCAACGGCCGACGCCGTTATCTTTGGCACGCCGACGCGCTTCGGGAACATGTGCGGTCAGATGAGGCAGTTCCTCGACGCCACCGGCGGGCTCTGGCTGAAGGGCACCATGGTGGGCAAGGTAGGCAGCGTTTTTACCAGTTCCGCCACCCAGCATGGCGGGCAGGAATCCACGCTCCTTTCTTTCCATATAACGCTCCTGCACCAAGGCATGGTGGTTGCCGGGCTGCCTTATGCCTTTCAGGGGCAGATGTCCATGGCCGAAATCACTGGCGGCTCTCCCTACGGTGCGTCGACCATAGCCGGCGGACAGGGAGAGCGGATGCCAAGCAATAACGAGCTAGAGGGCGCTAAGTTCCAGGGCCGGTATGTTGCCCAGCTGGCTGAACGCCTCGCCGGAATAAAAATCGGCTGATGCGGATGCACGGATATTCGGGCGCGTTTTAAAGTCACAGGGTGAAGATGCCTTGCTTAAAGCCATCGCCAAGGAAAAGAAGGGCACATTCGCACTCAATGGTCAACTCAGCCATGATATCAACACCGTCCGCGTCCATCAAAACCCGAACGGTCACACGTACACTATGGTTTTTTAATAGTCAGTGGGGTGCCGGTTTCATCATAATAGTAAAGAGTTGTGCTCGCCGCTCCGCCCGCGCTGATCAGAATGAACTGCGTCACATAGCCGCCTCCATCCGCAATCTGCGGAAAGACGATGGGAGATGGGGCGCTCACGGTCATGTCGGCAGTCGGAAATGTCGCCAGGAGGAAATCGCCACGCTCGTTGGTTAGCGATCGCACTGTAAGAGCAGCAAAGGGGGTCGACGAGGCGATATCCAGCACCCCAGTGAATCCAGCTGGCAACCCGGCAATAAACCCGTCGGCAAAAAATGCGCTATGCCCGTTTGCTGGTAGCTGGAGCGGACCCTGACTGGTTCCAATTCTGGTGACGCCATCGCTCTGAAACGCCGTGATTGTGACACTGGCATTTGTGCTTGCAGGGTTGGCGATGGCCAGGCCCGTGTCGTGCCCTCCCGACAAATCCACATAGATGCGCGCATGCGTCGTGGAGACGGCCGCCGGGATGCCGGACTCTGTTAGCAGGAAGGCCCCGGGATTATAGCCGAACACTCCGGCTCCGATGGGGGTTGAGGTTCCGGCATCAGGTGTCAATTGAGCCCATCCGGCCGCGGTAGTTGCTGGGGAACCGTCCGTCTGAAAGCGGAATGCACCACCAATGGGGATCGAGTATCGGAACGTGGAGCCGGACGCACCCCCAACCTGATTGACGACCATAGAATTGCCGTTGTCAGTCAGGAGTTGTAGTGTTCCGGTCTCGATTGCGTTGGACGTATTGAGCAA
>Ga0182021_10006765_pt1 | contig 13605 bp, 13 predicted proteins | sample 612E3MmetaG_FD_120493 | JGI IMG/M metagenome (GOLD analysis project Ga0182021, IMG submission 120493) | Permafrost microbial communities from Stordalen Mire, Sweden - 612E3M metaG (Illumina Assembly) | ecosystem: Environmental > Terrestrial > Soil > Wetlands > Permafrost | place: Sweden...
AACAGGCAGAACGACTGATGTCGAGTGGAACCGTGTGGCATCGAATTTCCATAAACTGAAGACGAATATTTATATAGATGATTCCAGTGAATTGTCCGTTCTGGAACTTCGTGCAAAAGCCAGAAGGATAAAACAGGAATTCGGAATTGATATGATAATTGTGGACTACCTGCAGTTGGTAAGAGGTTTAACATCACACGAGCGCAGGGACCTTGAAGTGGCATATGTGTCCAGAAGTCTGAAAGCGCTGGCGAAAGAGCTTGATATACCTGTTGTTGCCTGCGCCCAGCTTAACCGCGGAATCGAACAGCGCGGAAAAGAAAAACGCCCGCAGCTTGCAGACCTTCGTGAATCCGGAGCAATCGAGCAGGATGCTGACGTTGTAATTTTTGTTCACAGGCCATTCCTTGTACAAAAAAATGACCCTACCGACCCGGGCTTCGAAGAGCTCAGGCACAAAGCCGAATTAACAATAGGAAAGCAGAGAAACGGTCCAACCGGTGAATTCGATTTGATATTCTTCCCTGAGTTTACCAAGTTTGAAAATAAAATCAAAAAACCCGATACATCATTCCCGGATACAAAGAATTTCGACGAAACCCCGTTTTAATAATTATTCATTAAATTAATCCTGAAATACTTCCATTCTTTCAACTCTTTTGCACCTAATTTTTCATAAAATTTTATTGCATTTACATTCCAGTCCAGCACGTGCCATTCCATTCGTCCGCATTTATTTTTTTTTGCTGCTTTTACAAGCTCATTGAAAAATATTTTCCCGAATCCTTTGCTTCTGTACTTGTTTGAAATGTAAATGTCTTCGAGATACAGCGTTTTTTTAGCAAGGAAAGTGGAATATGTGAAGAAATAAAATGTGTATCCGATTAGCTCTTTTCCTGATTCGGCTACAAGCACTTTTATTGGTGAATTCTTTGAATAAATATCTTTAATCAGATTCTTCACTGCGGACTTATCGGGCGGGTCGAGTTTTTCGAACTCCGCAAGCTCATTTATCAGCCTGATTACATCCTGAGAGTCTTTTTTTAATGCTTTCCTTATTTTGATATTCATTTTAAATCATTAATTTTATTAATAAATTGAATTTTAAGTGGCTTCCGGCTTAGAACTGCCGGAATGACAGCTCGAAAGCAAAACTTATTATTATTTATGAAAAAAAATATATATTCAATATCATTAATATTATTTTTCTTTACAATATTATTTTTCAGTAGTTCGGCGTTTAATACACGCGATGATTACGAAGAAAAACTGGCAAGGAAAAAACTGAATTCATTCGATGAGTCTTTAAAGAATGAATCTATAAGTAAAATAATAGAAAAAGTAGGGTTGAGTTTCCTCGGTACCGAATATGTAGCTGGTACGCTGGATGAAAATATTTACAGCGAAAAACTTGTTATTAAGATATCAGGACTGGACTGTGTGACTTTTGTTGAAAATACTCTTGCAATGTCACGTGCAATTGAATCAGGCTCGGCGACTTTTGAAAACTATAAAGATGAACTGCAGACAATCAGGTACAGGGACGGGAAAATCGAAGGATATACATCCAGGCTGCATTATTTTTCGGACTGGATTTATGATAACGAGCAAAAAGGGATTGTTAAAGATATTACAAAGAAAATAGGCGGAGTGCCGTATAATAAAAAGATAAATTTTATGTCAACTCATTCCGATTCTTATAAACAGCTCGGAACTGATGACGGGGAATCAAATGCAATAATAAAAAGCATTGAAAAGAAAATTAACAGCAGAAATTTATATTATATACCTAAGGGTGAGGTTGACACATATTATGATGACTTGCAGACAGGCGATATTATCGCTACCACAACTGAAATAAAAGGACTCGATGTTACACATACAGGATACATTTACAAGAAAAACGGCAAAACATATTTTCTGCACGCATCCATTATTGCAAAGGAAGTAATTGTTTCCAAAGAAGAACTTAAGGCATATTTAAAAAGTGATAAAAAGAAAACAGGTATAATGGTCGCAAGACCCTTGGATGTGAATTAATATGCAAAATAATATTTTATTAATTACATTTCTGTCAGTACTCTTTTATTTTATAGGTTCAATCCCTACAGGCTTTATTATACTGAAGTTATTTCACAAAAAAGATATTACATTGGAAGGCTCCGGAAATGTTGGTGCTATGAACAGCTATGACGTTTCCGGTTCGAAAAAAACAGGAATATTCGTTTTCATTCTTGATTTTTTGAAAGGGGTATTACCTGCAATAATACCGCTTTATTTTTTAGATATAAGTATTGATTTTATGTATATTCCATTTGCAGCACTAATTGTTGGTCATAATTTTTCCATTTGGCTGAAATTCAAGGGGGGAAGGGGACTTGCGACAGCTGCTGGAATTTTTGCAGTTGTGAATTACTGGATTGTTATAATCTGGTGTGTGATATTTGTAATAACTTATTTAATAAAGAAGGACGTGCATATTGGCAATATAGCCGCAACCATTCTAATGCCTGTTTTGTTAATAGTTTTGAATTTAAGATGGCACAGTTTGGTAAATCTCTTTGGTATAAATAGTGAAGAAATAATTATATTTAGCGTAATAGCATGTGCTCTTATATTAGTGAAACATATCTCGCCAATTCTGAGTTTAATGAAAAGGTAGATTACTGTTTGAGAAAGAATATGTTACGGATAAAACGTTGAAAATGTAATGAAAATTAAACCTTTGTTGGGAAAAATTGTCTCACTTAAATAGGGATGAATTATGTGAACGGATTGATTTATGCCGGCATTTTGACTTACGGATTCCGAACAGGGTAAATAGAAATTAAAGGGGACTGACCCCGCTAAGTACGGGGATTTTGTATAACAAAATATATTTTATAAAAATTAATAAACACTAAAATGAAAATACTAAATCAGGCAGGTAAGTTTTTCTTTTTCGTGATGATTTCGGTTATTATGTTTTCCTGTACGGCACCTACTTATCTTACCAACTGGAGAGATGCGAATTATACCAAGAAGTTTAATAAAATACTTGTTGTTGCTTTAATAAAGGACCTTGAATTCAGAAAAGCATATGAAGAGAAGGTATCGCTTGCTTTAATTGAAGATAGTGTGACTGCAATTAAAAGTTTAAATCTTCTGCCGTATAAAGATGAAATCTCGAAAGCTGACCTTGAAAAAGTCGTGGTTGAAGGAAAATATGACGGACTAATGATTTTGAAGTATGGAGGAACCACAACAACTGATGTGTCATATAATTCATCTTATTATGATTATTACCATAGCTGGTATGGCGGTTACGGCGGATATATCGAAAGGCATAAGACAGTAAAAATGGAAACGATATTGTTTTCTGTCGAAAAGAAAAAGCCTGTATGGGCAGGGCAGACAAAAACCTATGATGCCTGGAATGCAGATGAGCTTGCGCAGTCAATAGCTGTAGAAATTGTCGCAAATCTAAAGCAGGAAAGTCTTATTAAATAGAAAAGGAATAATTTTCTTGAATAAATAAAGGCATTCCGATAAACCGGGATGCTTTTTATTTATCTTTTAATCATTTAATAAAATTCCCGATTCTCTTTTAACAAATATATACATATATAGGGTATCTGTTATGTTATTGATTATACTTCATATAGTTGTAATCTTAATATAATCCCTTAATAGATAACAATAGGATGCATTTGAAATTTATTAGGTATTTTTTTTGTAATCATTAATAAAACATTAATTATGGGAAATCTAAAAGACAAAGTTATAATCATCACAGGCTCTTCAAAGGGAATCGGAAGAGTAACTGCATTAAAGCTGGCTCCCTGTTCATCCTTGCTGGTGCTTGTTTCGAGGAAAATCGAGGATTTGAAAAAAGTTTATTTGGAGTATTCAGGTGACAAGGAAAATTTATTATTGATAGAAGCTGATATTTCAAAAGAAGCAGATTGTAATAAAATTGTTGTCGAAACAATAAAAAAATTCGGCAAAATAGATATACTCGTAAACAATGCTGCCCAGTTTAATCATGATAAAGTAGTCGATTTAAAACTAGAAGATTTTGACAGAGTATGGATGACAAATGTCAGGGGAGTGTTAATTTTAACAAAGTTTGTTTTACCTTACATGATAAAACAAAACTGCGGAACGATATTAAATGTTTCATCTACAGCAGGGAAAAGAGGTTATGTAATTGGGGCTGCATATGCTGCATCAAAATTTGCACTTAACGGATTTTCAGAATGTCTGTTAAGAGAAGTTCGCGAGTATAATATAAGGGTTCTAACGGTAAGTCCTTCTATGGTAGATACAAAAATAAAAAATGAATCTGAGATTAAAGAGGGGGGAAAAGGAGTCTATATGAGGGTGGAAGATGTTGCCGACACAATAATATTTTCATTAAATCTGCCCCAGAGAGCTTTAATTAAGGATTTTGAAATTTGGGGCACAAATCCGTAAATAAAAAAATAAAAGTAGATTAATTTATATGATTATATAATATAACGACTTTGAGTTCACTATTTTTATATTTCTTTGAAATATCAAAAATATGTATCCAGTGTAATTCAAGTTACAAAGAAAATGATTTTTATTCAATAAAATAAAAATATTTAATAACAAAAATTGAGGGAAATAAAAAAAGGAGACTAGTGGTCTCCTTTTTATTATTAAACTTATTTTAAATTAAATTTTATTTTCTCTGGAATTTTTCATCTTCGAGTGTAAAGACAAGTGATATTCTGTGTGTGTTGCCGAGATTTTCATCACCGTCGAACTTTACGAATGAGTAATCAATATTAATCTTCGGTAATTTTATTCCCGCACCGAGCGTCAGGTTTCCTATATCATTATATCCTCCGCGTATGCTGAATAAATTCTGAAAAGTATATTCCGCACCTGCGTGCATATCGAACGATACAGGTCCTATATTTGCATTGGCAGAAGAGCGTCTGTTTTCAAACCTTACATCAAAATCCATTGCAGGAGTAAGAACACCCTTCCATAAATTTATCATATACCCCGCACCAAGTTTTGCAGTAGGAGTAATAACTTCCTTTTTACCTGTTGTCCAGGTCAGATATGTTGTCGTTATATCCTGAAGGTTTGCACCAAGTAATATTCTGTTCATTAATGTGTAAGAAGCTCCGACATCGAATCCCAATCCCCAGGCAGATTCTTCGGCAATATTTCTTCTTATAACTTTTAGATTTGCACCGTAAGAAAAATTGTCAGAATGTCTTTTGGCATATGTCAAATAAAAAGCATAGTCCGAGGTATTGAATGATGTAATTTTATTAGGGTCAAGTCTTTCGCCCGGGTCTAAAACTCCGTTTCCGTTTAAATCAATTAAGGCATTTCTCGTATCGGGAATATCATCTACTCCCATAACTATAACACTTAATCCTATAGAAGCATTTTTCCCTAACGGGAAACCGACTGCGCCGTAATTATAATTGACAAGATTGCCAAAACGCGCATCGTGCATAAGTGAAAACTGGGGATAATTAATCTTTGAAAGCAGTGCTGGATTCCAGTAACCTGCGGTTACGTCGTTTGCAAGAGCAACAAAGGCTCCGCCCATTCCAAGAGGCCTGCCGCCTACACCGATAGAGAGAAATTCGCCTGCATATTTATTACCACTACCCTGACCAAACGAGCTTGAGTATATTAAAAGGATGATAACGGATATAAAGATTCGTTTAAATTTCATTTTTTTTATATTTAGTTACACAATAATAAATAATTGTATCAACCTTTAATAAATTAGTCCTTTCTAATTTCTGTAATAATGTTCAATATTAGTAATTAAATCAATACTAAAATTACTGTTTAGAAACTGTTTCTTTTTACTTTTCGGTTAATAGATTTCCCGCAATCTCGGCATCTATCTTCACTTTATCCGATAAAGGCAGACATTTTTCAAGTGCCTTTATCGGTTCTTCTTTAAGAAAATCCAAACCTTCTTTTTTATTTAATATCACCGGCATTCTGATATGAATTTTTTTCATGAATGTATTGGGCTGTGTTGTAATCAATGAAACATAATTCAATTCTTCCATTTGAATGAAAATAGACGGTATAAAAAAGAAATCCTCTTTTGGTAAAAAAATCCTGTGCGGGATTTTTACTTTATCAATCTCTTTCCATTCATAGAATGCCGTCGCAGGTATTAAACAACGGTTTTTATAAAAAAGTTGAGTCCAGTATTTCTTTTCTTTTATGGTTTCTATACGTGAATTGAAAATGAGCGGACTTTTTTTGACTTTGTCGAACTGAATTCCCCAAAAGTAATTTTTTATTTTATATATATCCTTATCATTGATTATAGTCATGACAAGGTTCGTAGGAGCAATATTTTCTTTTTTCAGTTCCTCATCATCTTCAAGTATATAGTTACCCAGAAAGTCTTTTTCAAGCTTTTCAAGTATGCTGAAACCGGTTTCTTTATTTTCAAATCGGGAACACATATTGTAGCATTAAGTTAATTAATTTCATAGTAATCTAATAATTAAATATTTATATTTAAAGATTAAAATCGAATTTTTTTATGAGATTATCAAAATTTTTTGTACCTACTTTAAAGGAAGACCCGACCGATGCAGTCGTAATTTCGCATAAATTAATGCTGAGGGCAGGGATGATTCGCCAGTTAACATCAGGAGTTTATTCATATTTACCCCTTGGACTAATTGTTTTTAAGAAGATTCAGGATATTATCCGCGATGAAATGAATGCAATAGGCGGGAATGAATTCTTATTACCTGCACTGACCCCGAATGAAATATGGGCGCAGACGGGCAGAATCGATGATTTCGGAGATATAATGTTCAAAATAAAAAACAGGGAATTGGTTTTAGCCCCAACGCACGAGGAAGTTTTCACATCTATTGCAAAACCAAATTTAATATCATATAAAGATTTACCGTGCATGTGGTACCAGATTCAGACAAAATTCAGAAATGAAGCGCGTCCGAGATCGGGAGTACTGCGCGGAAGGCAATTTACGATGAAAGATGCATATTCATTCGATGTGGATTATGCAGGGCTTGATATTTCTTACTCTTTACAGGACAAAGCATATAAAAATATATTTTCAAGAAGCGGATTGAAGTTTTTCTCGGTTAATGCTTTCAGCGGTGCAATGGGCGGAAGTGCGTCCGAGGAATTTATGGTTGAATCGGATGCAGGCGAAGATGTAGTAGTTATTACGGACGACAGAAGTTACTCATCCAATATAGAAATTGCAGTATCATATAAAGAAGATGTAGGACGAAAGAATTCGGATTTAAAATATGAACCGTTCCATACTCCTAATATAAAATCAATTGAAGAGCTTGCGGGATTTTTAGGTATTACCGATAAATCAAGACTTGCAAAATCAAGAGTTTTCGTTAATCCAGCAAAATCTGAAGACAAGAAAGATGACTTTATTCTTGTACTGGTTTGCGGTGATGATGAAGTCAATGAAACCAAACTTCAAAATATTTTCGGACAAAATATCCGCCCGGGACATCCGGAGGAATTAGCTTCAATTACCGGTGCTGATGCCGGTTCGATTGGTCCAATAGGACTGAAAGATAAAAGTATAAAAATAATTGCAGATTTGTTATTAAAAGATGCGGATGAACTTATTAGCGGTGCAAATAAAAATGATTACCATATTAAAAATATAGATTTGAAACGTGATGTGAATAATATTGAATATTTTGATTTAAGGGTCGTGAAAGACGGCGAGCTTACAATCGATAAAAAGCAAAAGCTAAAGATTACTAAAGCAATAGAAGTAGGACATATTTTCAAACTCGGAACGAAATACTCCGAAGCGATGCATTCTTTTTACCTCGATAAAGACGGAATTGAACATCCGATAGTGATGGGAAGTTACGGAATTGGAGTTGAGAGAATTGCAGCATCTTATATCGAACAAAACCACGATGACAAAGGAATAATCTGGAGCGGAGAAATTGCTCCGTTTAAAGTGCATTTGATTTGCGCAAGTGCAGCAAAAGAAGAAATTGTAAAAGAGACAGATAAAATATATAATGATTTATTTAACGGCGAAAAAATTGAAATCCTTTATGACGACCGGCCGGATGTAAGACCGGGATTTAAATTTAACGATGCGGATTTAATCGGCATACCAATTCAGGTAATAATAGGTGAAAAGAATTTGAAGAACGGAAATGCGGAAATCAAAATAAGAAGAACAGGGGAGAGAATTTTAGTACCGCTGGATAATCTTTATACAAAGGTATTAGAACTGATTGATGAATATTAAAAAAATATTAGCACGGAATTATATTTTAGCTTCACGTTCCGCAAGAAGAAAAAAACTTTTGAATCAGGTCGGGCTTCATTTTAAGGTTAAAGACAGTAATGTCGAGGAAGTTAATTTCAAAGATTTTCATCCGATAAAAATGGTGAGAATAAATTCTCAGTATAAATCCAGAAAGGTCGCTGAGAATTATAAAAATGAAATCGTGATTGGTGCGGATACTATTGTAGTCCTTGGAAAAGAGATATTGGGAAAGCCCGGAAACGAAAAAGAAGCAATAAAGTTTTTAACTATGCTGAGCAATAAAAAACATATTGTATATACCGGTTTTAATATTATTGATACAAAGAGCGGAAAGGAAATTTTTGATTTTGAAAAAACCACAGTACATTTCAGAAAACTGTTATTAGAAGAGATTAAATATTATGTGAGGAATCATAAGCCATTTGATAAAGCCGGTTCATATGGGATACAGGATGATTTTGGTTGTTTATTTATCGAAAAAATAACGGGGGATTATTACAACGTTGTAGGATTACCGCTGGTAAAGCTTTTTATTTCCCTTCAAGAATTATTGTCAAAGTAAAATTTAATCTGAATTTGTTCAACAAATATAAAAAAAAGATATTAATATCTATTGCGTTTGGTGCAGTTGTTTATCTTATTTTCAGTGTTTATGCTGATTTTGACAAACTAATTTCAGCTTTTGGCAGTTTTAACTGGTTGTGGCTTCCGCTAATACTCGTTTTATCATTTCTGAACTATATATTCAGATTCTTCAAGTGGCATTACTATCTTAGTTTACTGGAAATTAAATTATCTTACAAAAAAAGTTTTCTGATTTTCCTATCTGCTTTTACGATGAGTGTGACCCCGGGTAAAATGGGAGAAGTGTTAAAATCATATTTGCTTAAAGAAGAAAACGACACACCTGTAAGCAAATCGGCGCCAATTATACTTGGAGAAAGACTGACGGATTTTGTATCAATAGTAATTCTTTGCTTAATTGGTTCATATGTCTTTAATTATGCTCAGACTTTAATTTTAATAATTGGTTTTGTATTTCTTGCGACCATAGTTTTGCTTAGTTCGAGAACTTTTTCAATGAAAATAATAGGTCTTTTTGAAAATATAAATTTTTTAAAGAAGCATATTCACAAAATACATACTGCCTATGACAGTATATATATATTGATTAAGATAAAACCATTATTAATTGCCACCATAATAAGTTTAGTATCATGGTCGTTTGAATGTTTGGGGTTTTATGTTGTTATAAATGTATTTTCCAATTCAAGCGGATTGGAAATTAGCATTCTGTCAGCGACTTTTATATATGCTTTTTCAACACTTATAGGAGCAATTGCAATGCTTCCCGGAGGTGTAGGGGTAACCGAAGCTTCATTAACAGGATTGCTTGTATTTTCCAAAATTCCAAAGAATTTATCTGTAGCTTCAACAATTATGATCAGGTTTGCAACACTATGGTTCGCTGTTTTGGTCGGTATTGTGTCAATATTCATTTTTCAGAAGATTACGGACAGAAAAATTGAAAATATTCGGGCAGAAAAATCTTCGGATAATTAACTTGAACTTATTGCTAATAAACTATAAATTTATTGTTTATTAAAAATTCATGGAAGCTCAAAATAACCGAAAAATAAGAGTTATTATAGGAAAAGTGGGTTTAGATGGTCACGACAGGGGTGCAAAAGTAATTGCATCCGCATTAAGAGATGCAGGAATTGAAGTTATATATTTAGGGTTGCGTCAAACTCCTGAATCTATGGTAGAATCAGCCATACAGGAAGATGTTGATGCTATTGGTGTCAGTATTTTGAGCGGTGCACATATGACTATATTACCAAAAATCAAGAAGTTAATGGATGAAAAAGGACTTCATGATATAATTCTTTTCGGAGGAGGAATAATACCTGAAAAAGATATTGAAGAATTATATAATCTTGGAATAGGAAAGCTTTTTACACCGGGTGCTTCTACAAATGAAATTGTAAGTTACATAAAGAACTCCGTAAAATAATAATATATTATATTCATTAATATCAGAAAAATTATTATCTATGAATAAATTCCCCGAAATTAAATTCGGTACTGACGGCTGGAGAGCTGTTATTGCCGATACATATACGTTTGAAAATGTCAGAAGGGTTTCTTTGGCAACTGCAAGAGTATTTAAAAATCATCCGAAAATCGAAAACGGCATTGTAATCGGATATGATACAAGATTTTTGTCAAAAGAATTTGCCGCAGCTGCTGCCGAAATATTCGGCAGTCAAAATATTAAAGTTTTTTTAACAGATTCATTTGTCACAACTCCTACTGTTTCCTTGCTTTCCAGGGATAAAAATCTAGCATTCGGAGTTATGATTACAGCCTCGCATAATCCATATCAATATAACGGGTTTAAATTAAAAGACGAATTTGGCGGATCGATGGACCCCGATGAAATATTAAAAGTTGAAACAGAATTAAAAGATATAAACGAAATTAAAGAATATAAAAAGCTGGAAGTATTATTAAGAGAAAAGATCGTAGAATTTATTAACGGAAGAAAATACTATATTGAGAATCTGATTAATAAAATAGATATAAATACAATAAAAAAAGCAAATCTAAAAGTATTATATGAAACCATGTATGGAACAGGTCAGAATACTTTAAGCGAGATTCTTCAAATTGACCAGCTGCACGCGGTGTTTAATCCCTCTTTCGGAGGCGGTGCTCCTGAACCGGTTGAGAAAAATCTTGGTGAGGCATTACAGACTATCGAAAAAGGGAATTATGACATAGGAATAGTAACAGACGGAGATGCTGACAGAATAGCAATAATAGATGAACATGGAAAGTTCATTGATGCGCAGAAAACATTTGCACTATTATTAAAATATTTGCATTATTACAAAGGCTGGAAAGGAAAAGTAGTTAGAGGTTATTCGACCAGTGATATCATAAAAAAATACTGTGACAAATACGGATTAGAACTTGAAACTGTTCCTATTGGTTTTAAGTACATTTCAAAACTCATGATTTCCGAAGACATTTTGATTGGTGCTGAAGAAAGCGGCGGAATAGGAATAAAAGGTCATCTTCCCGAAAGAGACGGAGTATTTAACGGATTGTTGTATTTAGAAATGCTTGCAAAAACCGGAAAGAGCATAAGCAGTCTGAAAAAGGATTTGGATGATGAATTCGGAATTTATATTTACAAAAGAATTGATGTTCACACAACGGAAAAATTAAAACAGGAAACACTTAAAAAGTGCAGTCAGTTAAAAGTTGGAGATAAAATTGGAACTAAGATAATAAAAGAAATAGGAAATCTGGACGGATTCAAATATAATTTTGAAAACGGATGGATAATAGTCCGGGCATCGGGAACAGAACCATTATTAAGGTTTTATTGCGAAACAAACAGTTCTGACGAAACTCAAAAAGTATTAGAAGAAACAATTAAAAGTTTTAAATTATAAATATATGAAAGTAATAATAAATTTATTATTAGCAATATTATTTGTCTTTTCCATAGAAGTATATTCTCAGATTACCAATCCCGCAGATAAAAATACTACGACTTCAAATATGGGTAATTTACAGTTGAATTCATCAACATCGAGATCTGATCCTTACCAGTTACTCAGTGAAATGAAAGAACCAAGTATTAATAATTTGGGATATCCTGTAGAAGGTGTCGTGGACGCTGATAAATATATAGTCGGTCAAGGTGATTTATTTTCTTTAGGATTATATGGTTATTTAAATCAGATAATTCCAATTGCAGTTTCACTGGAAGGGACAGTAATTATTCCGACTGTTGGAGAAATAGATTTAAATGGATGTACATTGAAAACAGCAAAAGAAAAAGTAATCAAAGCTGTAAAAAAGAGATATTTTTCAAGCGATGTAAGTTTTACTCTTTCACAACCGAGAACATTTTTAATACAGGTCTCGGGTTTGACTCAAGGAACTTATCCAGTTACCAGTCTGACAAGATGCTCTCAGGTTCTTTCAGCCATTATATTTGACACACTAAATGTACAAAAGAAACAGGATTATACAAAAATGGAAGAAACTATGAGATTTTCTCTAAGGAATATTGAATTAAAACGAAAAAATGGTTCGACTGTTCGAGTTGATATTTATAAATACTTTATTACAAAAGATGAAATTTATAATCCTTATCTGCAAGAAGGTGATTTATTAAAAGTGCCGATTACAGGATTAAATATTAACTGTATATCCATATATGGGGCGGTACAATTACAAGGTAATTATGAATATGCTGAAGGAGATGATTTAGAAACATTAGTAGGCTTGGGAAAAGGTTTTGAGCCAAATGCGGAACCTGACAGTATATTATTATATAGACCTTTTGGACAGTCAAAAGGATTTAATATCGTAAATCTATCATATGAAAGAGATAAAAATTATAAAATAAATATTTATGATAGAATATTTGTTAAGTACAAATCTGATTATAAAAAAATGATTTCTGTTAAAGTAATGGGAGAAATTATACTTCCAGGAACATATCCCATAACTTTTAAGAACACGCGTTTAAAAGATGTTATAGAAATGGCGGGTGGATTTACAAATAATGCATATTTGCCACTTTGTATAATATTCAGGAGTTTTGACGAAGAATATACTAAAAAGGATACAATGGAAATAATTATAAACAGAAGAGCAAATGATTTAATTATATCCGAAAAAGACAAATTAAATTTTGAAGAAGATGTACGGGGAAGACGTAACAGGGTAGTAGTTGATTTTGAAAAATTATTCAAGGAAAATGATGAATCACAAAATATTATTTTAGAAGATAAAGATGTTGTTTATATAAATGACGATAAAAAAGCTGTTTACGTATATGGACAAGTTCAAAATGAAGGTTATGTTCCATTAAAAATTAATGAATCTGCAGAATATTATATAGAAAAAGCAGGAGGTTATTCTTTAGCCGCAGAAAAAGGTGATATAAGGATTATTAAATTTAATTCAAGAGGATGGTATAAATCCGGGGAAATTGCAATTAATTCAGGGGATTTTATTTATATACCCAAAAAAGATCCAAAAACATTTGCTGAGACATTTAATGTAATCGCACAAGTTTCAAGTGTATTACTTGGAATAATCAGCACTTATTTATTAATAAAAAGTACTCAAAAATAATATTTAATATTTAAATGGTTAATTCAGAAGAAAAGATTCGTGCAAATGAAAACAATACTGAGAATGACTCCGTTGCAGTAATGTATATAAGAATTTTATTAAACCATAAAAAATTTATTCTTATATTTACCATTATTATTGGA
>Ga0182021_10006766_pt1 | contig 13604 bp, 13 predicted proteins | sample 612E3MmetaG_FD_120493 | JGI IMG/M metagenome (GOLD analysis project Ga0182021, IMG submission 120493) | Permafrost microbial communities from Stordalen Mire, Sweden - 612E3M metaG (Illumina Assembly) | ecosystem: Environmental > Terrestrial > Soil > Wetlands > Permafrost | place: Sweden...
GACCGGGCACGCACGGGCTGCATGCATCAACCGGTCCCTCTGCGCCGGGCTCAGTTCGCCATCCACCTCGACTTCGTAGCGGAAGACAACCTCTTCGGGGTGGCTGCGGTCGAGGCTCGCCTTCCCCGTCACGGAACCCAGCGGAATCCCGTGGCGATCCGCATACATCCGCACGGTCATGTTGATGCAACTGGCCAGAGCCGCTTCCAGCAGGTCATGTGGCCGGAAGCCCGAGTGCTGCCCGCCTTTTTCGGCGGTGGTATCGGCGACGCCCTCATGTTCGCCGTCGGAGAACCGGGTCTGGTAGGGGGCCGGCTGGCTGGTGGCGCGGATCATGGTTTTATTATCGCCGGGGTGCGCACCGGGCACACCTACAGGCCATACCGCTGCAGCCTCCGGTAGAGGGCGCTGCGGCTCAGGCCCAGGGCGCCGGCGGCATGGCTGACGTTGCCGTTGAAGCGCGCCAGGGCTTTCTTGATGAGCAGAGCCTCGACGTCCTCCAGGCTCATGTCCTCCAGGCGCGGCGGCCCTTCGCGGCCGCTCCGCAGCCCCAGGTCGCCCGCGCGGATGGTGTCGCCCTGGGCCATCAGCACGGCCCGTTCCACGGCGTGGTCCAGTTCGCGGATGTTGCCCGGCCAAGCGTGCGAGAGCAGGAGTTTGATGGCGCTTTCGTCGAACCCGGTAATGGGCTTGCGGTAGTGTTCGGCGTGCAACCGCAGGAAGTGCGCCCCCAGCACGGGAATGTCCTCGCGCCGCTCGCGCAGCGCCGGCAGGCGGAGTTCGATGGTGTTCAGGCGGAACAGCAGGTCCTGCCGGAAGCGGCCCTCGGCGACCGCCGTCCCCAGGTCGGCATTGGTGGCCGAGAACACGCGCACGTCCACGCGGCGGGTCTTCGAGGAACCCACGCGCTCGAAGTCGCCGGTTTCGAGCGTGCGCAGCAGTTTGGCCTGCAAGGGCAGCGAGACGTTGGCGATCTCGTCCAGAAAGAGCGTCCCGCCCTCGGCCATTTCGAAGCGCCCCACGCGGTCGCTCTTGGCGTCGGTGAAGGCGCCCTTCACATGCCCGAACAACTCGCTCTCGAAAAGCCCTTCGGCCAGTCCGCCGGTGTTGACCGTCACCAGCGGCCGCGCCGAGCGCAGCGACACCGAGTGCAGGGTTTGCGCCACCAGCCCCTTCCCGGTGCCGTTTTCGCCGGTGATCAGCACGTTGGCGTCCGACGGCCCCACGCGCGAGATCACGTCCAGCACCGGGCGCATGGCCGCCGATTGCGCGATCAACTGCGGGAACCGTTCCGCGCGCAGCGCCCGGTTCTCGGCCTCCAGCCTCTGCCCCCGGCGTAGCGCCCGGCCGAGTTCGATCTGGGTCTTGAGAATGGCCGAGAGGCGCGCATTGTCCCAGGGCTTCTGAATGAAGTCGCGCGCCCCACGGCGCATGGCCTCCACCGCCAGCTCCACCGAACCCCAGGCCGTCATGACGATCACGGACAGCGTGGCGTCCAGGTCCTGGATGCGGTGCAACAGATCGAGCCCCTCCTCTCCGGAGGTGGTATCGCGCGTGTAGTTGAGGTCGATCAGCACGGCGTCGAAATCGCGCGCCTCGACGCGGTCGATGGCAGCCGCCGGCGAATTGGCCGACTCGGACTGGTAGCCTTCGCCTTTGATCAGGAAGCGCAGCGCCTCCAGAACATCCGGCTGATCGTCGGCAATCAGGATGCAGGGCGTATGGGAATCGATGGATCGCATGATAGTGGAGACAACCCGGGAGTTACGGCACGTGCCGTGCCGGGACGCGGCCTCGGGTTCTCAAGTGTTTAGGATACACGGTGTGGCGGGGGAGTGTCCGATTATGGGATTCGACAGGACAAACCGCGAGCGTTCGCGGTGCTAGAATCCTGGTACTATGCCGAACGAATCAGCGTATTTCGATCGACTGCGGCTGAGGAATGTGAGGTGCTTTCGCGACGCCGAGATCCCGTTGGACAAGCGGGTGACCGTGATCGTCGGCGGAAACGCGTCGGGCAAGACGACCATGATGGAAGCCCTCGCGTCGCTCACGCACGGCGAGGACGAAGGGCTCAGCGAGTTTCCGCTACGCCACGGCGCTGGACGAGGGGAGATCGCGCTCTACCAGAGCGGCCGGAGATCGGCGGTCGCGAAGTGGGATTCGAAAGAGCCGGCGCGTCAGCGGCTCGCCAGCAACCACAACGTCTTTCTGTATGGGCGGTATCGGCGGGTGCCGTCGGCGGATGGTCCGGAAGAAACCCGCAGGCTGTCTGATGCAGAGTATTTGGACGAACTAGCGTGGCACGCTGCCAATTCGAGAACAACCACGTTGACTCGCCCGGACAACCGACTCCTCCAGGACCTCGAAGGGTACCTCCGCGGACTGAATCTGGGACGCCGCGGAGACGCACGGCTGGAAGCGTTGTGGGTCAGGTTGAACGCTGTGCTCTCGAAAATGGATGACAGCCTCTCCGAACTCCGCATAGAGGAAGGCAAGTATCATCTCATTCCCCGGATCGTGCGGCACGGCATTCCGCTGGCGCTGACTCAGTTGTCGGACGGCTATCAGGCTATTTTGGTGATCGTGTTGGACCTGATGCTCCGGTACGCGTACCTGTTCTTCGAAGGCGATCCGCTTGCCGGAGTGGCGCTGGTGGGCATTGACGAGATCGACCTGCATCTCCATCCGCGGTGGCAGAGAACCGTCTTGCCGCAGTTGACGGATCTGTTTCCGAACACCCAATTCGTGCTGACGACGCATTCGCCGATTGTGGTTCAGGCGGCCATCGATCAGGGTTTCCGTGTGCTGCGGTTGGTAGAGAAGGCCGGCATCGTGACGGCCGAGCGGTTGTCGGCCCGGCTGGCCAAGGCGTTGCGCGGGGCCGAGGTTGGATCGCTCCTGTTTGAGGAGCATCTGTTCGGCGTGGAATCCCGGTTCTCGGTAGAGTATGCGAAGTTTGAGCAGCGCGTGGATGAGTTGCAGGTCAAGATCGGCAGCGGCGACGCGACCAATGAGGATTACGAGGAACTCAAGCGCGGGTTGGACAAGCTCGAAGAACTGGTTGCCGAGGAAGACCGGCGGCGTGCGGACGGCTCGACCATGTCCCACTTGGTGCGTATGCAGGCGGAGTTCGTGAAGGCCCTTGCCGACGAGCTCAAGAAGGCCCGCTCATGAGAAGGGTCTATCGAGAAGACTGCGCTCGTCCCGCGAACTGGGACGACCAGGTCGGCCGGGCGTTCCCCGATCATGCCGAGTTCGTGCGGAAGGCCGCGGAGTTTGAGAAGCTCGGACTGAATTCGAAGCCGCGCCGGGCGGGGTTTTCGAGATTTGCGCCGCAAGTATTGGTGCGGAGAAAGGGCAAGATCGAGTTTCCTGCCATCTGGGGGAAGCACAAGGAGACTATCGCGGCGATGTCGCGGGAGAAGTGCGTGTACTGCGAGGTGCCGATTAACGCTCCGAGGGCAGCGCATGTAGAGCATTTCAAGCCGAAGGCTCTGTTTCCCATGTCAGCTTATGACTGGACGAACTACTTCCTGGGTTGCCCCGGATGCAACGGCGCGAAGAGCAACAAGTGGCCGCGCCGTGGCGGGTATGTCAGGCCCGATTCCGGCGATCCAAGCCGGCACTTCGTGTTTGCCGAGGATGGGACGGTGAAGGCGGTGAGGCCGAATAGCGCCGCCGACCGGACGCTTGAGGACTTCGATCTGAAGCGGGTGTGGCTATCCAAGCAGCGGAAGTTGCACATTGAGGGCATGCTGTCAGTGCTGAACCAAGCGATTGAGCTGCAGAAGGCTGGATACCGGACTGAGGCGCGAAATCTGGCGCGGACAATTCGTGCGAACAGCGAGCGCGGGGATGCGGCCTACTCTGTGGCCCTCACGCAATGCTTCTGGCGGGCGTGGAAGGACGCTTGCCCCGGCGTGGAGATCTGAAACTGTCGCCAAGTATCTCCCAGGGCCTTAGTATATCGAGGAACTGCTTGGAGAGATTCCTCGGCAGGGCTAATGCGAACGCGCGCCTCGCGCTCTCGGACGTCTGTGCCATCTGGCATAGCACAGTGATGGCCAACTCCCCGACTGTTGGGTTACGGATTTTCGGCGAGTCTCCAACGTCGGGCGCGATCGTGATTCCCGAGTCATCCTGCGAATTATCCGTTACCATCTGCATTAGAATCGGGATGATGGGCTCGTATATGAAAGAGTGGAAGAACAGCAGCGACTGGGCCTTCTCTCCGGTTTTGTAGGTCATTAGGCGGCGTGCCAGGATGGGTGCGACCAACAGCCCGATCTCCGAGAATTTCAATGCGTCAAAGATATCGGTCGGAGGAAGGATGTGGTCAAGCGCACTTTCAACTTGCGTCCGCATGTCGAGTGGCACGTTTATTGCGGCATCCAGGCACTTAGCGGCCAAGAAGACGGCCTCTCGATCTTGGCTCTGAAGTAGCGTTCGAATGATCCCGCCCGAGTCGCAACCTGGAACTCCACACGCTAGGGCGATGACCTCGTGCCACCATGGGTCGCCCAAGTGAGCGAGGAGTTCACCAGAGCGGGGGGCGCAGGCCAGGGCAGTCAGGTACTCCTGAAAAGTCAAGTGCGAGAAGGCGAAGACGCCGGGCCGGCATTCCACGAGTATTCCGCTACGATCCCTGATCTCGCGCACAATCCGAAGTGCGTCCTCCTGCGGCCTCCCCATTTGGGGAAGCACCGCGGCAAAGTGCTGGACCACATCCGGCTCTGAGATTTCGGCCTCGTGCTCCTCCTGCAAGGAGGTGGCGACCACGCTAAGCAAAGCGCGCTTCTGGTCCGCGTCCAGGTTGCCTACCGCCGCGTTTTCTGGGAACTTGGCGCGGTCCCATTCGTAGAGCAAGGCATCGGTGCACTTTTCGTACAAGGTGACGCGGTGCTCTGGTATCGTCCGCCCGAGAAACCGGTGAACCACGCATAAAATCGTGGCGAGTAAGGGGTTGACAGCTATGCGCTGCACGGGGCGGCTGCGCGCAATCCTGGACTTCAGATCTTTGGCGGCCGCACTCGCCTGCTTGCCAGCCTCGGTGGAATCCGATCGAGCCGATCTCTCCGCAGCAAAACACCACTTGTCGATGAACTCGTTGACCTCCTCGACGGTCAGATCCGCCAGTCGAAAACTCCCGTATCCAGGCAGGCGCGCCTCGACTTCTCCAGGAGAGCCCGCCGGCCGGCTTGTTACAATCGTCGGCATGTCGGGGTGGTTGCCAGCAAATCTTACGAGCGAGGCTACAAGTTGCTTTCGCAATTCTTCCGGAGCTTCGTCGAGACCGTCCACGAGAAGGACCGCCCGTTGCTGGGCGAGGGCGGCCCGAACGACATCCAGGGCCACTTCCAACTGCGTCGCAAGCCATTCCGGGCTCAACTCGGCGTCCTTGATCTCTCGTACGGTGATCACGAACGGCAGGGCGCGGTCCGGCCAACTCAGCCCGTGCTTGCCGACAGCGCAGCGGCTCGCAAGGTACGCCACCAGTGTCGATTTTCCGCTACCTGGTGAGCCGACTATCAGCATCCTGGAGTTCGCCCTTACGATCTCGGCAACCGGCGTCCTCCGTGGCAATCCAGGCGCAAAGTTCGGGCCCTCCTGAGATCTCGCTGTACCTCGCAATTCATCGAGGTGCAACGGCACGTACACTTGGTCGAGGTCCAGGATCACACGGTGGTTAAGCTGGATGCCTCGCAGCTCAGTAGAGCCAAACCGCGCAGCAACCCTCCGACGGTACTCGGACTCCAGAACGTCGAGCACCCGCTGCGGATCTCCCGATTCTTGGGCCACCACGAGATCCCGTTCGCGAGCGCACTGGATCTCGAGCTCCTGGATCGGTTGAAAGGCGTCGTCGAACGATTGGGTGCACCAGTTCTCGACCATCGATTCGAGGCGCACGCGTAGTTCCTTGGGCACGGTCGGCGCACCGCGCGAGATTAGGGCATCGAGGACCCGAGAGTACGCCCGCGCACGCCGGTTACTGAACACGACGTCGGGAAGGGACTGGTCCCTCCGCCCATTCGGCTGAACACTGTCGAATATCGGGCGGACTACGGTCGCCTCGATCTTGGCCGCGATGTCCATGACTCTATCTCAGAGTCTAGTACATCGCGCCGATGGTACGCGCGCCGGCCGGTCCTACCCGCGGCGGCACCCCAGCCGGTTCGCTAACTCCAGCGCCGCGTTCTCCATCTCCACGTCGAAGACTTCCACCCGGTTCCGCAGGTACAGGAAACCGGCCAGCGCGGGCACGGCGACCAGCAGTCCGAGGGCGGCGAACACCAGTGCGTCGGAGAGATGGCCGAACATGGACCACCTCGCCGCGCTCCTCTCGGTGCCCAGCCCCCCAAACGAGTTCATGATCCCCACCACCGTCCCGAGCATCCCCACGAACGGCGCCGTCGCCGCGACCGTCGCCAGCCCCGCGAGGACTCGCCGCAACTCGATGTCAACCAGTGCGGCCACATGCGCCATGGCTCGCCGCGCCATCGCCACTTCGGAAACGGGCATGCTTACTTGGACACCGCCGCCACGGCCAGGTTCCCGCCGCTACCGGGCCGGCGGGGCGGGAGCGGGCGGCGCTGGAGCCGGCGGCGCGTAGTAGCCCTTGCGGGCGCGCACCAGGAATCCGCCCTTGGGCTGCTTCAGGCGGATTTCCACCGCATGAAACTGGCCGTCGGCGGCCAACGGCTCCGGCCGGTACAGGATGTTGTACTGGTGGTGCAGTTCCTTGGCGATGGTGTCGAAGGAGCGCGCCAGGTCCTCGACTTTGAACGGGAATAGCGCGGCGCCGCCGGTCTCCGCGGCCAGGAATTTGAGCACCTTGTCGCCCTGGGTGGGGACGGTCTGCTCGGTGGTCGACACGGCGAAGATCACGGCATTGGCGCGCTGCGCCGCCTCCAGCGCCTGCTGGCGCGTCCGCCGGCTCTGATTGTCCTCTCCGTCGCTGAAGACCACGATGGCGAAGCGGAACCGTCCCCTCCGCGAAGCCTCCACCATGCGCTGCGCCGCCATGTCGATGGCGTCATAGATCGACGTGGCGCCGCCCGCGCGGAGCCCCTGAATTCGCTGAGCCAGCCTGCCAAGGTCTCCGTCGAACTCCGAAACCACCTCGGGCTCGACGTCGAAGCTGACCAGCAGGGCCTGGTCGTGGCCCGGCCGGATGCTGGCGGTCAGGAAGCCGACGGCCGCGTCCTGGAGGAAGTGGAAGCGGTCGTGCACGCTGCCGCTTGCATCCAGCAGCAGAGCCAAGCGCAGGGGCAACTCGGATTCCGCCGAGAATTCGAGGATGTCCTGCTCGCGGCGATTGTCGAAAACCTGGAGGTCGTCGCGGGTCAGGGCCACGAAATGGCCCTTGCGGTCGGTCACCGAGAAGGTGGCCTCGACGCGGTTGACGTCGAGGTTGTAGCGCGTGTCAGGTTGCGCCCCGCCGCGGAACGCCAGCCCCGATGCCAGAATGATAGCGGCCACCGCCGCGCCGTGCCGAAAGACCACGCTTCCCCCCAAGCTCCATGATACAGCTAGGCAGGCGGCTGTCAGCCCTTCGTCAGCCCTTCGTCCGGGTCGCCCGGCGCACCGCCGCGGGCCGTTTGGGCAATTCGGCCGGCCAGTGAATCGTAGGACGCCGTTTCCGCGCGGCGCACTCCCGCAAGAATAGGTTGATCAGGTTCTGATACGGCACGCCCAGCTCGGCGGCCAGTTGCTTGAAGTAGTCCACGGACGCGGCATCGAGCCGAATCGTGATCTGGCGCTTGAGATGCTTGGCATACGGATTCTTGCGCGACTTGGAAAAATCGTATTCGCTTCTCATCGAAAACTCCGGTACTCCCTCTCTTCGCGCGCGGTGGCGCGCCGGGCAGAGATAAGCCGAATCGCGGAACCGGACTCCCGGTAGCAGTGGCTGACCAGCAGGCACCGCGCCTGAAGACTGTACCCGAGCAATACGAACCTCTCCTCTTCCGCCGAATGGTCCGGATCGTCGATCAACCGGGCGCAGTCGTCGAAGAAAGCCGTCTGTGCCTCTTCGAACGAGACGCCGTGTTTGGCAATGTTGGCGGCAGCTTTGCGCAGATCCCAGGTGAACTCGATATTGCCCAAAGCATTATCATAGCAAGATGGCGCCCCGGCAGTCGAGCGGCTGGCGGCAGAGGCCGCCCCGTTATTCGTACTGCAGCGCCACCACGGGATCCAGACGCGCCGCCTTCATCGCCGGCCAGGTGCCGAAGAACAGTCCCACGCCCACGCTTACGCACACTCCCAGCGCGGCCGACCACAAGGGCACGGACGTCGGCAGGCTCGGGAAGAACAAGTGGAACGCGAGCGAACTCAGCCATCCGAGCGTCATCCCCAGCAGGCCGCCCAGCCCGGTCAGCACCACCGCCTCGGTCAGGAATTGCACCACGATGTCGCTCTTGCGCGCGCCCACGGCCTTGCGAATCCCGATCTCGCGCGTGCGCTCGGTGACCGATACCAGCATGATGTTCATGACGCCGATGCCGCCCACCAGCAGGCCGATCGAGCTCATGGCGATCATCACCATTGCCACCGTGCCCGTGATGCGGTGGAAATCGTCCAGCATCTGGCTGCCCGTCGAGAGCCAGAAATCGTCCGGTTTCGAGGGCGGCGTCCTGCGCAGTGCCCGCATCCCCGCTTGCACTTCGTCCAAGGCGCGGTCCACCATGCCCTTACGCGCCAGGATCACGAACATGATGTCGTCGGCGGTGGGAAAGATCTTGTGCATGGTGAGGTAGGGAATCAGGACGCGCCGGTCCTCCATGCCAGGAAACTCCACGGTGCGCCCGATCACCCCCACAACTTCGAGTTGGTGCCCGTCCACCTCGATCCACTTGCCCAGCGGATTGCCGCCCTGGAACAGGCTCTTGTCGATGTGCTCCCCGATCACCACCACCGGCCGGTGCCGCCGGTTCTCCTCGTCGGTGAAGAACCGTCCCTTCACCATGACCTGCGCACCGCCTTCCGCGTAGCCCTCCTCGGTCCCGGCGATCTCCACGTTGTACAGGTCGCGGTTGCCGAGTTTGGCGTAGTCCACCCATCCTCCGCGGCGGAACGTGTTGGGGCTGAGCAGGTAGGGCGACACCGCCTCCACCGCCGGGCACCTCTCGGCCAGCGCCCGCGCCTGCTCCAGGGTGTACTTCTTGCGCTTCAACTCCTCGGCGGTGATGTTGCCGCGGAAACCCAGGTTGAACTGATAGGAGAAGATGGTCTCCGGGCCGAACGCCGTCGTCAGGGCGGCGATCGTGCCGTTCACGCCGGTGATGATGGAGCCCACCGCGATCACCGTGCCCGTGCCGATGATCACGCCCAGCACCGTGAGCAGGCTGCGCGTCTTGTGCTCCCGCACGGTAGCCACCGCCATCGCCGCCGATTGCCAGATCTCGAAGAAAGTCATCTCTCCCACCTCAGGGCGTGAATCGGGTCGAGTTGCGCCGCCTTCCGCGCGGGGTAGACGCCGAAGAACAGGCCTACCAGGGCGGTCAAGCCAACTCCGATCAGGATGGCCGAGGGCGGCACCGCCATGGGTATCCCCACCGCCAGGCGGATCAGCAGAGTCAGCAGCCATGCCAGCCCCACACCGATCAATCCGCCCGAGGCCGAAAGCATCGACGATTCGATCAGAAATTGGCGCATGATGTCCTTCTGCCGCGCCCCCACCGCCTTGCGGATGCCAATCTCGTAGGTGCGTTCCGTGACCACCGCCAGCATGATGTTCATGATGACCACCCCGCCCACCACCATGAAGATCGACACGATGCCCACCGCCATGGTGGCCAGCACCGTGGTGAGCTTGTCCCAAAGCGCCACCAGCGAGGCGGAGGCCAACAGCCCGAAGTTGTCCCCCTGGTTGGGACGCAGGCGGCGGTACGCCCGCAGCAGCGCGCGCACTTCATCCTGCGCCTCGTCCAGCCGGTCGTGCGTGATCGCGAGGCCGTTGAAAGTGGCCTCCGGGTGCGTGCTGAAGGTCTTGAAGAACGTGCCAAGCGGGATCATGACGAAGTTGTCGCGCGAGAAGCCGAAGACCGACCCGCGCTTGGCGGCCGTTCCCACAATCTGGAACGGGATGCCGTCCAGCGAGAGGGTCTTGCCCACGGCGTCGGCGTTGGCGAAGAACTTCGCGCGCACGTCCTCGCCGATGAAGACCACTCCGGTACGCCGCTGGTCGTCGATTTCCGTGAGGAAGCGGCCGTTGGCCACCGAAATATCGGAGATCACCGCCGTGTTGGCGGTGACGCCCGAGAGATCCACCGAGTCCAGCTTCCGATCCTTGTAGCGGATCTTTGCGCTGGAGTACGCCTGCATGCCGAATTCCCGAGACAGCGTCTGGTGGCTCTTGATGTACTCAAACTCTTCGGCGCGGAGCTTGGGGTTTTTCTTGTCCAGTTCCAGCATCTTCTTGGGATCGAAATCGCCCAGCAGCGGGATGCGCTGCACCTGGTAGCCGTCGGTGCCCAGGTCGGACACGGTTTCGGCGACGTACACGTCCATCCCGTGTACCAGCGACATCACCACGATCAGCGCGGTAGTGGCCAGAATCACGCCCAGCAGCGTGAGAAAACTCCGCAGCTTGCTGGAGTGCACGCTCCGGACGGCCGCCCGGAACGCCTCGCGGTATGAAGCCAATGCGTACATAATCCCCCATAAACGTGACGAACCATACCCGCTATTTGTTCCCTTGCTTGATAGCGTGCCACAGATCCCTGGCAGCACGCTCCGGATCGCCCGCTGCGCAAATGGCCGAAACCACGGCCACGCCGTCCGCTCCGGCTTCCATCGCCTGCCGCGCGTTTCCGGCGCAGATCCCGCCAATTGCCACAAGCCGGTGGCGTGAGACGGCGCGCACCTGCGCCAGGCCGGCCAGCCCTACGGCCGCGGCGGCGTCCGCCTTGGTGGCGGTGGGAAACACCGGCCCCACGCCCAGGTAGTCGGCATCCAGCGACTCCGCCGCGCGCGCCTGCTCGACGGTTTCGACCGACAGGCCGATCACGGCATCGGGGCCCAGCAGCCTGCGCGCACTCTCGTAATCCATGTCGTGCTGTCCGATGTGAACGCCCGCGGCTCCGATGGCGAGCGCCACGTCCAGACGGTCGTTGACGATCAGGGGAACCTCGAGGGGAGCGAGGGTCCGCTCGAGCGCCCGGCCCAGTTCCACGAAGTCCCGTGTGCAGCAGTTCTTTTCCCGCAACTGGACGGCGGTGGCTCCGCCGCGCACCGCGGCCTCGACCACGCCTTCGATGGGCCGTCCGCCGGCCAGCCCGCAATCCGTGATCAGGTACAACTCCCAACTACGCCGCGCCTTCACGGCTCCCGCACCTTCAGGCGGCCGCGAATATCGGATTCGCTCAAAAGGTAGAGCGCGTCCAGGAAGCGCGTGAGAAACGTTCCCGGTCCGGGCACGCCTTCCGCCGCCAGTTCGCCGGCAATCCCCATCACCGCCATGGCGTTCACCGCCGCGTCGCGGGCCGATGGATTCACGGCCGCGAAGGCGCCCGCGAGCGCGCTGGCGGTGCATCCCATGCCCGTTACCTTTGCCATCATGGGGTGTCCGTTCAGAACGCGCGTGACCGCGCCGCCCGACGAAATCAGGTCTACAGCGCCGCTCGCGACCACCACGCCGTGGGTCTGGCTGGCCAGCACGCCAGCGGCGCCGGCGGCATCCTCCGGCGAGTGCGCGCTGTCCACGCCGCGCGTCGCGCGCTCGTCGCTGACCAGCGCCCGGATCTCGCTGGCGTTGGCCCGCACGATGGCGGGCGCCAGCTCGTCCAGCAAGCGCCGCGCGGTTGCGGTGCGAAACGCGGTGGCGCCCGCCCCGACCGGGTCGAGGACGATGGGCACCCCACCACGCCGCGCGGCGCCGCCAGCCTGGAACATGGCGGCGACCCAGGGGGCGCTCAGCGTTCCGATATTGATCACCAGCGCCCGTGCGATGGCGGTCATTTCCGCCACTTCCTCTTCCGCGTGGGCCATGACGGGCGATGCGCCCAGCGCCAACAGCGCGTTGGCGGTGACGTTCATGACCACGTAGTTGGTGATGTTGTGGACCAGCGGGGCTTCCGCGCGGATGCGCTCCACGTCGGCCCAGATGCTGTCCGCCCGATGATCGTTAGTCTCCACAGCTTTGATTGTTGCCGCAACGGGGGCGTGGGCGCAACGCCGCCCTGCCGCAACGCCGTACAGCCCCTACCTCAGTCCGCACTTACTCCGGGATCAGCTCGTACGCGCAGGCAACCGGCTGGGCCGCCGACCTCTGCCGCACGGCCAATTCCTCTTCCATGGCATCGAGACCCTCCAGCACGGCGGGTAGCCGGGTCAGGTTGTCGGCCTCCAAACCCACCTGAAGCTGCTTCCACCGCGTCTCGTGCAGGTCGCCCCGCTTCAGCGTGAGCACGTGGACGCCGACCGCCTGTTTCGCCATGGGGGTCGGCATCGCCGCCAAGTTGATGCCCTTGGAGAGTTGCTCGCGGGTGAACGAACCCACCTCGCCGCCTTCGATCTTCAAAATGTACCTGGCCGCCTCCAGGCCCCGAACCCGCAGCGTCTGCCGGTTCAGGGCCTCCATGAAGTCGGAGCACTCCAAAGCCAGATCCACCGTGGCCGCGGGCCGACGGGCGTTGACGGGCAACGACCGGTCGCGCAGACTTACTAACATCGGAAGGGCCGCATCCAGTTGCGACCATGTGACGGTCCCGCCCACGGTAAGTCCCGTAACCGCGGTGTTATCGCTCCGCGTGACTTCTTTGGACGCCGCGTCTATCTCCACCGCCGACACGATGGGCGACGCGCCCCAGGCTTTCAGCAGCGATTCCGCCATGATGAGGTGCCCACCGGCCGCCGGATGAATGCGCCCCGGGATCAGGTTCTTCGCTCCCGCCGGGTCGCGCACGTTGGCTTTCTTCAACATCTCGACCACGGGGCCGTTCAGGTCGGCCACCAACATCAGGTTGCGCCCCGCCAGTTCCCTCACATACTGGCCGTAGCGGACCAGGACGGCGTTGAATCCCCCCGGAAACAGCGGCGGCACGGTAACATCGTCGTAGGGCGAAGGCTCGATCAGAGTAACCCTAAGCTCCGGGAACGCCGTCTTCACCACCTCCAGGATGTGCTCCATGCCGGCCTTGTAGCGGTTGAAGCGCTCGTCGTTGAAGGCCACGTAGCCGCCATCGTTCATCCCCAGCATCACGGTCATGACCGTGGGCTTGTAGGGGATCACGTCGCGCGTGAGGCGCACGTCGGCGCTCCCGCCGTTGCCGCCCGGAGCGTTTTCGCCGCCCCATCCGGCGTTTACGAACCGCACGTGGAGCTGCGGATAGCGGGTGATCACGAAGGTCTCGACGAACGTGGTGTAGAGCCGCTGTTCCGTGATGCTGTCGCCGTAGAACACCACGGTGTCTTTGTCGTGGATGTAGAACCGATCCGGCGCCGTCTGCGCCGCGGCAGAAGCGGCCAGGACGGCCAGTAGGGCGAGGGCAAGCCGGGGTGTGCGGAACGGGTGCGGTCTCATAAGCCGCCTATTGTACCCCGGCTTCGAAGGCGGGGCTGGCTTGGCGCCCCCGCTTGGCGCCCCCGCTTGGCGCCCC
>Ga0182021_10006767_pt1 | contig 13604 bp, 9 predicted proteins | sample 612E3MmetaG_FD_120493 | JGI IMG/M metagenome (GOLD analysis project Ga0182021, IMG submission 120493) | Permafrost microbial communities from Stordalen Mire, Sweden - 612E3M metaG (Illumina Assembly) | ecosystem: Environmental > Terrestrial > Soil > Wetlands > Permafrost | place: Sweden...
GACCGCCTGCTCCCGAGTGTCGGACTGACCCTCGAGTCCGCCCGGAGGTCACCGCTGAGGAGCGAATAATCCTTTACTCCTCTTGTGAGGGTGGTCTCGGTTCTGCCGTCGTTGAACCTGAACTCGTAATCTCCCCTCCCCTGTTCTTTCCTGAGGGAGCCGCGGAGTCCGATGTCTCCTTCCCCACCCTCCAGCCGGAGTTCAGAGGCGCTGCTGTGTGTCGAACCGAGCATCGTGGAGGCAGACCCATGAATCCCCTCTGCGGCGGCTCGCGTGATCACATTGATAACCCCCCCGACTGCGTCAGACCCGTAGAGGGCCGACGAGCCCCCCCGGACTATCTCGACATGGTCCACAGCGGATGAGGAAAGCACCCCGAAATCTGCAAGCCCGTTCTGAAACGAGTTATAACGCTGGCCATCGACAAGGAGGAGCGTGTGTTCCGGCGACATCCCGCGGAGGGAAATCGTCTGTACCGAAGCACCACCACCATACGCCCGGAGCGACATGCCGGGGGTCCAGGAGAGGACGGAACTCAGGAGTGTTCCCGGCATCGCTTCTATCTCCTCCCGGGAGACGATGCTCACAACTGACGGAGCCGATGAGGATGCAACTCCCCGGCGCGTGGCGGTCACGACAATTTCGTTCAGCGTGTAGCCGGGCGCCAGCGTGTCGGGGGTGAGTCCCCGCGCCTGCGTGCTGTCAGGCGGCGAACCGAATGAACTCTGAATCAGCAGAAAGTGGACAAATGAAGCGGAAATGCGGTGAGTGTTCATGATCGTCCTGGAAAAATTTACCCCGGCGTTCACGAAGAACGACGGGGGTCCAGGACGCCATAGGCGAGCACGGCGGATCCCCCTCCTTCCCGCGAAGGCGTACAGGGAGAGTCCGGCAGGTCTCCTGGCTCATGGCGCTGTTACACACGACGCCTTCCCGTCCAGACGATCATCAGACAGTGGCGGTCGCGCAGTTTGCCATTTACAGTTGCGGGGCAGCTTCCGGTTTCAACGGAATTCCCTTTTCATCCCGCCCGGGGGCGGGACACCGAACTATGTGAAGGATTTACTTGAAGATTGAGAATTGAAAACTGAAAATCGAAAACTGACAATCGAATATAAAACAGCGCGTGGGCAATGTCAAGTAATGCGTGATCCGGGTCGAAGTTCAGGTCGCCGGGAGAGCCTCGCGGATGGATCTGACCCAGCCGCTTATGGAAGCGACCGGCTCTCCTTCCGAGAGGCGCCTGATGAGTGCCGACCCGATGATCACGCCGTCGCTCAGGAGCGCGGCGTGTCTCGCCTCCGCGGCTGTTGAGATGCCGAACCCCACGAGAGCGGGGTTCTTCTTCGCGCAGGCTTTCACCCGGAACAGGAAATCCTCCGGCGTCCCCTTCCCGGCGCTGCCGGTGACTCCTGTCGTCGACACACAGTAGAGAAACCCGCCGGACGCCGCATCGATCGCGGTTATCCGCTCTGAAGGGGTCGTCGGTGCCACGAGGAGTATCTGCGAAAGTCCGTTCCGGTCAATCTCAGTTTTGAAACGGACAGATTCTTCCAGTGTCAACTCGGGGAGTATCACGCCATCGGCACCGGAAGAGGCGGCATCGCGGAAAAATCGGTCGGACCCGTAGCTCAGTATCGGATTGATGTACCCCATGAGCACAAGCGGGACAGTGGAGGACTCCCTGATCTTCCGGATGCCGTCGAGTATCCCCGTGATTGTGACGCCGTTCCCAATGGCGGTTGCAGAGCTTTGCTGTATCACCGGACCGTCGGCGAGCGGATCGGAAAACGGCATCCCGATTTCGATGATATCGGCCCCCGCCGCGGCAAGCGAGAGGACAAGTCCCGGTGTGGAATCTGCTGCGGGGTAACCCGCCGTCAGGAACAGCGCCAGCGCCTTTTTCCGGCGTTCCCGCAGAGTCGAGAGAACTGTTGTCAGTCGGTTCATGACCGGTACGTTACTCGCTGTGCGTTGAATATGTCTCCATGTCCTTGTCTCCCCTCCCCGAAAGGCTCACGACGACGACGTCGTCGTCCCGCGTCTCCATCATCATCGTCTTCAGATACGCGAGCGCATGGGCGGTCTCCAGGGCCGGTATTATCCCTTCAAGCCTCGAGAGAAGACGGGCGGCCTCAAGCGCTTCCGAGTCGGTAACGGAGACATAGCGGACTCTCCCCGAATCCTTCAAGGCGCTGTGCTCCGGGCCGACTCCGGGGTAGTCCAGTCCCGCGGAGATCGAATGCGCAAGCTGCACCTGCCCGTTCGCGTCCTGCAGGAGATAACTGAGCGAACCGTGAAGCACGCCCGGCCGCCCCCTTGTCAGGGTCGCGGCGTGCCGCCCTGTGTCGAGTCCCTCTCCCGCCGCCTCGACGCCCGTCATGATGGCAGACGAGCCCAGAAAGGGATGGAACAGACCGATCGCGTTGCTCCCCCCCCCCACGCAGGCGAGGAGGTACTCGGGAGCCTTCCCCTCGGCTTCCAAGACCTGCGCGGAGGTCTCCCGTCCGATGACCGACTGAAAATCCCTGACCATCAGCGGATACGGGTGCGGTCCAACGACCGAACCGATGATATAGAACGTATCTTTCACGTTTGAAACCCAGTCGCGGATCGCCTCACTCGTCGCGTCTTTCAGAGTCCTGCTCCCCGTCCGCACGGTCACCACCGTGGCGCCGAGCATCTCCATCCGCCGGACGTTCAGTCGCTGGCGCGCGACATCTTCCTCCCCCATGTACACGCAGCAATCCAGCCCCATCTTCGCCGCAACGGTCGCGGTTGCAACGCCGTGCTGCCCCGCCCCGGTCTCTGCAATGATGCGCGTTTTCCCCGACCTCATCGCGAGCAGGATCTGCCCCACCGTGTTGTTGATCTTGTGCGCGCCGGTGTGGCAGAGGTCCTCCCGTTTCAGATACACTCTTCCCTTCCCGAAGTGTGCGGTCAGACGCGCGGCGAACGTGAGGGGCGTCGGGCGCCCCGCGTAGTCGGTCAGCAGACGGTGATATTCTCCCTGAAAGGAGGCGTCGTTCCTGAGAGACTCGTACAACGACTCGAGCTCGCGGAGTGCAGGAACGAGAGTCTCAGGGACAAATTGTCCGCCGTAGGGGCCGAAATATCCCCTCCTGTCAGGCCACGAAAGGACCGCCTCTCTCTCTTCTCCCGTCATTGAGGGACCTCCGCTGCAACCGACCTGTCGAGGACATCCGCCATACGGCGAACCTTCTCCATGAGCTCCCTGAACCGCTCCGGCTTCAGGGACTGGTATCCGTCGGAGAGGGCCTCCGAGGGATGAGGGTGGATTTCGATCATCAGCCCGTCCGCCCCCGCAGCAACGCCGGCCAGAGCCATCGCTGTCACCCCGTCCCACATGCCGATACCGTGGCTCGGATCGACGATGATCGGCAGATGAGAGAGCTTCTTGACGACAGGGACCGCATTGAGGTCGAGTGTGTACCGGGTGGCGGGTTCAAACGTCCTGATTCCCCGTTCGCAGAGAATCACGCTCAGGTTCCCGCGCGCGAGTATATACTCCGCCGCCATCAGGAGCTCTTCTATCGTCGAAGATATCCCCCTCTTCAGGAGGATGGGCGTCCGGAGGTCCCCCGCCGCTTCGAGGAGGCTGAAATTGCTCATGTTGCGGGCGCCGATCTGGATGATATCCGCCACTTCGGCGACCGCGGGGAGCGTGACCACGTCTTTGGCCTCCGTGACGATTTTCAACCCTGTCTCGGCCTTCGCTTCCCTGAGGAGCACAAGCCCTTCTTCCTTCATCCCCTGAAATGTGTAGGGGGATGATCTGGGCTTAAACGCCCCCCCGCGGAGAAATTTCGCTCCCGCCTCCTTGACGGCGCGGGCCGTGGTTATCAATTGCTCCCAGCTTTCGACGGAGCAGGGGCCCGCGATGACCGCGAGCTCGCGCCCCCCGATCAGCTCCCCCGCGACGCTGATCTCGGAGTTCTCCTTCCTCGCGTCCCTCCCTGCAAGTTTGTACGGTTTGGAAACCGGGATTGCGTCATCCACGCCCCCCATCGTCGTGAACTGTTCGGGGCTGATCTTCCCCTTATTTCCCGTGATGCCAATTGCAATCCGCTGCGCCCCTGGGATCTCATGGGCCCGGAATCCCATAGTCTCGATCTTCTCCCTGACCCGGAGAAGGTCTTCCCTTGTCGCCTCTTTCTTCATCAGTATCAGCATTGCGGCTCCGGTTCAATTGGGGATAAGAGCGAGCTCTCACGCATTGCGGAGATTCTCGAAAAGGCTTCTGATTCTCTGTCTGTCCTTGATCCCGGCGGAGGATTCAACACCGCTGTTCACGTCTATCGCGTACGGACGGACCATGCGGGAGGCTCTGGCGGCGTTCTCCGGAGTGATGCCGCCGCTGAGTATGATTCTGCCAAATCCTGATGCTTCCTGCGCCTTCCGCCAGTCGAATGTCTTCCCTGTCCCGCCGTGCATCCCGGAAACGGATGTATCGAGAAGATACGCCGGGAGCGGGTATGATGCCATCACCGCCGGGTCAAACTCATCGCTGACCTGGAACGCCTTGATCACCGGCACGGGGTAGCCGGCGGTGTCCGCCGGCGGTTCCTCTCCGTGAAACTGCAGACAGCGTATTCCGGTTCGCTCGATCGTCGTCAGGACCTCTCCCCGGAGTTCATTGACGAACACCCCCACCGGACAGATGAAAGGTGGAAGCTTCACGATGATGGCTGCGGCGGCGGCCGGAGCGATGTACCGGGGGCTCGTCCTGTCAAAAATGAACCCCACAGCGGCCGCCCCCTCTTCTGCAGAGGCAAGAGCGTCCTCAAGGCGCGTGATCCCGCAGATCTTGACGATCATTCAGATGCTTCTCCTGCATCTCTGAGGAGTTCCGCGAGCGCCTTCCCCGGGTCCTTCGAGCTCATGAAGTGCTCGCCGATGAGGAATGCGTGAATCCCCGCCCGCGAAAGACGTCCGATGTCCGCACCGGTGCGTATGCCGCTCTCGCTGACGCCGAGCGATTGCGCGGGGAGCTTCGGGGCAAGAAAAGCCGAGAGCGATATGTCGGTCTTGAACGTGACGAGATCCCTGTTGTTGATCCCGATAAGAGGGATATCGAGCCCCCGGAGGGATTCGAGTTCCCCGGCGGAATGAACCTCGACCAGCGTCTCCATGCCCAGGGCACGGGCTTCCTCCAGGAGGGATGCAAGCTCTCCGTGTCCGAGCGCCGCCGCGATGAGAAGCACCGCGTCGGCGCCGGATGATTTTGACTCGTGAATCTGGTACGGATCCAGGATAAAGTCCTTCCGGAGAATCGGAAGCGCCACCGCGCCCCGTACCGACTCGAGATCATCCACGGATCCAAGGAAGAACTTCTCCTCCGTCAGAACGGAGATGGCGCACGCGCCCCCCGCCTCATACCCCTGTGCAATGCGGGTGGGATCAAAATCGGCACAGATCATTCCCTTCGATGGCGAGGCCTTTTTGATTTCCGCGATCACGGAGGGTGATGCCTTGCGAAGGGCCGCGGAAAGGGAGAGAGGATTTCTGTTGTACAACGGCAGCTCCCGGAGAGCGCGCTGGGAGACGCGCGATTTCCTCCGGGCGATCTCCCCCCGCGTATGATCGAGTATGGCGCTCAGGAAATTCATGGCCGGTTCGTATACTCCACGAGCCGCTTGAGCGTCTGCATCGCGCGCCCCGAGTCGATGGATTCTGCCGCTTGCGCGCTCCCTTCGGCGAGGTCCCCCGCTCTTCCGGCAACATAGATGCCGAACGCGGCATTTGCCAGCACCACATCCCGGTGAGGTCCCTTCTGTTTCTCCAGAACATTCAGGGCGATCCGGGCGTTCTCCTCGGGCGTACCGCCGACTACGGAGGACCCGGGGTGGTCCGTAAGCCCGAATGTCCCGGCGGACACCGTGTAGCTCCTTGTCGGGCTCTCGCCGTTGACTTCGAAAACGGATGTCTCGCCCGAAACGGCGACCTCATCCATGCCGTCATCACTGTGCACCACACAGGCCCGCTCGGTGGAGAGCCGCGCAAGCGCCCCCGCGATCCGAAATGCAGCTTCCTTCCGGTACGTCCCGACGAGCTGTTTCGTGACGCCGGCCGGGTTCGTGATAGGGCCGAGAAGATTGAATATCGTCCTGACCCCCAGGTCCGCCCGTGACTTCGCCGCGTATTTCATCGCCGGATGAAAGAGCGGGGCAAACAGAAACCCGACACCGACGACATTCATGCAGGTCCCGGCACGCTCCGGAGGAATCGAGATGTCGACGCCGAGCGCCTTGAGGAGATCCGCGCTCCCGCTACGGCTTGATACCGAGCGGTTCCCGTGCTTTGCCACGGTCACTCCCGCCCCCGCAGCCACGAGAGAGGCAAGAGTCGATATGTTGAACGTGCCGAGCCCGTCCCCCCCGGTGCCGCACATGTCGATCGCATGAGGATCGTCCGCCTTCACCTTCACCGATTTTTCACGCATCGTACGGGCGAACCCCACGAGCTCGTCCACCGTCTCCCCCTTCGCGCGCAGAGCAACAAGGAGCCCCGCGATTTGGGCGTCCGAAGCCTGATCGGTCATAATGAGTTCGAGCGCCGCCGATGCCTCGTCGATCGTAAGGTTCTCGCCGGCAAGACATTTTTCGATGAATTGTTTCATCGTCATGCGTCCACCTCCATCCAGTTGCGCATCATCAGATCCCCTTCCTCCGTGAGTATCGACTCCGGATGAAACTGGACACCGATCGTGGGATACGTCCGGTGCCGCACTCCCATGATCACCCCCTCGGAAGTCGCCGCAATCCGTTCCAGCTCCCGTGGAAATCCCTCCGACGATATCACGAGGGAGTGATACCGCGTTGCCGTGCAGGGGTTCATCATTCCCCGGAACAGCGGGTCCCCCGTGTGGTGGATCGGGGATGTCCTCCCGTGCATCAAGGTGGGGGCATGGACGACCTTCGCTCCGAAGGCGATACCGATGGCCTGATGTCCCAGGCAGACTCCGAGTATCGGGATTGACGGGGCAAATCGCCTCACAAGAGGGACGGTGATCCCCGCTTCTTCCGGACGCCCGGGACCGGGCGAGAGGACGATATGCGTCGGGGCAAGCGACGCGACCTGGTCCAGCGAGACCTCGTCATTCCGGCACACTTCGATCGAGGGTGCGATCCTGCCGAGGAGCTGGACCAGGTTGTATGTGAATGAGTCGTAATTGTCGATCACCAGTATCATCGTGCGCCCCTCCCGGTTAGTCTCTCAAGCCCAGCGTTTTCAATCCGCCGGCGGCTCCTCTGACCGCTTCCAGGAGCGCCCGGGATTTGTTCACAGTCTCACGGTATTCATTCTCCGGAATCGAATCCGCCACGATCCCCGCCCCCGCCTGTATGGAGAGCGTCCCGCGATGACCGACGATGGTCCTGATTGCGATGCAGGTGTCGAGCGAACCGTTGAATCCGAGGTACCCGACCGCACCCGCGTACACCCCGCGCGAAACCGGCTCCAGCTCATTGATGATCTGCATCGCACGGACCTTCGGGGCACCGGAGACGGTGCCGGCGGGGAAGCACGACTTCAGCGCTTCCAGGGGACCGGCCCCCTCCTTCAACGTTCCACGGACCTCCGACACGATATGCATGACGTGGGAATACCGTTCGACACGCTTGAACACCGGGACGTGCACGCTCCCGAACCTGCTGATCCGTCCAACATCGTTCCGCCCGAGATCGACAAGCATCACGTGTTCGGCAAGCTCTTTCTCGTCACCGAGGAGTTCCGCCTCCATTTTTTCGTCTTCCTCTTCCGTCTCTCCCCGCGGTCTTGTCCCTGCGATCGGGAGCACTTCGACCGTCCCGCCGGCAACCCTGACCAGAACCTCCGGGGAGGAGCCGGCGAGCTGCGTTTCACCGAAATCGGCATAAAAAAGGTACGGGGAAGGGTTGATCATCCTCAGAGCACGGTACACAGCAAAGAGGTCTCCGCTGAAAGGGAAACTGACGCGTCGCGAAAGAACAACCTGAAATATGTCCCCCTCGGTGATGTAGTGCTTCGCCCTGGCGACGGCTGCGCAGTACCCCTGCTCGTCAGTGGACTCGCGTGGGGCCGACATGTCGCAGGTAAATGATTGCGACGTGGGAACGGACCGGAGGAACTTCAGCTCCATCGCGTCGAGGGCCTTGCGCCCTTCATTGTACGCTTCATCCACCGTCCGTTTGCCGTCCAGCAGGACATTGTGCACGAGCAGAACGATCTGGCGGCGGTGATCGAACCGGAGAAGAGACCCGAAAAGACCGAACACCGCCTCGTCTTCCTCTCCGACGGCCGGTTCATGCAGCTCGATCCGCTCGAGCCGCGCGACCGCCGGGTAGCCGATGTATCCCACAAACCCGCCGAGGAAACCGTCCATACCGGGGACGCCCGCCTGGCGGAATCGTCCTGACTCCGTCGCGAGCGCGTCGAAAATGTTCCCCGCGGCTGTTGATCGCCCCCCCGCTCCTGATATCTCCACGGTCCCTCTCCGTGCACGTATCATCTGTAACGGATCGACCCCGATAAAGGAGAACCGTCCGATTTTCTCGTCCCGTTCCACGCTCTCGAAAAGGAAGGATCCCTTCCCGGGCTCGCGGAGCGCGAGATACGCCGAGACGGGTGTGTGGAGATCCGCAAGCCGGGAACGGACGAGGGGGATCACGTTCGCCGTCTGTGCGAGATGCGTGAACTCTTCCAGTGTGATCATGGGGTCCGGAAAGTAAAAAAAAACCCCCCCTGGCGAACCAGAGAGGGTTGACATTCAGGCGTTGATATGGGCCGTTAGCTCCTCACTGCTTCACCGGGAAAATCACACACGTGCCACCACCAGCCGGCGTGAGAGGTGCGAGAAGAGCTATTTTGACCGTTCAGAATCATTATCATGCAATATACTCCCCCCGGGACCGTTTGTCAAGCAGAATGAAGGATTTTTTCGGTCATTTCTTCAGTCTCGGGGACGGGGGACGCATTTAAAATAGAGATCGTTGATATCAGTTTCCCCCTCCAGAATGCTCTTCGCCCGGGGGCTCTTGGTCTTTTCCCAGTAGCGGGTGATGAGCTCCCTCAACTCCTCCCTGTCAGCATCCTCCATGTCGCGCGGGACGATGTACCCGGTGTTTATCATTGAGGCCTGATCGCGCCGGAGATAGACTGATCCCCCAGTCATCCCGGCCCCGACGTTGTAGGAGACGGGGCCGAGTATCGCGATCGTCCCCCGTGTCATGTATTCGCAGGCATGCAGGCCTGTTCCTTCCACAACAGCGACGGCGCCGCTGTTCCGCACGCCGAACCTGTCCCCCGCCTGTCCGTGCACGAAAAGTGTTCCCCCGGTCGAACCGTACAGCGCACAGTGGCCGATGATGGCACTTTCACCGGGATCTCTCGTCGAACGGGGATGCGGGCGGATGACGACGCTCCCGCCCGACATCGATTTGCAGACCGAGTCGTTTGCCTCGCCGTTCAGGACCACGTGGATGCCGTCGACGAGGAAGACGCCGAAGCCCTGGCCGGCGCTTCCGGTGAACTCGAGGTGGATATCCTCCATGGTTGGTCCGCTCCCGGGTGCAGTCGCGGAGGCATTGCTCCGATTCTGACGAAGGGCAATCTCGCCCGAAAGAGTCGCCATCACGCCCCGGTCCGCGGTGGTGATTGGATAGGAAAGACTGAGAGTCGTTCCTGAGCCGATCGCGTTCCTCGCGTCTTCGAGTATCCGTCTGTTGAGGTCCCCCACCGGTTCCTCCGTTCGCCCCACACGGGCGGGGAGCGGGAAGGCAGGGCCCGAGAGAAAGAAACCGAGGCTGAGTTTTCGCTGCGTGACAAATTCCTCGTGTGCGGGGGAGACCCGGAGGAGATCTGTCCTGCCGATGACCTCTTTGAGCGAGGTTGCACCGAGGCCAGCGAGTATGCTCCGCACGTCATCGGCGATGATCCTCAGCATCCTGGAGATGTATTCGGGGCGCCCCTTGTATTTCGCCTTGAACTTCGGATCATGTGTGGCGATCCCCGTAGGGCATGTGTTCTTTTCGCAAATCCGGGCCATGATGCACCCTTCTGCGACCAGGAGCAGTTTCCCGAAATCGAACCCCTCCGCTCCCAGGATGGCGGCGATGACAACGTCCTTCCCGGTCACGAGGCCACCGTCGGTTCGCAGTTCCACGCTCCCCCGCAATCCGTTTTCACACAGGGCCCTGTGGGCCTCCATGAGTCCGAACTCCCAGGGGAGCCCTGCGTGCTTCATCGAACCGAGGGTCGCCGCACCGGTCCCGCCGTCCCCTCCGGCGATATAGATGATATCCGCCCCCGCTTTGACGACGCCGACAGCGATCGTGCCGATCCCGTTCCCGGAGACCAGCTTCACGCTGACCGGAGCGGAAGGATGCACCTGTTTCAGCTCATAAATCAGCTCCTTCAGGTCTTCGATGCTGTAGACGTCATGGAGGGGAGGAGGAGAAATGAGGTCCACGTTCGGCAGGGAGTGCCGCGCACGCGCGATATCCCTGTCAACCTTCACGCTCATGAGCTGCCCCCCTTCCCCCGGCTTCGCTCCCTGCGCGATCTTGATCTGCAATTCTCTCCCGGCCACCAGATACCGGGCGGTCACCCCGAACCGGGCCGACGCGACCTGTTTGGTCGAGGCGGTGATCCCCTCTTTTTCATAAAAGGGGTTCTCTCCCCCTTCCCCGCTGTTGCTCCGCCCCCCGAGCTCGCGCATGGCAAGTATGACGTCTCGCTGGCTCTCTGCGCTCACCGCGCCGAATGACATCGCCCCGGATCCGAAACGCGAGAGAATATCCTTGCTCGACTCGACTTCACCGGGCGGCACCGGCGCGCGGACAGGCCTGATATCGAACAGGTGGCGAATGCTCACCGGTTCGGCTTCCTTTCCCACGGCGAGGAACTGCCGGTAAAGATCCGACCGCGCATCCTCCGCGATGTCGTCACGCACCATCCGGTGGACAATTGCGGCGCGGGCGGCCGTCATGGCGTGTTTCTCCCCCATCGTCCCCCGCGTGTGCTCGCGGAACTGGTACGTGTTGAGGAGCTTCCCGCTGTACTCGGGGCTTGCGGCGAGAGCGGTTTTCTCGAGAATGTCTGTTCGCAACTCCTCGTAACCGATCCCCCCCAGGGGAGTCATGCTCCCCGGGAAGAAGTTATCCATCAGCTCGCTCCCCAGCCCGATCGCAGTGAAGAGCTTGGCGCTCATGTAGCTCTGTACCACGGAGATCCCGACCTTGGACATGATCTTCAGGAGCCCCGATTCAAGCGCGTTCAGATAATTCCGCTCCCGTATGTCAGGGGAGAGGCGCCGGAACGACTCGTGTTCGTCATTGCGCACGATCTCGAGAGCAAGGTACGGGCAGACCGCGGAGGCGCCGAACCCTATGAGCGCCGCAACGTGGTGCGGCGTCCGGGCCTCGCCGGAATGGATCACGATGGAAGTCTGGAGCCGGAGTCCCGATTCGTTCAGAGCGCGGACTACGGCGCGGAGACCGATCAGCCCGGGGATGGGCGGATGGTCAAAGTCAGCCCCTTCGTCGCTCAGGACGATGACGCTTGCCCCCTGCTCGACTCCCTGCAACACCGCCGCTGCCAGGGCATCCACGGCGGGGCGGAACCCGTCCACCCCTCCGTCCCTCTCGAAGAGCATCGGGAATATCCTGGGGATGATGTGGGATTGTGACGGGCGCAGGTGGCTCAGCGCCTCGATGAACCGCATCTGCCCGAGACTGAGGATAGGACCGGGAAGCTCCAGCGCCTCCTCAAGCGGAAGCAGGTCTTTGGCGAAAAATATATTCGGGCGCCGGCCGAGGAACACCCGGAGGTCCGTGATGTTTCTCTCCCGCAGGTAGTCCAGCGGAGGGTTGGTCACCTGAGCGAAATTCTGGTAGAAATAATCGAAGAACGGGCGCGGCTCGGACGAGAAGACGTTCGGTCTGGCCGTGTCTCCCATCGAGCCGATCGGCTCCTTCCCCTCCGCCGCCATCGGATACACGATCTTCTCGAGCTCCTCCTGCGTCAGCGTGAAGAGCGTTTTCCGGAACATGCTCACCGGCTCACCCCGGTCCGGCGCTGCAACGCTTCCCACCGGGATCGTCCTCGGGTCGAACCTCGCGTCCCTGTTCTCCCGCGAGAGGCTCGGATCCCGGAAGTGGATACGGCCGTTGGTGAGATCGACCTTTACCCCGGTCCCGGCGTGGAGGATCCCTTTCTCCAGTATGCGCCCTTCATCAATGGCGAATGCTCCGGCTTCGGAGGAGAGGTAGAACGTCTCATCCGTGAGGGCCCAGCGGGAAGGGCGGAAGCCGTTCCGGTCCAGCCGGGCTCCGATGCTCCTCCCGTCGGAGTACATGATAATTGCGGGGCCGTCCCACGGCTCCATCGCACGGCTCCAGAACTTGTAGTAGTCGCTCTGCCCGTGCGCAGGAGGCATCATGATCGCCAGCAAATCCTCGATCTGCGGGATACTGCTCCTGTACATCAGCGCCTCGACCATCTCGTTCAGGCTCCCTGAATCGCTGATCCCGGCGTGGGTGACGAGCTGGTCCCTCGGGAGACCGAGTGATTTTTCCCTGGAGAAGGCGCGGGAGCGGTTCCCGGCGATCGTGTTGATCTCCCCGTTGTGAGCGATGAGCCGGAAGGGCTGCGCTTTGTCCCAGGAGGTGCGCGTGTTTGTGCTGAACCGGCGATGGAACAGCGCGAAGCGGGTGACGAACCGGGGGTCTTTAAGGTCGAGGTAAAACCTGTCGAGCGCATCGGCACGCGTGAGTGCCTTGTAGACGACTGTCGTCCCGGAGAGGGAGGTGAAATAAAACTCCTTGTTGATCCCCTGGTCCGACTGCTTGCTCCGGACAGCCTGTTTCGCGGTATACAGAAGCCTGTCGAACGACGCGTCGGTCCGGCAGTGCCTGGGGCGCCGGATGATCGCATGCTTCATCGAAGGCATGGAAGAGAGCCCTTCCTCGCCGAGGACGGAACTGTCGATGGGGATATCCCTGTAGGCGACGATCTCCAGTCCGAAAAAGCGGAACGTGCTCTGAAATATCTCCAGGGAGAGGTTCATCCGCTCTTCCGCACGCGGCATGAAGAGGGACGCCACGGCCACCTCCCCCCTTTTGTATCCGAGGAGGTCGAACGGGATGTCGGCCATGATGCCCGCACCGTCCCCTGTCACAAGGTCCGCTCCGCACGCCCCCCTGTGTTCAACACAGCGGAGAGCGTTGAGCGCTTCCTGCAGGATCTGGTGCGAGCATGCACGCGTGCGTGTGGCAACGAACCCAACGCCGCAGCTGTCATGCTCCTGACGGTCGAAAGGAGATTGATTCATTCGGAGAATGCTTTTTCTATGAGTACAAAAAAAGCGGGCGATACGCAAGCGGGAACAAGAGGCTTTGCGGCGGAAGAGCGGCCGGGGTGTGCTCCTGGTGCGCCGCCCTTGAAGCTTGTCCCTTTTTTCCCTACATTTTTCTCATTCTACGTCGGAGAGGTGGCCGAGTGGTTGAAGGCGCTAGTCTCGAAAACTAGTATAGGCGTAAGTCTATCGAGGGTTATACAAGGGTTTCTGCAAGTTCTCCGGTGAGTGGTTACCTTTTTGGTTACTC
>Ga0182021_10006769_pt1 | contig 13603 bp, 14 predicted proteins | sample 612E3MmetaG_FD_120493 | JGI IMG/M metagenome (GOLD analysis project Ga0182021, IMG submission 120493) | Permafrost microbial communities from Stordalen Mire, Sweden - 612E3M metaG (Illumina Assembly) | ecosystem: Environmental > Terrestrial > Soil > Wetlands > Permafrost | place: Sweden...
AGCGAGCCGTGCGCGAGCAGCAGTTCGATGAATACACGAGGCAGTTTGGTATCGATTCCGGTCGCGGCTGTGCCTGCGATCCCCAGCCAGAGGCCTGAGCCATGAAAAATGGAAAGTACCTGATCCTTTGTGTTGACGACGATGGCGACATCCTTGAGGCCTTGCGGCTGCGGCTAGAAAAGGCCGGCTATTTGACCGCCACGGCGCTTTCTGCCGAGGAGGGGCTGAAGAAATTCAAGGAAACCCAGCCTGACCTTATCATTGCCGATCTCATGATGGAGGAGATCGATTCGGGCACGGGCATGGTCAAGGAATTGAAGCTGGCGGGCAACCGCGCGCCCGTGCTCCTGCTGAGCTCACTCGGCGATTCCCTGACCATCTCGGCCAGCACGCGCGAGATGGGACTGGACGCGGTCTTTCAAAAGCCGGTCAACTTCGACGCCATGTTGAAGACCATCAGGGCCAAGCTCGGGCAGTAGCAAGTTTCGGTCACGGCACGCGCAGAACCTTGCGTGCAAACCACCAATAAGCCGAGAGAAGCGGATTGGCCACGCGTGTGATGATGGGGTGGTCGAGCCCAGGGAAGCACATGTTGCCGGTCAAGAAGGCGCCATCGGTCGCCTTGGGCGAGCGGTTCTTCTGCACCTGGCGGCGGTCACGCACCACCGCCGGCAAGAGACGCAGGATTTCCCCGTAGCTGGCCAGCTTCTCGCGCAGCCAACCCTGGCGGGCCGCGAACACCAGCACGGCCAGCTCAGCCCCGGCCAGGGCTGGCGCCGCCACGGCCAGTCGTGCCAGGGGCCAGTCCTTGAGCAGAACCAGCCACCGGTTGCGGTCGAGCATTGCATACTTGCGCGCCGAGAACCGCGCTGTGAACTTGTGCAGAACCCGCGACGTCGGCACCAGCACGCAGTCGTAGCCAAGCTGGCGTAAGCGAATCTGCAGATCGCAGTCCTCGTGATAGAGGAAGAGCTTCTCGTCGAAGTCTCCCGATTGCGCGAGAGCGTCCATGCGCAGCAAGAGGGCCGCTCCTGAGGCAAAAGCCACCGAGCGCGGCTCGCTGTCAGCCGGCAGGCTCTCGATGGCTTGGCGGTAGCCGCCGCAATAGCCGAAGCCGCAGAAGTGCAACTGGTTGCCCGCGGTGTTGATGAGATGGGGCTCACTGTGGAGCACGACCAGCGGTTGCGCCGCCGCGACCTCCGGTCGGGTATCCATGACGGAAAGCAGCGGCGCAAGCCAACCCGGCGTCACCTCGATGTCCTGGTTGAGCAGCAGCGCGAACGCGGCCCCGCGCTCGCGCGCCCAGCGCAGGCCGATGTTGTTCCCTTCCGCAAAGCCGGTATTTCTTGTCTGCGGCAGCACCTCGAGGCCGGGCCAGTCTTGGCCGATGCGCGACAGCTCGGCCAAGGTCCCGTCCGATGAGGCGTTGTCGACCACCACCACCGCGACGTCGTCCAGCTCGGTGTGCTGCTTGAGCGTCGCGAACAGGCCGTCGAGGTAGCGCTCGGCCTGGTAGGTGACGACGACGATCGCGAGCTTCATGTTCGCTCGTGAGGAGCGTCTGCTTTTCGAGGTGGCGGCAGCGCCGAGGTTGCGCCCATGGTCGGTCGAGCCCGGGATGCGTCCTTCTCGATCCGATCGAGCTTCTCTCGCAGGATCCCAAGTTCCTGCGTGAGCGTGATCGATCGAGCCTCGGTGCGCGACAAGGTGACTAGGGTGTGGACGTGAAACAGGGCCAGCGCGCCGGTGGCAAGGGCGAAGAAGAAATTGGAAGGCAGGGCGAAGCCCATGGCATGGGCCAAACGGGTAGTGAGGTTGGGCACCACCGCCAGCACCACCAGGGCGGCCAGTGAGAAGAAGACCCAGAGACTGCTCTGAATCGTGATGCGCTCACGCAGCACCAGGCGGAGCAGCAAGGTCGCGACCACGCAGCAGAAGGCGGCGAATAGCCAGTACTGTTCAGCTTGTTGCATGGTCTTACAAAGTGCGGGGTTCGATGCGATGCCAACTACGCGCGTAGGCCAGCAGGATCGCGGCGGTCACCTTGAGCATGTAGTAGGGCGCGTGTACGATGGAAATACTGCTGGCGCCACCCTGTCGCTCCTTCATCACCACCGGGACCTCGATCACGCGCAGCCCGGCCACCTTGGCCAGAACCAAAGCCTCGGGCTCCGGGTAGTCATGCGGGTATGACCAATTGAAGAGCCTGAGCGCGCGGCGTCCGTATACCCGATAGCCGGAAGTCGGGTCAGTGGTTTTCTCCCCGGTCACCAGCCGGAGCACCCAGCCCAGCCAGCCGCTGCCCATCCGGCGCGGCAGGGTCGACTGGAATCCCTCGCCGTGCAAAAAGCGACTGCCCACCACGATGTCGGGAGCAAGCGGCGCCTGCATGGCGGCGAGGAGTTTTCTCAGCTCAGAGGGCGGATGCTGGCCGTCACCGTCCATTTGCACGGCGCAATCGAAGCCCTCGCGCAAGGCCAGCCGCAATCCGGTCTGCACCGCGCCGCCGATGCCAAGGTTGCGGCACAGCCGGACCACGCGAGCGCCGTGCTCGCGCGCGACCTCAGCGGTCCGGTCGGTCGAGGCATCGTCGATGACCACGATTTCCGCCGAGAAACCGTCTCCCTCGGCCACGGCACGCAGCTCCGAGAGCAGCGGCGGCAGACCGCTCTCTTCATTCAGCGCGGGCACAACGATGAGGACTCGCATCCAGCGGGGCAAACCATATCACGACGTTGCGCCCGCTGTCCTTGCGTGTTCTTCCTCGGAGTTGAAGATGGGCAAGGTCAGGAAGAAACAGCTCCCTTGGCCGGGCGCGCTCTCCAGCCCAACCTGGCCACCGTGGGCCTCGGCTATGCGGCGGACGATGGAAAGGCCCAGACCAGTGCCGGCTTCCGCGCCCTTGCCCCTGGACACACGCACAAATTCCTGGAACAGGTGCGTCTGTTTGTCGATCGAGATCCCGGGGCCATCGTCCTGGACCTCGACCCGCACACTGTCGTCTTGAACGCGCACGCGAACCACGATGGTACGGCCGTCGCCTGAATACTTGATGGCGTTGGTGACGTAGTTGACCAGCGCCTCGCGCAGAAGGCGTGCGATGCCACGCACCGGCGGCAGACTCTCGGGCAGATCGGCGGTGAGGGACTGACGGCGCTGCTGCGCCAGGTCGGCGTACTCCTCCACCACTTCCCGCACGATGGCGTCCAGGTCGACGGAAACCATCAAGTTCGCCAGAGACTCGGTTTCGAGATCCGCCAGAACCTGCAGCCCGCGCAGTAGTTCGAGCGCCCCGCGCAGACGGTGATCCGCGCGCTCGACCCACTGGCGCTGTTGCGCTGCAAGCGGGCCTCCCAGCTCGCTCGACAAATTGTCGAGCAAGGTGGTCACCGCCCCGAGCGGGCTGCGCAGATCGTGAACCACCACGTGCAAGAAGGCGCGGCGCAGGTCAGCCAGGCGCTCCAGGCTCAGAACCGCTTCGCGCAGACGGCGTTCGCTTTCTCGTAGGCGCGCGGCGATGCCGGTGGCCAGGTAAGTGGTCGCGGCCGTCAGCAAGCCGTAGAGAAAGAGCAACGTCCACACCACGCGGAAGTCGTCCTCGGGTCCGCCGAACACCGCGCCCAGAGGACGGTGCCGGGGCAGCCAGCCGAACCATTCCCCCAGCACCAGGGCGGCTAGCATCAGGTATCCCGCCGAAGCGTGGGCAAACGCCGCTCGGCGCGACAGCATCACCGAGGCGAAGATGGCGTGCAGGACATAGAAAGCCAGGAACGGCGACTGACTGCCACCCACCTGCCAGATGGTGAAAGTTAGCACCAGGTAGTCGAGCAGGATGGTGGCGCTGGCGGTCCAGATGAGAAGGCAAGTCGCGGTGGCGGCACGCTCGGGCCGGCGATAGGGCCGAACCGTGAAGTACACCGCCAGATTGCACAGGGCGAGAAAGACGGCGGTGCCGGCCAGTGCGCCGAGGTTGAGCCCCTCGATGCCCACCACGTTGATGGCGAAGAGCCCGCCGGTCAGGATGCCGGCTGCCGCCAGGAATCGGAGTCGCGAAAAGAAGAAGAGATGCTCGCCCAGCAACAGACTGTGCGAAAGCAGAGCGTCACCGCCGTCCCCGCTGGTGGAGGAGCTGGCGGCGAGAGCCCGATTCTCAGGCGACACAAGTGAAGACTACCACTGCTGAACGCAGTTAGCTTTCTTGCCACAGAGGGCACAGAGATCGCGGAGCCGGACAGGAAAGGGGTGGGCTTTAGCTCCTATCCCATCCGAACCCCTTCCTTTTACGGCCTCTGTGCTCTCTGTGCTCTTTGTGGTGAAAGAGCTCGCTTTCCGGTCTGCAGGAAGTCTGGTCTAGTTGAGATGAATGGCTTCTCCGACGATCTCCACGTCGTCGGCTGCGTCGATGCGCACGGACCCGGCACGGGCACGCATCTCTATGGCACTGGCGGTGATGCGCAGCTTGCCCGGAAACTCGACCTGGGTGTCGGACTGCAACAGCCGAATCAGCGTGCCTTGCTGGTTGCGAGCGATGCGCAGCAAGGGCTGGCCATTCTCGGCGTTGACTTGAAGGGCTTCGTCGCGCTTCATTTCGAGGACGTGCGCGACTGACTGTGGCGTATCCGGGCGGTGGCTGAAGCCGTCGACCACGCCCACGATAATGGCATCGGGCTGATGGGGCAGCTTCAACACCAGCACGCGGTCGGAGGCGCGCACGCTGAGGCCTTGCAAGGTGGCCACCCAGCTTTCGTGAACGCCGCCGCGCGCATCCTCGCAGCGCACGCGGATCCGGCCGGTCAGGGTGGGGTGCCGTTCTTCGATACATGTGGCGATCACGTGACCTTCGGGCCACGCCGGTCTGGACGCAGCTGCCAGCAGCTGGTCGAAGGCAGAGCCTGCCTCCTTGGATGAGGAACGACTTCCGCTGAGTTCGTGTTTGAGGTTTCTTGAAGACATGGCAAGAGCCTCCGTTGGCTCGAAATGGATGCTAGTGGCTGCCCGCTTCCCCCTGCGAAGCGCTGCCGGCGGCAAGCAGCCGATCCCGAATGGTCGGCGGCGATTGGTAGCGAATGGGAGCGTCGCGGTTGATGCGGACGGCGAGAGGAATGTTCTTGTGGATTCCGGGAATGAAGACCCGTCGCAGGCCCTTGGTCTTGGCACGGTAGACAACGGTGAATCTCTTTTCGGCCGGGAAGATGACCAGATTGGTGAGCAGGGGCGGCAGCGCAGCCCGCTCGCCTTCGACCTCAATCTCGATCGACGGCGCAGGCGGGACCGTGAAGGAGACAGTCGGCTCCTCGGGATGCATGCCGCGCAGGGTGACGGGTTGCCCACCAAGCGGAGTGCCCACGACCATGCCGAGCGATGCCTCTTGCAGGTAGCCGGCGGCCAGGTCGTGGTCCTTCTCAAGCTCGCGGCGCAGCCCAGCGGCAATGAAACCTCGTTGCACCTCGGGCAGCGCCAAGTCATCCAGCGGTGGGAACCAGGCATCGAGGCCCATGAACAAGTACCGTGGGAAGGTCAGCCCGACGGTCCACTCGAAGCACCATGGCAAGGGTTGCCGATACCAGAGTTCTGGCTTGCGGGTAATCAGTCGCTCGGCTGTGAGTAGGTCCGCGGGATCCTCCAGGTTGGGCAACTCGACCCCGTCGACAGGATCGGGCAGCACGAGATACCCCTTGCCCGCGGGATTGCGCGGATACAGGCCCGGGTGATCGAACTGCAGGCCGAGCGCGACGGTCCGCATGTAGTCGTCTTTCAAGTGGGCTGGTATGGAAACCCGACTGTCGATGCCTCCATAGGCATTCTGATAGAGGAGCGGCATCTCCATGAAGGGCTCGGGTCGGCTGAAATTCGGTCTGCCCCGAGACCACTCGACCTGTCGCTTGCCAAACACAGCGATGCGCTTGGTGGTGCGGCCGATCTGCGCCGACACAAACAGCGAGGGCGTGGGCCGGCCAGCCGGTGAAAAGGCCGATCCTCGAATCACGACGTCGGAACTGGGCTTGTCGAGCCAGTAATCTGACCCTGGCGGAAAGCGCGGTTGCAAGTCCTGGTCGGACCACAGGTCGAAAAGCAGCGCTTCGGGCTGGGTGAGCGCCGCAGTCGTGCCTTTGATTTCGTAAGTCAGTTTCACGAGAGCAAAGGCAAACGCCGGCTCCAGCGGCGACCGTGGATCCAGGCCCACCACGGCGTCGTACTGCGGACGCGCCGGCGCGCGAGTCATAGTGGCGTGCCCCAGCTTCCTTCCGAGAACGACGAGCCAACGTATCCCGCGCTCGTCGACGTTGCGGAGCCCCCAGCCAGGGTGGTTGTTGTCTTCTGCCATACGACGATATCTCTCTCGCCATCGTCAACTACCGTGGCGCGGGTATTCGTGCTCTGCAGCTTGTCGTCCGCGGGTCTGTTGTTCGTGCCGCTGGTGGTGGTGTGCTGGACCCTGTCGATTCCCGTCCCGCTTGCCTCGCTATATGTGGATTGCAGGCTGAGGGTTGAATTGGGGTTGACCGCAAGGGCGAGGCTCCTCTGTTCATTGCCGGCATTGATGCCAACCGCGGCGAGGATCTGTGGGCCTTGCCGTGTGAACCCTTGCCAGGCTCTGGCGCGGGCGTACCCCGAGCCGACCTCAACCTTGAGCTTCCCTTCCTGCGTGGCTGCGATCCGGGCACAGCCCGTCAGCGCGCCCAGAGCCTGCTTGAGAGCCCATTCCTTCGGCGCCGAGGCGCCCAAGAGTTTGGCCGCAAGCTTGTCGAACTCGGCATCCTTCAATTTCAATTTGCCAGACAAGACCTCGCCCAAGATTTCCGCGGCAATTGCGAAAAGGCCGGCCAGGATGTCGCCAATTGTGATTCCGACACTCACTGTGTGAAGGGAATTGAAGGCCGGATAGCCATTGGGTATCGGAATCGGCGAGCCGCAGCACAACATCGGAAGAGGAACAGGGGGCCCCAACATTTCAGTGGCGGCGACCTGAGCGTCATTCGCTCTGACCTTGGAGGAAGTGAACATGACCTTGCGCTTGGAGAAAGCCATGTCGAGAGGCAGTTTGATGTTGGCAGGGGGGATGGTGATGTGTGGAATCATGTGGCCACAGTCGTGTTCCTCTAGGACGATGAACTGCGACTTGTGAAAGACTGTCGAGGTCAGCTTGTTCTGTTGCAGCGCAAGCCCAGGGGGCCACATCATGGGCGTGGGTGACTCCACACATGGCAGCGGCGAGTTGGGTGGGTAGAGTGGCACGGGAGCGGGAGGGGGAACCCCTTCGTGCGTTGTTAGAAGACCCGGCACAGGAGAACAGACATCACCCATCAACGACACCTTGACTCTCATGCAAACCACTTGGGCTCTGTTCGCAGTCGCAACTCGCGCTCGTCGCCCGGTTGAAACTGGAAATTGAAGGGCAGTCGGTACACGACGTAAAAGCGCCACTCATCCGGCAACAGGACCAAAGTGTGCGGCATCAGGCTGTGCCGGCCAATTCGTCCGTTCACTGTGTAGTCAGCCACCACGCCGAAATCCGGCACGGAAATTTCCAGTGTGGGAATTGTCGCAACAAGATTTTCCAACCGAACTGTGGGCGCCAGTGTTGGCACGGGAATGACCCAATCGGGGTGGGCGCGATAGTTGGCAACTGACGGAAGTTCGCGTTTGATTTCGGCCGGCGGAGGCGGCGGCGGTTTGGGCTTCCCGCGTGCCTGACGGACGACCCACAGGGGCACGTCGATGGGAATTGTGGCCCAGCACAAAGGCAAGGGAGCGTCGTCCCAGCGGGCAATCGGCGCACGCGGATCTTCCAGGTTGGGCAGCCGGCGAACATGCCCGGCGGGAAGCGCAGGATAGCCACGCGGCGCCTTTAGTAGCGTCCCCAACTCGCGCGCCATGCGCTCGGCATCGAAGCCGAGGCCGTGCCTATTGCAGGTGTCGCACAGGTCGAAGACCGACTCTTGGTCCAGGTTGATGGGCACCGTCCCGCCAAAGGCGCGGCTGTAGGTGAGCGGCATCTTGGTGAACGGTGCTGGTCGCGAGACGATCTTGCGGTCGGGCGCCCAGGATCGGTCGCCAAACACCAGAAGCTCTCGGCGTACCTGGCCCACGGTCAGGGCCGCCGTCAGCGCGGACACCGGGCGCCCGCGCGGGGCATAGGCGTGCCCCAGCACAATGACCTCCATCGACGCATCAACGCGCGGTTGCAGGTCAGCCGGGAGATCGCCCAGCGGCGTCCTTTCATCCTGCGCGAGCAGAGGGAACGGTTCCTGTGTCTCCAGCTCGACGCGACCTTGATCATCGAAGCGGAAGGTTGCCTTGGCCGTCAGCAGACCAATTCGTTGGGTCGAGCCTTCGAAGTCAGAGGTCGTGACCGTCGCCGGAACCGCAGTCTGGTTGACCAGCCTCATGGACTGGTTTTCGGCAACGACGCGAAATAGTTGCGTGTGGGGAGCCCGCCGGCTCTGCCGGCGGCGCACCATCGCGGGAGGGGTTGGGAACCCTCCCAGGGTTCCCATGTCAGAAGGGGCTATCCGAACTTGCCGGAAATGTAGTCGTGCAACTGATCGATGAGGCTCTGCTTTTCGGAGATGATGGCCTTGACCACGTCGCCGATGGAGATCACGCCCAGAAAGCGCGAGCCCTCGAACACCGGCAGGTGGCGCACGTGCTTGGCGGTCATCAGGACCATGCAGTCTTCCAGCGTGTTGGTAGGATTGACTGTATGCATGTGCTCGACCGAGGTCATGATCTCAGCCACCGCGGTTTCGCGTGAGGTCTTGCCTTGCAGCCGGATCTTCCGAGCGTAGTCACGTTCGGACAGAATCCCGCGCACCTCTCCGGTTTCGTCGAGCACCATCACCGCGCCGATCTCCATCTCGCTCATCAACTTGAGAGCATCGAATACCGTGGCCCTGGGGTGGATGGAGCAAACCGCCTGGTCCTTGGCCGCCAGAATGTCCCTGACTGTCTTCATCACGCTTCCTCCCTAGACAGAACGATTCTGGGATAGTGCGCGACACAAGTCGAGCAGATCGGACGCTTGCTTCAGTCGCGCAGCGACCGCGGAACCTCGCATATCTACCTTGGTTTCAAGCCTTGCCTCGGGACGCCAAGAGCCAGCGAGGCGGCTGGCCTCGCGCAGGCGGGCCTTGACGGCCACGGGCGACATGTCTGCAATCACCTGTCACCCTCTTTCAGATTCTGGATATCCGCCATGTCTTGCGGCCGGGCAGCCTGGGCTTTCATGGCCATGAGCGCCTCGCGCGAAACCACGGCGACCTCTCCATCGGCGAATGACACGCGCGTCCGGCTTGCCCATGCGGACTCTGAATGGCGATCGACCAACATGAAATCCACGGTCATGAGATTCCCGGCTTCGTCCACCCGGTTGACCCGCTGGAGGGTGGTTCCGTCCTTGAACTCAAAGGGCAGTGCCTCAAGGGTGAAGCCGCACCCGCGGACAGCGCTCATCGCCTTTGCCAGATCCTCGCTCCGCACCAACAGATCGATGTCCCTGGTTGCCCGCGGCGCTCCCCACACCGCCACGGCCAATCCGCCAACCAGCGCGTAGTCTACCCCCGCCCGGTCAAGTGCATTGAGCACCGAGCGAAGTTCGTCGTAGAGGGCCACACTGAAATAGTAGCAACCGCCGTGCGTCCCGTCAGCCGCGACCTTTTCCGAAAGATCGTTCCGTGGGGCGAAACCAGGCGACGTCGTTCGTCATCCTGGCCCCGCCTGTTGCGACCAGGGCCAGGTTTTCCGACGGCAGCGCGATTTTGGATAGTTGCGGGCTTCCGGCTAGGGGTTTCCCTGACCAACACCCTAACCGCGTCCCTGGCCGTGGATCCTGTGACCGCTTGGCGGCCCCGCGGCTCGGAAGACCACTCTGGCGGCGCCGGGGACGTCTGTCGTGCATTGCCGATGGCCGCGCCACCTATTCCCAAGGCAGAAATCCGGGGAGTCGGTGCGGGATTGACCTGGCCCTGGCGAATCGGCGATAACTCAACCTCACCGTGATCATTGTGCAGAAATTCGGCGGCACATCCGTCGGCACAGTCCAGCGCATCAGGAACGTCGCGCGTCGCTGCCTGGCCACGCAACGCCAGGGCCACAAGGTGGCTGTCATCGTGTCAGCCATGTCGGGCGAGACCAACCGCCTGCTGGGTCTCGCGCAGCAGATGCATGTCGAGCCCGACGAGCGCGAGTTGGACGTCATCGCTTCCACCGGCGAGCAGGTGTCGGTCGGCCTGCTGGCCCTGGCCATCCATGCCGAGGGCGGCAAGGCGGTGTCGCTGCTGGGTCACCAGATCCGCGTGCTGACCGACAGTGCTTTTGCCCGGGCGCGCATCCGGGACGTCGAAGGGCAGGCCATCGAAGAGGCCTTTGCCCAGAACAAGATCGCGGTGATTGCGGGTTTTCAGGGCGTGGACGACGCGGGCAACATCACGACGCTTGGCCGGGGTGGTTCAGACACCTCGGCGGTGGCCGTGGCAGCGGCGCTCAAGGCCGACGTTTGCGAGATCTACACCGACGTCGACGGGGTCTACACCGCGGACCCCAACGTGGTGCCCAATGCGCGCAAGGTCGATCGCATCAGCTACGAGGAGATGCTGGAACTGGCGTCGTTGGGCGCCAAGGTTCTGCAGATCCGGTCGGTCGAGTTCGGGATGAAATACGCTGTCCCGATTCACGTCCGATCGAGTTTCAACGACAACGAAGGGACGTGGGTCGTGCCTGAAGAAAAAGCGATGGAAGCCGTCCTGGTGTCCGGCGTGACCGCCACGCGGGACGAAACCAAGATCACCATGGTTGGCATCTCCGATGCGACCGGCATTCACTCCAAGGTGTTCAGGCCCCTGGCCGATGCGGGCGTGGGCGTGGACACCATCGTGCAAGCGCTTTCCGCCGAAGGGCGCACCGATCTGACGTTCACGATATCCAAGGGCGACAGCAAGCGGGCGCGCGACCTTCTGGTCAAGCACTGCAGCGATTTCTGTCCGCCGGACCACATCCGCACGGTAGAGAACTTGTCCAAGGTGTCGATCGTGGGCGTGGGCATGCGCTCGCACGCGGGCGTGGCGCTCAAGATGTTCGAGGCGTTGGCCAAGGAGAACATCTACATCCACCTGATTTCGACGTCGGAGATTAAGATCTCGTGCGTCATCGACGGCAAGTACAGCGAGTTGGCCGTGCGCGCTTTGCATGACGCCTTCGAGTTGGGCGGCAGGACCTAGTCCCGCGCGGCGAGATCTCGCGTCTCGTGTAGGGGCGACCTGCGGTCGCCCCGGGGAGCGTGCATGTCCTGCTCCAATTCGGGGGCGACCGCAGGTCGCCTCTACGCGCGTGTGCAGCCGCCGCAGGCTAGCTCGGGCCAATTGCGGTAGTATGCCATCCATTGCCGCCTGACGTTCCTGACATCAGCGAAGATATTCTGCTTGGGCGCACGCTGCTCGAGCAGGGCCACCTGAGCACGGCCCAGCGCGTGCTAGTGAAGCTCTGTCAGCAGCACCCTGACAACGCAGATGCGTTTCGCGGACTGGGCGATGTGTTGCATCGCAAGGGCGACGAAGCACGCGCGCGGATCATCACTGAGTACTCCGCGGACCTGCGCGCGCCCGAACCCAAGACGCCGAGACCGACGCCTTTGCCCGAGGCTCGGCCAGTCGAGGCCGGCGGTGTAGAGGGGCCGGCCGTGCCGGCGCCAGCGCGGAAGCCGCCCCTGATCGCGCCGCGAAGCGAGTTCGTCACGCCCCTGGTCGATCCCTTCACGCCACAGGCTGATGCCGCCACGCCGCAGGCTGATGCCGTCAATCCACGCTCCACTCCGGTCACGCCGCCGGCTGTGCCAGCCAGGGCGCCTAGCATGGCGTCGCCCAGGCAGCCGGTAGTTGTGGCTGGCGGGCCGGGATCTGTCGCCGCGGCTTCGGCCAAGCCGGCTGCGAAGTTCGGGAAGTATGCGGCATCGGCTGCGGCGCTGGTATTGTTGGCGGGGCTCGGAATCATGGGCTATCGCGCCTACAAGCCGGGACATCGCCGTGGTTTCTCGCCACGAGAGGAGCTGGATAGTGCCCTGTCGTCGGGATCGTTCGATCGTCTCATGCGCGTTCGCGATCGGGCGCGGGCGGCTCTTGCCGGCGCAGAGCCCGACGCCGACGCCCTGGTGCGGCTGGCCCTGGCCGAGGCGCTCTTGGCGTTGGACCATGGGGTGCTAGGGGCGAAGAGCGTGGAGGAGGAGCTGCGGCGCCTGCCGTCCGGCGATCGCCCCAACCCGCAGCGGCTCGCGCTGGTCGAGGCCGTGCGTGCGCTGCTGGCGCTGGCTGCTGGAGATCGTGACACGGCCAAGCCGCACTTGGAGGTTGGGCTGGCCTGGGCTGCCAAGAAGCCACCGCCCGCCTTGCTGTTTGTCTCGGCGCGGGTTCGTGCTCTGGCCGGCGACACGGTCGGAGCCGGGAAAGACTTGGATCTGGCTCTGCAATTGGCCCCGGATTTCGCTCCCGTTGTCGCCGATTGGGCGACACAGCGGCTCGACAGCGGAGATGCCAGCGCCGCCCGCCGTGTGGGGCGCGAGTTCCTTGCCAAGAACAAGGCGGCGTCGCGTGTGCAGTTGGTGGTCGCCGACGCGGAGCGCGCCCTGGGAGAAAATGGTTGGAGCAAGCACGTCGAGTCGGCGTGCCATAGCGACAACCGGGTTTCGCGCGCTTTGCGCGCGGCCTGCTTGCTCGAATCGGCGCAGGAGGCACGGCTTGACGGTGAACGGGCGACGGCCACGCGCAAGGCACGGGCCGCGGGTCAGACTTCCGAGGATCCGCGCGTGTTGGCCGACTCCGCGCTGGTGTTGGCCTCGCTAGGAGATATTGATGCTGCGGACGAAGTTCTGGCGCGTGCGCGCAAACTGGCCGACGAGAAAGCCGTGCCGCTGGCTTGGGCCAATCTGGCCATTCGTCTCGGGCGCGGCCAGGCGGATGGGGCGGTGCTCCCGGCTGAGCGGCCTGCCCAGCCCGAGCGTCACCTGGTGGCCTTGCGGGCTGCCTACCTGAAGGGCGGGGGTGCGGCGCTGGCCGCGGCTATCAAGAATGTGCCGGCCGGTCCCAGCGAGATCGATGCTGATCTGCGCACGTTCATGGAACTGGGCCACGAGGGCGGCGTGTCCGCGAATGACCTGGCCACGCTGGACCGACGGGCCGAGCGCGGCAGCCCGGTCGCGGCTTTCGTCCTCGGGCTTTTGGCCGCGCGCGAGAATGACCACAAGCAGGCGGCCAAGTGGCTGGAAAAGGCCCTGGCGGGCCATGGCGATGCCTGCCGTGCAGCGCTTCTCTATCTGTCCGCGTTGCAGGCGCAAGAGCGGCCCGCTTCGCCCAACCGCGCCCTACTGCGTGCTTTGCACACCCGCAACGCGCAGTGCCCGATCCCGGAAATGTAGTCTGGTGTTGACGGGGCAGGGCGGCCAAGCTAAATCCGCCAATCCAATGTCCACCTACGACACATCCGACATCCGCAAGGGGCTCAAGGTCATGATGGACGGCGTGCCCTACACCGTGGTCGAGTTCCAGTTCATCAAGCCGGGCAAAGGCGCGGCTTTCACGCGCACCAAGTTCAAGAACTTGCTCTCGGGCGCGGTCAT
>Ga0182021_10006770_pt1 | contig 13603 bp, 17 predicted proteins | sample 612E3MmetaG_FD_120493 | JGI IMG/M metagenome (GOLD analysis project Ga0182021, IMG submission 120493) | Permafrost microbial communities from Stordalen Mire, Sweden - 612E3M metaG (Illumina Assembly) | ecosystem: Environmental > Terrestrial > Soil > Wetlands > Permafrost | place: Sweden...
ATACGCTATGCTATCTCTCTCAGGATAAGACCAAAGCTGATGACGGCCCTGGGTGCCATACTGGCCCTGACCCCTCTGGCCATGGGAATAGGAGTTGGTGCACAAATGCAGCAGCCTCTGGCAATCGCCGTGATCGGCGGGTTCGTTGTAGCTATGCCCCTGCTGCTTTTTGTGTTCCCGACACTGGTGAGATGGACCTACATCCGTAAATAATTATTCCAGAATTTTTATCTCCCAGCTAACCGGAAGTCCTTTTTTCAGGGTTGCTGAAACACCGCAGTACTTATCCTGTGAAAGGCTGACAGCCCTTTCAAGTTTTTCCAGAGGCAGATTCTTTCCCCTGAACTCGTATATAACATGAATATTCGTGTACTGTTTCGGGTGTTCATCAGTGACATCACCTTCGACTATCACATTAAAAAATTCAGGTTCAACCTGCATTTTTTTCAGGATCGGAATAACGTCCATCCCGGTACAGCCACCCAGGGCCACAAGTACTAATGGTTTTGGTCTTGGTCCACGGTCCTTACCGCCGACTTGCTCTTCCGCGTCAAGAATTATCTCGTGCCCGTTGACCACTGATTTGAAGGCCATTTCGGATATCCATTGAACGTTTATTGATTGTTTGGACATATTAAATGTTTAAATGCATGCAGTGATAAGGAAAACCGGGTATTCTTTCACATTGCCTTCACCAATTTCCTTTCTTATGGTGAAACAGGGTTGGTAATTGATATTCCTGAAGCTCAGGGATGAGAGCTGATGCATTAACAGCTCCGGGTCAAAACCTTTATGTCCGGTGAATTCTTCTTCGTGAAAACTCCCGTCTTCCGGATAAAGGTCAGCGATTGCCAGAAACCCGCCTGTTCGCAGCATAAGGCTGAATTTATGGAGAATATCATTTATATCCCTGACATGGTGGAGTACCATCTGTGTGAAGATAAGATCATATTCAGCATTATAAGATCCATTCTGCAGGTCAAAGCAAACAGGGATAAGCTTGCCGGTCCTGGATTTCCTCAGTTTCTCCTTAATAACACTGATCATGCCTTCAGAACTGTCCATCAGTGTTATCTTCCCCATGTGTTCCATCAATATCAGGCTGAGAATCCCCGTACCGGCACCATATTCGAGTGCCGTCATATTTTTATCCAAGGGGATTGCTTTGATTAACAGATTGGCAATGGCCCTTGATCTTTCAACATAAACGGGGTTCAAATCCCAATCGGCCGCTTTCTTATCGAATTCGTTCAAGGTAAGCAATGTTAAAAATCAGACTTGCATCCAAAGATAATGAAAGATAAGGCCGGATACAAGAGGTTTACAAAAATAGTTTCATTCCCGGGATCATATTTGCCCGGCTGGGAAAGGGAATTATTAAAAAGTTTCAGTAATATTCAAATTCCCTGATAGTCAGGCTCTGGGGAATTTTTTTCTCGGTCTGAAGCCTTTTCAGCCAATTCCCGGTCCTGTCAAACTCAATATACTTGTATCTGTATTGATGGACAACACTGTCATCGGAAGTGAAACTGAATTCCTCTATCATGTTATTGTCCCTGTCATATTTAAAGGTCCTTCTTTCATGAGTAGTGTCGGCGAAGGAAATAATGACTTCCTCTATTTTATTGCCATATTCATCATATTTATAGGCTGTCTTTCGTAACAGGTTCCCATCCGTTTCGCTTCTTCTTCTTTCAATATTATTCCCTTTCTTGTCGTATTTGAAAGTTCCAACCTCATCTATATAATCATTGGAATCCTTCCAGCGTTTTTCAACTTTTCTGCCTTTAAGATCATATTTAAAGGTGATCAGGTCTGAAACACTATCGGGCCAGTAGTGCAGCTCTTCAATTGCATTCCCTTTGGAGTTGTACAGGTAATATATTTGCTCAATAAAATTAGTGTCGGTGATTTTCCCGGAATCATCAACCGGATAAGTTGTTTCGGTGAGGGACTTGACCTTTCCTTTCAGGTTTTGTTCTGCAAGGCTGTTTTTAACGTTTTCGCGGGAACATGATATAATAATAAGGAATCCGGCGGAGATCAGGATTATTGCAATCAGTAAGCGGTTGGTTATATCTCGGTTACTCATTTGCAAAGTTTTTACACAAAATATTTATAATATGCAAAGGTATAATCAAGAAGTATTGATTCCGACCATTTGCAGAAACTTTTTCTCGAAGCAAAATATTTTTAAAGGGCAATGCAGGCCGCTTGGTTGACATTCTTTCAGCTAGGGTTTGAGCGCCTTATCGATTTCATCTTTTAATCCAATTCTAAACCGGTCAGGATTGCTTAGCCCGTTGTCAAAGGCAAAATGTGTCAGATCAGTTTTAACCTCCTTGCCGTTCGTCCATTTTACCACAAAAAGGGCCTGGGCGTTTATCTCAAAACGGGAAATTGTCTTTGTTTGGGATTTGTCATCCGTATTGATTACAGCGAACCTGAAAGTCCCATCTTTTATCTCCTTGCTATAGGTGTTGTATATAACCTTTATTGTATTTTCCTCAATAGATTGGTCGATAGGGCACCTGTCGTTGGGATGGAAGTAATAGACTTCGGCTTTCAGACCAGCAGGAACCGGGGGTTTGGTCTGTGAAAAAATTTCCCGGCCCGGGCTCATAAGCATCAGGCCAAAAAAGAAAAATGCAAGAGTTCTCATATTGATCCGGTTAGAATTTAGTTCTCCTGTCGAGTTCCCTCAGCAGGTAATCTTTTGATTTTACACCTACAAATCTATGAATTTCTTTTCCATTACTGAACATCACCATAGTCGGGATGCTGCAGACTCCGAAGTTTGTGTTTGCCGAGGACACCAGCATCTTTGAACGTGACCAGTTCCGCGATTACCTTGTGAATAAGACGAAAGAAGACGGAAGCGACCTGGCGCATCACCTGTCGACCCTGTTCTACGTCCTCAACACACCTGCCGATAAGCGGCTCACCAACCTCGATGAAGATCTCAATGCATTTCCTTATGTGAACGGAAAGCTGTTCGAGGAAACCCATCCGCCTGCATCCTTAGATACAGCTATGAGGAAAATACTGTTCGAATGTACCGCCCTCGACTGGGGAAAGATCTCCCCGGCTATTTTCGGTTCCCTCTTTCAGAGTGTGATGAACCCGGTTGAACGCCGCAACCTGGGTACTCATTATACTTCCGAGAAGAACATCCTGAAAGTGATCAAGCCCTTCTTCCTCGACGATCTCTGGAAGGAATATAAACCGGTGACGGCCAACCGGAACCAGCTCATCCGCTTTCATGATAAACTGGCTTCACTTCGTTTTCTTGATCCTGCCTGCGGATGTGGGAATTTCCTTGTTATTTCCTATCGTGAGCTTCGCTTACTCGAACTCGAGATCATCAAGACCCTTCAGAAAGGGCAGCAGGTATTTGATGTTCACGAATTGCTGAAGCTAGATGTGGACAGGTTTTACGGCATAGAGATTAAAGAATTCCCTTCCCGGATCGCACAGGTCGCCATGTGGCTGATGGATCACCAGATGAACATGAAGGCCAGCGAAGACTGATCTATATGGATTATGGCTTCGCCAATTACGCTGAATTGAAATAATACAGCACTGGCAAGCATTTCATTTTTCTCAAATTTTCTTTGGGAACATTCTCTTGTAAAACGCTCGATTTCAGTGATTGCTTTCCGAATTTGCATTAACCTTTCAAAGTTGTCTTTGGCTTTATCTTTCATACACCAGCATAAGATCGGGTTTTATATTCTCAAAAATGTATGGTTTAAAAGAATCCATGAAACCAATATCAACCTTTCTTTTTAACTTTATTTCCAGATTGTATTGAATTTCGGCGAGATCAAAATAACTGAAGTCCTTGTCAGGTTTAACGGCAATATCTATATCACTTAAAGGACCGTCATCGCCTCTTGCAAAGGAACCATAAATCCATGCTTTTTCAATTTTCCCGGATTGTCCCAGAAATTCCTTTATCTTTTTAAGGACCATTCTTCGGTCGGTCTTTGAAACAATTTATATCTTACTTTTTCTTCAGCAGCTTTTAATACTTCAATAGCATCATATTCCATTTCAATTTCATAATAGATTTTATCTGAAAGCCAGGTCCTGAGAAGCAATGCTTCATCAACCTGAAAATACTCAGCAAGTTTAAGCACGATGGGGCGAGACGCTTTACGTTTCCCCCTTTCAATTTTACTTAAAATGGCCTGGTCAATATCCAAAAAGGCGGCCACCTTACGTAAGGGATCGCCTTTTTGCTGCCGGAGTTCCCGGATCTGATCAGAAAAGGAGTTTATTTTGAATAAATTCTTTTGACAAAAAAAGTCAAAATAAAGAATTATTCAAAATAAATTGTCTGATAAATAACGATGTTCTTTGCTATTGGATTCTTTTTTGGATGAAGATGAAGGTCATGTCCAGGTTAATTATCCTGATCTTCTGAAACAGATCAACAGTAATGGATAATTATGTAAAGATGATCTGTGTTTGCAGGCCGCCGCACTTTTCGTAAAAATCACCGACAGTGAGTACATCCTTAACACCTTCCCAGAGGTCCTCCTTTTTCAATTTGAACATGTCCATAGCTAGTTTGCAGGCATAAATTTCGCCACCACCGGCTTCTATCATTTCAAGAAATTCTTTGACAGTCGGAATATCGATCTTTGCCATAGTGCTCTTCATCATTGCTGATACACCAGCTTCGACGCCTGGAAGCATTCCCAGAATAGTGGGGAAGGGAAGCCCCCCGGGCATTCGCATGGCAGGGTTGCCGACAGTTCCGGTATGCAGGCTGTTCATTTGCTTTTTAGTGATTGCATCCAGACCGAAAAAAGTAAAAAAGATTTTTGTCTCGATACCTTCCATAACAGCCCCGTTGGCCATTACAAGTGTCGCATACACATCTTCAATGGTTCCTTTTGCGCAAATTATGCACACTTTTTTCAACGGAAATTCTTCTTTTGCCATAGTTTTATGTTTTAAGAGGTATGACTTTTAAACGCAGGAAGCGGGTTTGGGAATACCTGCTATTTTAGCGGCTTTCTTCATCGGTGCACCTGGAAAAAGCTGGTAAAATCCCTTGATATCGATAAAGCCACTGGTGCCCACCGACCTGATAGTAAGTGTTTCTCCTTTTACCTGCCGTTGGCGCAGGTATTCAAGGACTGAGTAATGCTTTTCGGTAAGCTCGATACCTTCTTCCCTGGCAATTTCCCTCGCAATGTCTTTGGTCCATTGTGAAGAGTTAGTCATATACCCTTCATCATTTACATCAACGCTGATTCCAGCAAAAACTTTCTGTGCCATAATTTTGTGATTTGTTTTTGATTATTAATGCTAAATATTTATTTAAAAGCGAGAAGTGCAATTTTTCAACTCGCTATTTCGCTATTTCCTTAACCAGCCTCAAAGAATAAGATAATGACTGCCTGACTTCAGGCGAGTTAAGCTGTTTAAACAATCCGAAGAGTGATTTGTTGTCCAGTTTTTCATCCGGTTTCACTCTGGTAAGAGCAAGCGTCATATTATTCAGTCCTTCCATCAGGTCCGGGTCTGACAGGTTGCGGATTATCCCTGCAAGATTATCAAGATTATTCTGAAGCCTGATAAGATCTTCTTTTGTAAATAGCTGTATCCATTTGTCAACGAAGTTACCAAGTTCACGGAGATATTCAAAGTAGCCTTTCCTGTCCAGTTCATTCATTTTATTAACAGCATCAAGGCCGACCTGATGGAGAACAGGGGAAATATCTTTCATGAAATCCCTTGCACTTTCCATCATTTCAAACATCTCGTGAAAGGTATTGATATTCTGAAGGACCTTGATCATGAGGCAGGTCAGACCGCGGTGATCCAGTTCCACCTGTGCCTTGTCGAGCATCAGGGAGGTCTGTTTAACCACATCCTTAACTACAATACCGGCATCTTTTACCAGGTCGTCAAATTCCTCTCTTTTCTGGTTCTGAATATAAACATACTCCAGAACCATGTCCATTTTCCGCTGGAGCTCATTCAGTTGCTCCTGTATTTCTTTCTCTGCCATAATCAAGAATTTACATTTTTTTACCTGCCATGGTCATCTTGGAATCTATGGGCATTTCCTTTCCTTTCAGCAGGATATGCCAGTAGATCCAACGGAACATAAGTTTCCCGTAGTGATTTGTGCGGGATTCTTTCAGAAGGCCGAAAGGACCAATTCCCGGGAAGGGAAAAGATCCGGGCAAGGGCTCAGTATCGTAATTAAAATCTATAAGAGCACCCTTGCCGAAGCCTGTTTCAATATAACAGTTGGAATGCCCGTCGTACTTGTCTGTCAAGGGCCTGTTTTCTATCGCACACATCAGGTTTTCGGTAAGTACAGCGGCCTGGAAATGAACTACTGAACCGGCTTTTGAAGTGGGGAAGTTCCCTGCATCGCCAATTACAAAAACATTGGGAAAATCGGTTTGCTGAAGTGTATATTTATCCGCTTTCACAAAATCCATCTCATCACCAAGACCGCTTCGTCCGATCATGGGTTCGCCTTTGTGAACGGGAACAGTGACCAGGCAGTCAAAAGGAATTACCCTTTCATCATATGAAACAATGGCTTTCTTCTCATTATCGACCCGTTCTATGTAAAAATCAGGAACAATGTTGATGTTTTTCTGGATCAGCAGCTCTCCAAGGACTTTCGATGCCCTGGGTTTAGTAAAAGCACCTGAAAGCGGAGTTACATAGGTAATGTTGATATCATTCCTTAATCCTCTTTCAACGAAAAAAGCATCTGCGAACATTACAAATTCCAGGGGCGCAACCGGGCATTTTATAGGCATGTCGGCGATGTTAAGCACAAGTTCCCTGCCTTTCCAGGTTTTGAAGAAACCGGCAAGCGCTGCAGCGCCCTCGTAAGTATAAAAATCGAAGATCTGCTTGTGCCACAACGGACCCTTCAGCCCGGGGGTTTCTTCAGGGGCTGTGCGTGTGCCTGTGGCAATGATAAGGAAATCGTAACGAAGATTTGTACCGTCTTTCAGATGGACCGAATTTGCAGGGGCATCAATGCGCTCTATTTCCTGAAAGATCACGTTGACCCCGAAAGGAATAAAATTGGTTTTAGGTTTAATCACATCATTCTTGGTGTAATAACCAAACGGCATAAACAGAAAACCAGGCTGGTAGTAATGGGTTTTGTTCTGGTCCACAATGGTAATGTCCCACTCATCGCGTTCAAGTAAGTTATGCATTTTATTGGCCATAATGGTACCACCGGTACCTGCGCCCAAGATCAGTAGTTTTTTCATTTTTTGAAGAAATAAAAGGGGTTCTGTGCAAATATCGACAAAGATATATATATTTATTTGGTGATACCAATGATTTTGACAGGTTCAAGTTGAATTGCGGGGTTTTCAATAAAAAATAATTAGATACAAAAAAGGCACCCGGATGAGGCAGTATAACTGCAGCATGGATGCCTTTGTAACTGATAAAGCAGGGAGGTTATTTTTTCTCTTCCGGCTTACTGGTTGTGGTCTGGTCTTTTTTATCGTCTGATTTCAGATCGTCCTCGATCCCGGCCATGCCGTCCTTGAAACTTTTAACGCCTTTACCAATACCTTTCATAAGTTCAGGGATTTTGGATCCCCCGAACAACAAAAGAACGATCAGGGCAATGAACATTATTTCCTGCGTTCCCAAACCGAATATCAATAATATACCTAAAGTCATGATTTCCTGAATTTGAATCACAAAGTTAAGCAAAGAAACCGATCAAACCACATTTTATTTTTGTAAAAACATACAGGCATCACCGTAACTGAGAAAACGGTAATGTTCAGAAAGGGCATGGGAATAGACTTTTCTCCAGCTATCTCCTGCAAACGCTGCGATCAGAAGAAGCAGAGTACTTTGCGGAAGATGAAAATTCGTGATAAGGCCGGTAATGAAGCGAAAAGTATAGCCCGGGACAATGATCAGGCTTGTATTTCCATGGTACTCATTTAATCCTTTTGTTTCAAGGTTAAGGATCAGTGCATTCAGCGATTCCGCCGGAGAGGGCAAGCCTGCACCCTGGCTTTCATAAGGATCCCATTGATTCACACCTCGTAAATCACAGCCCGGGATGTTTTTAGCCATTACGCCCAGCCAGTAAAGGCTTTCAATCGTCCTTGCCGAAGTTGTGCCAACAGCGATCACAGGTCCTTTAAGAGAATCTCTTAATGACACAAGGGTGGAAAGTTTGACCGCAATTGACTCAGTATGCATAACATGTTTGCGGATGTCTTTAACACTTACGGGGCGGAAGGTTCCCAACCCAACATGTAAAGTGACGGTTTCCATGAGGCATTTATGCTTTCTCAGGCGCTCAAGGATCTCCCGCGTGAAATGAAGTCCGGCAGTCGGAGCCGCAACCGATCCTTCAAACTGCGCATAAACGGTCTGGTAACGGATTGCATCTTCATCATCAGGATACCTTGAAATATAAGGAGGAAGAGGTACCTGGCCGGCAGCTGAAAGGATATCCGAAAATGAGAGGGAAACAGGCTCCCAGGTAAATTCTATTTCGAAACAACCGTCCCCCAGACCGGCTTTTCTCTCTGCTTTAAGCCAGCTTCCTTTTTCATCAAGCGGCTTAACCAGGATGTCATTTTTCCATTTTTTTAAATTGCCGATAAGACAGTTCCAACGGCAGCAAGATCTCTGACTGAAAGCAAGTTGCAGATCCGTTTCCGTTAAAGGTTCAAGGCAGAAGATTTCGATGAGACCGCCGGTTGGTTTTGCGAACATCAGCCTGGCCCGCACTACTTTCGTATCATTAAAAACGAGCAGGCTGTCTTCAGGGATGAGATCGTCAATGCCGGCAAATTGCCTGTCCTCTATCAGGCCATTTCGCCACAGGAGCAGGCGTGATGCATCACGCACATCCAGGGGTCTCTGGGCAATGCGATCAGCAGGAAGATCATAGGTATAATCTGTAATATTAATGCCGGCGGGCAATGACATGAACGGTTTATTAAATAATGTGTAAAAATAAAAAACACCCGGCTGCATGCAAATGGCCTGCATATGCCGGATGTTTCAAAGGTATGGACAAATCCTTACTTAGCTGAACTGAAGAATTTCGGTTTGTAGGTGATCATCAGGTAAGCATACTGCGACCCCCTTACAGAACTTGCAAGGTTATAGAGAAGTTCCATAGTGGTAGTGGGGAAGAAGTAGCAATAGGCGGCATTCAGTTCAACATTGGGCAACGGCCTGTATACGAACATGAGATCAAGTTCCGAGCCAAGGTTCTTTTTCACCTTTGTCTTCATGTCGGCCAGATATTCTTTCCCGAAACTGAAATACCTCCAGGTAGCTTCAAGAGAGGTGACTTTGCTGAAATTTACTGTACCCCGGGCGTAGATCTGGTTCAGCCCTGGATAATTATAAGTACTCTGCAGCATGCTGTTGAACATATCCATATATCCGTATAACTGGTGATTTGTTCCGTATAAAACGTTGAAACTGTTGACTTTCTTTGCAACTTCCGTCTTGTTTACCGGGTTGTTATCGGTCCCGCTCAGCTGTTCATAACCAACCATGAGTTTAAAAGGTTTCACGATCTGGTATCCGACATTTGCGCCGAACATATACGCGGAAACCTGCCGGCCATCCTGGATATGACCTCCCTGGTAATAGCCACCGGCCCATACACTGAGGTTTTTCCAGTTGAACCACGCGTTGCCGCCCACAGTGTACCTGGCATAGAGCTGATTGGGATTGGTAATAGGCATCTGGGATGTTGTCGTGAGGGTCGTATGGCCCACGGTATCTTTTCCGTTGACGACCCACAAGGTCTGCGTCGAAGTCACTTTCTGATACTGGGTCGGTAACTGGTATGCATCAAGCAGGGCCATAATGGAAATTTTCAGCATATCCCTGAAAAAGGTCTTCTGGTTCCATAAATACGACATGTATTTATAATTCTTCATGTTGTAATTGGAAAGGAAGGCGCCTGCCGGGCTTGTGTTGTTCATTGCGAATCCAAAATCTCCCTGGTAGGAAGCCCTGGGTGCGCCCCACTGGAACCCCACCATGTCGTGTGCCGAACCCTGGGGCCTCCAGTTGTTGTAGCCTATTATCCTCTGATCGTCATATGAAAGAGTGATACGGCCAACGCGGATAGCAAAATTGTCCACGAAATTGTATTTGAACCAGGCTTCAAAAATGTTGACCGTGTTATTCCTGATCGTATCGCTGTTGTAAAAATTGTTTTCACCGAAAACAAAAGCATGCTGCAATGAGAACCGGGTGGTAAACTTCTCATTCTGGTAATCGAAAATGATACGGGATCGTCCCAGGATGTCCCCGTAGGCTGTCTGGGTAGAGTCGCGGAGTTTGGTATAGCCGTCGCGGTATTCGGCCCTGGGTCTGAATTCACCTGACACAGTGAACTGCGCCATGGAAGGGATGCCAAGCAGCAGTAAAAATGCTGCCATAAAAAAATGTGGAAGGAGTTTTTTCATAGTATCTTTGTTTGAATGTGTGGTGCGAAAGTAAAAAAAAATCACAAGCGAACGGTAATCTCATGCACATCGGTTGCATCCGGAAAATTGTAATTTTGCATTTATGAAGTTCAAATATTATATCCCCAATTTTGTAACACTCCTTAACCTTGTTAGCGGAGTGCTTGCGATAACCCATATTTTAAGCGGGCAGCTGGAATGGGCAGCTGGTTTTATATTCATTGCCGCGGTATTTGATTTTCTTGACGGGACCCTGGCACGTATCCTGGATGCCCGGTCCGAGCTTGGAAAGCAGCTCGATTCCCTTGCCGATATCGTTTCATTCGGGGTTGCACCGGGGATCATTGTTTACCACCTGCTTGCCGCAAACTGCACCGGTAGCTGCAACGCCCTGGACCGCTGGCAGATCACTCCATATTTTGCATTGCTGATCCCTGTTTGTTCGGCCATCCGACTCGCAAAATTTAACATAGACCTTCGTCAGGTTGAAAATTTCATCGGTTTACCCACTCCTGCCAACGCAATGTTCTTTGCTTCAATTCCCCTGGTGATCTTTCTGCAACCTCATATTTATTCCCTGATAAGACTGGATTTCATGGCGGATTTCTTTGCCAGCAACAGGGTCATTGCCGTTCTTACTGTATTCTTTTCATACCTGTTGATCTCTGATTTCAGGATATTCTCGATAAAATTCAAGACGACGGGTTGGGCCGAAAATAAGAAGAGTTATATTTTATTGATCTGTTCTCTGGTCCTTCTGATATTATTTTCCCTTAATGCCCTGCCGATGATAATTTTCCTGTACCTATTGATTTCACTGGGATACCAGAGGCAGATTTAACCGGCGAAATTAGTATATACCAGGCTTTTCATAAAAGCAGCCTTTGGGTGCAAGGAGCAACCCCAAATTAATTTATTCTGGTATGAGGATGGGCGACGCCGTCACCCTAGCTGCGTTTGTGAAAAGCCTGGTGTAAAATATTTTCATTAAATGTTTATCTCAGCTCAAAATTTTCGCCCAGATAGACCTTCCTGACATGCGGATCATCGGCGAGCTCCCGGGATGTGCCTGCACGAAGGATGGAGCCTTCAAAGAGAAGATAGGCACGGTCGGTTATGGTGAGGGTCTCATGCACATTATGGTCGGTGATAAGCACACCGATATTTTTTTCTTTCAGCCTTGAAACGATGTTCTGGATGTCTTCGACGGCAATCGGGTCAATGCCGGCAAAAGGTTCGTCAAGAAGAATGAATTTCGGATCCACGGCAAGGCATCGTGCAATTTCGGTCCTCCTCCTTTCCCCTCCCGACAATGTGATCCCGTGACTTTTTCTGACGTGCTGGAGCCCGAACTCATCCAAAAGGTTTTCAAGCCGTTCCTTTTGCTGTTCCTGCGTAAGTCCTGTAAATTCCAGGATCGCCTTGATGTTATCCTCTACGCTGAGTTTACGGAAAACCGAGGGTTCCTGCGGAAGATAGCTGATCCCGCGCTGAGCCCTTTTATACATTGGTTCTTTTGTGATATTGATATCCTCCAGGAAAACATTACCTGCAAAAGGTTTAATCAGTCCGACAATAATATAAAAGGACGTTGTCTTCCCTGCCCCGTTCGGACCCAGAAGCCCTACAATCTCCCCCTGGTTCACATCCACGGATACCTCATTAACAACAGTCCTTTTCCGGTATTTCTTTATAATTTTTTCTGTGCGCAGGATCATAAGCGAAATTATTCTTTTCTTGATCGGTACATTATATCAACTGTTTTTCATCCGGATACTTACCGGGAAGAAAGTGTGATTCTTACAGGATGATTCAAAAGTACATAATTTCCTCAGAATGTAAAGTTCATGGAGACAAATAGGCCGAATTTCGGGGTATTGGGGTTTTGAGTATCATGCAGGTGGCTCATCCGCCAAACTGCGTCTATCCTGAAAATCCTGAAAATATTTTCAATTCCGGCCCCGGCTTCCCAATAGGGTTGGGGTCCAATGGAACGCATCTGGTCAGGGAAAAGGGAATAGTTCTGGTTTTTCTCCTGAAGGGTCCCGTAAATACAACGCAGATGAACGACTTCCCTCCATTTTAATTTCCTGATCAGGGGGATGTGATTGAATACGAGCCCGTCAAAATGATGCGTCAGATCGGCACTCAGCCACATATCACTGACAAACTCATAATAATCCATAAGATTGGACGCATCTTCATCGAAAAGGAAAGTTTGATTCCCGTCATGGTTCCGGAGAAGGGGATACGGGAGGGTCCCCCAGATCTTACCTGCTTCGATCTTGTATTTGGTCCACCCGATGGTTGAAAAGTTAAACCATTGCTGGACATTCAGCTGCAGCTTCTCATATTCATAATCACTCTTGAAGAAGTTTGGTATTCCATATGCAAAACTGATGTTGATGATTGGATAACTGGAGCTTAATGTAAACCTGTAAAACTCTGCATTAATGAACTTTTCGCGCCATGATAAACGGGTGTCAAGACGGATCTCCGAGGTATAGATTGATCTCATGAAAACCGGTGTCGACGGACCGTTTGGAAATATCACAAACGTAGTCCCTCCAAGCGGGAACATTTCCCTGTGGGTAAGGGTCAGCGTGTTGATCAGCCCGTTGAACCATTCATGTTCATAGGCCGTTTTATATTCCCTTACCATAGTAAGTTTATTGTTCGGCCCGCGATGGAAAAGTGAAGAAAGTATGTTATCGGTAGAGAATGCATTTGGACTGAGGCCTATCTGTTCAACATCCCATTTGTATTCAGCCGTGATATCCCTTCTGGGGTTTTTACTGAACATGTAAATGACGTCAGCTCCACCCTTGAACTTCCCGTCAAGTGTCCCATAGGCAATGTATGCCTCCAGCTGAATTTTTTTGCTGAAGCTGTTGGCGGTCCTTCCTCCGAACCTGAACCTTGCTCCTTCAACGCCGTTATAGCTGAATAGCTTGAAATATGGCCCGAGCTCAAATTTGCCCCAGCTTAAATACCCGGTAGTAATTCCGTAGATCACATCCACATAGGTCCTGAAAAGGGGAATACTCTTTACGGAATCCACCATCTTATAAATTCCTTGTTCAGTCTTGCTTAGCTTTTCAGGCCGGTTATTATCCCAGAATGCCTCATCC
>Ga0182021_10006771_pt1 | contig 13601 bp, 11 predicted proteins | sample 612E3MmetaG_FD_120493 | JGI IMG/M metagenome (GOLD analysis project Ga0182021, IMG submission 120493) | Permafrost microbial communities from Stordalen Mire, Sweden - 612E3M metaG (Illumina Assembly) | ecosystem: Environmental > Terrestrial > Soil > Wetlands > Permafrost | place: Sweden...
AACGAACGTCTAATGCCGGTGGTCTGGCCCGAGTACCGGTATATAGAAAGTTACAAAGAAGATTATTTCACCCAATCCATTAATGACCCGGCGATCAAGTCGAGATTCGACAGCGATTATTATTGGCGCGTTGGCGACAGCGTCCAAATGAGGGCTCTTGAGGCTATTATCAAGCTGTTTGAAGAAAAGGGGGTCAAGGTTTTGGTTATCGATATGCCGATTAACCTTCATATTAAAGAATTGTATGGAAAAGATACGGAAACCGATTTTGCCGCCGCGATCGCGGCTGTGGTTCCGGCGTCGGATTTTTTTGAAGCCAATTTTTTGTATGATAAAAGCAAATTCATTGATTTTGACCATCTTAATTACAAGGGGAGGGAATTATTCACCAGTGAGTTGATCAAAAAAATAACAACATTGCATGTTTTTTAATTCCGTTTCATTCTTTGTTTTTTTTGCTGTTTTTTACGCCATTTTTCTTGCCGTCGGCCGGAAATATAAATGGTTTGTTTTTTTTGGCCGCGAGCTGGATATTTTACGCTTCATTTGGCGCTTATTATCTTTTACTGCTGTTATTTTTGATCGCGACCGATTTCTATCTTGCGCTGGCCATCCACAAAACCGCGCGGCCGTTAAAAAAACGGGCAATCCTGTTGTTATCGATCGTTGTCAATACCGGGGCGCTGTTATTTTTCAAATACGCGGATTTTTTTATTAAGATTTTTAATAACGCGTTGCCTTTTGTCAATGTGCCCCTTTTGAATATCGCGCTTCCCGTCGGTTTGTCTTTTTATACCTTCCAGGGCATCAGTTATCTTGTCGATGTTTATCGTGGTGATGTTTTACCCGAAACCAGCCTAAAATATTTCGCACTTTATAAAAGCGCTTTTCCACAGCTTGTTGCCGGGCCGATCGAGAGGGCGGCGCATTTGCTTCCGCAATTGGAAAAGGAATTCGTGGCAGCGGCAGTTCCTTACAAGGAAGCGCTCTTGTTGGTTATCGTAGGGTTGATCAAGAAGGTGGTTGTTGCCGATAATTTGGCCGTTGTTGCCAATAAAATTTACGCTTCTTATGGTAGCTTCGATGCTTCAACGCTTGTTTTGGCGACAGTGTTTTTTGGGTTCCAGATATATTGCGATTTTTCGGGATATGTGGATATCGCCAGGGGATTGGGGAAATTGGTGGGCATTGATTTTGTCGTAAACTTCGATCGTCCGTATTTTTCGGCCAGCATTGCCGAATTTTGGCGCCGCTGGCATATTTCGTTGTCCAGCTGGGTAAGGGATTATATCTATATTCCCCTCGGGGGCAATAGAAAGGGCGCCTTAAGGCAATATGCCAACCTTGTCGCGACGATGGCGGTAATGGGTTTTTGGCACGGGGCAAGCTGGACCTTTTTAATATGGGGGATATATAACGGCCTGTTATTGGTTTTTAACAAAATTTTCCAGGGTATTGCGCTGGCGGCGGCGGTGCCCAAATTGATCAAAGTCGGCATGACCTTTTCTCTTGTTAATATCGGTTGGATCTTTTTTAGAAGTCCTTCCATCGCGCAGGCCGTCGGCATATTGGAAAAAATCGCTTCTTTTCGTTTCTCTGAACACATACAATACCAGCCGGGCATGCTTTTGGGATTGTACCTTATATTTTTCCTGGTGGCGGGCGAATACCTTGAGGGCAGATTCCGCATAAAGGGCAGACTTCTGCGGGCAAGTTCCTTTTTCTTTTCAATTATTACCGTTATGCTATTAAGTATATTGGCCTTTTGGGGAGTGCAGGAAAGCTTGAGCTTTATATATTTCCAGTTTTAAAATATTTTCCCGTTTTTATCTGTTGTCAAGGCTCTCGGTTGCTTTCTTGATTTTTCACTGTTTATGTGTTTTTATCAAAGGTATTCCGGTCGGTTTTAGATTTTTTCGCCGGATAAAAACGGGTAATTCATAACGGCAATTGCCGCTCCGAATGTTATCTTAAGCGTTTTTTGTTTAATTTATGCAAGCATCAAGAAAACCAAAACAAAAAATATTGATAGTGGTGGGAGCAAGGCCGAATTTTATTAAGATCGCGCCGTTGTTTAAGGAGCTTAAAAAACGAAAGGGAATCAGGGCGGTTTTGGTTCATACCGGGCAGCATTACGATTACAAAATGTCGCAGGTTTTTTTCCGAGACTTGGATATCCCAAACCCCGATTATAATCTAAACGTCGGTTCGGGAACCCATGCCGTCCAAACAGGCCAGGTGATGGTTGAACTTGAGAGAATATTTGAAAAGGAAAAACCGGCATGCGTGGTTGTTGTCGGCGACGTCAATTCAACGCTAGCGGCCGCAATCGTCGCCGCCAAGCTTCATTTTCCCATTGCCCACATCGAGGCGGGGCCCAGGATGTTTGACAGATCGCTACCCGAAGAGATAAACCGCGTTTTGACGGATCATATTTCCGATATCCTTTTTTGCCCGACCCGGTCTTCGGTCCAAAATTTGAAAAATGAAGGTATTACGAAAGGCGTTTATTTCACCGGTGATACGATGTATGACGTTCTTTTGGGCATTTTACCGGCAGCCGCAAAAAAGGAAAAAAAGTTATTATCGGATTTAGGCCTGGAGCCAAAAGGCTATATCTTGCTAACTATCCACCGGGCGGCGAATACTGATGACGAAAACAGGTTGCGCGGAATACTTGAGGCGGCCATTGGTAGCGGCGAGAAGATCGTTTTTCCGGTCCATCCGAGGACGAAAAAACAGTTGGACAAGATGATACCGCGGCTCAGTAAGCTGGAAAATTTCAAAAATATCAATTTTTTGGATCCGCTGGGATATACCGAAATGGTCGTATTGGAAAAAAACGCGAAGAAAATATGTACTGATAGCGGCGGCATTCAAAAAGAAGCTTATTGGCTCAAGATCCCCTGCATCACAATGCTTGATAGTGCCGGTTGGGTGGAGACGTTCCAAGATGGCTGGAATATCCTGGTTGGCGCAGATAAAGCCAGGATTCGTGACGCCATTATTAATTTTAATCCCAAGGGGCGGCAGCGGGATCATTTCGGTAATGGTGCTGCCGCGCCGATCATGGCCAAGTTTCTGGATCGTTTTTTGAAATGATTTTAGTTTAGCGCCGATATCAAAATATAATTTCCCAAACAGGATACCAAGATGAATTTAGGCCTGAAACCTTTTTTCAAAAATGTAGTTTTAACTTTCGTTTCGCAGGCGGTTATTTTGCTTTCGTTTTTTTTCATTTACAGGCTTGTCGCCAACGATTATGGTTCGGTCGGAGTGGGCGAGTACTCGCTGGTCAAACGCGCGGTGGGTTTCTTGGTACCTTTCCTGCTATTGGGGTTAAGTGTTGGGTTGCCGCGTTATATCGCCATGTCCTCGGGCGCCAAGCAGGGCGAATATCTGCTTGCCGGAGCTTTCGTGATCGCCGGTTGTAGCGCCGCGTTTTTGGCGGTTATCAACGCTTTTCCGGATTTTTTCGCCGCGTTTTTTTTCGGGGCGGCATCATATCGGAATTATATTGTTCCCTTATCGGTCTTCCTGGCGGGATTAAATGCCGACAACCTGGTTTATTGTTATTTACAGGGTCGGTTGATGGTGAAGGCTTTTAATCTCCTTCAGGCGCTAAATCTGGCGATTGTCCCGCTGATAATTTTTTTTATCTTTAAAAATTCTCTGCCTTACGCGATATCCTTGACGGGGATCGCCATGGCGGTTCTGTCGTTTGTTTTTTTGGCGTATGCGGCGCGCGGCTTGTCGTTTTCTGCCCCAAAGCGTAATTTTGCGGCCTTAAAAGAAATCATGGTCTACAGCATTCCGCGGTTTCCCGGAGATTTCCTTTTGGGTGGATTGTTGTCTTTAAGCCCGATATTCGCGGCCCATTTTGTTTCCGTGACAAAAGTGGGATATCTGTCCGTCGGCCAAAGCCTGGTAACGGCTGTCGGCGGCCTGGCCGCGCCGCTGGGCATGGTGTTGCTTCCCAAGGTGAGCAGTTTGCTGGCGCAGGGGCGCGAAGAATCGATAGCCAAGAGCATCAATGTCTACATTATCGCAATCCTGCAATGCTCGGTATTCATCTGTTTGCAGCTTATTATTTTTTCCGATCTGCTCATCGTCTTCTGGCTGGGGAAAAATTTCGTTGAAGCGGTTTGGATCGTCAGGACTTCGTTCTTTGCGTCGTTTTTTTATTTATTCTATGTTTCGATGAGAAGCATTATCGATGCGGTGAAGGTAAGGGCGGTCAACACGATCAATCTTTTAGTTTCTTTTTTGTTGTTTGTTTTATCCAGTTCGTTTGTTTTGCTGCCGGGCAGTAACGCCCTGGTCGTTTTGAACGCCTCTTTTGCCGGTGGGATCGTGTGCTTGGCGGCTTTGACATATTTTTCGCTGCGCAAGATTTATCCTTGTCAGTTGTCCCAGGAACTGCGCTTTTTTTTGCCGGCGTTTGGCGTCAGCTGCTTTTTAGCGCTCGTCTCCTTTGCGGTCAAGCCGTTTGTAACCAATATCGCCTATCTTGCCGGCTACGAGATCTTGATTGGAACATTTTATCTGTTTATCCTTTTTTACTTTAAGACGGGCTGGGTCTTAGAGGCTTTTGAAGCGACACTAAATAAAAAATAAAAAGTGTGTTAGTGTAGGTATTACTTTAATGTGCGGAATAGCCGGAATTATCAATTTTAGCGCCAAGCCGGCCTCAAAAGACCTGCTGGCGCGTATGATACGGGAAATCAATCACCGCGGTCCCGATGACCAGGGTTTTTTTGTTGACCGCAATGTCGGGCTGGCGCATTGCCGTTTGTCGATCTTGGACCTATCGGCGCAGGGACACCAGCCCATGGCAAGCTCCGACAAGAACTTGTGGATCGTTTTTAACGGCGAGATATACAATTATATTGAATTAAAAGAAGAACTGTCGCAAAAAGGTTATCGTTTCGCTACAAACAGCGATACCGAGGTGATCCTTGCCGCTTACCGGGAATGGGGGAAAGGATGTTTGGACAGGTTTAACGGGATGTGGGCATTTGTGATCTATGACGCCAAAGAAAAAAAGATTTTCTGCGCCCGCGACCGTTTCGGAATAAAACCGTTTTATTATTATTCCGGCCCGGAATTTTTCGCTTTTGCTTCTGAAATTAAAGCATTATTGACATTGCCCGGGATTGGGAGATCTCCGCAAGACGGCCAGATTTACAATTACCTGGTTTTTGGCATCGAGAATTACGGCCAGGAAACTTTTTTTAAAGATATTTTCCAGCTTGGCGGCGGCCACAGTCTGACGATAGACCTATCTGGGGGTGGCAAAAAAATCGAAATCGAAAAATGGTACAAATTTTTTGACGGAAATATCGTGGCCGAAACGGAGGATGACCAGAATCGGCGGTTTTTGGAACTACTCCAGGATTCGGTGCGGATCCGTTTGAGGAGCGACGTTCCGGTCGGTTCCTGCCTGTCCGGTGGTCTTGATTCGTCAACCGTTGTCTGCCTGGCCAGCAAAATATTGAAAGGTTTTGGAGCGCCGCGGCAGGAAGTTTTTACCTCGAGTTTTCCCGGTACCGCGATCGATGAAGCGGGTTACGCCCGGCAGGTTATCGACGCGACGGGTTGTGCCGGGAATTTCGTTTACCCTGATTTTTCAAAGCTGGAAAAATATCTGGATGATATCGTCTGGCACCAGGAAGAACCCTTCGGCGGGCCGGGTGCATTGGCGCAATGGCTGGTGATGAAGGCGGCGCACGATAAAAATGTCAAAGTTCTTCTTGACGGCCAGGGAGCCGATGAAACACTTTTGGGTTACGAGCGTTATTATGTCTATTTTTTCAAGGAACTGGCCAGGCGCGGAAAAATTGGGCAATTGGCCCGGGAATTTTTTTTGGCGCCGGCGCACTCCCGGTTAAGCTATAAGGATATCGTGAAATATTCTTTTTACTTTGGGTTGCCCTGGGTAAGAAAAATGTCCGCGGTCAGGAAGGCAAATCCGTTTTTACAAAAAGATTTTGCCGGTTTTGGCGCGGGATCCCGGGATTTTATGACAAGCAAAGATATCGTTTCGTTGCAAAAAAAAGAGATCTCTAACTACCAATTGCCGCACCTTTTGCGCTACGAAGACAAAAATTCGATGGCGTTTTCCATAGAAACCCGCCTCCCGTTCCTTGATTACCGTTTGGTTGAATTCGCATTAAACCTGCCTTCCGGGGATAAAATAAAAAACGGCTGGACAAAATTTATCCTTCGCGATTCAACCAAGGGGATTGTGCCCGACGCCATCCGATGGCGTAAATATAAGATCGGTTTTGAAGTGACGGAAAGGGAATGGCTTAAAAAATTGGAACAAAAAATTATCGATAAATTTTCAGGCAACGATTTTGTTTCGAAGCGTTATCTTGACGGTTCGGCCATAGCCAAAAGCGTTTTGCGGGGCGGGATGCCGCTTCCAACATTGTGGCGGGTTTATAATCTCGAATTATGGGCGGAGCGTTTTGGTGTGGGAATGTGATTTAAATCTTATGGAATTACCGGCAGCCAAAATTAACAGGACAGGAAAATCCGCTATTGTTGTGGCGTTTTTGTCGCTTATATTTTATAGAGTTTCTTTGGATCTGGCGTATTTTTTCCTGGCCGCGCGGCTTGATGATTACGCAAGACTGACCGAGATAAATTTTGGCTGGATGAAATTCATCGAATCGTATATTTTGCTTTTTTTGCTGTTTGTTTTTTTGCCGAAATCCCGCCGGAAAATTTCCTCTTGGATTATTTGGCTGACAGTCTTATTCTCTTATGTTCCGATGCTTACGCTGTTTGCTTTTATGGATAAGGACCGGTTATTTACGTATGCGGTTTTTGGTTTCTGGATTTTTGTGGCGTCGCTTCTAAAGATATTCCCGTTAATTAAATTCAAGTATCTTACAAAAATACAATCCCAATTTATACTTGCGTCCTTACCGTGGATTTTTTTGCCGGCGACGATTATCCTGATTTATTTTTATGTCGGGTTTTCGATCAATTTTAATTTTTCAAACGTTTACTCCATAAGAGATAAGTTTCAAAGTGTTAACATACCGCTGGCCAGCTATTTTTTTACCTGGATCGCATACGTCATCAACCCGTTTTTATCAATATTTTATATTAAAAAAAGGAATTGGCTCATGCTTCTTGCCGTAATTGTTACTCAAATCGTCCTGTTCTCGGCTACTGGTAATAAAACATTTATTTTTACTCTGCCTTTTATTTTCTTTCTCATTTGGGTGTTAAGGCGGGGCAATCCCTATGCTTGGATTTATTTTGTTTTTGGAGCATTTTGTCTTGCCGGGATTTTTTCATATTGGAGCGTTGGCGATCGCTGGACGTATTTTATTTTTGCGCGCCGGACGCTGTTGGCCCCGGCCCAGCTTGCGTTCTTCTACCGCGATTTTTTTTCGCAAAACAGCCTGCTTTATCTTTCGGCACATCATTTTTTTTCATGGATTACCATCTATCCATACAAACTTGATCCGCCCAATTTGATCGGCACTTTATATCTGAATTCGCCCCAGACAAGCGCCAATAACGGAATTTATTCCGATGCTTTTATGAATTTCGGATATTGGGGGTTTGTTATCTGGGCAGTTGTTTTTTCGTTCATTATGAAATTGATCGATTCGTTGTCACGCAAAAAAGATTTTGCGCTTTGCCTGGCCGCGGTTTCGATGTTGCCGATAGTTTTTACCAATGCTGCTCTGTTGACGTCAATATTCACCAACGGGTTGCTGGTCGCTCTGGTTATGATTTATCTGGCGCCGGTCGAAAATGAAATTTGAGCTTAATAATTTGTGTTTTGGTATAATTAGTTATATGTTGATAGGGGCAAAATGGCGGTAACGCTGGAAACCATGAACAAAATCAATCTGCATATATATCAGAGCAATTTTACAAATGAGAGCCGGATCTTGCGCGAGACAAAAGCTTTGGCAGATTCCGGCATAGCGCAAGAGTGTGTTATCGTCGCTGTCTGGGAGGAAGGCCTCTCGGTCAATGAGCGAATCGACGATAAACGGCGGGTATGGAGAGTCTCGACTGTTTTCAAAAAAAACCCGCGCAAAACCGTGCTTCGCTTGGTGATGTTATCTCAATGGTGGCTGAAAATAATTTTGGCTTTTGGACCATCTAATGTTGAAATGGTTAATTGCCACAGTCTTGCGTCTTTGCCGGCCGGAGTTTTCTTTAAAATATCCAAAGGATGCCGGCTGGTTTATGACAGCCATGAATTGGAAACCGAAACCGCGAGTTCAAAAGGGATCCGCCGGTTTCTGGCCAAAATTGCCGAGAGAATACTTATAAATAAAATCGATTTTATGATAGTTGTCTGTGAATCGGCGGCGGATTGGTATAAAAAAGAATATGGCCTGCCGGTCGATAAAATCATGGTTATCCGCAATATGCCCCAACATGTCGGTGGCCAGGTTTGCGCGACAGGGAAAAATGAAAGTCCGCTAAGACAAAAAATGAATTTATCCGCCGAAAGCATCCTTTTTATATATCAGGGGATATTGGGAGAAGGGAGGGGGGTGGAACTGGCGCTGGACGTATTTTCGAAAGCAGGCGGAAACAAACATATTGTATTCATGGGACACGGCTCTTTGGAGGACATGATCAAGCAATATGCGGAAAAATATCCGACCATACATTTCCAGCCGTCGGTTCCGTCCGGCCAAGTATTGGAATATACATGCGGCGCCGATATCGGATTGTCTCTGATAGAACCGTCCTGCCTTAATGCCAAATTCGCTCTGCCCAATAAGATATTCGAATACATCTGGGCGGAGATCCCGGTCATAGTAAGTGATTTTCCGGAGATGGCCAGGATTGTCGACCAGTGCCATTGCGGATGGAAAATAGAGCCTTCGGCGGATAACCTGGCGCGTCTGGTCCGAGACATCGACAGGGATTCGATCGTTGAGCGAAAAAATAACGCGGCGAAATACAAAACGCTGTTTGACTGGAAAAACGAAGAAAAAAAACTTGTTGCCGGGTACCGGAGGGTATTTGGCCAATAACATTCGCATGATCGTCATTATCAATTACAAGATGGGGAATTTGGAGTCGGTGAAAAATATGCTTAAAAGGATCGGTCATGATTCGATCATTTCGTCTGATCCGCTCCAAATAGCGCAGGCGCACAAATTGATACTTCCCGGCGTGGGCGCTTTCGACGCGGGAATGGATGCTCTAAACGAGCTTGGCCTGATTGATGTTTTGAACCGGAAAGTGTTGCAGGAAAAGACGCCGGTCCTAGGCATTTGTTTGGGGATGCAGTTGTTGACCAAAAGCAGCCAAGAGGGCAGGGGCTTAGGCCTGGGATGGATCGACGCGCAAACGGAAAAATTCTCTTTTAACCAAGGCAAGGGATTAAAAATTCCCCATATGGGATGGAACACGGTTTCGATAAAAAAAGAAAGCAAGCTGATGGCCGGTTTTGGCGCCGACGCCAGGTTTTATTTTGTGCATTCTTACCATGTTGTTTGCCGCCAGTCGCAGGATATATTGAGCACGACTCATCACGGCTACGATTTTGTTTCCGCGATCGAGCGCGACAATATCCTGGGAGTCCAATTCCATCCCGAGAAGAGCCACGCCTACGGCATGCACCTGCTTAAAAATTTTTGCGAATCATATTAACATGCTAAAAACCCGCGTTATCCCTGTATTGTTGTTGAAAAACGGCGGCCTGGTCAAGACGGTGAAGTTTGCGAATCCCACTTATGTCGGCGACCCGATCAATGCCGTTAAGGTTTTTAACTCCAAGAACGTCGACGAACTGGTCTTTTTGGATATTGTTGCGGCCAAAGAGAAAAGGGGGCCAAACTATCAAATGATCGCCCAGATCACCAACGAGTGTTTCATGCCTCTTTGCTATGGCGGCGGGATAACCGGTGTCGAGGAAATGAAAAAAGTTTTTTCCCTGGGCGTGGAAAAAGTCGCTATCAATACTGCGGCCATCGCCCGTCCCGAGTTGGTAAACGAAGCCGCCAAAGTATTCGGCAACCAAAGCGTTATCGTTTCCATCGATGCTAGGAAGAATTTTTTTGGCAAGTTCGAGGTATTTAGCCACGGAGGAACTTACAAGACTGGCCTTGAAGTTGTCGAGTGGGCGCGTCGCGTCCAGAACTTGGGAGCCGGCGAGATCATCGTTAATTCCATCGACCGCGACGGGACAATGCAGGGATACGACATGGAAATGATAAAAACCGTTAGCACGGCCGTTTCAATCCCGGTGATCGCTTGCGGGGGCGCCGGCAAGCTCGAAGATTTTTCGGCGGCGGTTGGAGCGGGCGCCAGCGCGGTGGCCGCGGGCAGTATGTTCGTGTTTTACGGCAAAAACCGGGCGGTTTTGATCAATTACCCGGCATCGGAAGAACTTGATAAAGCATTTGGTCAACAATAAAATCACCATGGCAAAGAAATATCAAATATGCACCCGTTGCGTGATGGATACCAGCGACGCCCAAATTTTTTTTGACGCGCAGGGTGTCTGCAGCGACTGTAAGAGTTATTTTACGCGCCTTGCGCGCGACCTCCATGACGGGCCGGAGGGGCGCCGGCTTCTGGAAAAAACCGTGGAAACCATGAAACGCGAAGGAAAGAATAAGCCATACGATTGTATTATCGGCGTCAGCGGCGGCATCGATAGCTCGTATGTCGCCTACCTTACCAAGGAGCTGGGGTTGCGCCCGCTGGCGGTGCATTTAGACAATGGCTGGGATTCGGAGTTGGCAATCAACAACATTGAAAGAATTTTAAAAACCCTGGATATCGATCTGTTTACGCACGTGCTCGACTGGGAAAATTTCCGGAACTTACAAATCGCAGTTTTACGTTCTTCGACGGTCGATTGCGAATTGCCCACCGACAACGCTATCCTGGCGGCTCTGTATCACCAGGCCTCTGGGCGCGGGGTGCGCTATATCATCGGCGGGACGAATCTGGTGACCGAGGCTTTGACGCCATCCAGCTGGGCGCATTTTAAGTACGACCGCTTGATGCTGGAATCGATCAACTCGCGTTTCAGCCCGACCAAATTGGCCCAAAACGATTATATCGGCATTCTCGATATAGCTTATTATACGCTCTTAAAAAGGACCCGCTGGATCCCTTTGCTGAACTACATTCGCTACAACAAAGAGGAGGCAAAAAAGATCATGGCCAAAAGCGTGGGCTGGAGGGATTACGGCGGCAAGCACTACGAATCGATTTACACGCGTTTTTACCAAGGCTATATTTTGCCAAAAAAGTTCGGTATCGATAAAAGGAGGGCCCATTATTCGGCATTGATCTGCGCGGGGCAGATGGGCCGTCAGGAAGCGCTGGACTTATTAAAGAAAGATCCCTACGAAAGCGGATCAATGTTATCGGAAGACAAGGAGTACGCGATCAAGAAACTCGGGTTGACCGCTCCCGAATTTGAGGCGATCATGCGCGAGGAACAAAAAAGCGATGCGGAATATTCCAGCGAAGCCGCCATTTACGGCAAATTAAAATTCTTCGTGGATTGGGGAAAAAGAATCGCGACCAGCGCCAGGTAGCCGGCGTTTTGGCTTTGCGATATATACGCAAAAAGATATGGGAAAAAATATATGGATAATCAACCAATACGCCATCACGCCGGACCTTCCCGGCGGTACCAGGCATTACGACCTGGGGAGTGAACTGGTCAAAAGGGGGTTTGGCGTAACGATTTTTGCTTCCGGTTTCCACTATGGTGTGCGCCAAGATTTGAAGCTGGGAAAAAATGAAAAACACCGGATCGAAAATTACAACGGCGTCAATTTTGTTTGGATCAAGACTTTCGCCTACAAGAAAAGCAATTGGCGGCGGATGGCAAACATGGTTTTTTTTGCCTGGGATTCCTATTGGCTGGGGCGGAGCCTGCCCAAAATCAAGACGATAGGCAAACCCGACGTTATCATCGGTTCTTCGGTACATCTCTTCGCGGTTGCCGCGGCATATGGATTGTCACTTTATTATAAAGTGCCGTTTATAATGGAAGTGAGGGATCTTTGGCCCAAAACCCTGATCGATATTGGCAAGTACAAGAAAACCGATCCTGTGGTCAGGGTGCTGGCGATGCTGGAAAAATTCTTGTACGCGAAAGCCGACAAAATAATTGTTTTGCTTCCTTCTGCCAGGGATTATATTGTTCCGCTGGGAATAAGCGGGGACAAAATAGTTTGGATTTCCAATGGAGTGGATCTGTCGAATTTTCCCCTTGAGGCGCCGTCAGCGGATAACGATTCGACATTTAAAGTCATTTACCTGGGCGCCCACGGGATCGCCAATGCGCTGGATATCGTGCTTGATGCCGCCAGGGTGATACAAGAGCGGGGGAATGATCCGATAAAATTCATTTTTGTTGGTGACGGGGACGGAAAAGATAAACTTCGCACTTACGCTAAAAAACTTGATTTAAAAAACGTGGAGTTTCGTGATCCTGTCAAAAAAAATATGGTAAGGTCGGTTCTCAACGAAGCCGACGTCCTGGTGATTCCGATCCGGATGAAAGAAATTTATAAATACGGTATTAGCCAGAATAAACTGTTCGATTATATGGCTTCGGCCAAACCAGTGATCCTTTCGGGCGATCCGGTGAACAACCCGGTGCGCGATTCCGGAGGTGGAATATTTGTGCCCTCCGAAGACCCCGCCAAATTGGCTGACGCGGTCATGACTTTATATAATATGACTTTAGGGGAGAGGGTGGCGATGGGAATGAAGGGCCGCGATTACGTGGAAAAAAATAACAGCATTCCCGTCCTGGCCGATAAGTTGCAAAAAGTCATTGAAGAAGTTGCGGGAAAAACCAAAAAATGGACAAAATAATCCAAAGAACAATTAAAAGAGGGATTGACTTGGTTGGCGCTGGTGCCGGCTTGCTGGTTTTAAGCCCGTTCCTTATTATTTCTGCGATCCTTATTAAATTGGATTCAAGGGGCCCGGTTTTTTTCTTTCAGGAAAGGATCGGCAAGGATGGGCGCCCGTTCTATCCTTTCAAATTCAGGACCATGAAGGAAAATGCGACCCAGGAAGGGCTTGGCCTTAATATCTCCAAGAATGACCAAAGGACCACCTGGACCGGGAAGTTTTTAAGAAAGTGGGGGATCGACGAACTGCCCCAGTTAATCAATGTTTTAAAAGGGGAAATGAGCATTGTCGGTCCGCGCCCGACGTTAAGATACCAGGTTGAACACTATAACGATTTCCAAAAACAGAGACTGCAGGTTAAGCCGGGTTTGACCGGTTGGGCGTTGATCCACGGGCGGAATAGCCTGACTTGGGAAGAAAGGATAAAGTACGACGTCTGGTATGTTAAAAATTTGTCGGTTTGGCTGGATTGCAAGATCATGCTAAAAACAGTATATTACATTTTGATCAAGCAGGAAGGGGTTTACGGCAAGAACGGGACCAACGACCCCTTTGTTTAGATCTAAAAATATGAAAAAAATTGCCATTTACGGCGCGGGCGGGTTTGGCAGGGAAGTTGCCAATCTCATCGACGATATCAATTCACATGAACGCCGATGGGAGATTGTTGGTTTTTTCGACGATGAGAAAAGTGGCGAAACTGTAAACGGCCA
>Ga0182021_10006772_pt1 | contig 13601 bp, 12 predicted proteins | sample 612E3MmetaG_FD_120493 | JGI IMG/M metagenome (GOLD analysis project Ga0182021, IMG submission 120493) | Permafrost microbial communities from Stordalen Mire, Sweden - 612E3M metaG (Illumina Assembly) | ecosystem: Environmental > Terrestrial > Soil > Wetlands > Permafrost | place: Sweden...
GGATCCGCCGGAAACCGCGGACGTCGTGGTGTTCAACACCTGTGCCGTGCGGGAGAACGCCGACAACAAGCTGTACGGCAACCTCGGTCAGCTGCGCCCGGCCAAGATGAAGAACCCTGCCATGCAGATCGCGGTGGGCGGCTGCCTGGCGCAGAAGGACCGTGCCGCCATCGTGGACAGGGCCCCCTGGGTGGATGTGGTGTTTGGCACCCACAACATGGGTGCGCTGCCGGTACTTCTGGACCGCGCTCGTCACAACAAGCAAGCTGAGGTCGAGATCCTCGAGAGTCTGGACGTCTTTCCTTCGACGTTGCCCACTCGACGTGACTCGGCATATAGCGCGTTGGTGTCCATCTCTGTTGGCTGCAACAACACCTGCACGTTCTGCATCGTCCCGACCTTGCGGGGCAGGGAGATGGACCGCCGCCCCGGGGCCATTCTCGCTGAAATCGAGGCTCTTGTGGCTCAGGGCGTCATCGAGGTCACTCTGCTGGGCCAGAACGTCAACACTTACGGCGTGGAGTTCGGCGACGGGTTGGCGTTTGGCAAGCTGTTGCGTGCCTGCGGGCAGATCCGCGGCCTCGAGCGGGTGCGCTTCACCAGCCCCCACCCAGCTGCTTTCACCCGGGACGTCATCCTCGCGATGGCGCAGACGCCCAACGTCATGCCAAGTCTTCACATGCCGTTACAGTCCGGCTCGGACAGGGTACTGAAGGCGATGCGCCGGTCCTACCGGAGCGCGCGTTACCTGGAAATCCTCGATACCGTTCGTGAGTACATCCCCGGCGCCGCGATCACGACCGACCTGATCGTCGGATTCCCTGGCGAGACCGAGGAGGACTTCCAAGAGACGCTAGCGGTGGTGCGCGCTTCTCGTTTTGCTGGCGCGTTCACCTTCCAGTACTCGATTCGCCCTGGCACGCCGGCGGCAACGATGCCGGACCAGATTCCCAAGGCCGTCGTACAAGAACGGTATGAGCGTCTGCTCGCGCTCCAGGAGGAGCTCTCATGGGCCGAGAACCTCAAACTGCAGGGGTGTGCCGTCCAGGTGCTTGTGGCTCAGGGCGAGGGCCGCAAAGACGCTGCGACCGCGCGGCTGTCCGGCCGAGCGCGCGATAACCGCTTGGTTCATTTCGCGGTTCCGAACGGAGCTGAGGTGCCGCGCCCCGGTGACGTCGTGGAGGTGAGCGTGACCCGTGCCGCGCCGCATCACCTTGTGGCCGACTCCGGTTCTGAGGGTGGGCTCTTCAGCGTGCGTCGCACCCCCGGTGGTGACGCCTGGGAGGCCTTGCAGGACGTGCCAGGCTCGGGTCGACCCGCGGTCACTTTAGGTATGCCGTCCCAGCGGCGGCCAAAGACGGACGATGTCGCCGTTGCGGCCTGTCGCTGAACGACTGACTCGCCATGCTCATCACTGCTGCCGTTGTCCCGGGACCTCCGGCGTTCGTCGCCGATCTGATGGGTTCGGCCGCTCACGAGCTTGATGGCCTGCGTGATGTCGCGGATCGGGTGGTTTCCCGGGCATTGTCTGATCTGGTTGCGGTTTCAGCCGGATCTCCGCCATCCTCGGGTTCTGGTTCACAACCGGCTTCGGTACAGCTTGTCATCGTGGGTCCGGGCGAGCCGGGGGAGTTCAACGCTGCTGGGCCGGTGTCGTTCGCCAGTTTCGGGCGCGACGTGGCGATTCCAGCTCTGGTCAAGGGGCAGCGCAGTGATGTTGAGCTGCCGACCCCAATAATGGTGGCCCGTTATCTTGCGAGTCGCGACATCTCCGCAAACCCCGAGCATGCGCAACTGTGGGCATCCGCGCTCTGGATCACGACCAGCGGTGGCGACGCTAAGGACCTAGGCGAGCAGGTCGGCGCAGACGACGCCGGCGTCGGCCTGATTCTGGTGGCCGACGGCGCGGCCTGTCATGGGCCCAAGGCGCCCAGGGCCCAGGACGAACGAGCCCAGACGTATGACGACGAGGTATGCGAGGCGCTTGCCTCGGGATATCCCAGTCGCCTCGCCCAGATCGATGCGAGTCTCGGCAAAGAGCTGGGGGCAACCGGATACGAGGTCTGGCCCGTTTTGGTGGCTGCAGCAGGAATTGCAGACACGGAATGGATCGGCGAGGTGCTTTGGGCAGGGGCGCCCTACGGTGTCGGCTGGACCGTCGGGAGCTGGCGTCGATCGTGCCAGTGATCGCGATCGTGGGGCCCACCGCCAGCGGCAAGTCGGATCTCGGCCTTGACATCGCGCAGCGGCTGGGCGGCGAGATCGTCAACGCGGATGCCATGCAGCTCTATCGTGGCATGGATATAGGTACGGCCAAGGTCCCGATGGAGGCGCGTCGCGGGATCGCACACCATCAGCTTGATGTCTTGAACGTCGCTCAGGAGGCCAGCGTTGCGGCATATCAGAAAGAAGCCCGCCTGGACGTCGCCGGCATCACTTCCCGCGGACATCAGCCGATTCTGGTCGGTGGCTCGGGCCTGTATGTTCGGGCGGCACTCGACCATCTTGAGATCCCGCCGACCGACTCAGTAGTGCGGGCCAGGCTGGAGGCTGAGCTCGCGGTGGAGGGGAGCGCGGCAATGCATGCGCGACTCGGGCGGGCAGATCCTTTCGCGGCACAGGCCATCGAACCAAAGAACGAGCGACGCGTCGTGCGAGCCCTTGAGGTCATCGAGCTGACTGGTCGACCCTTCTCGGCCACCTTGCCGACCCGGGAGTACCACCTGCCCACCGTCACCATCGGACTCCTTGTGCCGCGTACAGAGCTCGATACGCGCATTGTGGTCCGAGTTCACCAGATGTGGGACGCCGGCCTGCTCGACGAGGTACGCCGTCTGGACATGGATGGTCTCAGAGAGGGCAGGACTGCATCCAAGGCTCTTGGCTACAGCCAGGTGTTGGCGCACCTGGACGGCCTCTTGAGTGCCGAGCAGGCCATCGAGGACACGATCACCTCGACCCGCAGATTCGCCCGCAGACAGGAGTCATGGTTCCGCCCCGACCCGCGCATCCACTGGCTCGAATATGACGATCCAAAGCGGATCGAGCGTGCGCTCAACATCATCGGCTCTGCGTGAAGCAGTGGGGTAAGCAACAATGGGCGAGATGACTGACATGGGCGAGCTGCATTTCACCAAGGGCCACGGTACCGAGAACGACTTCATTCTGGTGGCCGACCTGGAGGGGTCGCGCGATGTGAGCGTCGACCAGGTCCGACGTCTGACCGATCGCAGGGCGGGCATCGGTGCTGATGGCGTGATCCGAGTGGTCCCGACGCAGGCGGCAGCCGAGCAGCACGTGCGCGATCAAGGCGCCCAGGCCCGCTGGTTCATGGACTATCGCAACGCCGATGGCAGCGTCGGCGAGATGTGTGGCAACGGAAGCCGGGTGTTTGCCGCCTATTTGCGTCGCGAGGGTCTGGAGACGGCTGACGACTTCGCTATCGCTACCCGCAGTGGGGTCAAACTGGTCCGTTTTGAGGGCGCCTTGATTGCCGTCAACCTGGGCAGCTGGCGAATTGTGGACGCAGCCGGCACCCACGAGAAGGGCTTCGATGCCATGGTCAAGGTGCACGGACATGATCCGATGCCCGGACTGAGTCTGGACTTGGGCAACCCGCATGTTGTTGTGGCACTGCCGGATTCTGCAGATCTGACCTCGCTGGACCTGACCGAGGTACCCGAGGTCAACCCCGTAGCGCCCCTTGGCACCAACGTGGAGTTTGTCCGGCCGATCGGCCCCGGCCACATCGCCATGAGGGTGCATGAACGTGGCGTCGGTGAGACTCGCTCGTGCGGTACCGGAGCTGCCGCAGCGGCGCTGGCCACTCGCTGGTGGGCTGGAGCGGACGCCGCGACCGACGTGTGGCGGGTTGACGTGCCCGGTGGGACGCTGAGAGTGCGGGCGCTGCCCGGCCAGGAGGTCGAGCTGGCAGGTCCGGCAGTCCTGGTGGCCGATGGGGTTACGACCCTAGCCTGATCACCGGACGCGGTGCACCGAGAGCAGTCGGAACCCCCTGGCGTTGGCCTGGCGACCAACAGTGAAAGCGCCCGGCTGGTTGGCCTCCAGCTCGGTGGTCAGCCAGTGCTGCAGGGAGTCCGATCCGAGGTTCTTTCGAACGACCAGGTAGGCAGCGCCACCGGGTGTCAGGCGGGGCAACCATTTCATCAGCAGTTCGTGCAGAGCGAGCTTACCGACCCGGATCGGCGGGTTGGACCAAATGGCCTCGAAAGCGATCTCGGCCGGCACCTCTTCTGGGGTCACGCCATGGAAGTCGATGATTCCTAGTGCTTTGGCGTTGTCACGGGACAGCGCCAGCGCGCGCTGGTTTACATCCACGGCCCAGATGCTGGCATCCGGGCTGAGCAGCCCGAGGCTCAGGGCGATCGGGCCCCACCCCGAACCGATATCCAGGAGGTTGCCGGTCGGCGGCGGTACGGGCGCCTCGCGCAGCAGTACGGCCGTGCCAATGTCGACCCTGTCTGGGCAGAAGATGCCAGGTGCCGTCTGGACGATGACCTCCCGGCCCACCAGGTGCACTCGAAGCTGTCGGCGCTCGGCGGTGCTGGCTGGTTCGGCGGTGAAATAATGGTCGGTCTGCTTGCTCATCACCGTTAACGCTACCGTCGTTGGAGCCTGGCGCAGCGGCGGCCCAGGGTGGGGCCTCTTTCGGCAAGAGGCGGGTCTTCTCTGTCGGCATGAATCCGCCATTACCGGTCGGCTTCTCGCTGGCCGTTGGCCCGAGCTGACGTTTCAGGCCTGAACCGCTCCAGATCACATGGCTGGCGGCGTGGCCGCCCACAGGGCCGAGGTGATGAGCTGGTAGCCGGCAGCGTTGGGGTGGTCCCCGTCACCTGCCAGAAACTCAGTCGGGTTCAGGGTCCCGTCGCCCTTGAATGGTGCATACAGGTCGACACAGATAGCGCCGGCGCCGTGCGCGGCGGCGCAGATTCTGCTGTTGAGCGCCCGCGTGAGCTCGTCGCTCCAAAGGAAGTACGCCAGGTCCTCGCTGGCGCTTGCCACGTCCCCATCGGCAAAGACATTCCAGTAGTTAGTCACCAGGATCCGAGTCGGTTGGTTGCCGCGCAAAGCTCTGGCAGCGCTCAGGATGGCACTGATGTCGGAGCCCACCGTGTCCACAGCTGGCATGTAACAGGACGCGGGGCAGCCCGAGGCCCGCCACTTGGGCAGCAGTGGCAACAGGTCGTTTGCCCCAATGGTGACCAGCAGCGTATCTGCTTCAGCCACACCATCGGCGGTGGGGCTGGGCGTGGTCAGCAACGTGCGCAGCCCTGCAGCGGTGAGGCCGTTGAGACCCAGATTCTCTGAGCTGGCCGAAGTCGGCAGATCCTCGGCATACGGTTGGACGAATCCGGGACACCCGCAATTTGTCGCGGCCGTCACCGAGTCTCCGATACCGACGACCACCGAAGCTGAGGGAGCCGTCGTGGCGGCACCGAGTGCGGCAACGAGCAGAAGGACAACAGCCTGGGCCGATCTCAGGCGCCCGGAACGCAGCAGCCTCACCGCAGCCCCAATTCACTGAGCATTCCCGTATTCTCCTTCAGCTTCACGCCCCAAGGGAGTCTGTGGTTTCCTGTCCTCCAATGACTCAGGGGCCGTTGTGTCGCCAGCTACCGTGCTCGGCACGGCTCCTGATCAGTTGGCTGACGAGCCTGGTTCGGGTGCAGCCGACTGAAGTGCGTCGGTCAGGGACTGACGCAACCTGGCCCACTGATGGGCCCAGCTCTCCAGCGGCGTCATGGACTTCTCGAGAACTTCCAGCTGATGCTCGAAAGCAGCAAGCTCCGCTTGTAGCGCGGCCACAGTCAGACGTTGGGCGCGGATCTCCTCGATCAGAACGTCGAACTCAGCCGTGAACGGCGGTACCTGCTCGATGAGCTGTTGAAGGGACTTCAGCAGCCGGTTCACCGTCGTCGACACCGGCTCAGGCATGGCACCGAGCGCTCCGCCTCCGACCGACCCCACGAGGTTGGCCACAGCGCGGGTCCGTTCCAGCAGCTCCTCCATCGCGGACTGCAGCAAGCCGTATCGATGCGTCTCGCCCTGATCAGACATCGCCACCACTCCTTGTCTGGTGTCCATTCGGCCGCTCTGCTTCGATCCCGATTATCCGCCTTCGATCCCATCTCGGCACCTGAACTCGGCGCCGGAATTCGTGCGGTCAGGAGGTAGTCAGGCTGAGCGGCTCCTGCGGCTGCAACGAAGACTTGCCCGCGCCGCCCGCGGGTCGAACCGCCGCCGCAAGCCCGGACACTGATCAACCGGTTGAAGTCCAGGGACCCAAACCGGCGCAAAGACTGGGTTGAGAAGACCACCGGGGGCCTTGCTCGCCGCTTCGACGTTATCCGAGTCGAGAACCTCAACATCAAAGCCATGATCGCGCTCCGCGCGAGGGACTCTGCAGAATCCGGGCAGGAACGTCGCCCAGAAGGCCGGCCTCAAGTCCGGTTGGGGGCTTCTCGTGGGCCGGTTGGAGCAGAAGGCACCCGGCAGGGTCGAAGAAGTGACAGCTGCGTACAGGTCGCAGACCTAACCCCCTGCAAGCACATCGCATCGCAGAGTCGCAAGAGCCAGCCACTTTCGAGAGCGCTTCTTGTGAGCACAGGGCGAACGCCGACGTGAACATGGCCAGAGATATCGCGCCAGGACGTGTCGTGCCAGCACGTGCAGACCGCAGAGTCTTTGCTCGGTCTGTGAAGCGTGAACCTCACCATTAGCGGCCTGCCAAAGTCGCACAGCAGTTTGAATCCTGGCCATTCATGGCCGGGAGGATGTCAACGTGGCCATGCTGGCGGTGCCGAGACCAGAGTGGCGCGGCGTGGGCTCACCCTCTTGCGGGGGGCGAGTCGTTTTCTCGAACGGCGGCCTTGCCGATGTTGATCAGTACCCCTGCCACCACTGCCGCAAGAAGCAGGAACCCCGCGCCGACCAGGAATGCCTGGGCGTAGCCGTGGCTGAGGGCTACCTTCACCGGTGGCGGGACCACCCGGTGAGAGATGATGTATGTCGTGGTCGCGCCAGCGGCCACCGTGTTAAGCAGCGCCGTACCCAACGACCCACCCACCTGTTGGCTGGTAATGATCAGGGCGCTAGCTACGCCGGCGTCCTGGGGACCGACCGCGTGAAGTCCGGTGCTCGCCAGTGGGATGAACACCAGTGCTAGCCCAACACTCATCATGACCATGGATGGCAGCACGTGGGTGAGGTAGGAGCTGGTCGGGGTCAGTCGGGTCAGCAAGAGCATCCCGCCGGCTGCCAGGATCAGCCCTGGCACCATCAGTGGGCGTGGCCCGAACCTCGGCAACAGTTTGCTGGCCAACCCGGCGGTCAAGATGATGCCGGCAGAGAACGGCAGGAAGGCGAACCCGGCCTTCAGCGGGGAGAACCCAAGAATCGTCTGCAGGTAAAGGCCCAGGAACAGAAACATCCCGAACAGGCCAATCCCATTGATCAGCGACACTAGGTAAGAGCCACCCCGGTTGCGGTCCAGGAGCACGCGCATTGGCAGCAGCGCGTGCTTGGCGTGGGTCTCGATCACAAAGAAACTGGCCAGCAGCACCAGCGCGACGCCGAACCAAGCCAGTGTTGCGGGGTCGGACCACCGGCTGGGGTACCCGGCAGCTACTGGCGCCGCCTTCGTGAACCCGTACACCAGTGCGATGAGGCCACCTGTGACGCTGACGGCGCCCGGGACGTCATAGCGGGTATTCCCGCTGGCCTTGGACTCCTTGACCTCTCTCAGCGCGCCGGCGACCGCGAGCAGCGCGATCGGTACATTGACCAGCAGACACCACCTCCACGAGGCGTACTCGGTGAGCACCCCGCCCATTAGCTGGCCGATCGCCGCGCCGCCGCCGGCGATGGCGCCATAGACGCCGAACGCTTTGGCCCGCTCCTTGGGGTCATGGAAAGTGACAGTGACCAGACTGAGCGCGGCCGGAGCTAAGAAGGCGGCGAAGCCGCCCTGAAGCGCCCGGGCGGCGAACAACAGGCCCTGGGTGGGTGCGAGGCCCCCAATGCGCTCGCTGCGGCGAAGCCCAGCAGACCAATGATGAACATGCGTCTGCGGCCGGCGTAGTCGGCCACCCGGCCTCCGAGCAGCAGCAGGCCACCGAAAGCCAGGGTGTAGGCGGTGACCATCCACTGTTGGTTCGCGTCGGATATGTGCAGGGCGCGCTTGGCCGACGGCAGTGCCAGGTTCACGATCGATGCGTCAAGCACGACCATCAGCTGCGCAAGGGCGATGACCGCCAGGGCGAACCAACGCCTCGGATCGGGCAACACTGTTCCAGTATCTGATGACAGTGGCACAGCGGAGTTCACGAGCGCCGAGTCGGTCCAGTCAGCCTCTCCTGAGGTTTGCGACATGCGGATGTCCCTTCCTCGTCCGTCGAATTCACACTCCATTCGACCAACGTCACACACAAGTCGGGTATTTCTGAGCATCCGCTTTACGGAACGCTCCGACGCACTGCAATGGAAGGTCAACCCTCTTCAATGGAGAAGAATCGTTGAGCCCGCATTCACCTGCGAGCCGGTCGAACGGACGCTGCTCGTGACTTGCGGCGGGAGGGACCAGTGTCCTGCAGGGGAGGGCACTGGTCCCGTGTGCGGCTGTCCTGAAGGTACCTGCCCCGTTGTTCCCCGGCCGGAGGGTTGCTCGATCCTGCTGAGTCCCAAGCCGGTCCCTTACTCGCTCGAGGACTAGGGCCGCGCGACTGCCATGTGGTGAAACGTCCGGCCAGACCATTGCCGGAACGGTGTTCGCCTGCCGGCTCTCAGCAGACTTCGCTGATCGCGCTCGCAGATCTCGATGCGTGCGGGGCGGGTGCCTCTCAGGCCGGCTTCCGGCTGGACCTCGCGCAGAATGGCAGCTCAACTAGGCCTCGACCGTCGGCGAACCCCGGCGAATTCTGAGAGGGGATGGCATGCCCTGCCCGGATTCGTGGGGACGAAGGCTGAGGCCGGGGGGCATCAAGCACGGCCCAGACGGACTTGCCTCCGTCCGCGGTAGGTAGAACCCCGAACGCGCGTGAAAGGCCAGCGACGACGGTGAGTCCCCTCCGATGCAGGCTATGGGCTGCTGGGCGTTGATGCGGCAGTGCCGGACCGTGGTCTCTAACGCTCAGGCGAAGGGCCCCAAGGTCCCAGACGACGCACAGGTCAATGTCGGTGCCTGCCTCGATTGTCGAGCTGGACACGAGCTCGCTGATCACCAAGCTTGCGAACGGAATGACGCGACCCAACCGCCAGTCCAACAGGGTGCGGGTGACGAAGTTGCGCGACGCGCGAGGAGCTGTCGGGTGTGGTGCGAGCCGTAGCCGCTCGACGGCCAGGCTGGGGGTTGCCAGCACCGCGAACACCGCGGAGGGCATCGACTCGGTCACGATCAGGTGGCGGCCCAGGCAGTGGGCTGCAAGCGCCTCGCGAACCCGCGGGTCTGGGCTGGCAACGGCCACGGGGATTCCGGGCCAGTCGCGAACATGTCGACCCGCCGTCGCGAGCATCTCGATGGCGACCGGTGCATCGCCTTCGAGCACACCGGAAAGGTCACAGACGACGCCGCGGGGCCCATCGGCCAGTGCTAGCTGGATCGCTCGATCGAGATCCTCGACGACAGCACAGAGCCTGCCTGCAACCTTAAGGACCGCAACCTGACGTATCTCATGTCTCTTGGCCCGCACCTGTGCGGGCGACCCTTCGGACCCGTTCGGACCAAGGAAACCGGTCACGACACCAGGGTTGCTTGAGAACCCGAGGTCGGCGGCGGCGGTCTTGGTGTCGTTAGCTTTGCTGATTTGCTCAACGAGCATCATCAATGCCTGCTACCGGGACGGTGTCTGCTGCTCATGGATCAATTCTGTCGAAACTAGGCCAGCCGGCATCGCCCTCGCGCGGTATCTTGCCACCGCTGCAACTGTATCTTCAAACCCTTGGGCTTGTATCTTTGCGCAGCTGGGACTGTATCCTCCGGCTGTTGGGCTATCGCGGGCGTAGAAGCCCACTTTCATACGCTATGACGACGAGCTGGGCGCGGTCATGGGCGCCGAGTTTCATCATCGCGCGATTGACGTGGGTCTTAACCGTGTGGGAGGAAATTACCAAGCGGTCCGCGATGGCGTCGTTGGACAGGCCCTCTGCGACCAGCACCATGACCTCTCTCTCGCGTTCAGTAAGCCCCTCGACCGTGATCCGGAGTCGCTCCCGATCCGGCGCTTGCTCGGTCCGTGGCTCCCTCAAGACCCTTTCGATGAGCGAGCGGGTCGCGGCCGGTGACAGCAATGCGTCGCCCCCGGCGACGATGCGGATGGCTTCGGTGACTGCTTCGGGTTGCGCTCCCTTACCGAGGAAGCCGCTTGCCCCCGCACGCAGTGCCGCCACCACATGCTCGTCGGTCTCGAAGGTGGTCAGCACCAGGACCTTCACACTGGCCAGGGCAGGGTTCGCGCAGATTTCGGCCGTTGCCGTGATCCCATCCATCTGCGGCATTCGGATGTCCATCAGGACGACATCGACGGCCAGGTCCCGCGCCTGCTGGACCGCCCGGAGGCCGTTCGCCGCCTCCCCGACCACCTCGAGATCGCTCTCCAGCTCCAGGATCCCGCGCAAGCCGGCCCGGATCAACGGTTGGTCATCTGCGATCACCACCCGGATCACGCGGGACCCGCCAGCGGGACGTGCCCGAGGTGCCCGCTGGACGCTGCCCCGGAGGCCGTCGTCGTGCTGCCCGGTGCGTGAGTGGGGCGGTGCGGGATGACTGCGACCACGCTAAACACCCGGTGGTCATCCTGGCGCGCGGTCAACGATCCGCCGCAGGCATCCGCACGCTCACGCATCCCGATCAGCCCGTGACCGATAGAGCGGGGGGCTTTGATCCAGCGTCCGAGCGGATTCACAGGGACAAGATTGCTGACCTCGATGGTGAGACCGCTGGCCGCGTATGTCAGGGTCACCTCCGCTTCTCCGCCCGCGCCGTGCTTGGACGCATTCGTTAGCGACTCCTGGATGATCCGGAACGCAGCCAGGTCGCACGCCTGGTCCATGTCGCGACGCGGACCAGTGGTGCTCATCCGCACTTCAAAGCCCGCCGCCGCAAACGTCTTCAGAAGGTCGTCGAGGCGTTTTAGCCCAGGAGCAGGCTGGGTCGTGGGCCCGGACGCGGGCTCTGTCGTATCGCTCGATCGCAGCACCCCAAGTACCGTCCCCAGTTCGTCCAGCACTGTTCGCGCAGCCTCCTGTACGTGGCCAAGGGACGTATCCAGCGTGCCGGCATCGCGGCCGATCGCCCGGCGGGCCAGCCCCGCGTGAACGTTGATCACCGCGATGTGATGAGCCACCACGTCGTGAAGCTCTCGCGCGATTCGCACACGCTCCTCAACGATGCGGGTGCGCGCTTGCTGCTCTCGTTCTTCATCCGCCCGTCGCGCGCGCTCAGCGAGCGCGATGACATAAGCCCGCTGGGTGCGGGCGACGGTCCCTAGCGCGAAGGCCAGTGCTGTCCACACCACCACGATCAGCGCTCCAGGTGCGGTCATCGACCCGCTGAAGTCCGTTCTTTCGGCGGCGAAAAGCAAAGCGGCGCTGACCAGCGCCGCAGTGCCTGCTATCCGGCGTGGTCGCAGGGATGCGACCGTGAACACCGCTATCTCGCATCCGAACCCCAACGCGGGACTCTCTCGGTCACCCATTAAGGCGGCCCCTACGCCGAGCAACGCGACCAATAGCACAGTCAACGGCCACCGGGCTCGGTAGCGTAAGGCGATGCCGGTCACTGCCGCGCTCGCGACGATTTCCATGCCCGGCTCGATCGGTATGTGCTTGTCGATGACCCAGGCCAGGGCAAGTACCGGCACGGACGCAGCGGCTGCGATGTTGGCGGCCAGCCGAACTCGCCCCTGGCCATCCGAGCCTACGAACCACGGATACCCCGCCGCACCGTCGAGGTCGTCAGCTACCGGTAGCGTTCCCATGTTCTTGGTCCCGTCCTTGGTTCGTCTGCGTCGAATTGTTCCACAGACTGGTTCGACGTCCAGATGAATCAATCCGGCGCTCGCCGGCTGAGGGTTGGAAGGACGGGCAGTTCGGTGAACGGCGCGACCGAGGAGGTGACAAAGGTGGGCTTGGCGGACAGATGTTTGGGGATGACGTGAGGATGACCGTGCTCCGATAGGGCATCGGCGGGCTGGCGGTCGGTGCGTTGAGGGGGAGGTTTCCGCTCACTCAGACCGTGGCCAGCACCGATAACGGCACATGCGAACTACTGGCCGGTGGCGGCTGGCGGGTAGGCGCCATCTCTGCAAGGGGGCCATTCCACCAGTCGGTGGGTGGAGCGAAAGGGGCCAAGCTTTCGGCCGCATCCCGCCAGCCCCGTTGTAGTTTGCTGTAATGGCGCCAGAAACGACAGTCATCGAGCGGGTTGTCGGCAGCTGTGGTGAGTTGGTGCTGCAGCGACGCGACGGGCATTACGAGATGGTGGCGAACGGTGTCTTCCTCATGGACACTCGGGTTCGCAGGTCGGAGCTCCTGCAGGTGACTGCCGCGGCTGACCGCATGCCGCCGCCAGGTCGAATGCTGATCGGCGGGCTTGGTGTGGGGTTCGCGCTGGCTGCAGCGCTGGCTCATCCCGGCGTCGGTGAGGTACACGTCCTCGAGTGGGAGCCAGCCGTGCTGCGTTGGAATCGGGGCCGGTTGGCGCCATTGAACGGGGACGCGCTGGGTGACCGCCGCGTTCGCACTCATGAGGCAGACGTGGTCCAGTGGCTGGCGAAGGCGCCCGCAGGCTCACTTGATGCGATCTGTCTTGACGTCGACAACGGACCCGAGTGGCTCGTATCACCCGGTAACGCCTGGCTGTACGCGCATGAGGGATTGCGCACCGCCGCGCGCGTACTGTCACCGGACGGCGTGCTGACGATCTGGAGTGCAGCGCGCACACCCGCACTTGTTGTGCGAATGCACGAACACTTCACGGAGGTGGATGTCATAGAGGTATCCGTTGGGCGGGGCGAGCCGGACGTGATCTTGTTAGCTCGCGGGCCACGGATCTCTGGAGTCGCCCGGTCGGGTTCCACCGCCTCTGGGCCAACTCGGATCGACTAACGGGGCAGGTAACCGTTTCCACGCACCAAACCTTTCGTTGTCGTTACCGGAGACCAGTGAGGAAGACCGTCCTGGGCTGTTGTCATTCGGCATTGGTGGGTAGCGTTTTGCCACTGTGTCGGCGCTCAGAATGGGCGAACAAAGTGGACCCGGCTGCACCTGCCGGAATCGGGCGCCACCGGTGAAACGGTTCTGTCCCCTGCACCGGCCAGAACTGCGTCCTGGGCGGATGGGTCGACAGCCCGGTGGCCCTGTGGCGTGGTCGTCGAGCGTCCCGGGGATCTCCGATGCCCGCAGAGTCGCCTTGAATCCAAGCTTCTCCATCTCCGCGCCCTTTGTTAGGGCGACCGGGATCACTGAGACGGTATCGGCTGGCCCAAAAGTAGTTGTGCTCGCCAGGTGTGACCAACAATGGACCCTTTCCAAGGGCCGATCGGCGAGGCGACCAGCGGCGCCCCTCGTCGGCGGCAGGGGATTCA
>Ga0182021_10006773_pt1 | contig 13600 bp, 10 predicted proteins | sample 612E3MmetaG_FD_120493 | JGI IMG/M metagenome (GOLD analysis project Ga0182021, IMG submission 120493) | Permafrost microbial communities from Stordalen Mire, Sweden - 612E3M metaG (Illumina Assembly) | ecosystem: Environmental > Terrestrial > Soil > Wetlands > Permafrost | place: Sweden...
GCTTCTAATATTGGACAGTATGAAATGGCTGTTGAATCGCTTGGGGACTATTATCATACTATAGCTTTAGGCATAATTGCGTATTTCAGGGAGGGGAGACTTGATGTTATTAAAGAGAAGCCGGACCGAAGGAATAACAATGAGAAATTGATTTGCGCAATAGTATTCGGATCAGATCAGGGCTTAGTAGGGCAGTTTAATGATTCGCTTACTGTTTTTGTATCTCAAACACTCCGTGCTTTGCCCGGTAAAAAAGAAATCTGGGCTGTGGGTGAACGCGTTCAATTACTTCTGTCAGATGTTGGTTTTACCATTACAAATCATTTCCCGGTTCCAGGTTCTGTGAATGCGATTACCCCACTGGTCGGGGAAATTTTGGTAAAAAGCGAAGAGAGCAGGGAAAAAGGAGAAGCGAAAGAAGTTTACATTTTTCATAATCACCCGGTATCACAGGCTGTGTACGAACCTGTTAGTCAGAGGTTATTGCCTTTAGATGAAAAATGGAGACAGACATTATCGGAACTTAAATGGCCAACTAATAAAGTACCACAGGTACTTGGTGAAATAAGAACAACCTTGTTGGAACTTATTGATGGGTATCTTTTTGTTTCGTTATTCAAAGCATGCGCTGAATCTTTAGCAAGTGAAAATTCAAGCCGTTTGGCCGCCATGCAAAGAGCTGAAAAAAACATTGAAGAAATGCTTGATGCTCTAAACCATAAGTTCCATAGCTTGCGCCAGAGTACGATCGATGAAGAACTCTTTGATGTAGTGTCAGGGTTTGAAGCGCTGAAAGATGATGCACAAAATCATACATAGTCAGCTTAATGGTTGAAATATCTGTTAGGAAATAGCTTGTTTAAATTAACGCCCTTAATATCCAATACAATGAAAAGAGAAAAATTAGAAAAACTAGCTGCTGAGAAAAGCAGCCCCTGTGTCACTATTTCAATGAATACACATAGAACATTTCCCGATAACCTGGAAGATATTGTTGAATTAAAAAATCTTCTAATGGAGGCACATGACAGGGTGGTTAATGAATATGGCAAGCGTCCGGTTACTGATTTGCTGGAAAAGATTGATAATCTGGAGAAGGAAATTGATGCTAATTACAATCTGGACAGCTTACATATCTTTCTTTCAAATTCAACAAAAGAAATAATAAGATCATCATGGCCAACCTTGCAGAGTGCAGTTCATGTCTCAGGGAATTTTGCTGTAAAGCCATTAATAAAAGACTTTAACAGGACAGTAGATTACCTTATTCTAGTTTTATCTCAGTCAGGCGTTCCGTTATTTCATGCCATTAATGATGGCATTGCCGGTGAAATAAAAAACGATGATTTCCCTTTTGCTAAAAACCCTCATATTTTAACTGATAAGGATAAATTAAGCGATGGGAAGAAGGTTGACAATATGGTCCGTGAGTTTTTCAATAAAATTGATAAAGCAGTGGTGAGAGTGTTTAATAAAACTAATATGAAATGCGTTGTGATTTGCACGGAAGCTAATTATAGCCTTTTGATGCAGGTTGCAGACATTCCTTCCATTTATCTTGGTCATGCCGGTATAAACTACAATAATACAGCTAATCATACAATCGCCAATGATGCATGGCAGATCGTTAAGGAATATCAAAAGCAAGGAAGGGCCATGGCCATCAAGGAAATGCAGGAAGCTGTGGGTCAGGGAAAGGTCATAACTGATTTGTCTGAAATCTTTCGGGCAGTCAGAGAAGGTAGAGGAGATTTGTTAATTACTCAAGAAGATTTTCATCAAGCAGTAAAAATGACGGGAGAGCTGACATTTGATTTAGTGAATGATATTACCCTGCCAGGTGTAATAGACGACATAACAAGCGAAATTGCCTGGGAAGTACTTTCTAAAAAGGGCCGTGCAATTTTTACCAACCAGGAAGAACTTAAAACTTTAGGAGGCATTGCTTTGAAAGTCAGGTATTAATAAGAATAAATGAGGTCTTCCACAAAGAGTACATTTTTGATTAGGTAGTTGCAACCGGTAATCATATTATATTACTATGTGTGCCATTGATCATCCCCAAAGTTTCCTCAATTTAATTCTCTATCTTTTTCAATGGGACGAATGAATCCCTTCAAACAACTTTCATCCAAAGTTGATTCAGGAGATTTCATTAAATTGCTTCCAATATGAAACAGCCAAATAATGCATTTGATTCCAAGACAGTTATTGGATTATTGTTATATATTTGGATTTCTAAGAGAATAAAAGTCATAAAATGATAAAAGCAATTTTAAACCGTTTCCTCGTTTGGCAGAGGAACCATATTGGCTCCCATACTTTCATCATTCTTGCCAGTATAGCGGTCGGGACAGTATCGGCACTTGCTGCAGTTCTTCTTAAAACGTTTGTTCATTTAATGCATCGGATCCCCGATTATTTTTTCTCTCTTTCAAATACGCGAATCTGGTACATAATCCTGCCTTTATGCGGAATCATCCTGACCGTTCTTTTTGTTAAAATATTTCTTAAGGGGAAACTGGAGAAGGGGCTTGGCAGTATTCTGTTTTCAATTTCGAGGGGTTCTTCAAAAGTAGATAAAAGCAAAATGTATTCTCACGTTGTAACCAGCGGTTTGACCATCGGTTTGGGAGGATCTGCAGGATTGGAAGCTCCCATTGTTATTACCGGGTCAGCAATTGGATCAAACATTGGGAAAATGCTGCAACTGGGATACAAGGAACGAACCCTGTTACTTGCTTGTGGCGCTGCATCAGGTATCGCAGCAGTGTTCAACAGTCCGATTGCAGGAATGATTTTTGCCATTGAGGTATTGCTTACAGATGTCTCGATCGGGATGTTCATCCCATTGCTCATCTCAACAGCAACGGCAATTATTGTCTCAAAGTCACTTTATTCCGGTCAATTATTCTACCTGATAACTAATCAGTGGTATTACCATGCAATCCCATTTTACATTCTTCTCGGTGTCTTATGCGGTTTCATTTCAGTCTATATGACCCGGGTGACGCTCTTTATGGAAGAATTTTTTGAAAAGAGAAAAGGAACCTATTCACGGGCAATAATTGGAGGATTACTACTTGGTGTCATGATTTTCATATTTCCTCCACTTTTCGGGGAAGGATATACCACCATCACCAGCCTGTTTCATGGTGATTATACGGCATTACTCGGAAAAAGCATTTTCTCTTCATTTATGACAAGTCCATGGGTTTTATTGATTGTGACAATTGCAATTGTGCTGATAAAAGTTATTGCAACTTCAATTACGCTTGGGTCAGGTGGTAACGGAGGAATATTTGCTCCATCCTTATTTACCGGATCATTGACCGGATTTGGGTTTTCTTTCCTGGTAAACACTTTGGGGATTTCTACACTTCACATTTCGAATTTCGTCGCAGTGGGTATGGCGGGGATCATGAGTGGCGTTGTACATGCTCCGTTAACAGCCATCTTTCTCATTGCTGAAATCACCGGAGGGTATGTTCTCTTCGTCCCTTTGATGATCGTATCTGCCATCTCATTTTTTATCAGCCGGTATTTTGAGCCTTATTCAATTTATACTAAGAAACTTGTGCAAAAGGGGCAGCTTTTTACGGCTGATAAAGATACAAATATCCTGATGCAACTTCAGCTTAATGAATTGATTGAAATTGAGTTTGTACCCCTCCAGGACACTTCCAAATTCCGCGATGTAATCGATGCATTTACGACAAGTCAAAGGAATATTTTCCCGGTAGTTGATAAGGAAAATAATTTTGTCGGGATTATCGATCTTGTAAATATTAAGGAATTAATGTTCAAGCCTGAAGTTTTTGAACAAATGACGGTGTTTGACGTTACAACGACCGGTGTTTTGACGATAGATAAAAACGAGAATGTTGTATCTGCTATGAGAAAATTTGAGTCCTCCGGCCGATGGAATTTACCCGTAATTAATGAGGGAAAATATGTCGGGGTAATCTCGTGGTCGAATATACTTTCCTACTACAGGCGAATTTTAAAGCGATCTGCTTCATTTTTCTAGGGCAGAAACATTGCATAAAACTATTCTATAATGAAAGAAACGAAACCTTCGGAATTCCTGGTGTCCTTTTTAAAGGACCGTTTCAACCTGGATAAGGAGAGATCCGATTTTGAAGAGATCATGAATGCGATCAAGAAAGGGATTTATTTCAGAGGCACGAATCTATGGGTACTGATCTTTGCAGTTTTCATTGCATCGATAGGCTTAAACATGAATTCGACTGCGGTCATTATCGGGGCAATGCTTATATCTCCGCTTATGGGTCCTATCATGGGTATTGGCCTTGGTGCAGGTATCAATGATTTCAGGCTTATGAAAACCTCTTTTATCAACTTCCTGGTTGCGGTTGTTATCAGCCTCATTGCCTCCCTGCTCTATTTCTTATTAACGCCCTTGAATGAAGCACATTCAGAACTTTTAGCAAGGACAACCCCAACTGTCTTTGATGTTTTCATTGCCCTCTTTGGAGGATTGGCCGGAATCATTGCAGTTTCAAGTAAGGAAAAGGGTAATGTCATACCGGGTGTCGCTATTGCCACTGCCCTGATCCCACCGTTATGTACGGCAGGTTATGGCCTGGCAGTAGGTAACTTTTATTATTTTTTCGGAGCGCTCTACCTTTTCTTTATAAATAGCGTGTTCATTTGCGTGGCCACCTTTCTCATGGTACGCTTCCTGAAATTCCCCCTTCATCATTACCAGGATACTGCAACTGAAAAAAAAGTCAGGCTTTGGATAATAACAATCGTTATGCTGGCTTTCCTCCCAAGTGTATATATAGCCGTTATAATGGTTCAGAGAAACATTTATGAAAATAATGCCAACAAGTTCATCAATAAAGAAATGGCATTCCCCGACAATATGATCATCAAGAAAAATATTGACGCAACCAAACGGCTGATATCCGTTTTTTACATCGGGAAAGAAGTGACCCCGCAAATGATCTTGAGTGCCAAAAACAAACTCCCGGAATACCATTTACTCAATTCCGTCGTCAATGTGAAACAGGGTTTGAAGGATAACTCAACTGCAGATCTGAGTACGATGAAATCCCAGATTGTTCAGGAATTATTTTTAAAGAATGAAGAGTTAGTGCAGCAACAAAAGAATACAATTGAAGGACTTCAGAACGAAATTAAAATATACAGTTCACCTGAACTATCTAAAGCAATTCTTAAAGAAGCCAGTGCATTCAATCCGGAAATCGTTGAAGCTTCAGTTACAAAATCACTCCTCGTAACTGAGAAAAATGAGATTGATACTTTATATCTTGCCTACTTAAGGTTCAAGAGGTTGCCTGCCTGGAATCAGCGTAATAAACTGGAAAACTGGTTGAAAGAAAGGTTGAAAACCAAACACGTTAAACTCGTAATCGAAAAATAATTGCTTTATGATTTATTCATTAATTACAGTTGCCTTTATCCTTGGTTACTGCTTCATTGTTTTTGAAAAGAAGATTAAGGTTGATAAAGCTGCAAGTGCAATCATAACAGGTGTCATTTGCTGGAGCCTTTACATTTTTTCAGGTGCTTCGATTGAAATTATTTCTGGTAAGCTGATGGCCCATATGGGAGAAATTGCCGGCATCTTGTTTTTTCTTCTGGGTGCCATGACCATCGTGGAATTGATAGATGCCCACGATGGCTTTTCCATCATTTCAAAACATTTGAGATCGGATAATAAAAGAACCTTGCTCTGGATTATCGGATTAATTACATTTTTCCTTTCTGCTGTGCTCGACAATCTGACTACCACCATCGTTATGATCCTGATGATAAGAGCATTGCTAAGTGATGAAAAAGAACGGTGGATCTTTACCGGAATTATAATTATTGCGGCAAATTCTGGCGGAGCATGGTCCCCCCTGGGAGATGTAACGACCACTATGCTCTGGATAGGAGGGCAGATAACTGCATGGAATATCATTCAGAGGCTTTTTCTGCCAAGTTTGGTCAGCCTTACCATTCCCCTGATTATTGCAACCTTTATGATAAAGCAGAAGCGGTCAGGGGGCAGGGTGAAGAACCCGCCTAAATTATCCGAGATTTCAAATCCGGTCAGATACTCAGTTTTAATCATAGGGATCGGGGGACTTTTATTTGTTCCCCTTTTCAAATCACTGACGCATTTACCACCATTCATGGGCATGTTGCTTTCCTTGGGCATAATTTGGGCGTTTATTGAAATTCTTCACCGAAATAAAAATGACGAAGAAAAAGTCACCTTATCTGTTACGGCTGCACTCAGACGGCTGAATATTCCAACCATTCTGTTTTTCCTAGGAATCTTGCTTGCCGTATCTGCACTTGAATCTTCAGGTCTCCTAAACACTTGGGCATTGACATTATCCGGTTATGTTTCTAACCAAAACATCCTCATATTGATTATCGGGTTCTTCTCGTCGGTAATTGATAATGTCCCACTTGTGGCCGCTATCCAGGGAATGTATAGCTTGAATGTATATCCAACGGACCATTACTTCTGGGAGTTTCTGGCTTATGCAGCTGGTACAGGAGGAAGCATTCTGATCATTGGTTCTGCTGCCGGAATTGCTGCCATGGGAATGGAGAAGATTTCATTTTTCTGGTTTCTGAAAAGGTTTTCGATACTTGCTCTGCTTGGTTACCTGAGTGGCGCTTTCACCTATATTCTTCTGACCAATTTCACCCATTAAAATTCTCCTTATACAAAAGGAAATACCTTGAAAAAGCTATTATCTATTCAAACGACTGAATTTCCCCATTTTTCTGCAAGCTCTAAGGAGGATACATTTTCTTCCCGATTGTTTGAAGGTCTTACGGATAATACGGGAAGATGGGAATGATTTACCACTTGCTGTGCAAAGGGACCGACAAAGAATGATTTGAAATGATAATCAATATTTGCTGAAAGAACGATCAAATCTGCCTCGAACTCAATCGCCGAATCAATAATGGTTTTTGGAAAATCCATACTGGGACTAAGAGAGGTATGGAACAGAACCTTATCAGTATACAATTGTACTTTAAGTTTATCCATTAATAATGAAACTTCATTAACAGTCTCAGATTTCTTTTCATCAGCAAGCCCCAATAGCATCACCTCTGAATTGTTCTTTTCAATTATCGGCCGGGCATAAAAATACTTTTCCAACATTCCGGGCTTGAGTCTGACCGGGAAAAGAACCTTTTCGAAATCTGTTTTCTGCCAATTACCCGGGATTGTCAGCACCGGACATGGTGCATTCCTGATTACACGGAATGCCGCTGACCCAATGAAACGTTCTCTCAATCCTGAGACACCATGCGTCCCCATAACGATCAGGCTTATGTTTTCGTCTGAAGCAAACTGACAGATACTTTCAGCCGGGACCCCAGAAAGCAATTTCCCAGTAATTCTCACACCTGATCTCTTTTGAATATCAGCAGCAAGTCCCATGACTTTATCGCTCATCAACATAATCAGATCTGGTGTTTTTCCGGATTCTTGCAGTAAGACATCCGGTGTTCCGTAATGCGAATACATATTCACAACATGTAATATGGTAATTACAGCATTTTGCCTCTTTGCAATAGCAATACCTACCTTTAATGCACTTTCTGAAAGCTCTGAAAAATCAGTAGGAATCAGAATTGATGTAATTTTCGTTTTCATGATCATTGAAATTAAATATTTAATTTACCATTAATGCGTCCCATCCAGTCAAGGCTTAATTTATCTCCAAAGAATTCTTTGAATATCCGGTAATAGAACAATTCCTCTTTTGACTTCAGTATCCAGCCATTATGGAGAAGCCGTTCAGATTTAAACTCAGTATCCGTGATCCTTGAGGAAGCATAGTCAGATATAAGGTTCCCAATGCCGGATCCTTCCCAAATTGGTGATTTTGGTCGGTTCAATATTGCTTCAGGCAAAATACCTTCCATAGCCTTCCGCAGAATCCACCGTTCAATTCCATTATTGAATTTAAATTTTGCCGGTATCGTGATGGCATAATCGACAATCTGAGGATCTGTAAACGCAACATGGGCACTTAACCCATAGGCGGCTGCACACCGGTCAATACACTGCAATGAAGTATTGTGTAAGCGATTGATGTTGGCGAGCAATTCCTGGTCAGATTTTATTGCGGGAGTGGCTGCTAAAAAGTCGTATCTGGAAAAGAGCTCATCTCCACCAACACCTGTAAAAACTTCCTCGACGTAACCTGATGCTGCTTTTCCTACTAAGTAGTTGATAATTCCTGAACGGACCAACGATACATCAAAGGATTCAAGATGGTAGATGAGCAAAGGAAGAACTTTGAGAATATCTTCTAAGCTGATCTTCACTTCATGGTGATTGGAACCTAATTGTTTTGCCAGTTCCCATGCAGGTTGAAAATCCGGGGCATTGTCCAGTCCAACAGTAAAAGTATGCAGGGAAGTAACCCACGGTAGGGCAAGAACTGCAATTGTACTTGAGTTCAGTCCGCCAGAAAGCGAAATGCCAATACTTTCAGATTTTATTCTGCATGAAACCGCTATACCTAATAAATTCAAGAGTTCGGATGCAATTGTTTCAGAATCTTTTTGTGTCACCGGTTTTGATTCGAAAGAGAAATACTTCCGTGAATCTGTCTCTGAAACGTTATACCCCGAAGGAATTTCGGAAATTTCAGTCGAAAATCTTATTAAGGCCTTGACTTCAGAAGCAAGGCACATATTACCATCACAATCTGATGCAAAATACATAGGTGCCACACCCGTTTCATCGCGTGAGATCTGCCAATGTCCGTTGGGCTTTGCCACTTCAAGCTTATGGCCGAATCCCGGACCGTCCCTGAAAATTCCCTTGTGAATTCTTTCAATCATTCCATCATCTTCGCAATTGGACCAAACTATCCCGATCGTAGCTCCATCCTTTTCTATAATTTTTTTACCCGAATTTCCCCGGTGTGATAGGATCTCAATCATTCTTGAAACCTCATCTTTTTTTCCTTCTTTTAATATACCTGCAATTCCAGCCATATCAACTCATCTTTTATTTTTCATTTGGTTTACAAATAATTCAAAACTTCGGATTCTTCCATCCAGGGCCTCTGTTTTCGTTGCGTCAATTACTCTTTTGGGAATACTTAACCGTTATCCCATTCAAAATTATGGTGAAGAATTCAGGAAACCCGGATAAACCTGAGTATTGGAATCAATGGCTTGGAGGAGGGCGGATACTGCAAGTATTGCCCCAAATTAACGAATATGAGAGAAATGAATCAAGTTCAGTGAAACCTGACAGATAAGGTGGATAAATGATGATCGGGCCACAAAGAAGAGGATATTTAACTACAGGCTCCTGGGCGGAAATCCCACGAGGCCGGGTTTTGTTAAAGTTCACATTGGAAAGAGGATGTGAAGTCTTTGCTTTTAATATTTGCTGCTGGCAGAATGTTGGTAAATCTACGCCAATCTCTGATTTTACAGTGCTGGCAACTAATAACCTTGCCCCCTCGACATTGGTAGTTATAAAAAAAATAATTAGTGAAACCAGAATATAATTCCGTCTGCTGAAAGTATTCCGAGAAATTATAAAAGGTTTCATTTAATATTAACTGTGTCAAAATTATTTTAGTATTATCAAAGATACGTTATTTGAATCATTTTTGCAATGGGGAGTGTGAAACATCCTTTGAGTGGTCTACTAGAAACGATATATGAGAGTAGCACCAATTCCCGTAGAACTTACTGGAATTATTTGCAGTTTCTTATTGGTATTAAAATATACCATGCTGCCAATTGCAAAACCAAGTGCTGAGCCGAATAAAACATCAGATGCCCAATGATCATTCATAGCTAACCGGTAAGTTGCTGTCAACCCGGCAAGTCCAAAACAAATAAGGGGAACCCATTTCGTATCCCAGTATTCCATGGCAATTACCGTTGCAATTGAAAAAGCCGTCGAAGAATGACCCGAAGGGAAAAGAATTATAACCGAACATTCCATAATCCCCGCCCCAACTGAATGGCCCGTCCCAGGCATGAGGATTTGGGGGATTATCCTGATATGGACGGTGTCGGTGTGTTTCCTGCTTAATGACCTGTGTATATACAGCTGTAATCACGAATGATTCCAAACCTTTTAATCCGGTTTCTTTTGCTTTTTTGTTCTTCCAGATTACCCCGCAGAGGTAAAAAATACCCAAGGTAGGAATATCATAAAGGCCGCTTCCCAATGGACTAAAGAGGTAATAAGAGCTTTTGCTGATCAATCAGAACTGTTACGATAATAAAATTGCTGTAAAGGTTTATCTCCCCAGGCGATCAAACTTATTGTTTCCGCAACCACTGCTGCCGCAGTTATGATCTGGCCAGTTTTCCAATGGAATGGATTGGTAAAAGCCGAGTTTGTATCTATCCAGTAGGAACTTGCATAGGCACGCCCGAAAGAACTTGCAGGAGTGATGTTCTGAGGCTCCTTCGTAATAATTCACGGTATCCTTCTTTTTAATAAGGGTATCCACCTGTTCCGGGCACCATCATTCAAAAGAAACCCCCGCAGACGAAAAGTTTGCAGGGGTTCCTCTTTTTAAATGGTTAGGTGCCTTTGTTATTTGATGAGAGATAATTTTTGTGTGAAGATCTTATCTCCAATAGTTACTTCCAGAATGTAAAGACCGTTACCAAGATTATTCCTGTCGATCCGGATGTTATTTTCGCCGGAAGGATAAAGCCTTGAATTTTCCTGATATACAAGGTTCCCAGGCAGATCATATAGTTTCACACTAACAGATGTCGATCTGTCAAGTCTGAATACCACATTGGTTGCATCGCTGAAAGGATTTGGGTAGACCTTGATCTGATGATCGTTGCTCAGGTTCTTTCCACCAACCCAATAAGCGATATTATTGGAATTCAGGATCTCTCCTGTTGTATGATCTATCAAAAGACCTACAAAATGTAATTTGTCAAATCTCCAGTCTGCCGGCAAGGTATAGGTATAGGTATGATGAAGAATAGATCCGGAAGTGATCGGAGAAGGTAAACTGCCGGCCGTTCCATATGGAGTATCGAGTATAACCCTTGCCACATGGTCATAATGCATGTCAGCTGCAGGTATGACAGATGGCAAGCTTTCAAATCCGCACATAGCACCCTGGCCTCCTCCTGCATAGTAGTTGTGCTGGGCATATCCCGATCCGGTACCCCAGACGCTGTCTTCGGCGATCACGGCTGCAAACCTCAATTCATTGTAAATATCAATGATGAATTCCGACTGGACATCGAAAGATACAACCCGGGTAACGGAATCCCATGCAAAATTCACGATATCCACTGAAGCCGGAGAAATTGCCGTGATGCGGTCGAGGTATCCTTTTTCAAAATCCTGTGGGTCATAATAATCGCCACCTGACCTGTCGATCGTACCACTCGGATAACCCGGGAAATTGGGAATGATGTTTGGGATTTCCGCATCGTAAGCAGTATCAACCATCGGATCACCATCATGCACTGCTACTCCGATCCACGTATCCGGATAGGTTTCTGCCATATAGTTCATATAACAAATCCCCCTGACGCACCAGCCGCACCAGGTTCCTGTTGCTTCTTCTCCGTAAACTTTCTTGACCGGCACCCAGGGAACAACGCCTACATGCGTTGTTAATGTGTCATTTGCCGGAATGCTGTCATTAGTTCCATTCACATTATCGATGTATACGGCGAGCGCATATGATCCTGATGTATTAAAAACGAGTGGAATGTTATCGGTAAAATTATAGGACTGACCTAAAGCAAGGTTAAGCCCGGTTATTGGAAATACATTAGGAGATCCGCCATCAATTGTATAGGAAATACCGAAAGAAGTTATCGGAGTCAATCCCATATTCTTGATGGTCCCTGTTAAGGTATCTGAAGCGCCTGCCTGAACGTAAGGCGGGATATGAATGCTCATGAGGGCCGCATCGAGAATGGGCGGATTGTATAATACGATGTCATCAACATACCAATAATTCAGGTTGTACATGTTTCCATTAAGATAAAAACAAAACTGAAAATCCGAATGTCCGACATCGGAGTTGGAAATAGTGATCACTTTTGTTTCCGGACCTACACTTGAGGTTGGGGTTATCGTCCAGACTGTGCTCCATGTTCCACTGGAACCACCTGAACGGGTAGCAACCGTCAAAACCGGAGCCGGGTTTTGGTACCAGTCATAAAAGTGACTGAACATGAGTGTAACCGAACTCTGGCCAGTCAGGTTGATAGCAGGCGAAATCAACCGGGTATAGGTTGTGCTGTCTATATAGGAGAATTTTCCTTCAGGCGCGATTCCACCTGCCTGATGGCTGCCTGCAGCAGACCATTGATTCTGCAATTTTTGAATTGTCCATCCAGTAGGTGGCATTAATCCATCACTGAAGTCTTCCGAAAGAAATGTCTGAGCGGAAACAGAAACCGCCATGCTTAACAGGAAGCATAAAGAATAAAATTTTTTCATAGATTTTGATTTTGATGATGGGTTTTCCAATGATTAGTATTAAAGGCCTCTAAAGGTAAGAATAATGTTAGAAACTGGTTTTAATTTAAAGGGACAAGTCGAAAATAATTTTTAACTATAAGATATTCAATTAAATAATAGGCTAAATTTATATAATTTGGTTACTGACCAGATCATTCATAACAGGCTACAAATATAATCACCGGAGTGTCCTTTCCGGGCTTTCTCCTTTGAATTTTTTGTTCCAATTCAATAGTCATTGATTCACCCGCTTGCCGACGCTTCGGCTCCTTTATTCTGTTAGCTATCAAAATTCCATTTCTAATACAGGCTATTTGGTTTTTTTTATTAACGATCAAGACACTGAAAATATGAATAAAAGAGGGTTGTTCAAAAATTAGTTTTAAATTAATCTAAATAAAATTTGCAAAATTATTTTTTCATTGTATATTTGCATCGCTGCAATATTAAAATAGTCTAAATAAGAATAGTAAATCTGATTACATCGAATTCGTCCCGGTCGGTTTTTTGGGGATAGAGCGTTTAGAAAAATGTAAAAGAAAAATGAACCTGAACATGAACTTCCAAACGGATACTAATGAAAGGACCGGCGATTTATACCAGGACGGACAAGTAACTCCAATTATTCTGACTGATGAATAGACCTAGAATACTGATTGTTGATGCCAACGATCGTGATATCGATGAAATTGAGAAACTCCTTGAAGGTTGCAATGTTGAACTCATCAGGGCCGGCTCAGGAAAAGAAGCAATTGACCTGGCCAGCCGTTTCGAATTTGCACTTGTTCTGATCGAAATAAACCCCGACGGACGCCAGGGTTTCAGAACAGCAAAAATCATAAGGAGTAAAAAGAATCATGAACATTTGAACATCCTCTATATTACGAACGAAGGTCGTGAAAGTTATTACGGTAAAAATTACCCGGCTGTGGGAACGGTTGATTTCATTGAACGGCCGTTTATCCAGGGAACCCTGAAAGGGAAAGTGGAGCGTGTGATCAACCAGTACCTTCAGAGAAAACGACTGGAAGAAGAACTTGAACAACGGAAGATCATAGAAAAAGAGTTAAAGGAAGCTAAACGGCTGGAAGAAGAAGC
>Ga0182021_10006774_pt1 | contig 13600 bp, 10 predicted proteins | sample 612E3MmetaG_FD_120493 | JGI IMG/M metagenome (GOLD analysis project Ga0182021, IMG submission 120493) | Permafrost microbial communities from Stordalen Mire, Sweden - 612E3M metaG (Illumina Assembly) | ecosystem: Environmental > Terrestrial > Soil > Wetlands > Permafrost | place: Sweden...
AAGTCGAGGTACGGACGCAGCACCTCGTCGTCGAGCGAGAAGGTCGCCGACCGTACGCGCTCGGCGTAGAACTGCCAGTCCCACGGCTCGAGCGTCTCGCCGGGGTGGTCCATGGCGAGAGCCGCCTGCAGCTCGACCGCCTCCTTCGAGGCGTTGTCGACAGCGGGCCGGGCGACGCGGTGGAGGATCGCGTTCACCGCCTGCGTCGTCTTCGCGCAGCCGTCGCTGGCGACGAACTCGGCATGGTGGGCAAAGCCGAGCAGCGACGCACGCTGGGAGCGCAGGCGGGCCAGCTCGACGATCAGGGGCCGCGTGTCGTTCTCACCTGTCAGTCCGCGGCCGACGGCGGCGCGGTGCAGCCGACGCCGTACGTCACGGTTCTCGAGCTTGTCGAGCAGCGGCTGGCCGGTGGTGTTGACGACCTCCAGGACCCAGCCCTGCAGGCCGCGACGCGTCGCCGCCTCGCCGGCCGCGTGCAGATCAGCGGGGGTCAGACCGGAGAGCAACGACGCGTCCTCGATGTGGAGAGCTGCCTCGTTGCGGCCGGCGACGACCACGGAGTTCCACTTCGCCTCGAGTGTGGCGATGCGCTCGTTGAGCACGCGCAGCGTTGCCTGGTCGGCCTCGGGGAGGTTGACGCCGAGGCGCCGGAAGTCGCGCAGCTTCTCACTGAGCAGCCATGCCCCCTGCTCGTCGAGGGTGATCTCGCCGGCCGTGACCCGCGCGTCCAGAGCGACCAACCGGTCGTACAGCCTTCTGTCCAGCATGATCGCGTCACTGTGCGCCGCGAGCCTGGGCGACATCTCCTCCTCGATCGCGTCGAGGGCGTCGGTGGTGTCGGCCTCCTTGAGCGTCCAGAAGCCCATCGCGGCGCGGTTGAGCAGCTGGCCCGACCGCTCCCACGCGTCGAGCACGTTCGCGGCTGTCGGTGGGGTGGGGTCTGTCGCGATCACGTCGAGCTCGGCGAGCTGTTCGGCCATGCCGTCGCTCAGCGCGGCGCGCCAGTCGTCCGCCGCGATGTGCCTGAAGTCGTGCAACGCGTAGGGCAGCGCGGTGGATGCCACGGGGTTGGGGGTCACGGGTGCTCCTTCCAGCGGCCCCATCCTGGCAGGCGAAGGGGCGAAACCAAGACCCGTACTCGTCACAGTGCGGTCACGGCTAGGGACGACGGTGGCCGTTGCCTGCTTGGAAACCTGCGTCTCCCGGTCCGTGGCGCCCAGTGCAGCACGGCATCGGGCCACCTCGGAGCAAGTGGCGGGTCCGCATCACATGGCCGACTGATTGAAGGGACAATGGGGGCATGACGAGTGTTTGGGCACATCGGGGGGCTAGTGCGAAGGCGCCGGAGAACACGCTCGCCGCGTTCCGGCTCGCGCACGAGCTGGGCGCCGATGGTGTCGAGCTCGACGTACAGCTCACGGCCGACGGCCAGGTCGTCGTGATCCACGACGAGACACTGGATCGTACGACCTCGGGCAAGGGACCTGTCGGGGTGCGCACACTGCGCCAGATCAAGGCGCTCGACGCCAGCAACGGTCGCGAGGGCTACCAGGGCGAGTCCGTACCGACGCTGGACGAGGTGCTCGATGTCCTCGGCCCGACGGGCATGAACCTCAACATCGAGCTCAAGAACAGCGTCGAGCCGTACCCGGGGCTGGAGCAGGCCGTGCTCGGCATCGTCGACGCCGCTGGTCTCGCCGAGCGGGTCATCTACTCGTCGTTCAACCACATCAGCGCCACCCAGCTGGCGCGCTCGTCGCAGCCGAGCCGGGTCGGCCTGCTCTTCTCCGACGTGCTCGCGGAGCCGTGGGGCTATGCGCAGCGCCTCGACATGGCGGCGCTCCATCCGCACTGGAAGTACGTCCAGTTCGTGCCAGAGACGATCGAGCGCTGCCACGCGCTCGGCATGGACATCAACGTGTGGACCGTCGACGACCCCGGGACCGTCCGCCGGCTCGCCGACCTCGGGGCCGATGCGGTCATCACCAACCGGCCCGACGTGGCACGGACGGTGCTCTAGCGAACGCTCAGCTCCTGGTCCCCGACAACCCTTGAGGCATGGGCGTGTACGGAGGGAGTGTCTGCGTCATGCGCGCTAGCGGACGGCCCCGAGCGCGGGCTCGTCGACCACGAGCCGCTCCCGATCCATCGCGGGGCTCGGTCCCTCTGGACCGTTCTGCCAAGGTGCGGCTGCGCGAGGCGGCGCATAGTGACGCTCCAGCTCCTGGATCCCGACGACCTCGGTGTGCTCGACCCAGCGCGGCTGCCACTGGCCCTGGTTGACCTGCAGGAAGCCCGCGGCTGCGGCGGCTGCCGGGTCGTCGCCTGCGTAGTCGACCAGGATCGTCGTGCCTTGTCGATGCAGCAGCTGGATCGGTAGCGCCCGCCAGGTACCGATGGTCGCGACCCCCGTCAGGCTGACGATGTCGGTGTTGCTCACCGTGGTCCTGTGCGACCCGTCGTGCGCCGGTTCGAAGTGCTCGGGCGCACTGACCCCGTACGCGATCAGGACACTGTCGGCGTCCGTGAGGACGATCGTCCGGAACACGGTGCCGTCGCTCAGCCCCGCGTACGCGCCGTTGTCGATCCTGCGCCCGACCAGGGCCTGCCTCGGCGAGGTGTCGCCGACCCACTGGCCGTTGCGCGCGTTGTACGTCGAGACGTGCTCCTCGGCCCCGTCGGCGTGGAGCCGCCAGATCTCTGCGAGGTGCGGGACTCCGACGCTCGCGTAGCCGAGGATCTCGTGCTCCTCGATGACGTTCTCCGAGGTCGAGCCCGGCGCCTCGCCCGTGCCGGTCCAGGGGCGCCGGTGGTGCCGCACGAGGGGCGGAGGCAGCGTTCCGTCCGGCAGGTTCACGTCGCTGTCGATCGGGGTCACGAGGTCGTCCTGACGGAGACCCGCGCAGCGGAGGACGTCGACGGACTCGGCGTCACGGTTGAAGGCGAGCGTGTCCGAGCCGGCGACACCGGAGACGACGAAGCCGAGACCGAGCGCGTCGTACAGCTCGGACGGAGTGCGCAGCTCGCGTACCGCCTGGTAGGGGTAGACGAGCCCTCGCAGCGTCTCGACCTGGCCGGTGAACAGCTGATCGGCTTCGCCTGGCAGGAGGACCTTCTGGTACACGGTCTCCATGCCCAGCGGCATCGACGCCAGGAGCTCGTCGTCCCGGCCGAACTGCGTCGGCAGGATGGTTCCTACCGGCCTGAGCAGCGTCGTCGAGCCGAGGTCGTGCCACAGGCCGGTGAAGTGCTGCGCCGCGGCGCCGACGAGCCCGAGCGCCGCGATCGCGGTCGCCACCGTGACGACGCCACCCTCCGGGCCGGCGCCACCAGGTGCGGCCGCTGGTGTTCCCCGTGGTGCGTCGATGCGCAGCGGCTGGGCGGCATTGGCGGGTGCGGCGGCCTGCTGATGAGGTGCAGCAGCCTGCGCTGCGGGGGCTGCGGTCGGCGAGGACACGGGCGGTACGGAGGTGGGCGGTACGGCCGAGCTCGCCGGAACGGCCGTGGTGGGTACGGCTGCGGCTGGCGCGGCGATGTTGCCGACGGGAGGCACGTTGGTCGCGGTGGGGAACGCGCCGGTGCCTGTCGGGGCGCCCGAGAAGCCGGTGGTCGGCATGCCGGTGCCGGGCGCGATCTGGATGTTGGGGGTGACGCCACCGGGCGATCCGCTGAACAGGGTCGTCGTGTTGGTCACCGGCATGACCGGCGCAACGGGCGCAGGCGTCGTGTTCTGGATCGTGGCTGATGCCGACCCGTCTGAGCCGGCCGCCCCCGTCCCGACCGGGGCAGGGTTGGTCGCGGCCGGTGCCGGTGCCGGGTTCGCCACGCTGGCGGGGTGTGCGGTGGTCCAGCTCTGCTGGGCGCCGCCTGTCGAGGGCGTACCGCCCCCGGAGACCCCTCCGCCACCTGCGTTGACGGCGGGGGTGGCGCCCTGCGTCGGCTGGGCGGCAGCGCTGCTCGGGCCTCCAGCCGGGTTCGACCACGTCGTGGAGTGGTCGAGGGCCTTGGCGACGTCGTGTGCGGGGATGTTCCCGGCGACCTGGTCGGTGATGCTCTGCATGACCTTCTGGTGCAGGGGATTGCCACCGGGCGGGGTGCCCGTGACCGCGTCAGTGGTCGATGACGGGGGAGGGGTCTGGCCCATGTCCTTGTACAGCGAGCCCTTGTCGCCCATCAGGCCCGAGCCGTCGGTGGGGACGGTCGCCGGCGCTGTCGTAGTAGGCCCGAAAGTGGACCCTGACTGCTGACCCGCGGAGGCCGGCTTCGCGGTGGGCGAGGCGTCGGATCCGGTGGTCTTCGTGCCGGCGCCGGCGCCCGAGGACGCATCCGAGGGTGGCGCCTTCGTGATGACGCTGGTGACGTCGGTGTTCTTCAACGCAGCAAGACCACCCGTCCATGCGCCGATCGCAGAGCCCGCGGTGGTGGCCGCTGCCGACCCCGTGCCGGTACTTGTCGCCGCGGCGGTGGTCGCGGTGGCCCCGGTCGCCGACGTGGCGGTCGCCGTCGACGATGCGCCCCCACTCGGCTGAGTGTGCGAAGCCGCTGGTGGGGCCGAGAGCTGTACGTCCTGGGCGGAGGCGGTCGTCGCGGACGAGCCGGAGGCGCTGCTCGGGCGTGGCTGGATGGTGACGGTGAACGTGATGCCGGCCATCGCCGAGATCAGGGCCTCGCTGTACGCGTTGACGATCGCCTTCGCCCGCGTGCGCAGGTCGAGGATCCTCTGCAGGCACAGAGGAACCAGGAGCGGGTTCGACAGCCCGAGGATGATCTGTTCCTTGGTGAGGTTGTCGAGGTGGATGAGGACGGCGTTGATGCCGGCCTTCGTGTTCGCCACGTACGACGCGGCCTTCTTGCACCCTGCGCTGATCGTCGAGGCGGCCGTCGCCACCGACGACGAGAACTTCGTGACCGCGTCGATCTGTGAGTACGCGGTGTCGGCGCTGCCTCCGGACCAGTTGGCGAAAACGGTGCGGGACAGGGTGGTCAGGGACCCGGCCTCGGACGTCATCTCGGTGTCGACCTTCATCCACTCGGCGCCGAGACCGGTGAGCTTGTCCTCGTCGGCTCGGGGGAACTTCCCGTTGACGACGGAGTCGGGGATGAGCGGTGACGTGTACTGGGTGATCATGCGTGTGACGCTCCGCTCCCCAGACCGGTGTTCGTCGCCTCGGTGCTGACATAGGCGGCTGAGGTCTGCGACATGGCGCTGCTCAGCACCGTCAGCTGTACGGTCATCTGCGCCGTCAGGAGGAGTGTCTCGGTGGCGGGCCCTTGGTAGCCGGCGAAGAAGGCCTGCCCGGGCGCATCGTCACCCCAGGCATCGGCGAACCCCCCGAGCCCCGCCATGAGGTTGCCCAGCGCATCCTGGGAGTCGGCCGCCAGCGTCGAGAACGCGGAGGCGTAGTCGGTGAGGTCGTTGATCCTCACGAAGAAGTCAGCCATCGTGGTCCTCCGGTTCGATCGCGGGGCGCTGCGGTTGGCGTACGGAGAGCGGCATCAGTGCCTCGATCTCAGGGATGCCGGAGAAGAAGGCATCCAACGGGTCGCTGTCCGGCGCCACCCCGGCGGCCTCGCCGACCTTCGTGGCCACGTCGGCGACCGCCGCCTCGCACGCGGTGAGCAGGGCCCGGCGGAGGCGGTCGGTGGACGGCAGGCGCATCGCCTTGGCCGTGAGAGCGATGTCGACGACCCGGTTCTGGGCGTCCACGGTGACCTTGACGGCGCCCGACTCGGACTCACCCACGCCTCGTGCGTCTGACAGCGCCTTCCGGGTGGCGGCAAGGGCCGCGTCGAGCTTCTCCGACTGCGTCACGAGCACCTCCGCGCGCTTCTCGAGAGCCGTCGTGTGGTCGTCGATCGACGGGTCGTCCAGCCCCATGGAGGCGCCGCGCAGGTCCTGCGCACCGATCCAGTCGGACAACGACGACATGGCTCGCCTTTCACTAGGGGGCGTACGAGCCTTTTCTACCTTGTGGCGGGGTCATGAACAGGGATGTACGGATCCAGCCGGCACACCGCTCGTACATCTCGACCCTTTCGTCACGTCCACGTCCAGGACCCGAGGAGGGCCTCGGCTGCTGCCTTGTTGGTCGCCTGGTGGTTGCGGGCGGCGATGCTCAGGATGGCGGCACTGGTGTTCCCCGGGCGGTCCACGCAGTAGATGTTGAGGCCGATCTCCTGCCCGGTCGAGTACTTGGTCTCGAGCTCCTTCACCACCGCGGTGCCGTTGGCCCACCGCACGTTGGGGAGGTCGACGACGGTGCCGCCGAGCTTGACGCGGTAGCTCTCGAAGGCGTTGTGGCATCTCGTCACAGCGGAGGTCGGGTCGGTCGCGAAGTAGGCGATGCTGTTGTCGCTCCCGTTCTCGATCACCCCGTCGGTGTCGGAGCTGCCGTTGTCCGCTGCGAGGGCCCACCCGGAGGGCATCCTCGCCGCGAAGCCCGGTCCCGAGAGCGTCGATCCGTTGAGCGTGAACCCCGCGCGCTGAACGGTCGTGGTCGATGCGCTGCCCGAGCGATGCGAGGCGGGAGTCGCGACGCTCGAGGCCGCGCTGGGAGCCGGCGGTGCGGTGAGCCGGCCGACCAGGTACGTTCCGGCGAAAACGACCGCCACCCCGAGCAGGACAGCCACGATCACCAGCGGCGTGTTGGAGCGCGGCGGCACCGGCGCGGGGGCGAGCTGCATGGCGTACGGGGGCCCCGGCTGTACCGGAGGTGCCGGCTGTGCGGGCTGACCCGGCTGTACGGGCCGATCCGGCTGTGCGGGCTGACCCGATGGCCCGTACGGCCCGGGGCTGCCGGTCGGTGCGGACATGGCTCTCCTCGACGTGGGGTGCTGCGAGTCTAGGGCCGGTGTCGGTGCGAAAGGCCATTTCCAGCGCCGGACCCGTGCGGCGACGAACGGCTTGACCACTGCACCGTGGGCGGTGGCGGCGACAGCCAGCCAGCGGCGCCAGCCACTACGGTGGTCGCGTGAATCCGTTCCAGCCGGACCTGTGGGAGCCCGTCGAGGGCTTCGAGTTCACCGACATCACGTACCACCGTGCCAAGGACGTCCCGGCCGTACGGATCGCGTTCGACCGGCCGGAGGTCCGCAACGCTTTCCGGCCGCACACGGTCGACGAGCTGCTGGTCGCGTTCGACCACGCGCGGGCCGCATCCGACGTCGGCTGCATCCTGCTCACCGGCAACGGTCCGTCGCCCAAGGACGGTGGCTGGTCGTTCTGCTCCGGCGGCGACCAGCGGATCCGGGGCCGGGCCGGCTACCAGTACGCAGAAGGGGAGACGGCCGAGAAGGTCGATCCCGCGAAGCTCGGCCGGCTGCACATCCTCGACGTACAGCGCCAGATCCGCTTCATGCCCAAGCCGGTCATCGCACTGGTCGGCGGCTGGGCCGCCGGCGGCGGCCACTCCCTGCACGTCGTCTGCGACCTCACGATCGCCTCGGCCGAGCACGCCATGTTCAAGCAGACCGACGCCGATGTCGGCTCGTTCGACGCGGGGTTCGGCTCCGCCTACCTCGCGCGCCAGGTCGGCCAGAAGTTCGCGCGGCAGATCTTCTTCCTCGGCCAGGCGTACGACGCCGCCGAGGCGTACGCGATGGGCACCGTCAACGCCGTCGTACCGCACGAGAAGCTCGAAACCGTCGGCCTCGACTGGGCCCGGATGATCTGCCAGAAGTCGCCGACGGCGATCCGGATGCTCAAGTACGCGTTCAACGCGATCGACGACGGCATGGTCGGCCAGCAGGTGTTCGCCGGCGAGGCCACGCGGCTCGCGTACATGACCGACGAGGCCGCGGAGGGCCGCGACGCGTTCCTCGAGAAGCGCCCGCCGGACTGGTCCGCCTTCCCGTACTACTACTGACCTCCGGCGCGTTCGGCTGAGACGGCGGCGTCCCTATCCGGACAGGGTGGACGTCGGCCACGGGTCCTCGAAGACACCGAGCTGGATGAACACTCCGAGCTTGTCGGCGCCCATCCATTCGCTGACGACCCGGTCGCCCTCGAACCGCATGATGTTGATGGCCCATTCCTTGATGGTTCGCCCGGTCGGGAGACGTCCCGCGTGTCCGCCGAGATCCGTGCCGTTGAGCGTGAACCGCATCACGGCGGTGTCTCCTGCGACGATCAGCTCGTCGATGTCGACGCGCAGGTCGGGGAAGGACACGTGGTTCGCCCGGATCCCGGCCGCCTTCCCCGAGGGGCCCTTGCCGTGAGGGTTCGCGTAGTCCTCGCTGTAGAGGTCGCCGGCGGCCTCGTAGTTCTTGCCGTTCCACACCTCGTCGACGAAGCGACGGATCTGGTCAGCGCGCTCAGTCTCGTTCACGACACCCTCCGGTCTGGGGTTCTCCGGCGCAGGGCCGGGGTTTCCAGGTCAGAGATTACGAGGCCTCGAGGGACGGCCGCCCATCGGGGTCGTCGAGCCCGCAGGTCGCCCTGACCGGTACGGGTCGGCATCCCCGCATCGCCGCACGGGCGTAGTGCAGGATGGAGCGCGTGACAGATCTGGTGGTGCTGGCCGCGGGGATGGGGTCGCGGTTCGGGGGAGTCAAGCAGCTCGATCCCGTCGGGCCCAGCGGCGAGACGGTCATGGACTATGCGGTCTACGACGCTGTACGGGCCGGGGTCGGGCGAGTCGTGTTCGTCATCCGGCGCGAGCTCGAGCAGGCCTTTCACGCGCAGATCGGGAGCCGCTACTCGGGGCGCGTGCCCGTCGCGTACGCGTTCCAGGAGCTGGACGCGCTGCCCGGCGGACGGTCCGTCCCCGAAGGCCGGACGAAGCCATGGGGTACGGGTCAGGCCGTGCTCGCCGCTGCCGACGTCGTCGGTGATCCGTTCATCGTCATCAACGCCGACGACTTCTACGGGCGTCGTGCGTACGAGGGACTGGCCGCGCGGCTCGCGTCCCCCAGCGCACCTGGCGCCTACGCCATGGTCGCATTTCCCCTTGTCAACACGCTGTCCGAGCACGGGTCGGTGTCACGGGGCGTGTGCGATGTCGTCGGCGGGCGGCTCCGGAGCGTGGTCGAGCACACGGGCCTGGCACCCGACGGCGCCGATGTCGTCGACGTCTCTGGCGCTCGGTTCACCGGTGACGAGCTCGTCAGCATGAACTTCTGGGGGCTGCAGCCGGACGTGTTCGGGCGGCTCGAGGCGCAGTTCGGGGAGTTCCTCGACGCGCGGGGGAGCGAGGCAGGCAGCGAGCTCTACCTGCCGGCGGTCATCGACAAGCTCGTCGCCGAGGGGTCGGCAACCGTGGACGTCCTGACGTCACCGGACCAGTGGTTCGGGATGACGTACGCAGCCGACCGCGACGCCGTCGCCGCGCGGCTCGCCGACCTCGTGACCGCCGGCGAGTACCCGTCGCCCCTGGGGTGGCACGCATGAACCGGATCGTCCCCGAGGATCTCCCGGTCCACGTCGCCGAGGTCTTCGGGCTCGCGCCCGTCTCAGCCCGACGGTACGGGGGTGGGCACATCAACGACACGTACCTGGTCCAGACGAGCGGCCGACCGTACATCCTGCAGCGCATCAACGACTCCGTCTTCACACGGCCGGTCGAGCTGATGGAGAACCTGGGGCTGGTGACGCGGCACGTCAGGGCGCGGCTCGAGGCGGAGGGCGCCGAGGACGTCGACCGGCGGGTGCTCACCCTGGTACGGACTCCTGACCGCGCCGACTTCCACGTCGATGCGTACGGGCAGGTGTGGCGGGTGTTCGAGTTCATCGGCGGCGCGACGAGCCACGAGGTCATCACGGCACCGGTCCAGGCTTACAAGGCGGCTTGCGCGTTCGGGCACTTCCAGAGCCTGCTCGCCGACTACGACGGGCCGCGGCTCCATGAGACGATCCCGCGGTTCCACGACACCGTGAAGCGGTACGAGGACTTCGCGACTGTGGTCGAGGCCGACCCGGTGGGTCGAGTCGCCGAGGTGCGCGAGGAGGTCGACTGGCTGCTCGGACGCCGCGAGCTGGCCGGTTCGATGCTGCGGCTCGCCGCCGAAGGCGTACTCCCCGAGCGCATCACCCACAACGACACGAAGCTGTCGAACGTGCTGATCGACGACGTGACCGGCGAGGCGATGTGCGTGGTGGACCTGGACACGGTGATGCCGGGACTCAGCCTGTACGACTTCGCCGACCTCTGCCGTTCCGGCGCGACCACGGTCGCGGAGGACGCCCCGGACGCCTCGGGGCTGGACGTCGACGTGCCGATGTTCCAGGCGCTGGCCGAGGGCTATCTCGCGGGTGCGGGATCGGCTCTGCTGCCCGCCGAGCGCGAGCTGCTGGTGCTGGCGGGCGAGGTGATGACGCTCGAGCAGGCGTACCGCTTCCTCGGCGACCACCTCGCCGGCGACACGTACTACCAGACCAGCCGTCCCGGCCAGAACCTCGACCGGGCCCGCACGCAGATCGCCCTCGTCAAGGCCCTCCAGCGTCACGAGCCGGCGCTCAACGCGTACGTGGCGACGCTGTCCTGACTCGTCACGTCGAGCGGATAGGTTCTCAGCTGGAGCGGCTCCGCTGAGCTGCAGGAAAGTCGCGAGGAGTACGCAGATGGTCGGGGCACCGCAGGTACGCGTCGAGTACGGCGAGGACATCCTCGCCAACCCCAGCCCCCGGCTGAGCTGGTCGGTGACGGGCACGCCCGACGGCTGGATCCAGGCGCGCGTCGAGATCCGCGACAGCGACCAGGCCGTGACGCTCACCGGACGCGACTCGGTCTTCGTCGCGTGGCCGTTCGCACCCCTCGTACATGGCGAGACCCGCGACGTCTCCGTACGCGTCACCGGCAGGGACGGCTCCGCCTCACCGTGGAGCGAGCCGGTCCTCGTACAGCTCCACTCCGCGCCCGGTGGCTTCTCGGTGACGCCCGTCCGCGTCACCGACGACAACGTGCCGTCGCTGCTCCGCACCCAGCTCACCCTGCGCGCGGCGCCCGTCACCGCGCGCCTCTACGCCACGGCGCACGGCGTCTACCAGGTCTCGATCGGCGGGGTCGACGTCGACGACCAGGTCCTCAAGCCGGGCTGGACCCCGTACGACCTGCGTGTCCTGTACGACTCCACGGACGTCGCCGGCCTCCTGAAGGCAGGCGACAACGCACTCGGGGTCCGACTCGCGTCCGGCTGGTACGGGGAGAGCTACGGCTTCCATAACCAGACCCGTCGGGTCTGGAACGGACCGCTCGAGGTCGCGGTCCGACTGGACGTCTCGTACGCCGACGGCACCAGCGAGTCGTTCACGACCGGCCCCGGGTGGCGCGGGACCACCGACTCGCCGACCCTCGCCGCGGGCATCTACGCCGGCGAGGACTACGACGCCCGGCTCGTACAGTCCGGCTGGGACCACGCCGGCTTCGACGACTACGCCTGGGAACCGGTCACGGTGGGGGACACGATCGTGGCTGCGCCGCGGACCGCTCCGCCTGTACGTGTCACCGGCACCATCGCGGTCCAGGAGGTCACCACCTCCCCGTCGGGCGTCACGCTGCTCGACTTCGGACAGAACCTGGTCGGACGACTGCGGATCCGGGTGAACGGTCCCCAGGGCACTGTCGTCACGCTCCGCCATGCCGAGGTCCTCGAGCACGGCGAGCTCGGCACGCGCCCGCTGCGGTTGGCGAAGGCGACGGACACGTACGTGCTGGCAGGCGAGGGCGACGAGGAGTGGGCGCCGGAGTTCACGTTCCACGGCTTCCGATACGCGTCGGTCGAGGGCTGGCCGGGCACGTTGGACCCGGCATCCGTCACCGCTGAGGTGATCGGGTCGGACATGGTCCGTACAGGGTGGTTCGACTCGTCGTCCGACCTGCTCAACCGGTTCCACGAGAACGTCGTGTGGGGCATGAAGGGCAACTTCCTCTCCATCCCGACCGACTGCCCGCAGCGCGACGAGCGCATGGGCTGGACCGGCGACATCCAGGTCTTCAGCCCGGCCGCCAGCTACCTCCACGACTGCGACGCGTTCCTCTCGAGCTGGCTGCACGATGTCTGGCTCGAGCAGCAGGAGCGCGGCGGCGTCGTACCGTTCGTGGTCCCCGCGGCCCTGCCCACCCCGCCGCATCCTCGCGCCGCCTGGGGAGACGTGGCATCGATCCTCCCCTACGTGCTGTACGAGCGCTTCGGCGACCTTCGGACGCTCCGAGCCCAGTGGCCGAGCATGGTCGCCTGGACCGACGCCGTGCTGCGCGACACGACCGACGGGCTGTGGGCCGACCGCGACCAGTTCGGCGACTGGCTCGATCCCGCGGCGCCGCCGGAGTCGCCGGGCGCCGCCCGTACGCACAAGGACATCGTCGCGACCGCCTGCCTCATCCGTACGCTCGACACGATGGTCGCGGCGGCCGGCGTCCTGGGCGAGGACCCGACCCGCTTCGCCGCCGAGGCCGTCCGGGTCCGCGAGGCGTTCCAGGCCGAGTACGTCACGCCGAACGGCCGCATGGCGTCCGATGCGCAGACCGCGTACGCGATGGCGATCGCGTGGGACCTCGTACCCGGTCAGGCACGCCGGGCCCGGATGGGCGAGCGGCTGCGTGAGCTCGTACGGGAGGGCGGGTACGTCATCGGCACCGGGTTCGTCGGCACGCCGCTCGTGTGCGACGCGCTGACCGCGACCGGTCATCAGACCGCGGCCGGGAAGCTGCTGCTCTCGACGCGCTGCCCCGGCTGGCTGTACTCGGTGACGATGGGCGCGACGACCATCTGGGAGCGCTACGACTCGATGCTGCCCGACGGGTCGATCAACCCCGGCGAGATGACCTCGTTCAACCACTACGCGCTCGGCGCGGTCGCGGACTGGATGCACCGGGTGCTCGCAGGCCTGGCGCCTCTCGAGCCGGGCTACCGGACCGTACTCGTCGCTCCCCAGCCGATCGCCGACCTCACGTGGGCCTCGACGCGGCACACGAGCGCGTACGGCGACGTCGTGGTGCGCTGGGAACGTACGGACGGGCGGCTCGACGTCGACGTGACCGTGCCGCCGAACAGCGAGGCCGTGGTCCGGCTGCCTGGTCGTGACGACGAGCGTGTCCGATCCGGCAACCACCACTTCGAGGTCGCCGACCCGATCCCGGCACCGGGACCGATCACGTCGGCGACCCCGCTGGGCGAGATCGTCGACGACACGGAGGCGTACAGGGTGGTGGAGACGGCGATGTCCGAGGCGGGCGCAGCCGCCGCGTTGGAGCGGCTCACGTGGAGCAGCTCCGGCACCATCGGCTCGGTGCCCTTCGTCATCCCGCCACCGGTGGCGGCGATCATCGAGAAGCGCTTCGAGGAGCTGTCGGCGACACGCTGACCGAGACAGATCGCTGTTTTCGCCGCGGAAACGCAGATCCGGGACCGTACGACCCTCAACCAGCGATCTGAGCAGCGAAAACCGCGATCACTGAGCCAGCCCGTACAGGCGGTCGCCGGCGTCGCCGAGGCCGGGGACGATGTAGCCGACCTCGTTGAGGCGCTCGTCGACGGCGGCGACCACGAGCGTGCACGGGACGCCGACACCGTCGAGGAGCTTCCGCATGCGCTCGATGCCCTCGGGGGCCGCGATGAGGCAGATGCACGTGATGTGGTCGGCGCCGCGGTTGACGAGGAACTG
>Ga0182021_10006775_pt1 | contig 13599 bp, 9 predicted proteins | sample 612E3MmetaG_FD_120493 | JGI IMG/M metagenome (GOLD analysis project Ga0182021, IMG submission 120493) | Permafrost microbial communities from Stordalen Mire, Sweden - 612E3M metaG (Illumina Assembly) | ecosystem: Environmental > Terrestrial > Soil > Wetlands > Permafrost | place: Sweden...
CCGCGTGATCCAGCAAGGAAGGGGCCGCAGCGCGATGTGGTGGCATCGTGCAAGGCCGCTGACGCCGCTGGGCGCGCGGCTGGGCCCGTCCCTTCGGGCTGGGGGCGGCGGGCGTCGCCTGGCGCTCCCAGCGCGAGCGCGGATAATTTACGGACAAGCTCTTATTCGAGGCTACCCGCCATGAAACCGGTGCTGAAGGCGGCCTGCAGGTTGTAGCCGCCCACGGGCCCGTCGATGTCCAGCAGCTCACCGCACACGCGCAGGTTCTCCCACCCCTGCAGGGCCATGGTGCGTGGATCCACGGCCGCGAGTGCCACTCCCCCCGCGGCCACCTCGCCCCGAGCCAGGGGCACGGCCTGGGGTTCACCTAGAGGCAGGCCTGTGACCAGGGTCACCAGGGTTCTTCGCCCCGCCTTCGGCAGATCCTTGAGCATGAGACCCGGATCCATCCCAGCCTCCTGAAGCAGCGGTTCCAAGAGCCGCTCCGGAAGATGCCGCCCCATCCAGTTGGCCGCCCGCAGACGAGGGTTCGCACGCTGTTCAGACTGCAGGGCTGCGTCCAGGTCGGCAGGCGCATCGAGGATGGAAGCATAGGCCAGCCAGGCCGGGCCGTCGCGTCGGGCCCATTCCGTGGTCTGGCTCAGTTCCAGGGCCGCGGGTCCGCTGATGCCCGACTTGGTGAAGACGATGTCTCCCGCAAAAGCCCCGAGGCGGCGCCCCTCGGGTCCGGCACTCAGGCGCAGTTCCCCACCGCGCAGGGCCACGCCTTCCCAGGCCGGACGCGCTTGCTGGAGCGGGATCGGGGCCAGGGCGGGAAACCAGGGGCGCACAAGCGCGCCCAGGCCTTTCAGCCAACCCAGGACCTCCCCCCGGGTGCCGGTTTCTGGATAGCTGGCGCCGCCCGTGGCGAGGATGTAGGTGTCCGCCGTGACCATCGCCTCATCGAGGAGCAGCCCCTCCAGTCGCGGTGCGTAGCCCCGCAGGGCCGTTACGCGCGCACCCGTGCGAACCTCCACGCCGGCCCGCCGCGCCAGCGTCTCAAAGGCGACCACCACCGCGGCCGCGCTACCCGGCCGGTCCAAGGGGAAGATGCGACCGTTGTCACGGGTGTAGGTCTCGACGCCTTCCCTCCTCAGCAGAGCCAGCACCGCCCCATTGTCGAAGGCATGCAACGAGGGTCGCAGGAAGCGGCCCTGTTCCTTGGAGAAGGCCGCCAGAAGCGCCTGGGGCGGCCCGTCGTGGGTGATGTTGCACTTGCCCCCACCGCTGATGCGGAGCTTCACGCCCAGGCGGCCGTTGGCCTCCAGCAGCAGAACCCGGTGTCCCAATGAAGCCGCCCGCCAGGCCGCCACCAGCCCCGCCGCGCCTCCGCCCACCACGACCACCTTCGCCATGGAACCATCATGGCCGAATCTCCCTGTGGACGATTTCATTGGGAACCTTCACGGACGGCACTGGCTTGGTATGGGGCTTCCGGGTCCCCGCCTTCAGGAGTTTCACCGGATCCGGCAGTGGCTGGTGCCGCATGGGGATGGCGCTCCAGGGCAAGCGCCCCTCCAGGGTCAGGCGCAATTGATGATTACCAGTCCCTGGGACCATTAAAGACATCGGCGTGCGGCCCTTGGCCTCGCTATCCAGGGAGACCGCGGCTCCGGCCGGATCGCTGTGGACCACGACCTCGAAAGGGGCCGGCTGAAGCCGGAGGATCAGGTCGGAGTCCTCAGGCTGGATGCGCACTTCGAGTGTCTGGTAGTCCGGCTTCTCCAGGCGCAGCCTCTCCGCCCTGCCCTTCACCACCACTTGGCGCAAAGGCGTGAGCCCCAGGGGAGTGCCATCGAGGAAGACCTGCGCGGCCCCGGGTCTGGAATCGATGGACAGGACCCGGCTGGGGTCGCGCCTGAAGAAGGCCGCCCAGCCGAATAGCCCCAGCGCCAGAACCGCTCCCCCCCAGAGGATGGGGGAGCGCATCCAGCGCCCCTTGGAAAAGGGTGGCCCGAAGGGCATCACACCGAGGGGGCGCTCAGTACCCAGCCGTTCAATCCGTGCGAGACAGCCGTGTTTCAGGGCGGGTTCCAGCGGAAGCGCCTGGATGAGGTCCTGGAGGAAGGCGCGCAGATCGGGATGACGCCTGGAAGGGTCCTTGTCGAAAGCCCGGCGGAAGACCTCTTTCATCTCCCCAGGTAATTCCTCCAGGAACACGGGCTCGCCGTGGATGATCCGATAGAGGGTAGCCCCCACGCTATCGCCCAGGAAGGGCAGGTCCCCCGTGAGCATCTCGTAGGCCGTCATCGCGAAGGACCACTGGTCGGAGGCCATGGTGACCCCGGCCCCGTTCAGGGCTTCAGGCGCGGCATAGGCGGGCGATCCCAGGAAGGTGCTCGTGGTGGTGAGCCGACTCGATTCGTTCCGGACGATGCCGAAGTCCATGAGCTTGATGCGGCCATCCCGGCCCACCATGAAGTTCCCGGGCTTGATGTCCCGGTGGATGAACCCCAGGGCATGCACGGCCACCAGGGCCTCGGCAGCCTGCAGCAGGAAGCCCACGGCCTCGGCCGGCGCGATGGGTCCGCGCAGGATGCGGTCGGACAGGCGCTCGCCCTCCACATACTCCATCGCCAGGAAGGGACCCAGCTCCGGTTCCTCCCCGACATCGAACACCGTGACCGCATTCGGATGGTTCAGGCGGGCGGAGACCTCGGCCTCCTGCTTGAAGCGCTCCAGCACTTCCGCATCCCCCGAGCCCTCTCGCACGACCTTGATGGCCAGGGGCCGTTTGAGCAGGGGATCCTCCGCCAGGTACACCGTGCCCATCGCCCCGGAACCGAGGGTGCGCAGAATCTTGTAGCGGCCGATGGTGGAAGGACCAGGACTCATCTCCCCGATCATGCCAGACCCGGGGGAGATCTGACCCTGCTGGTACACTCGTGGCCATGTCCGAGATCGGTTTCACGGTTCCCCACCCCGCCCAGCTCCGCCGCTTCGGGCGCGTGTTCTACCCCGCGGGCCTGCGCTTGCAGAAGGCCCTGGCGGACTACGTGAACGAGGAGGGCCGACCCGATCAGCTGGTGATCCTGGAGCACGACCCCGTCTTCACCCTGGGTCGCAACGCCACGCCCGCGGACATCCATGTGAGCGACGATTTCCTGGCGGCCCAGGGCGTGAGCGTCCATCGCACCGACCGGGGTGGCGAGGTCACCTACCACGGACCCGGCCAGATCGTGGCCTACCCCATCTGCAACCTCCGGGGCGGTCGGGAGGATGTGGGTCGTCTCGTGCGAGGGCTCGAGGAAGCCATGATCCGCACAGCGGCGGATTTCGGGGTCGTGGCCGACCGCCTGAAGGGAGCCCCGGGGATCTGGGTCGAGACACTTCGCGGACCCGAGAAGCTCGGCGCCATCGGCCTCCACCTCAGCCACTGGATCAGCACCCACGGCATCGCCTTCAATGTGAACCCCAATCTGGACCACTTCCGCTGGATCACGGCCTGCGGGTTTACCGACAAGGGCGTATGCAGCCTGGCCTCCCTCCTTGGCGAGGGAGCGCCGACCTGGTGTGACGTCGCCGACCGGCTCCAGACCCACCTCGCGGAACAGCTGGCCCTGGACCTGCAGCCTTCCCGGCCGCCCAGCCGCAGCGTATCGGCCCTCACCTGGCGCCGGGGAGAGAACGGTCCCGAGATCCTGATGATGCTCCGGGTACCCACCCACGGTCTCTGGTGGCAGAGCGTCACCGGCATGATGGAACCCGGAGAGACGCCGGAAGAGGCCGCCCATCGGGAGCTGATGGAAGAGACCGGGCTCAGCGGCACCCTGCGCCCCCTGGGCCTTTCCCACAGCTTCTGGGTGGATCCCTCCATCGTGCGTTTTCCCGACACTGAGCCCCGCTTCAACACGGAGATCTGCTACTCGATGGAAATCGCCTCGGATGCCGTGGTTCGCCTGGAGCCTGCGGAACACAGCGAATACCTGTGGTGCAGCCTGGACGAGGCCCAGGCGCGCACCAAGTGGGAAGGCTCGAAAGCCGCCGTGCAGCTACTGAGGAGAGCCCTGGAAGCCTGGGAGCCGCATCAGGCATGAGCACCGGGGCGGTGGGGAGCTTTTGAACCTCTCTGGAGGAGATTTGATTGCTAAGGTCCGGTAGGAATTCGTCCGATCCAGACTCCGTTGCCCCACCTACCATGATGGTGAGATGAAACCCTCTACCCCAGTGCAGGTCCCTCACAGGGTCAAGGTCCTTGTCACGGGAATCCTATTGCTTATGGCAGCCTTCGGTGGCCTGACCTCAGTGCTGCCTTCGTACCTCATCCAGCCGGTCGTCAGCATGGCCCTAGCCCTGGCCAACCTGGTGGCCTTGGCTTTGCTGTTTCTGCGATCGCGGGACCCTGGCCCGGAACGCCTGGGCTGGCGTCTGATGGCCCTGAGCATCCTGGGGGGGATTGCCGCGAACACGGTTCTCCTATTCACGCCCTCACCGCTCGTCCGGGTGTCCCTGACCGAGGTGCTATTCTTCGGGCTCCAGGTGGTGATCGCCCTCGTGCAGGCCTGGGCTCTGCTGAGTTGGCCCTTCCAGCGCACCCCCTACCGCAGTTCCCGGATCCGGGACGTCCTCGGCGGCCTGATCTTCGCCGGGTCCCTGTTCCTGCTGCTCTGGACCACCAACCTCTGGCAGGAATGGGATCATGGGCGCTGGCCCGTCTTTGTGCGGATCATGGGGCTCTCCATCCGGGTGGCCATCATCGGGGGGGTCGCGGCCTACTTCCTGGCCGGGGATCCCCGCCGGGTGCGCGGACCCCTGGGCTGGATCTTTACTGCGGCGGTGATCACGGTTGCCGCTGTCCTGCTCCTGCGTTCCTACCTCTACGACGCGAACGCAGTCCTCCAGCCCTCCTGGATATTCGGCCTGCTCCTGGTCATCCCCCTGACTTACGCCGCGGCCGCCTGGCTGGAGATTCCAGTCGAGGTGCCCGAAGACCTGCCCGAGTTGCCCTACAACATCGTAGAAGTGATGCTCTACCTGCCTTTCGCTGCCGTAGGGGGTACGCTCATCCTGACGGCCCTGCTCCACCACAGCCACCTGCTGCACCAACTCATCGGGTTCGTGCTGGTCAGCACCCTGCTCCTCTTCCGCCAGTTCCTGTTATTGCGCGAAGTTCGACTCGCCAAATTTCGGTTGGAGGAACGGGTCCTGACCCGAACCCGGAACCTGGAAGATTTGCAGGGAATCATGCTCCGGACCGAGCGCATGAACGCTGTGGGGGCCATGGGAGCGGGCCTAGCCCATGACCTGAACAACACCCTGGCGGGGATCCGGGTCCAGGCAGAACTCGCGCGAACGCATGTGGAGGAGGGAAAGTCGCCCACCGTCTCGGACCTGGATCGCATCCTTGTGGCGGCCGACCAGTCCACCGCCCTCACGGGTCGACTCATGGCCTTCGCCCGGCAAGAAGAAGAGGCTTTCAGTCCCCTAGATCTTGCAGCTGAGACCTCCAAACTGGAAAAAATCCTACGCATGCTTCTCACACGTCAGACATCACTAAGCCTGGATCTGGGCAGCGGACCAGCCTTCATCCACGGATCGCGCAACCATATCGAACAGGTGTTGGTGAACCTCATCGGCAATGCAAGGGATGCCATGCCCCAGGGCGGAACCATCACCCTGAGGATCCGTGTGGAGGCTGAGGCTGACCCACCTGTGGTCCGTCTGGAAGTGGGTGACACCGGGTCCGGAATGGCGCCTGAGGTACTTGCACACCTCTTCCAGCCCTTCTTCACCACGAAGGCTCCCGGCAAAGGGACGGGTCTTGGGCTGGCCTCGGTCAAACATTTGGTGGAGGACGTGAACGGCTCCATCCAAGTCCATTCGGTTCCCGACCAGGGGACTTTGTTCACCTTGCGGTTCCCGCTCCTACCCTGAGGTCCCACCGCCGCGGACCTGAAGCGGGGGGCATAGTGATCCGGACTCTCCGTGGGCCCGGTCTGCGGTCTGGAAGAGTACAGGGCGCCAGCGGTCCGGCAACCCTGTACCCTGATGAAAACCAGGAGTCGCCATGTTCCCCCAATTCACCGAGGATCAGTCTGCCATTCGCGATGCGGCGCGGGACTACGCGATGGCAGAGATCGACCCGGGTGCGGCGGGCCGGGACGCCAGCGGAGAGTTCCCGCGAGACATCATGAAGAAACTCGGCGAGATGGGCTTCCTGGGTATGACCGTGCCCGAGGCCTACGGGGGTGGTGGCTCGGACTTCCTCAGCTACATCCTGGCCCTGGAGCAGATCGCCTACGCCGATGCTTCCGTGGCCGTGACCATGAGCGTGATCAACTCCGTGGCCTGTGCCCCCATTCTCACCTTCGGCACCCCGGCGCAGAAGCAGAGGTACCTGAAGCCCCTGGCCAGCGGCGAGGTGCTGGGCGGTTTCATGCTCACCGAACCGGACGCGGGCTCCGACGCCGCCGCGCTGAAGACCCGCGCCACCCGGGTGGAGGGAGGCTGGCGGCTGAACGGGTCCAAGGCCTGGATCACCAATGGCGGCGTGGGCCGCTATTTCGTCATCATGGCGCGCACCGATCCCGACAAGGGCAAGAAGGGCATCAGCGCCTTCATCCTCGATGCGGACCAACCTGGCGTGATCATGGGACGCCCCGAGGAAAAGATGGGGCTGCGGTCCAGCAAGACTGTGATGGTGACACTGGAGGAAGCCTTCGTGTCCGAAGATGCCCTCCTCGGCAAACTGGGCGACGGCCTCAAGGTGGCCTTCGGCGGCCTCGACGGTGGCCGCATCGGCATCGCCGCCCAGGCCCTTGGCATCGCCCAGCGGGCCATGGACGAGAGCGTGGCCTACGCGAAAACGCGCCGTTCCTTTGGCAAGGCCATCGGCGAGCACCAGATGATCCAGACCTATCTGGCCGAGATGGAGTCCCATCTCCAGGCCTCCCGCCTGCTGGTCTATCGGGCCGCAGCCCTGAAGGAGGCCGGGAAGACCTGCACGGTGGAAGCCGCCACCGCCAAGCTCTTCACCACCGAAAGCGCCGTCTGGCTCTGTGATCGGGCGGTCCAGATCCACGGCGGCTACGGCTACTCCCGCGAGTACCTCGTCGAGCGCCTCTACCGAGATGTGCGCGTGACCACGATCTACGAGGGCACCAGCGAGATCCAGCGCATGGTCATCGCGCGCGAGTTGTTGAAATAGACAATTACCACCCCGCATGGAACACGGCTTGCCCTCACCATGCGAGGGAGGCATTCTGATTGCCGGGGCCCATCTAAACCGGCCCCTGGGCTCGTCCGTAGGCACCCTGTCCCCGTGGCGACTCTGTTGTTGATGTTCAAGGAGTGGTGATGACGCGTCTCCCGATCTATCCGGCCCTCCTGGTGGCCTTTTCTTTGGTGGCTCAGACGGCGCCTAAGCCGGATGCCCCCAAGCTAGAGATGCCCAAGGCGGATGTGCCGAAAGCGGCGAACACCCAGGTGGACGCCTCCCACCTGACCCTGCAGGACGCCATCGAAGCCTCGCTGAGGAATAACCTGCAGGTGCAGATCTCGGCGGAGACCCGGGAGACTGTCCGGGCTGGCGTGCCCATCAATGCGGGCGTCTTCGATTGGCAACTCACCAGCGGGCTCGTCATTCAGCATGCGAAATCCAGCGTGGACGGCAAGACTTTCGATATCTACGGGGACCCCTTCTTCGGCACCGCGACCGCCGACAACAGGAGTTGGACCGTGGGTCTGGCCAAGCCCACGGAATGGGGCGGCACCCTCCAGCTGAACTACAACCCCATCTACTCCTACTACAACCAGAACATGCAAAGCCGCGCGACCCCGCCCAATCCAGCCATCAACATTACGGAAGTTGCCTCCTACCCTTATTCAGGCACCTTCAACGCCTCGTTCACCCAGAGCCTGCTGCGGAATTTCGGGCGTGATGCGACGGCCGCCAACCTGATCGTGGCGCGCTATGGTTCGAAGGCCGCGGACTACAACTTCCAGCTGGCGATCATCAACCAGGTGGCCAGCACGGAGTCGGCCTATTGGGCCGTGGTCTTCGCCAAGCTCGACCTGGAGAACAAGCGGGTGGCCCTGGCCCTGGCCCAGCAGCAGCTCAAGGAGGACACGACCCGGGTCCAGGTCGGCACGCTGGCTCCCCTGGGCCTGCTCCAGGACGACGCCTCCGTCGCCCAGGCCGAGCAGGACATCATTACCTCCGAGGCCAACCTTGCCAATGCCAAGGACGCTCTCATCCGGACCATCTATCCCATTCCGGATCGCCCGGCCACGCTTGATACTGCGGACCTGCCGACCGTGAAGCCGATGGAGATGGATGAGGCTGCCGCGGAAAAAATGGCCCTGGCCGACCGCGTAGAACTCAAAGGGGCAGATCTGGACCTGCTCTCCAAGCGGGCGCTCGAGACCGCCGCCAACAACCGGATCCTGCCCCAGTTGGACCTCAATGTGGCCTACAACGGCAGCACCAATAACTACACCACCTTCAGCCCCGTCAACTCGGACCTGGCCCAGGGCAAGAATCCCGGCTATACCGTGGGTCTCCAGTTTTCCCTGCCCATCATGAATCAGACAGCCAGGGGGAATCAGGCTTTGGCCAGGGCCAACCGCCGGAGTAGCGAGCTGTCCCGCCACGACCTGGAACTGGGCATCATCCTGCAGGTCCGCACGGCCTATCGGAACCTGGACTCCCTCGCCAAAGGCGTGGTCGCGGCCGAGAAGACCCGGGTCTTCCGGGAACAGAACCTCGATGCCGAGCATAAGAAGCTCGAGAACGGCATGAGCACCAGCTTCCTCGTGCTCACGGCGCTCAATGACCTCAACACCTCCAAAGGCAACGAGCTGCAGGCCCGGATCAACTATGCCAATGCCGTGACGGCCTTCGACCAGGCCGTGGGGCGGCTCCTGCAAGCCCGGCACCTGGAAGTCAAGTAGTTCAGCCCTTGATTGCTGCTCCAAAACGGGCCCCGTTCGGGGCCCGTTTTGGAATTAACTCCGCCGCGCAGCGGCGGAGCATCTAGGGTCAGTCCATCCGAAGACTGAGATCCACCGCGGGCGCACTGTGGGTGAGGGCCCCGACGCTGAGGAAGTCCACGCCGGTCTCGGCCACGGCTCGGGCCCGGTCGAGGGTGAGGTTGCCGCTGGCCTCCAGGAAGAAGCGCCGCCCGCTGCGGTCCCGCAGGGCCACGGCCTCTCGCATCTGGTCCAGGGTCATGTTGTCCAGCAGCACGCCATCCACATCGGGCAGGTCCAGGCAGGCCTTGAGCTGACCCAGGGTCTCCGCCTCGACTTCGATCTTCACCAGGTTCGGCGCGCTGTGGCGGGCCGCCTCCACGGCGGCGCGGACGCCACCCGCCGCCGCGAGGTGATTCTCCTTGAGCAGCACACCATCACCCAGGGTCAGCCGGTGGTTCACCCCACCCCCGCAGCGCACAGCGTACTTTTCTAGCAGCTTCAGGCCCGGCGTGGTCTTGCGCGTGTCGAGAATGCGGGCACCTGTGCCCTCAATGGCGTCCACGAATCGGCGCGTGAGGGTGGCGGTGCCCGAGAGCCGCTGAAGGAGGTTCAGCATCACCCGCTCGGCCAGCAGAATGCCGTGGCTGGAACCCTCGATGCGCAGCACCTCGGTGCCCTTGGACACACGCTGTCCATCCACGGCGAGAAGGGAAATCGAAAGGGCCGGGTCCGACACCCGGAACACTTCCTGGGCCACGGGCAGCCCGGCCAGTACGAGCTCGCCCTTCGCCACCACGCGGGCCACCATGGGCCGGTCCGGCACCGCCGCCGTGGTCCAGTCCTGGGTGCCCCAGTCCTCCCGCAGGAAGGCGCGGAGCTGGTCGCGGTAGGTTTCGGGGTGCGGGGGATGAAACATGTGATTCTCCCCATTCATCCTACAATCATCCCAAACCAGGAGCCCCCATGTCCTTCATCCTCGTTGAGAAAACTGACCGCATCGCCTGGGTCACCCTCAACCGCCCCGAGAAGCTCAACGCCCTGAACAACGAGGTCCTGAAGGAGTTGGAGCAGGTCTTCGCGGATCTCGAACAGGATGCCGAAGTGGGGGTGGTGGTCCTGACGGGCGCGGGCGAGAAGGCCTTCGTGGCGGGCGCCGACATCTCGGAGCTGAAGACCCTCGACACCGCCGGGGCCAGAGTGCAGGCGCTCCGCGGCCAGGCGGTCTACCAGCGCATCGAGTCCTTCCCCAAGCCCGTCATCGCCGCGGTGAACGGCTTCGCCCTGGGGGGTGGCTGCGAACTGGCCCTGGCCTGCCACATCCGCATCGCCAGCGAGAACGCCCGGTTCGGCCTGCCCGAAGTGAGCCTCGGCATCATCCCGGGCTACGGCGGCACTCAGCGCCTGCCCCGTCTCGTGGGGAAGGGCGTGGCCCTGGACCTGATCCTCAGCGGCGAGATGGCCCCTGCCGCCGATGCGCTGCGCATGGGCCTCGTGAGCCGCGTCGTGCCCCTGGCCGACCTCCATGCTGCTGCCGAGAAGCTGGCCAAGACCATCCTCACCCGCGGCCCCCTGGCCCTGCGCAGTGCTCTCGCCGCCGTGAACGAGGGCCTTGAGATGCCCCAGGAGCAGGGCCTCCAGTACGAGGCCGCCCTCTTCGGCCTCCTGGCCGCCACCCAGGACATGCAGGAAGGCATGGGCGCCTTCCTGGAGAAGCGCGCGGCGCAGTTCAAGGGTCTCTAGCCTCGGCTAACGCTTGGCGCCTGTGGCGCCAAGCGTCACAGCAGCAGTTTGTTCATTGTTGTGTTGATCCACGACCTTCACCAGCACGCGATCGCCGCGAATCGCATCGCGGGACACGAGGACGTCGAACCGTTCCTCTTTCTGATCGAAGACACGGTCCTCCGGCACGATCTGGAGCCAGTGGTCCCCGTCGGCGCTGATGGCGGCTTCTTTCAGCATCGACGTCTCATCCCTGGCCCTGAATCGGACCCTGATGCCGTCGCCCTCGGCCACGGCGCTGAGTTCGGAGATGGCGGGCGGCGTGTGGTTGATGATGAAGGGCGCCGTGCGCCACGTGCTGGTGAGGACCGCGTTGAATGGCGCCGAGGGCGCGTCTGAGGCCGTGACCTCCAGGCGATAGCGGCCGTCGGGTATGGGGAAGGTGTCGAAGCTGAAGAATTTCTCTTTCCACGCCTTTTCCAACAGGATCGGCGCCCCGTGATCGGGGAGCAGCCGGATGCTGAACTGGAGAACATCCCCATTGGGATCGTTCACCCGGAACACGCAACTCTGGCTCCCGCGGCGGAAACTGCGCTTCTCCGCGCCCATGAAGCCGATGGCGGGAATGAGCTTTTGCGTCTGGAGGGGAATCCGTTCCAGGCCGATGTCCTCCGGCGGCGCGGTCCGGGTGATGACCAGCCCGGGTGGCATCAGGTCCACGCCTTCCCAGACCGGCGCGAGGTTCCGACGCGCCCAGTAGACGCTCACGGTCTCGACGATGGGCGTCGCGCCGCCCCGGGTACTGCTCAGGCGCAGGCGGAACTGGGCGAACCGCGCCGTGGGCAGGGCGGGCCGCTCGCCGCTGCGCAGCGGCGGTGTCCAGGGGCTCCAGGTGGCGTCCGGAGTTTCCGTGCTACCGATGCGGAACTGGAGTTCCACATTGGTGCCCGTCGGCGTCTCCGCCTCCAGGTAGGCGCGGCCCCAGTCCGCGATGGGCTCTCCTTTGAGGATCTTCGATTCCAGCGTGCCCTCCGTGGCCTGGGCCTCGGACAGCAGGTGCAATTCGGCCGGGTTGGATCCCACCACCAGCAGGTCCCCGCCCGAGGGCAGAAAGGCCGTGGCCTGGGCCGTGCCCAGTTCCTGCACCACGGCAAAGGGATCCGTGTCGCGCGACTTTCCGAGGGGCAGGGAGAACAGGCGGGAGCGATTGCCCGTGGCCACCAGCAGCTGGCCCTTCCACACGGCCAGCGCATAGACCTGGCTCTGGGCGCTCTGCCAAAGGGTCTCCGGCACGTGATCCTTGTCCAGCCGGATGACGGCGGATCGGGTGACGGCCGAGGTGTCGGCCTGGAGATAGCCTTCCCTGCGCTCCAGCTGACCCGTGCTGAACTTGGGCGTGAGTCCGTTGTCGGCGCCGATGTAGAGCTGGCCATCGGCGACGGCCAGGGCCCGCACTTCCTCGAAGTTGGTATCCATGAGGGTTTCCAGGCGATCGCCCTGGCGGTTGTAGCGCAGGACCAGACCCCGGCCGTGGCTGCCCAGGTACCAGCCGCCCTGCCCATCCGGAGTCAGGGCCGTGAAGGCCGTCTCGTCCGCCAGCTCCGCCAGACGACGGCTGGAGCCTTCCCGGGCCTGCACGAGTACGGCGCCCTTCTCGGCGCCGCCCGCGGCGATCACCGCGTCCCCTTCGACCGCGAGGGCCCAGACGATGCGGGCATCGATGTCCGCGAAGGGCTTCACGTCACCGGCGGGCGTCATGCGGAGCAGCTTGCCTTCCCCGGTGGGAGCCACCACCAGGTCCTGGCCCAGCCGGGCCAGGGCGAAGACGATGCCGCCTTTCACCTGCCCCAGCGGCTTCACCTGTCCACCCACGTAGTGGAAGATCTTGCCGTCCGTGCCGGCGGACAGGTAGGCGCCGCCGGTCCCATCCGACACGGCGGACCAGATCACCCCTTCCGGCAGCTGGCCCACCCGGCGCAGGTTCGGGGCCAGGCGCAGGCGGCCATCGGCGCCAATGCGCACGCCCCGGGTCTCCGACCCGAGCCAGTCGTTGAAGGCCGAGAAGGTGGCGTTGGGCTGATCCGCCAGGGCGGCCACACTCACGATCGCGAAAAAAAACATCGTCATCCAGCGCATAGAACCCTCATTCAATCTCCACTTCCAATTGGCTGATCCCCCGCACCTCGCGCTCCAGCGGGAGCAGGGCGCGCCCGATGATGCGGCGCTGGAGACGGTTATCACTGGAGGCGCCATCCCCGCTCACCAGACTGGCCACGGTCGGCGGGATGCCCTCGATGCGACTCCCGCGCAACCCTGCTCCCGTCTGAGCCTGCACCAGCAGGGCATAGGCATGGTTGTTCCGCATGGCCCCGTTCAGCAGACGGACCACATCTCCGAGACTGGCCACCTCGATCATCCGCTCGTCAGGATCGGCGGCCGTGAGGCTGAATCCGTCGCCCACCATCAGAATGGCCTTGCCCTTGGCGGCAGAAGACGGCACCTGGATGTTGAAGGTGGCTGTTTCGCGCACGCCCTGGATGTTCTGAAGCGTCACCAGCACCGGCAGGATCTCGCCCCGCTTGGCCCGGGCCTTCAGCAGCCGGACGCCCGCGATGGCCGTCAGATCCAGGCGCTCCTCGGCCTTGATGGTGAGCGAGATCCCTTCGAACACCGGCTTCTCGAAGGGATTCAAGCAGATCGCCTGGAGCACGGCGCCCACATACTGGCCCATGCGGGAGGGGTTCAGGTCGGCGATGACGTTCTCGATCACAATGGCCGGTTGGCCCACCAGCTTGATGTTGCCCTGCATGGACAGGCTCTGGAAACCCTGTCCCCGGGTGTGGGCATCCAGGGTCTGCGCCACGGCGGTGGCGACCAGCGAGGCGGTGGCCACCGGGTGGTCCATGATCTCGAACCGGAAATTCAAGG
>Ga0182021_10006776_pt1 | contig 13598 bp, 16 predicted proteins | sample 612E3MmetaG_FD_120493 | JGI IMG/M metagenome (GOLD analysis project Ga0182021, IMG submission 120493) | Permafrost microbial communities from Stordalen Mire, Sweden - 612E3M metaG (Illumina Assembly) | ecosystem: Environmental > Terrestrial > Soil > Wetlands > Permafrost | place: Sweden...
TCAAAAGTGCCGAGATACTAGGCCCGCAAGAATTTCATCGCGAGACGTATTTAAATATACGTTGAGCGATGGGATTCGCGGCGGAACAACGCAGGTCGGTGCTTTTCAACAGTCCCTTACTTAAATACCTTCCGTTTTTATTTCCAATTTTCTATTATGACGATCCAGCGCCAACGCAATAAGTTTATCCAGCAGATCGCTGTATTTGAGGGCGGTGGCTTCCTACAGCTTGGGATACATGCTGATGCTGGTGAAGCCCGGAAGCGTGTTTATTTCGTTGAGATAAAATTTACTGGTTTTCTTATCCAGAAAAAAGTCAACCCGCGCCATGGAAGAACAGCCCAGCGCCATGTATCCTTCAACAGCAATCCTTCTGATTTTAGCGGCAAGCGATTTGTCAATTTGCGCCGGAATCTTCAGAGCTGCTCCGTCGGGATCAATATATTTGGCTTCATAGGAATAGAATTCGTGACTAGGAATTATCTCGCCCAAAACCGACCCGGCGGGTTTTTCATTTCCCAGAACGGCGCACTCGATCTCGCGGCAGTCAACGGCCTTTTCAATCATCACGCGCGTGTCGAACTGAAAAGCAAAGTTCATTGCCTTGGCGAGTATTTCTTTTTTCTTGACCTTTTTCACTCCGACGGAAGAACCGGTACAGACGGGTTTGACAAAAAGCGGCAGGCCGAGTTTCTCCAGAGCGTTTTTCATAATAAACTTTGAATCATCCTGCCAGCGTTGTTTGTTCACAGTCATGGAAGGAACAACGGGGATGCCCGCCTGATTGAGCAATCTTTTAGCGATGTCCTTATCCATGCCTACCGCCGAACCGGTTACATCCGCGCCCACGTAAGGCACCATCGCCAGTTCCAGCAGACCCTGCAGAGTGCCGTCTTCGCCGAATGTTCCGTGAAGGACGGGAATCACTATATCCACGATTACTTCTTTATTTTTGTTTTTGAGGTCGTAAAGATGCAGTTTGTTTTGCTGTTCGAAATGATTGACCAGCCACATGCCCTTTTTATTCAAAGCCATTTTTCTGCCGAAATCTTTATCTGAAATAATTTCGGGTTGGTCCTGCACATACCAGCGGCCGTCTCTGGCAATGCCGATAGCTGTTACTTCATATTTTTTCCGGTCAAGAGCGGAAAAAACCGAAGCGGCGGAGCAAAGCGAAACATCGTGCTCGCCCGACCTGCCGCCGTATAAAACGCCTATTCTAATTTTTGCCGCTTTCTTTAGACCTGATTTTCGCGCCATATGCATCCTTATTAGTATTAGTGTTGTCGTGTTTATTTATCTTATCATTTTAAAGAGATATACGCCTCGAGAGCTAAAGTTGTCAATTTAATTTTGGGTATTCATAATACCCCAAGCCGGCGAATATCATAGATAATTATCTTCAATTTCCGATGATACCCGGCACCAAAGTCGCTGTATTGACAATAGTTATTTAAATACATATATTAAGGTCAAATATGATATCAATCATAAATCAAAGATGATAGCGAGGCGGCAAGGAGGAGGCTCCGCAGGCGTATATGAACATACGTTGAGGAAGCTGACGACGCAGCCAACAAAGATAGCGCTTTGATTTAGGATTGATACTTGTTTGGTGGTTTTTATGCCTTTGTACTTTAACGCGGCGCAAATGCCCATGACAAAACAGGCTTTTAACGATGCCGAAAAGCTCGTCTCGCGTCATTTCAGGATGAGCGAGGATGAATTGCGGAAGAATAAGTACGACGTAAAAACACTTGCATTTTTAGAGCAGCATGAAGTAAAAGACGGCGCGTTTGCTCATCTTTGCAAATATTCTTACGAGAAGCCTTCTGACTTAACGCCGGAGGGCAAAGACGGTTTCGACTTTTATCGGGTATGTTTGCAGGATAACATCATCCTGGACGCGGTGGACAGGGGTAATTCCTTCATCAAGTTCAGCCCTTTGATGCTTTACATTGCCGTCCATGAATTGATTCATGTTCTGCGTTTCAGCAGCGGTGAGATAGATTTCGAAGCCGGCACGGAAGAAAAGGATAAGGAAGAAGTTGTCGTGGACAATCTGGCCCGCGCCGCTCTTTTGCCTGTAAAGAGTTATGATTTGAATATGGTGCTGGATTGTTTCAGCAGCCGTTTTTAAAATTTGATATATCTAATTAATGAAGGGATGTTTTTAGTATGCCTATTTATGAATATAAGTGCCGGAAATGCGGCAGACAGTTCGAAGCGTTTCAGGGAATTACCGATCCGGAATTAAAAAGCTGCAAGTTCTGTAAAGGCAGGGTGAACAAAATGGTTTCCCTTTCTTCTTTCAGCCTGAAGGGTTCAGGATGGTATGTGACAGATTATAAGGGAAAGAAACCAAGCACAACGGCAAAGAAAGAAAAAACTCAGACCAGCGAAAGTTCCGCGTCCAAAGAAACCCCTAAAGCTGAACCTGCCAAAGCTAATGACACTAACTGATAGTGAGCCAAGCTAAAAACGAACGAAGTGAAGTTTGAAGCGTAAGGCGAACTATACCAGGCGCGTAGCGCCGTGGTAAAACGAACGAAGTGAATAACCTAAAGGTCACTGTAGGTTTGAAGTGTAAGTGGAATTATCCCAGGAGCGAAGCGACGTGGGACTTGAAGCGGAAGCTAAGCTTTCAGCGGCTCATACTCCACTCTATCCCGGCCATTCGCCTTGGCTCTGTAAAGCGCCGTGTCCGCGCGGTTTATCGCCTGCTGAATGACTTCGCTTTGCTGATATTCCGTTACCCCGACAGAAATAGTCATTCTAAAATCATCGGGCATATTACTAAACTCAAGCTTTCTGACCAGTTTTCGAATTCTATCGGCGCAAACGACGGCCTGATCTTTTTCCACATTAGTCAGGATAAGAATGAATTCTTCACCGCCGTATCTCGCGATGTGGTCAATATTGCGTAGATTTTTTTGAGCTTCCTGAGCCACAGATCTAAGAACGATATCCCCGGCAGAATGACCAAAAGTGTCGTTTACTCGTTTGAAATGGTCCAAATCAAAGATACAGATGGAAAAAGGATGAATCCCTCTGTCGCCCAAGGCTTTCTGGTCGTTCAAAATTTTGTACATCTGGCGCCGGTTGAATACCTGGGTGAGGTCATCGATAATGGCCAGTTGTTCGATAGTGGAAAGGGCTTTGGAAATCTGAGCCCGGAGTTTGGTAATGTATCCGCCGACAAGTGAAAACCAGGGCAGAACCGTCGCCAGAACAACTATATTCAGAATTTCTGTTCTTGTGTTGATGGCTTCGGGATGGGTTGCATAAAGCAGAAGTATTACCGCCGCATAGTTGACCACGGCAAATGCCGAAAGAAAAAGAAACTGCCAGACATTCAATCTGAAAAGCCCGAAAACGAATACGACCAGATAGAGCAGAAGCACCACGCTTCTGATAGAGTCGGCGTAATATACAACCACCATGGTCCAGAAAGTGGCCACCACCATCTGGATAAGCGTCAGGCTCGGATCCTTGAATTTTTTATTTAATCCGCTTCTCAACATCACATATAAAATAATATTGACGGCAAGAATACCTGAAAGACTGGCCACCAGAACACCCAATGTCACCCTGGTATTTTCCTGGAAATGAAGGAAAACAGCAAAAGTACTCCACATGACATAAGATCCAAGCGCCATGAGAAACCGTTTGATTCTCAAAGTCTGATTGTGATCGTCTTTAGGATATATGCTGAACATTGGAATCCCCCTTCCATTATTCTTATAACCGAAAGTAACCGACCCTTTATATTGTATAATCCGCGGAGCTTTACGCTGTCAAGTGTGGAAGTTAAATTGTAAAATGTTTTTTCGTTATCAGTCCTTTATGACATGCTTTTAAAATAAGGCTGAAGTTCCCGGCATAATTCTTCCGGAACAGTCGGGCAAATAATTTCATTATGCAGTTTTTCAAAATAATTCAAATCGCTCGTTCCCAATGGCTGCATCACAAATCGGGGAACGATTTTCCCCTGCACCCAGAAGTAATTATTGTTTGTCATTGCGGCGTAAAAAGACATATTAAAACTCATAAAGTTATTGGTATACAGGTAGCCGAATACTCTGGACAGTCCTGTTAGAAATTCGCTGAAATTGGATTCCGTTAAATCAAAAAATGATGTTTTTTCCCGGAAAATAAAATCTATTTCACCGGCCATACCCTTCGGCGCGAAACTGGTCAGCCAGCAGATAGAGCCCGTATTGGCGATAAATCTCTTATCGGCTTTCTTTTCCAGAGCGATTAAATTATTCCACAGGTTATCTCCATTGGAAGCCGCGGCGTAATTCTGCGCGCTGGATAAAAGCTTCTGCATAAAACTGGTCGGCTTATAGCCGGCAATGGTCTGCAAATGCGGATGAATCAGTCCTCCGCCGGCGGGCGGCATGTAGTTCCAGTTAATCGAACAATATTTATAACCCAGATTCATTTCGACAACGCGGTGAAAATAATCGCGGCATACGGCAAAACCGTCACTCATAAATTCCGGAGTCAATTCATTCAAAGGCACAAAATGACGCGACGAAAAAATCGCCACATTGTTGTTTGCGTCGTAAGGGAAAGCGTTGGGGAAAAGACAAGCCTCTCCGCGCTTAAAGCTTCCGCCTTCAATAATATTGGGCGTGAATCGGGGAGTTGTTTTCTCAAAGAGATCGGGACAAAAGGGGCACAGTGATTCCGGAGATTTTTCCAGATAATAATCCATATCCGGCTTCTGGGTGAAACGCACGCGATAGGGCAGAATACGGCACGCGACCCCTGTGGTTTCATCATAACGGGCTTCAATGGTGATTTTCTTTTCCTGAAAACCATTAAAAGGATCAAGATAATATCCCGTTGTTATTTCTTTTTTAAATCCCAGGTCTTTCATAATTTTTCCTTCCCGATATTTTCTGGTGGAGCTTCATCGTCGCCAGGAGCAGGCTTCGTTTCTCTTCGTAAGCTTCTGAAAAGAAATTTTTCGATATTTCTTTGAGATAATTCATTCTCTAAATTTTCTTTCAATTCATCCAACGGAATTTCCATCCGCGCGGCGCTTCTGTGTCCGCCGCCCTTACCAATCAATCCGAAAGCCCTTTGCGCTATAGCGCCGCAATTCTGCCTGTAACCATCTCCGCGAAAAATAATTATGAGTTTATCGCCGACTATTCCGGCGACAACCACATAATAAGTGCCGATGAGGCGCAAATAAAAATCGGCTATCTGAACGCAGACATCCGCGCTTTCAACTCCTCCCAGAAAACAAACCCGCCGGCCGCGGAAATTATTCATGTGGTGATAGGCGTAATTATAATATTTTAAAAAACGGTCCGGTGTTTGATTGAGTTCTATGCGGCGGATAAACTGCATATTGGCGTATTTTGTATGATAGGTATAAGCGCTGATATCCTCGATAATGGTGGATCGGTTAAAATTGTCCGTATCCGTTTTAATTCCGTAAAGAAGAGCGGTGTGCAGGTTCCGGGGAATCTTCACGCGGGAACAAAGCAGATATTCGGTCAAGATGCTGGACAAGGCGCCGTAGTTGGGCCGGATATCCTCCAGGGGCGCGTGCCATTCGCCTTCGCGGGGATGATGATCGAAAACAAATTGCGGTTTTATGGAATTTAAAGCTTTGTCAAAAAAAGAGGGCTGGGCGTCCAAGACCGCTATCAAACGGTAAGAATCAATATCCACCTGACTGAGTAATTGAATATAAAGGCGCAAAGAAGAAACAAACTCAATGTTCTGCTGTCTGATTAAAGGCTCCGTGGAAACAAATGCGCTTTTGGAAAGGCCTTTTGTCCGCTGGATGATTTCGCGCAAAGCCATGGCTGAAGCGATGGCATCGGGATCAGGACTGCCGTGCATCAGCAATAATAAAGAATCATCAGGCTGAACCATGTCCATCAGCTTTTTAAAATTCAACCCTGTTTCTTTTTTAATAGGAATGGCTTCTACTTTCATGGTTTGGGCGTCGTCGGAACCGCCTGTGATATCTCCTTAGTAAACAAAAATTTTACCGGGATGTTTTTTAACAACTTCTCCAACAACAGCGGCAGCGGCAATCCCCGAAGCTCTCATTTTCTCCATGAGGCTCTTCGCCTTATCGCCGGGCATACTGAAAAATAATCCTCCCGCGGTCTGCGGATCAAAAAATAAATCAAAAAGCCAGTCCGGACAGGTCTGCTCTTTTTCAACCTGTTTTATACGGAAATCTTTATTGCGGTAAAGACCGCCGGGAACAAAACCTGTTTCCAATAACCTGCGAACTCCTTCAAAAACGGGCACGGCCGCGGAATTGATGCGCAGACCGACATCGCCGCCTTCAATCATTTCGCAGGCGTGTCCCAGAAGACCAAAGCCTGTTATATCGGTGCACGCATGAATATCTCCTGCGGCAATTATCATTTCCGACGCTTTTTTGTTAAGAGAAGTCATGGCGTTAATCACCTGCTTCATCTGTTCGTCAGTCGCTTCCCCGGCCTTTATAGCGGTGCTGATAATGCCTGTCCCCAGAGGTTTTGTCAAAACTAATTTATCGCCCGCCCGGGCGCCGCGATTAAGCAATACTTTATCGGGATGAACAACTCCGGTCACGGAAAGGCCGTATTTGATTTCGTTATCTTCAACGCTGTGCCCGCCGACAAGCAAAGCGCCGGCTTCGCGCATTTTATCCAATCCGCCGCGCATAACTTCCCGCAGAACGGAAATATCCATGGTTTTGACTGGAAAGCAGACAATATTCATCGCGGTTAAAGGCCTGGCGCCCATCGCGTAAATATCGTTGAGCGCGTTGGTGGCGGCAATCTGGCCGAACACAAAGGGATCATCAACCGTGGGCGTAAAAAAATCCACCGTCTGGACAATCGCAAGATCGGCGGAAAGTTTATACACTCCCGCGTCTTCCGCGTGCTCAAATCCGGTCAGCAAATTCGGATCCTGAACAAGCGGCAAATCGCGCATGATTTCGGACAGGTCGCCCGGACCTATCTTACAGGCTCAACCCGCGCTCTGCACTGTCTGTGTTAAACGAACAACCTTTTTTTCTTTCATATTTCCCTTGACGACTACCCGACATACGCCGGGCGATGTTGCCAAAAAAGTTAGCTGAAGACCGCGACTTGGTATGGAGTATAAGAAGAACATTCTTGCATGTCAATCACGAATATGAACCGCCGGGCGAGCCGCGGGTTGGAATTGTCAAAGTTATGTTGCAAAAAACATGAATCTGATTTAAAAACCAATTCAGCTCTAAGCCAATTACCCCCCCGAGCGAGAAAGTGATGAAACGCACTTGATTAAAGGAGCTCGAAAATGAAAATAAAGAAAACTTTAAACAAATTTATATTTAAGATTATTTTCAAAGTACTGCCCTTGATTCAATACCAGCCGTTTAAGTTATTTGCTCCAATTGTCAACAAAGCGGCTAACTGGTATATGCAGAAGAGATTCCCGGCGCAAAAGGCTTAAACAGCGACACAAGACGCTCCCCCGAAACAATATTTAATCGTATCGTTTGAGTTCAAAAAGCTTTTTGTCCTGAGTGGAAACGATGTGATAAAAACGGTCCTGCGGAACATAGATGTAGGGAACGTCGTCTTCCCGCCGGTACAGGAAATGGGATAGAACCATCCGGTTAACCGCCTGATGTCCGACGATCATAATATTATTCGCGCGCCTGTTTAAAAAAAACGCTTTCTTGATTCCCTGTGTGATGCGGTGCTTCATTGTCTCGTAGCTTTCGCCATCGGGATAAACATAGTGGTATTTATCCGCGCCCCGTTTTTTGAAAACGTGGGGCAGTTTCTTTTCGATATCTTCATAGGACATTCTTTCACAGATTCCCGCGTCGATTTCATCAAACTCTTTCAGCGAAATGATGCGGCAATCATCCTGAGCTTCACAAATAGCCCGGGCCGTATCTATCGTTCTGATTTTTCTGCTGGTAAAAATGTAGGAAATTTTTATTTTCTTAAAAAAATCTCCCAGGGCTTTGGCCTGCGCCCGGCCTTTTTTTGTCAACTTCGAGTCGCCGCCTATCCGGTTCGCGATGTTATATTCCGTTTCGGTGTGCCGGATAAGAAAAAGATTCTTTACTTCATCAGTGACAAGATAATCGCGCAGTCGTTCATAAAAGGGAATTACGTCACTATGTTTTTCCTCGATGATCATGTTCTGCAAAGAGTCTATGCGAAGATAATTTCGTTCGGACTTTAAAGGATTATAAATCATCCGATAGTAGTCAATCCGTTTAAAGAATTCCTTTGCCGCTTGATCTTTAAGATAAGCGAATTCAGGCAGTTTAATCTTTTCATGAATGCTCAGGTTTAGAATATCCTCGTCATCGTTGACGCACTCAATAAAGAGCAGCGGATGATCGTTCAGATGTTTTTCTATCACAGCGCGCCGTTTTCTTTGGGCATTGGTCGCGTCCAGGATAGCGACCAGACCGCTGTTGCGCAGATAGGTCCTGGCTCTTTCCATATTCATGCGGGCGAATTTTTCCCGCAATTCCGCGGCGGCTGAATTTTCCGGAGAATAAAATTCAGAGCTTGCCGTTTCGCCCAGCGGCCGGTAAAGTCTGCGCAGATTTCCGTTATTAAATATTCTGGCGGAAATGCCGCTTTTCTGAAAAGCGTCCCGCAGACGCAAAGCCAGTGTTGATTTGCCGCGCGCCGGAAGGCCCATCAAAACAATGTATAATTTTTCATCGCTCATATCAGAATGTGCCTAGTTAAATAAGGGGGATTGGCTATCCCCCTTATTTAACATCAAAGTTGCGTTCGAAAATGAAAGGCTTAATCTACAGCCATCATTACATTGGAAGCTTTGATAATCGCGTACGCCTTTTTACCGGTTTTTAAGCCGAGCTTTTTCGCGGATTCTTTGGAAATGATCGAAACAACCTTAGCTCCGCCAGCAAGTTCCAAAAGCACCTCTGTGTTCACAGCGCCTTCCGAAACTTTGATTACTTTCCCCTTCAATATATTACGCGCGCTTATTTTCATGATGTTCTCCTTTTGGTTAAATGGTTTGATAATAGATTGCCTCTGTTACTGAAAGTATAATGACGGCGTTGATGTATGTCAATCACGGATATGAAAATCCTGGACAAGCTATGGGGTGCCTATCTATCGTAAAATGGGAACGTCAAAACTCGTGAATTTGATTTTAAATCCGTGTTTTTCCGCCAAGGCTTTGATTTGGGCCACCTTATTCAGATCCGGCTTAAAGCCGGTCGAGAAATCTTCCTGAGTCCGGCCTTCAAAGGCCAGAGTCATGGTTTCCGCCATGCAGGCATATATAAAACCATCTTTTATCGGTAATTTTAATCCGACGCTGACTGTTGGGGGAGGCTCGATAACCGCTCCATCGACAACAAGAATATCTTTGCGTATTGCGCAGAGATCCCGGGTTATATTACGCGGAGAAGGAATGTCGCAGATAATCGCGCCTTTTTTGAGATTATTGGCTGTCGCGGCGGAAGGCACTTCTATGGCGGATGTCGTAAAGATTATAATATCAGCGTCCTTGATTACTGTCTCCAGCGCCAGGCCTTTATCAATGACATTTGTTGCTGATTTCTGAGCAACGAGAAAATCCTTGAGTTCGGTCAGTCTTTCGGCATTCTTCGCTATCAGGAAAACAGTGTCAACTTTGTTTAATAATCCCAGGGCACAGTTTTGGCCGATAGCGTTCGTCGCTCCGACAATGGCGACTTTCGCCCTGGACAGATCAACTTTTCGTAAATCCGCCGCCCGCTCCAGTGTTTCCAGAATCGCGGCAGTAGCAAGGCTGGAACCCGTTGTAACAGAGACCGGTGATTTTTCGGCGATCCACTGCCCTCCCCTTCCGGCAATTCCCATTAAAGCTCCCAGCCCGATTACTTTGGCTCCGGCCCGTTCCCCTATTCTTACCGCTTTTAAGATCTTATTCAAAACAGACTCTTCTTTCATCGCCAGCACCTGTTTGGAAAGCAGCGGACAGACGATAAAGCATCCATCAATGACGGCGCCTTGAGCCGAGCGTAAATTCTTCACATCATGAATTTTATACGGCGGCAGCAGCCGTAAAATTATTTTCAGGACTGCCGGAGGGGCGAGTTTAGAAAGGAAATTATAATCATGAACATTCTGGATATTGAAAGGATTAAGCACAAACGCGAACTTACTCATACAAAATGGCTCCTCAGGTTATCTTTTAAAGGTAATGTTTGAGGAAGAGGCTTACTTCGTTGTGATTGCCGACAAACAGAAAGACGATTTCAGATTTTGTCCACATGACTTAAATTAAAGCGACCACAGATAACCACGAGCTGCTTGAAGATTTTTAAATTTTCGCAACCCTTTGGCGCTTTTCGCTTCTCCCGCCATTTTCGCAATTTCAGTTTCGGAAAACCGGGAAATATAAATGCTGTCAATAGCTTCCCGAACAAGTTGTGAATAACTTTTTCCGGACTCCGCGGCTTTTTTCTTCAAAGCCTTAACCTCTTTGGTATCCAGCAGGATTTGCACTCTTGTCATGACCCTTACCTTCCGTAATGTGTATGCATTGCGCAGCTAAGAAGGTCAAGATGTTTTTGGGAAGAAGAAACTAGAAATTTTGCCAATCAATGTACCCGTCTCATTATTTTTGTTGGCCGTAAAATATTTGGCGTTGTGGCAATCTATTCTTTTTTGTCATTACCCAGCATCGTAGCCCGGCGAATGCCTGGGTGACTGGGTAATCCAGTTCTTATTTTCCCCCTCTTTACTAAAGAGGGGTGAGGGGAGATTTTGTAATGTCGAACCGCTCTTTATTTTTCTTTCCGCCCTCGAGGGCCACGGTGCCCTTTAGGGTAGAGGAAATTAAAAGGAGGGTGCATTTTTATCAAATCACCTTCTGCAACCATTATTTCTCAACAGTCAAAGGTGGCCCGACCCATCCGCTTACCTATTTATTTTACTTTGGGAGGAAGAGAATTAATCAGTTTATCCAGACCTAACTTATAGCGATTTACATCTCTGTCTTGCGGTTGACTTATGATTTGACTCTCTTGAATCATCGGAAGACTTTTTAACACTTTTCCGACACCTATCCCTATAACCCATATCTGTTCTGGTTCATCCTTTTCAACATTTGGCCAAACAAATTTTTCAAAACTGTACTTAACAATCTCTTGGTATAGCTTACCGCTGATTAGTCGTTTACCTCCAGACTTGTAAACAGCAATAACGCTTGCATCTACTAACCAAATTCCAGCATTTTTCAACTCGGTAAGAACAGAAATCTTCCATTCTAGTCTTTCCTGGATATTTGAATTTATTTTACGTGGCATTTTCGGACTTATCGATCTATTAATGCGCGCAGCTATCGTCCCTATTAGATCCCAATACTGCCATGTCCCGACGAAGTTTTTTGCTGGTTTTTTACTGCACACTTCATTCTCGCCATATCCTAGACAATACACTAGTCGACAAAAATTATTGGGTAAATGAACACCTATTCTTTCTGAATCTGGTAAGAGGACTTGAACCTTTAAGTCGCCTTTTTCCTCCGCCACATGACTCTCCGCAACAAGAAGTATTCGTACACGATTAGGACGCCACGCATTTCTCCATGCGTGTACTGCCTCCAGATATTCAGGACTTTCTTTTATAGTATTAATTTCCCCCGATATCTTGGCAGACCATTCAATCCAATTGTCTCTTGATAGTACTCCTGCAAACAAATGGGAACTTTCAGGCATAAATGACTTCTCAAAGCGTGTGGGGGTATAACCATTTATGTTTTCTTTAAGCCATTCTTTTCTCAATCCATCATTTAGCAATTCTTTAGCGTATTGTTCAGGAGTTTTTTCGAACTCATTAGATAGACGATTGACTTTCCCCTCTTTTTCGCATGCGGCATATTCCTTTATTACACGCTTTTTATCTGGCTTGTACTTTTCCCATAGCTCCTTCATTTTGTCGCGCTGACTGTTCATCTTTATTCCAGTTATAAATCATTTACTTATTTGCAGAAATTATATTTATCAAGTTTTTCCTGCGCGTGCCGTGCGAATGTGGCACCCAAATGTTTTCCGTAGCATCTAACCAATGCATCAGGAAGGCCATAAGGAAAATTATTAACAAAATCGTTGATACCATAAGCGTATGGTAAATCCATTTTGAGTTTTCTATTAAAAGGCGTTAGAGTGAAACCATCTGGCGAGAGATTTGATCTTCGAGGGTGATACATATCAAAGTAAAGTGTTGACCATTGGCTACCATCCATACAGACCGTCTCATAGATGTCAACCGACTGCTTAGAAATAGGTGAAGCAGAACTCCCGATTCTATGAAAGAACAAGGCAAACCCCGATGCGCCTCGGAGTTTCCCCAAGTACTTGATCTCTCCAAGAGCGCCATTCACCGGTATTGGATTTGAAAGTTCACCAAACGGTCCACTACCACCGTGTAAAGAATCGCAGTCCAATCCCATAGAAATTAATTTTGCGAATTCTGGAGGATATTGATTAAGGTCAGCAAGCTGATTTGTCAAAGATTCATGGATTTGCTTCTTAAAAAAATTGAACATTGTTTTCTCCTCGCAACAGGTTCTTTTATGTAAAGATTATTCGATGTTGTCAAGAAATAATAAGATTAGACGGGGCTGACATTGTAGGGACTGCTCCCCCGGCATACCCAGGCATACGCCGGGGTTCCCTGCCGGGCAGGCCTCGCAGTCCGAAGCGGCGCGTTTGGGAAATAACCTGAAGGTCACACGGCGCGCCCTACATTAACACGTTGATGACAATGTAGTCCGAACCTCGTGTGACCCATAGTGACCTTTAGGTTATTCAGGTTATTAGGTTCACCTTTATTACGGGTCTGAAGACCCGGACTACGTTTTTGGTTTTTGCTGGCAAGTATAATCTCCTTTGCTTAATGGCGCTGACTTGCTTTAAAATCAATGACAATTTCCTTACCAAGCGCATGAGCAATGCGACCGAGCAGTTCAAGAGAAGGAATTCTGGAATCAGAACCTCTTTCCAGTCTGGCAATGACTGGTTGTGTTGTATAAGCTTTTTGAGCAAGTTCTAACTGGGTCAATCCCTGTCTCTGCCGCAATTCAACAACAGTGCAGGCAATTCTGTTTATTATGCGTTCTTTTTCATATAAAATTGCAAATTCCTTATCTTTTAATTCTTCCGAAATCGCTTCTTTCAATGTAATCGGTTTCATTAGCAAGTACCTCCTTTAATCGTTTCATGGCGGTTTTAATTTCCCTCTCCGGCGCTTTCTGTGACTGCTTTTTATACGCATGAAGCAAGACAAGCGCGCTTTTCTTAATAGCAACATAGAAAATACGATAGCCGCCGGAAACAGTTTTTATTTTAATCTCCCAAAGTTTTCCTTCAATATGACGAAATTCGACTCTCGGTGTATCAAAACCGAGCAATTCGATGCTTTCAAGGCAACCAAATATTTTAGATCGGTCGGGCTTGCCAAGACTTTTGATGACTTCCAGAGCAGGACTTTTCCCGTCGGCAGCTGCGTAGAATATTAGCTTCATAACTATTTCCTGATCAGCTTGTATACCCATACGGATATAATGTCAAGAAAATGATTAATGAA
>Ga0182021_10006778_pt1 | contig 13598 bp, 10 predicted proteins | sample 612E3MmetaG_FD_120493 | JGI IMG/M metagenome (GOLD analysis project Ga0182021, IMG submission 120493) | Permafrost microbial communities from Stordalen Mire, Sweden - 612E3M metaG (Illumina Assembly) | ecosystem: Environmental > Terrestrial > Soil > Wetlands > Permafrost | place: Sweden...
GCGCGGCTTCATTCCTGGGCCTGGCGGTCATGAATAAAGGCCGGGCTTCCGGCCCGGCCTATAAAACCGAAGTGCTGGCCCGGAGCGACATCGAATCTTTGGTATCGACGTCGGGCACGCTGGCGGCCGTGAACACGGTCGACGTCGGCAGCCAAGTCTCGGGCAAGATCGTCAAGCTCTATGCCGATTACAATTCCGAGGTCAAGGCCGGGCAGGTCGTGGCCGAACTGGACCAGGAGAACCTCCGCTCCCAGGTCGAGACGCGGAAAGCCAATTACGAAAGCGCCCTGGCTTCCCTGGAACAGGCCAAATCCGAGCGGGATTTGGCCGTGAAGAAATATGAGCGCGTCCGCAGCCTCCACCAAAACCGGCTCGTCTCTTCCGAAGACGCCGAGACGGCCGAATCGGCCTGCGTCGCCGCTAAAGTCGCCGTCCGGATCGCCGAAGGCAACGTCATTCAGGCCCGGTCGGCCCTCGATTCCAGCCGGGTCGATCTGTCTTACGCCGTCATCCGGACCCCCATCTCCGGGACGCTCATCACCCGGTCCGTGACCGTCGGCCAGACCATGGCCGCCAGCTATGAGGCGCCGGTTCTTTTCAAGATCGCTTCCGATCTCGGCTCCATGCCGGTCGAATGCAGCGTCGACGAGGCCGAGATCGGCCGGATCAAGGAGGGGCAGACCGCCCGTTTCACGGTGGGCGCCTATCCCGGGGAAACGTTTGAAGGGGTGGTCCGCCAGGTCCGGAATTCCGCGCTGACCACGTCCAACGTCGTCACCTACGTGGCGGTCATCAGCGCCCGGAACCCCGGCCGCCTCCTGAAACCCGGAATGACGGCTTCGGTTTCGATCGTCGCGGCCCGGGCCGTCAACATCCTCCGCGTACCCGCGGCCGCCCTGAGCTTCAAACCGTCGTCTTTGACCCCCGAACAGGAGCTCCGTAACGCCGCTTTGCGGCCCTCCCTCAAGCCGGGCGTCTCCATCATCTGGCGATTGGGCGCGGAAGGCCTGATTGAACCGGTGTTGGTCAAGATCGGCCTCTCCGACAAGACCTATTGTCAGATCCTCTCCGGCGAAGTCGAGGCGGGGCAGAAAATCGTCACCGGCTTCCAAACGGGGTCGGCCGCGTCAATGTCGACGCAGGACTTCCCCCCTCCTCCTCCCGACGGCATGATGCCCCCCCCTCCTCCCAATAAATGATTCCCGCACGGCCCCCGCGTCATGAACGGCGCGGGGGCCGGGGAGTTGAATGCGGAGAAGAGGGACGCTCCGGTCTCAGCGGCGGATGATAAGCTCGTAAATAGACCAATGCATGGTCCGGTGCGGAGCGGTCAGCCGGATCCGGACATAGCGGGCGACGGCCGGGGGGAATTCGATGAGCATCCGATAGTGGGCGAAATCCTCGATCGTCTCCGCGGTCACGTCGGGAATGCCCACCGGGATATCGGCCAGATTGAACCAGGCATTCCTGTCCAGCGATCCCTCGACGACGAACGAGCGCGGGTATCCGAGAGGATCGCCGCCCTGGACCAGCTCGATCCGGGATATTTCCTCGGGCGTCGTCAGGTCGACCTGGAAGAACTCCCCCGGCTGCTGGTTTGTCTTGGAGGCCCAGCCGGTGTCGGGATTGCCGTCGATGGCGCCGCGGGCTTGCTGGCGATTGCTCTTTGCGGAGGCCAGCCAATGATCGCGCCCGGGGATTTCCCGGCCCGGCCGGATCGGGGCGGCCGACGGCGCCGGATTCAGCCGGAACAGAAAATCGCCCGCGGCGGAGCCGAGGAGTTCGGCCTGGCCAGGCTGCGCGGTCAAAGCCTTGAGCTGGGCCTGACCGTCATCGGCCCGATGGCCCTGGGTATGGATGAGGATATGGGTGGCGCCGATGTCCCGCAGAAATTGAAGAGTCCGCCCCTGGGGAAACCCTTCCATGGCGTCGCGGACGACCGTGTATCCCGGCGGATAATAGCCGCTGTATCCGTTGACCGTGGCTTTGCCGTGAATCATCGAGAAATACATGGGCAGGACGTTCCGCCAATCCTCTTCGACCCATGAAAGGGACGGCATGGGCAGCTCGATCAGGACGGACTCCGGCGGCAGCGATTTCACGGTTTGATAGATCGGGGGAATCCGGTCTCCCAGCGGGAAGGGCGCGATTTTGATCGGGACGATCGCATAGTCGGCCAGGACGAGGATCCCGATCAGCCCGACCAGCCCGGCCCGCAGCGCCCGGACCTTGATCCGCGGCCGCAGCCGGGCCACGGCCCATCCGGCCAACACGGCCAAGGCCAGCATCATGATCACCACGAACCGGCCGGAGGCGCGCATGCCCTGGAATCCGGGCAGGAATTTATAGAACAGAAGATAGGGCCCGGTGAAGAGCGGCCGGTCGTTGAGGCGGGCGACGGGGCCCAGGGATAGAAGGAAGGCGAAGAAACCGGAAAAGAGGAAAAAACGCAGGGCCAGGCTGGAGGTTAAAGGCCTCCCCGTACTCTCTCGCGGTATTAATTCGCGGTCGAGGACCGCGGAACCGGCACCCGCTTGCGTTCTAAGTTCGCAAGCGGGTACGGCAAAGCCCGACCCCCGGACTCCGGCCGCCGCCGCCTTCTTCAGGTGCTTGGCTCTCAGGAAGGCCCAAAGGATGCGGACGGCGATCAAGCCGGCCAGGACAAGGGGAAAGACTCCCCAATAAAGCCCGCCCGGCTTCTGCCGCGGCTTATGGATCTGCATTCCGGCAAGAAGGAGCAGAAAAAGAAACGCATCCGCGGCGGCCCAGGCGGTCTTGCGCTCGGCCCGGATCTCCCGACCATAGCGGGCCAAGTAGAAAACGCCGCCGGCCAGGGCCAGCAGGACGGCGACGAATCCCGGGTAGAGGATCCATTCCGAGGATTCCTGGCTGGGCAGGAGAAAGCCCCAAAAAAGAGTCCCCCGGGTGATCGAGGTGAAGAACTGGAGCTGGGCCGAATAGCGCAGGATCTCGTCCATCCCGCGGCTGAAGAACATGCGGTTATGAACCAGGACGAAAGGAAGATAGAAGGCCGCCAGAAAAGGCAACGTGACGAGACCCAGGCCGAGGACGCTTTTCCAAAAGCCGGGCCGAAGGAAGGCCCCGGTCTTGACCGCCAGGTAGACGGCCGCCAGGGCGGCGAAAGGAGCGAAATAGGCGCCGTAGTAGGCGCAGCACCACGTCTGGAGGACGAAGAAAGCGCCGGCCCCCAGGATATGGCGGAACGCGGGGCGGTCGATCCATTTGAAGAGGGAGAGGAAGAAGAGGGGCATCCAGCCGAAAAAGAGGATCTCCAAATGGCTGAGGTGGGCGAAGCGGTAGTTGAAGAAGGCGAAAATCAGGCCGGCGATGAAGGCCGCCGACCGGTCGCGGGTCAGGTAAAACACCAGACGGTACATGGCCCAGGCGCACAGAACGAAGGAGACCAGGAAGAGGATGTTGTAGGAGCCGATCAGGCTCCCCGTCAGAAGCACGATAGGCGCGGCCAGCAGGGTCAGGCCGGGGATGTAATCCGCGTACAGGAGGGTCCCCTTGTGGGGATAGAAATTATCGCCGTTGAAGAATTGCCCGAATCCGTGGCCGGCCTGCTTCATCTCCCAATTGATGACCCAGATGGTATAGGACGGGTCCCCGATATCCGAAGGGACGGTGGTGCCCATATGGAAGACGAGCGGATAAGTCATGGCCATGGTCAAAAGGACGAAAAGCCCCAGAACGGTCAGTTCCATTTTCCAGGAGGCGTGGGCTTTTTGTTCGCGGCTGATCATGGCATTCCCAGCGCGGCCATGATAAGGATTGCCGCGCCCGAAGTCAACGGCAGCGGAAGGGGCCCCAAGCCTTAGCTTGGGGATCCATTTCCGCAGTGCTCAGCCGCGCCTAAAATCGCGGATGAGTGCGGCAGGGGCGGCGGCAGGGGCCCCAGGCCCAGCCGCCCGGACCCGCTTTCGATTCTCCTTGCGCACTTTGTCCCTTTTTAGGCATAATTTCGTTTCATCCGCACCCCGCAAGGAGCAATTTTGATGCGCATTCATGATTCCATCCGCCTTCAAATCCCCGATATCCTCCTGCCCCGAAAAGGGACCGATCTGTCCAAATGGGCGGTCATCGCCTGCGACCAGTACACCTCGGAACCGGAATACTGGAACAGGGCCGCCGCGCTCGTCGGCCCGGCCCCCTCGACCCTCAACCTGATCTATCCCGAGGTCTATCTCCACGAGCCCCGGCCCGAAGACCGCATCGCCCGCATCCGCGATGCGATGCGGCGGTATATGGCCGAAGGGCTCTTTGAAAGCGTCGAAGGCGGCGTGTACGTGGAACGCACGACCGGCGAAAAGACGCGCCGGGGCCTCGTGGCCGCCCTCGACCTGGAGGCCTACGATTTCCGAAAAGGCTCGTCGACGCTGATCCGGGCCACGGAAGGGACGATCCTCGACCGTATCCCGCCCCGGGTCAGGATCCGCGAAGGCGCGCCCATCGAGCTGCCCCACATCATGGTCCTCATCGACGACCCCGGAAACACCGTCCTGGGCCCCCTGGCCCAGGCTAAATCCCGGATGCCCAAGCTCTACGACTTCGAGCTGATGCTCGGATCCGGCCGGCTGGCCGGATACCGCGTCGCCGACGCGGGAATGGAATCCGAAATCGTCAAGGCCCTGCAGGGCCTGGCCGACCCGGCGTCTTTCGCCGCCCGCACCGGGCTGCCCGCCGGGACACCCGTCCTTCTCTATGCCATGGGCGACGGCAACCATTCGCTGGCCACGGCCAAAACCATCTGGGAAAAAACCAAGGAGGCGGCCGCTGATCCCCGTTCCGTCCTGGCCTCCCCTCTCCGCTACGCTCTGGTCGAGCTGGTCAATCTCCACGATGAGGCCCTCGTTTTCGAGGCCATCCATCGGGTCGTCTTCGATATCGCCCCGGGCCGGGACATCCTGGCCGAAGCCGGAAAGTTCTTCGGAGGGAAGGCCCGCTGGGAGAAGGCCTGCTGCGCCCACGTCATGCAGGAGACCGTCGATGAACAGAGCGGCCTGCCCCACAAGATCGGCACCGTCGCCAAAACCGGCGCCGGCATCCTGGAAATCGACGCGCCGGGCTCCAACCTGCCCGTCGGGACGCTCCAAAGCTTCCTGGACGAATTCAAAAAGGCCGGCGGCTTCCGGGATATCGATTACGTCCACGGGGCCGAACCGGTCTCCGCGCTGGGCGCCAAGGCCGGCTGCATGGGCTTCTATCTCCCGGCCATGCGCAAGGAGGACCTCTTCAAGACCGTCATCCTGGACGGCGCACTGCCGCGCAAGACGTTCTCCATGGGCGAAGCCTGGGAAAAACGATTCTATATGGAAGCCCGCAAGCTGACTTGAAAAAGCTCGACTCTCCCCCTGGGGCGGGCTTTATTGATGGAGGCGGAGGTGACCCCATGACAAACGCCAAGACCGCTCCCGCGAAAAAAGACTTCAAGAAGGAATTCAAGACCCTCTTCTCTCCGCCGTCCAAGGCCCCCGTGCTCGTCGAAGTCCCCGAATTCACGTACATCATGGTCGACGGCCGGGGCCACCCCGGAAAGACCCCCGACTTTCCGGACAAGACCGGCCTGCTCTACGGACTGGCCTATACCATAAAATTCGCCCTGAAGAAGGACGCCCGCCGGCCGTTCGATTTCGCCGTCCCGCCCCTGTCCGGCTTCTACTGCGCCGACGATCCCGGCTGCTACACGGACGAGAGCCGAGGCGACGAATGGAAATGGACGCTGGCCATCCCCATGCCCGACCTGGTCACTCCGGCCGTCTTCGAGAAAGCTCGCCGGACGCTCGGAGAAAAGAAGAATCCCGGGCATCTGGCTGAAGCCTATCTCAAGAAAGTCCTCGAAGGCCTGAGCGCCCAGATCATGCACCTCGGGCCTTACAGCGAGGAGGCGCCCACCATCCAAAAGCTCCATGCGTTCTTTCTGGACCGGGGATACGCGTTTGCCGGCCCCCACCATGAAATCTATCTGGGGGATCCGCGGCGGACGGCGCCGGCGAAGCTCAAGACGGTCCTGCGCCAGCCGGTCCGCAAAAAATAATGCTCTCGATCGGCGAGTTCTCCCGGGTCACCCGGCTGACCATCAAGGCCCTGCGGCTCTACCACGAGAAGGGCCTGCTCGTCCCCGACCTGGTCGGCGAATCCTCGAGCTACCGCTACTACGGCCCGCGGGCCGCGGAGAGGGCCCGGGTCCTCGTCCGGCTGAAGGACATGGGTTTTTCCCTGGAGGAGATCAAGTCCATCCTCGACGAAGTCCGGGACGACCGTGAAATCATCGCCCGCGTGGAGGCCAAGCTCGCCGAAGTGGAGCGGGACATCGAACGGCATAGGGCCATGAAAGACCATCTGGAGATTTCCCTGGAAAGCGCGCGCGGGGCGGGCGCTCCGGCCGGCTCCGCCATCGCCTTCGAGACGCTTCCCGATCGGCTCATCTGCGGCCGGCGGGTCAAGGGCCGCTATGCCGACGCGGGGCCCCAATTCGGGGCCCTTTTCAAGGTGTGCGGCCGCCGGGCCTAGGGCCCGCCTTTCTCGCTTTACTACGACGGAGAATATAAGGATGAGGACGCCGACATCGAGTTCGCCATCGAAGTCCGTGAGCGGGTCGAGGCCGAGGGGTATTCCTGCCGGACCCTTCCGGGAGGGAAGGCGGTCGTCCTGATCCATCGAGGGCCCTACGAAACATTGGGCCGGAGCTACCAGAAACTTTACGAATTTTGCCGGGACAGGGCCCTGGCCCCGGGGCTTCCCGTCCGCGAGGAGTATCTCAAGGGCCCCGGGATGGTCTTCCGCGGCAATCCCCGCGGGTTTGTGACCAAGCTGGCGATCCTGTTCGAAGGCTGAGCCGTCTCCGGGCTCCTACGTCCGGGCCGGGTATTTGAGTTCCTGGAATCGCAAGGTGAAGGCCGACCCGTTCGTCCGGTCCAGTTCGATCGTCGCGTCCAGCTGGCGGACCAGGAGCGCCACGATCTGAAGCCCGAAGCTTTCGGCATTGGCGAAATCCACATTGGCGGGGAACCCGACCCCGTCATCCGCCACCCGGACTTCAATTCGGTCGTCCGGCCCGCGTTTGAGCCCGATGCGGATGACGCCGTCGCGTTTCCCGGGAAAGGCATGGGCCAGGGCGTTGGAAATCAGCTCGTTCAGGAGCAATCCGCAGGGCATGGCCGACGTGATGTCCAAAGTGACATCCTCGAAATCCGTTTCCAGCCGGACGCGGCCGGCCGACGGTCGATAGACATGGAACAGGTGGGCGGCCAAGCTGTGGATGTACCCGCCGAAATCGATCCGGGACAGATGATCCGATCTGTAGAGCTTCTCGTGGACCAGGCTCATGGAGCGGAGCCGTGTCTGGGCCTCCCTCAGGATTCCGCGGCATTCCTCGCTGCGCGAATGGGCGGCCTGGAGGCTGAACAGGCTCGAAATGACCTGCATGTTGTTCTTGACCCGGTGGTGGATCTCCCGGAGCAGGACCTCTTTTTCCTGCAGCGAGAGGCGGATCGCCTCTTCCGCCTGTTCGCGCTCGGTGATATCCAGGGCCGACGACAGGGCACCCGTCACGTTCCCCTTCCCGTCCTTGAGAGCCCGGCAGGACCAGCCCAACAGCCGTCGCCGGCCGTCCCGGCGACGCTGCCAGCTTTCCACATAAACAACGTCGCTTCGGCCCTCGAAAAGAGGCCGGACCGCGCCGTCCGTGTCTTGTTCGCCCTCGAAGTAAAACTCGGCGGTCTTGCCGAGCACGTCAGGGCCGAAGAATTCCAGCCCGGCCTGGTTGGCCCACGTATAGACCTTGGCGGCGTCGACTTCCATGATGATGTTGGGCACGGCCGTCAGAATGGCATCCTGGCGCAGGGACAGCGCCTGCAGCGCCTCTTCCGCCCGCTTCCGCTCGATGACCATCGCCACCTGCGACGATACGAAGGACAGAATGCCCAGCTCGGGTTGGCCGAAGCGGAGCTTCTCCGTGTAGGATTGCACGACCATCACGCCGATCGTCCGCTCGCCGACGCGCAGAGGGACGCCCAGCCAGTCCACGGCTTTCTCGCCGACCAATTCCACCTCGCCCCGACGGGCCAGGCTGTCGAACTCTTCCGGCGGGGCGAGCAGAGGTTCGCCCGTCCGCAGGACATATTCGGTCAACCCGCGCCCGGTTTTCTTCGGCGGGGGCGGGCTGTCGAATTGGTCGACGAAATAGGGAAAGGAAATCTCCTCCCTGACCGGATCATGGAGGGCGATATAAAAGTTGGAGGCGGGCAGCAGGGCCCCGATCGATTCATGGATGAACCGGAACAGCTCATCCAGCGTGACCGCCGAATTGGCGACATTGGCGATCTGAAAGACGATTTCCCGCAGCTTTTCGGCTTTCTTGCGCTCGGTGATGTCGCGGGTGATGCTGAGGACGTGAGGGAGGCCGCCGATATCGATCAGGGTGGCGGACATCAGCCCGTATTTCAGGTCTCCCGCTTTGGCCCGGAAGCGGGCTTCGAGGTTCTCGACGACGCCGCTCCTCTGCAGGCCCTCGACCAGCCGGAGGCGGTCTTCCGGATCGTCCCAGATGTTCAGCTCGATCGAAGTGCGCCCGGCGACGTCGGCCTCGGAATAGCCCATGATCTTGCTGAATCCCGCGTTGATCGAGACATACAATCCGTCGCTGAGCCGGTTGATGTTGACGGAATCGGGACTCGTATAGAACGCCTTGCGGAATTTCTCCTCGCTGACGGCCAGCGCCTCCTCCGTCTTTTTGCGCTCGGTGATGTCCGTGACGGCCCCGATCCACTTCCGGGGTTTCCCCGACTCATCCCGGACGACGGTGCCCCGATCCTGCCAATAAAGATAGGTTCCGTCCTTCCGCCTGACCCGGCACTCCACGAAATAGGGCTCCTCGGACTTCAGTTGCTTCTCGACCGCCGCCAGAACGCGGTCCCTGTCCTCGTCGTGGATCAGGTTCGTGTAGCCTTGCCAGGTGCGGGGAACTTCGTCGGGTTGATAGCCAAGGATCTCATCCACGCCGCCGTGCCATTCCACGCGCGAGCCGAGATCCCATTCATAGATGAGATTCGTCGCGGATTCCGCGGCCAGGCGATAGCGCTGGCATTTCGTCCTCTCCTGTTCGAGTTCGGCCTGCAGGCGGGCGATCTCGGCAAGGGAAGCCGCCGCGTCCATTTTTCGGGCTTTGATTTTCGAGCCTAGCGACATTGGTTTACACCGTCACTTCGTCCGATCTCCGCGCTCTCCTCCTTCGCGTTTCCCGGTCGTCCGATCCGTCCGTCGGCTCTCCGGCTCGAACGACGCCACCGGCCGAACGCCCCGGAAACGACGGCCCGCCCTTTTTCGCGGCCCGGCGGCACGGTTTTTAAGATGAGGTCCACTTTTCTCTTATTTATTTAAGAATAGTCCCCCCCGACGGCGATGTCAAACAAAGGCCCTGATGATTTGACCCGGAAGATCCTTTCTCTTTAGAGCACGATATAGATCCCCAGGAACAGCGTCCGCCCGAAGATCGATTGCTGATCCAGGCGCCCGCTGTAATCGGACGCATAGTCGTAGCGGATGGTATTGTGGGCGTCGAGCAGATTGGTCACGCCAAAATAGAGGACAACCAGCTTCTTCAGCACGGTCAGGTTCTTCGTCCCGCTGAAATCCATCCGCGAGTAGGACGGGTACCGCGCGCTCATGGCGGGTCCCCAAATCGGCGTATAGGCCGCCTCTTCCGCATCCCAGACCCGTTCCAGAAGAGGCGTGTAGGGGCGCCCCGAGGCCGCGGAGAACCGGATAGAAAGGGATCCGGTCTTGAATTTGCGCGAAAGGATGGCCGTCCCCGAATGGCGGATCTCATACGGCGAAGGAGCCAGATCGAGGACGTCGTTTTCCAGGCGCCGCGAAGTCAGGAAATTGTAGACGCCGATGAGATCCCAACCGCTGCTTTTGATCTTGACGAAAACCTCGGCGCCCCGGGCGTATCCGCGGCCGGCGTTGGTCAGGAGCGCGGGCGAGGGCCCGGCGAACAAGTCCCGATATTCCTTGTCGTAGATCGTGGCCCGCAGCTCCAGGTCCTCGCGGACCTTGTCAAAGCTGAGCGCGGCATGGACGGCTTCCTTGGGCCCCAGGCCGGGATTCCGGGCCAGGGACGTAAAATCGCCGTACTGGTGATAGATCCCCGTCGAAAGGCGGAGCGTATCGGATTTGGAAGCCAGAAAAGCGACAGTCAACCGGGGATCGAGAACCGTCCCGGACGCCCCCAGGTCCAGACGCGAAAGGCGGGCGCCGGCGGTGACGTAGATTTTATCGGACAGACGGAAGCGGTCATTGAGATAGAACCCGGTGCGGGTTCCGTTCGTTCGCCAGGAAACGGCGGTCGGGCCGTCCAGCCGGCCCGCCACTTCCCGGCCGACGATGTCGCCTCCGAATTCCACATAGTGGCGCTCCAGATCCCAGGACGCCTCGGCCCTGAACTGCCGGGCCCGGTCGGTCTGATCCACGCGTCCGGATCCGAACGGATCATAACCCGCTTCATAGCCCGTCCAAGCCGCCACGGCCCGGGTGACGAAGGTCTTGCTCCAGGCGGCCGTCCAGGAAACGCCGGCCATGGTGTTGGCCGACGTCGCCCGGAAAGTGTCGGTCTGTTCATAGCGATAATCGTCCCTGAGCCCGTAGAGCCGCAGCTGATGCGAGGGCCCCAGGTTCAGAACGAGTTTGCCGAAACCCTGGGAGGTCTGGAAAGCCCGCCCCGACTCCCCGTTCATCCAGGTCAGGACGTCCGACCAGCCCCGGCTGTAGCTTCCGACGAAGCTGCCCAGGCCCTTGAGGGGCTGGCCGACATAGCCGGTCAGGCCCATGATCGACAATCCCAGCCCGGCCTCGGGCGACGCGGATGCCTCTTTGGCCGAGAGGGCCATGACGCCGGAAAGAACGTCGCCGTATTTGGGATGGACGCCGCTCGTGGAGATGGCGAACCCGTCGATGATTTGGTTGTCGAAGATGCTGAAATAGCTCTCATGCATCGTTTCGCTCAGAAAGGGATGGCTGATCTCGATGCCGTCGAAATAGTAGCCGACTTCGTCCTGGGCCCCTCCCCGGATGAGCAGCCCCGAGGAATCGGGCAGGGAATTGATACCGGGCAGGACATGGCTGGCATAGAGTGGATCGGCGGCGGCGCCGGGGACGCGATAGACGTCCATCTTGTTCAAAGCGATCGTCCGCGGGCTGCGGGCGTCGGCCACGACGCCGTCGGCGGACACGGTGACCTCGCGGGCGGCCAGCGGCTCGAGCTCCAGCTCGATCGTCACCGGAACGCCCGGCCGGGCCGGCTGTTCCTTCTTCCTGTAGCCGAGGAGATAGACGACCAGAACCAGCGGCTCCTTTTGTCCGGCCGGGACCGCCAGACGAAACCAGCCGTCTCCGGAAGCCGAAACCCCCGCCCCCCCGGCGATCATGACGAAGGCCGGGAGCGGATCGCGGGTGTCCTTGTCCAGGACCCGGCCTTCGATGACGGTCTTCTCCTGGGCAGCGGCGGCGAGGGCCAGGGTCAGGAGGGCGAGGAGCGCGGCGGAAAATTTCATGTCATTTTTCGATTTTGGCCAGCTCGGATTTGGCCAGCCCGAAGGACGGGTTGACGGCCAGGGCCTTGTGGAAGCATTCACGGGCCCGGGCGGAGTCGTTCTTCTTGGCATAAGCCATGCCCAGATATGTCAGGGTTTCGTCTTTTCCCCAGGACGGCTTCAGCGGATCAGGGGCCGATTCCTTTTCGAAGAGAGCGGCGGCCTTGGCCAGCGCCTCGATGGCCCGGTCGGCACCGCCGCCGTAGGCTTCAGGCACATACAGCAGATAGCTTCCGTTCAGATAGTGGATGCGCGGATTATCCGGCTCGAGGGCCAGTCCCCGGTTGAGGTACTCCATGCTTTTCATCCCGTAGTTCATGGCCTCGTCCGGATGAAGGGCCGCTTCCAGGCCGAGCAAATAGCCCTGGAGGGCCAGGGCCTCGGCGAACTTGGGGTCGGATTGGGCCGCCATCTCGAAATAGCGTTCGCCTTCCTCGGCGAACCGGCCCGCTTCGGCGGAGTTTCCGGTCGCCAGATAATAGGTTGCCAGCCGGAAATCCGCCAGCCCGGCATAATACGGATAGATCTTGGCCGGCTCCTTCTGCATGACCAGAAGTCCGAGGAATTGGTCCCGGGCAGCCAGGAATTGAATCGGGTCCCAGGCGTTCATGCCGGCCTGGAGGCTCTTGAGGCCGGCCTGAAGGCCCTGGATGAGCGAATCCTGCCCGCCGGCGGACCCGGCCGGCATCCGCGCGGCCAGAGCCAGGGCGGCCAGGACGCCCAGGGCGACGGCGGTCCCGATCCGTTTCTTCCATCCCCTCCGTCGTTCGTGATCCGATGCGATCGTCGGCATGTTCTGCTCCTCTCGATTGTTTTATCGGGCCTCCCCCGGGGGGAGAGTCAAGATGTCGATCAATTTTTTTTCGGGAGATAGTCCTCGAGGGCCTCGACGTAGCGTGACAGAGCCGCCCGGCCGCGCTCCGTCAAGAGGCATTTCGTCAGGGGCTTCTTTCCCTGAAAAGATTTCTTTATCCGGATGTATCCGGCCTCCTCCAGCTTGGCCAGATGGGTGCTGAGGTTCCCGTCCGTCGCCCCGGTCGCGGATTTCAGGAAATTGAAATCCGCCTCCGCGGCCGAAGCCAGGATGGACAGCACGGCCAGCCGGACCTGGGAATGGATGACCGGGTCCAGCGGCTTGAATTTTTCGGGGTTCATTCGGCCGCCCTGTCGCCGCCGTCCCGCCGGAACCGGGCCCGGAAGATCAATCCGGGGACTAGATAGCCGAAGATCATGAGGGGAATGAGAACGAGCCCCCGTCCATCGCCGGGAACGAAGGCCATGGCCGCAGCCCCCGCCCACCAGAGGATCCCGGCCGCCCAGAGGAGCGGCCAGCGGAAAAGCCCGCCTTGGATGAACTGCATGATCCCCGAAATGAGGGCGATGATGACGGGGATGGCCTCATAGGAATAAACCCCGAGGAGCGGGAATACGAAAGCCGCCAGGACAAAGGCGATGGAACAGGCGATGCTGACGAACGCCGTCGCGCTCTGGGCGTAGGTCCGCATTTGGGCTTTCCGGCCCCGACGGATGCTGTAGACGGCCGAGATGACCCACCCGGTCAGACCGAAAAAGGCCCAATTCGCCCAGATCCAGCCGAAGTGATGAAGAAAATACAGGGCATAATGACCGGCCAGGCCCAGCACGAGCCAGATCCCCCAGAAGATGAACAGGGCTCCGGATTCGGCCGTGGCCCGGCGGGTCCTCTCCAGCATGTCGCGGATGAGCCTGATATCTTCAAGGGCTTGCTGTTCGTCCATGATTTTTCTCTCTTATATAAAGTACTTTGTAATGCAAAGTTAATATAGGGGAGAATCGGGCGCTTGTCAAGAGGGACGTTGAATAAATCGATCGGCAGGAGCCTGGTCAGGCCGCCAGGGTCCGCCGCCGGAGCAGCAACAGGGCTCCCCCTCCGGCCGCGCCGAGCAGATAGAGAACGGCTCCCGCCAGACGGACCGCACGGGTTGAGGACCTTTCCTTCCCGGCCCC
>Ga0182021_10006779_pt1 | contig 13598 bp, 8 predicted proteins | sample 612E3MmetaG_FD_120493 | JGI IMG/M metagenome (GOLD analysis project Ga0182021, IMG submission 120493) | Permafrost microbial communities from Stordalen Mire, Sweden - 612E3M metaG (Illumina Assembly) | ecosystem: Environmental > Terrestrial > Soil > Wetlands > Permafrost | place: Sweden...
CGCAGCCGGTCCTTCAAATCGTCCAGCTTGAACGGCTTGATGATGGCTTCGATCTTCTTCATGAACGCGAGCATCCCCCCGATTAGGTTGCCGGTATGTTTCCGGCCGGTGAAATGTCGGTAACCGACCGGGCGTACGCGCCTCTGGGGTTGCGGACAACCTTTGTACGAGGGAGTGGGGTCACCGAGAATGAGGTCTGGGCGCCGTGATCGCCAACGGTGCTACGGCGTCGACTTGATTTGCACGTGGCTCATTCGGCGCCTGGCGGTGGCGAGGCTGCCGGCCTCCGGCGGGGGCGGGGTGAGGTTCACGTGCAGGCCGAGGGCTGCGCGGACCGCAAAGTGGTCCTCGCTGACCGAGAAGGCCAGCAGATCGTTGGTTCGCTCGCGCACCGGCAGCGGGCTCTGCCCCGAGGGCTCGGCCGCGAGCACCCGCGCCGCCGCGCCAAGGTCGCCACACAGGGCCAGCGCCGCACGTCCCGCGGTGAGGTCAGATGCGACGATCCAACCAAGTAGGTCCAGCTTGTCCCCACGCGCCTCCACGAACTTGCGCGCCACCACCTTCAGCTCGGCCCGCAAGGGCGGCGAAAGGAGAGGGTCGAGCAGCTTGGCCATCTTGTCGACCTCGTCCCCGTGCGGGCCATTGCCAATCGGGCTCCCGCCCAAAAGAAGCCCCGCGCGCACCGCGATCTCCAGCATCGCGGGCGTGCCCAGGCAAAAGCGGGGAAACCGCTCCCAGCGCATGAGCACCATCCGCTTGGCCAAGTCGAAGATGACCTCGCTATGCCGGGTCCACTGTTCAAAACCCGGGCCCACCACCAGGGCCGGGGTCAGGGTGTTCTTTTCCTTCAAGTTGACGATGGAAACTGTGCCCGGCGCATCCCTCTTCAGGAAGACATCGGGCAAGGTCGCCTCGATGGTGTTGGCCACGTAGCGCAAAACCGCGGCGAGCGGCCAGGCCGAGCCCGCAAGGTCCACGCGTGCGCCCCGGTCCACCCCGATGGCCTTGTGCGGGCTGGCACTAGACATGGCAATGGCGGGTGCCAGCAGGCCGAGCAGAGCGCCGATATAGGGATCCTCCGCCGGGTGCAGGATCTTGCGCCACAGCTCCTCGTTCATCTTCCCGGCTGCATTGGGAAGCTGGCTGGGCCGGTAGTTCTGGTAGAAACTGGCCAACGGCGCATCGGCATGGCCCAGATAGACGAGGGCCGCGGCTACGCACCACATCCGGTCGTGGGCACCGGTCTGGTAGAAAAGCGGAGCCAGCGCCTGATACGAGGCGACACGGTCGGGCTTCCGGTTGATCAGCATCTGGTGCTGCGCGATGGTCTTGCCCACCGCCGAGGGACCGGCCTGCTGGTACATCTGCGCGAGTTGCTCCTGGCGTGCGAAATTGTCCGGGTCGAGCTTGGCGGCAACCTCCAGTGCCAGGATCGCGCTTTCGCGGTTCTTCAGGTGCTTGACCGCCACTGAGGCGAGCGCGTCCCACAGGCGCAGCTTGGTCTCGACCGGCGCCCCAGCGGGCAGGCGCCGCAACTGCCGGCGATAGGCGCGCGCCAGGTCCTTCCAGTGCCGGCCGTCGCTCAGCAGGCGCTCGATGGCATCGAACGCACGCATGAACATCGGATCGTCCTCGAGCACCTGGGTGAACACCTCAACCGCCTTGGTGTGATCCTTGATCTCGTCGCGATAGATAGCGGCCAGGGTGTAGCGGCCCCGCGCGCGAATCGTCGGCTCGGCCTCCAACTCGGACACCTTCTCCAGTGTCTCGACCGCCTTGCTCCATTGCTTGTTGAGGCTGTAGTAGTCGAGCATCTTGTACAGGGTCGGTCGCCGCTCTGGCTGCACAGCCAGCGCCTTGCTGTAACAGGACACCGCCGTGGTCGAATCATCCAGCTTGTCGCGCAGGATGTCGCCCAGCTCGTCCCAGAGTCGCGCCCGCTCCTCCTCGTCGCTGACCAGGGCGAGCTGCTTGCGTCGCAGATCGACCACCTCGCGCCACTCCTGGCGGGCGGTCCGAAGCGCGATGAGCGCGTCCAGGTGGCTACGCTCATGCGGCTCCAGAGCCGCCGCTTCCTCGCGAAAGCGGAGGATCCCATCGTTCTCGCCGGTTCGCTCGGCACAAGTGGCCAGGCGGACGCAGACGGCCGCCCGTTCCGGGGGCGCAAGACTCGTCAGACCCAGGGTGTAGACCCACTGGTAGGCCGCGCGCGCTTCGGCCCACGCCTCGCGCTCGAAGTGCAAGTCGGCCGATGCCCGCGCCAGCGGCAGCGAATTCGGCGACAGCTTGGCGGCGGCCTCGAAGTTAGCCATCGCCTTGTCCAGCTTTCCCAATTGCTTCGCGCAACGGGCAACCCGTGCGTGCAAGTCGGCGCGGGCCTCGTCGTCATCGGCCGGGGCCCGGCGCAACAGCATGTCGAGCACCGGCTCGAGCGGCAACCATTCCTGGCGCGCTTCGCGCAGCTTGGCCAGACGTTCGGCCGCGCTCACTTGTTCCGGATCGGCAGACAGGGCACGGTCGAGAAGATCCAGGCCCGCATCCGGGTCGTCGAGATGGTCGAGGGCGAGGATGCCCGCCTGGGCCAGCAGTCGCCCTTTCTCCATCGGGTTCTTGGTCTTCTCCGCGCCTTCCAGCGCGAACTTGGCCGCGCGCTCGAACTCGCCCTTGTGGCGGCACAGCACGGCCAGCGCCGACAGGGCCACGGCATTGTCGGGGTCACTGTCGAGCGCCCGCAAGTACAGCGCCTCGGCGGCAGCCGGATCCTCGGCCGCAAAACCCTGCGCCACCACCAGCGCACTCTCCACGTCCTTCAGCTTGTCGAGCAGTAGGCTGGCTCGCTCCATGCGCAGCCCGCGCGCCAGCTCGGCGTCGGCCTTGCGTTGCGCGCGCATCTCGAGCAGGTCGCACAGCAGTGTCCACCGTTCGGTCTTGCGATACAGTTCCTCCAGCTTGGCCAGGGCCTCGCCGTTGGCCGGATCGCGGGCGGTCAACGCCTCCAGCATCTCGATGAGCGGCTTCCACTGCTCGGTCGAGCGGTAAAGCTCTTCCAGCTTGCTGAAGCTGGCCCCGTCGGTGGGGTTGCGCGCCAGTGCCTTGCGCAGCAGGTCCGTCAGGGCCTTGGTCTGCTCGGTCTTGCGATACACCTCCTCCAGCTTGGCCAGCGCCGCCGGATCGGCCGGATTGCGCGCCAGCTCCTTTTCCAGCAGCGACGTCAGGAGCGCCCACTGTTCGGTCTTGCGCAGCAGCTCTTCGAGCTTGGCAAAGGCTGAGTTGTTGCTGGGATCGCGCGCCAGCATCTTTTCGTAGAGCGCGCGCAGTGGCTCCCAGCGCTCGGCCTGGCGGTACAGGTTCTCCAACTCGGCCAGCGCCTCGGGGTTCTGTGGATCCCGGTTGAGCACCTTCTGGAAGGCGGCAATGGCCTCGTCGACCCGGGCGGTGTCCCGGGCGCACACGCGCGCCACGCCCAGCGCGATCTGGGTCGAATCCGCGGCGTCAGCCCCCTCGTGTTCGAGCTGGGCGACCTCCCTGGCAAAGTCATCCCACTGGCCGGTTTTTTCAGCCAGGCGCTTGGCGTCCGCGAGCAGATCGGCATCGCGTGCTTGCAAGCGCAGCGCCGTCATCATCACGGGATAGGCACGATCAGTGGCGCCCATATCGTGTTCCAGCAACAGAGCCACCTCGCGCAGAGCCGTCGCCTGGGCAGCCGGCTCGTGGATGACCTCGGCGCGGCTGATCATGATGCTGACCATCCGCTCCCAGTCCTTGCGTTCGCCCAGATGGGCCAGGGCTCGCTCCAGCCCATCATGCGCCTCTCGATCCCCGGGATCGGCCACGAAAAGCTCCAGCCAGGCTTCTGCCTCGTCGTCACTCGGCTTGCGGCCGGGCTGGGCACAGATCTCGGCCAGGACCGCGAGCGTCTCCTCCAGTGTGGCGTCTAGCGAAACCGGGACCAAGCCCAACTCGGCGCGCACCAGACGCTCGCCGCTTTCCGAGAGCGGCGGTGTCAGCAGGAAGTGCGGCACCCGCGTCTCGGTCGCGCCCAGCACCCGCTGGCAGAGGAGGTTCAGGTCTGGATCGTCAGGCCGATAGCCCACGAAGACGAATGACCACTTGTGATACAGGCTGGCGAGGAAGGCGGCGGCGCCGGTGGCACCGATCTTCACCGGGATTTCGGCCGGCGCCAGGCAGAGCGAGGCGGGCACGTCGGTGCGACCGAAAATCTGCAGGAGAAAGCGGCCGTGGCCGCGTTCCAGCGCGCTGGCGTTGGCGGCAAACGCGGTCCGGCTCACTACCTCGGCGTCGTCGGCCAGCGCGGTGGCCCAGAGGGAATCGAACGTGGTCGCGATCAGGCCGCGCCAGGGCGCATGGGCCACCGTCTTGATGACATCGGGCACCTGCACGCCTCTGCCGCAGGCGTCCGCCAACACATTGCCCAGAGTTCTCTCGGTAAGAAGCTCGCGCACCAGCGCCAGGGCCGAGGTCATGCGGCCTTTGTCCAGAAGATCGGCGAGCGCGGCGTTGTCCTCCGCGGCTTCCACTCGTTCGAGGAGGCGCTGGCCAAGCGCGGCCCAGCCGGGCAGGTCGGCCAGCTCGGAACAGCCGGCGCCAGCCACCAGGATGGCCTGTCGATTCCTCAGGCGCTCCACCAGCGCGTCAGGCAATGCGTGCATGAGATCTCCCTATGTTTTCCGCTCGGGCGTCCGGTGCCGAACAAAATCTACATCCGGGGTCACGCCACGTCGAAGGTGCTGCGATTTCTAGCACAAAATCGGTGTGACATCCCGCTGGCGGCGTCACGGCCTGCGAGGCACGCTGTACTGGCCCATCGCATGACGAGAAAACCGGGCCCAGAGGGGACGACACGCGGCGCACGGGCGCGGTATTCTATGGATCATGAGAGCCTCGATGCTCGCGTGCGCTCTGCTTGTTGCTTCGTCTTGCGGCGGCTCCCAGAGCCACGCTTCCCTCGACGGTGCGGTCGAGCCGCCGGCGCCGTCCGCGGATTCGGGCCACGACAACTTCACCGCAGCGCCGGACAGGGATGGTGGCGTGCGGGCTGTTGCCGATGCGCCGGGCGGCCCGGCGGACACGGCCAAGGTGGCCACCGCCAGCCGCTTCCCCGACACCACCGCGACCATCGCCGTCCTTTCCGACCAGCTTCCCAACATGACGGCGCAGCAGCAGCAGTTTGCGGCCGCCCATTACGTGGGCAGTCAGAAGCTGGTGCTGGGGACCACCCGCGCCTTGCGCGCGCTCAATCCCAACTTCGTGGTGCTGCACTACCACCTGGCCATGTGGCAGTCGGCGCCCTCGGTCAGCTTCATCACCGACGGGCTGCACTGGTCGAACGACTACCCGGACGTGACCACGCACGAAAGCTGGTTCTGGCATAACGCCAGCGGCGGCCGCGTGGCCAGTAGCTCCGACGGCAAGCTGCTGATGAACGTCTCGGATTCCGGCTTTGCCGCGTATTGGGCCGATTCCATCGCGCAGCAGACCGCGGCCGGCGAATACGACGGCGTGTTCCTGGATTCGGCCTCGCCCGCTCTGCTGCAGGGCGAGTGCTCGCGCGACGACAGCCGACTGGCCGGCACCGCGGCCCGCGATCAGGTCTTCAGCGAGTTGGGTGGCCAGACCTGGATCGCAGCCTGGGACACCTGGATTGCGGGCCTGGACAGCTCGCTGGCAGCCAAGGGTATTCCCCTGATCCCCAACACCAGCGCGTTCACCACAACCTGGGACAACAGCGACTACACGCGCACGGCTGGCATCTTCTCCGAGGGCTTCGCTGATCCGGGCTTCTCTGCCGCCGACTGGAAGGCGTCGACCAACCAGCTCATGGCCATCGCCGGTGCCGGCAAGATCGTCATCGAGCAGAACTACCTGACCAGCACCAGCGACATGCAGCGGCGGCTGTACTACCTGGCCAACTACCTGCTGGTGAAAGGAACCCGCACCTACCTGTTCTACTTCGCCGCCGGCACACTGGAATGGTACCCCGAGTGGGAGATCGATCTGGGCGCGCCTGTGGCCGCGCCAAGCAACGTGGACGCGCTGGCTTGGCAAGGCGTCTACCGTCGCGACTTTGCCAAGGGCAGCGTGCTGGTCAACCCGACAACGTCGGCCGTATCGGTCACGCTGGCCGCACCCATGCAGCGGATCGACCCGCAAGGCGGCGGCGCGGTGCCTGCCGACGGCACGCCGACAGGCACCGTGGCATCCACGCCGGTGCCGTCGCTTTCACTGGCGCCCGGCTCGGGCGCGATCCTGCTCAAGTAGCCTTTTCGTGCCGAGTTCAACCGCACCACTACCACGGAGGACAGCATGCGTTCAGTAGTCACGGCCCAAGCACGAGCCAGTTGCCTCGCTCTCTTCGCGGCGACGTTTTGCCTGGTGGGCCTGGCAGCCGGGTGCGACAGCGGCACGGGCAGCGCGGGCAACACGACGGCGACCGGAACAGCCACTCCCACGGCCACCGCGACCGCCACATCGACCACGGGCGATACGGCCAGCGTTTCCGGCACAGCCACGGCCACGGTCACCACCACCGCGACGGTGACGATGCCTGTGACTACCACCGGCACAGCTACCGGAACCGGCGCGCCCCGCGACGCAGGTGTGGACGCGCCTGCTGGAGGTTCAGGCGGCAACCAGGACGCCGCGGCGGCAGGCACCGGCGGCATCGCCGGCAACACTGGAGGCACCGGCGGCACCGCCGGGAACACCGGGGGCACCGGCGGCACACCGGTCGACGGCGGGCCGACGCCGACGGGGACCGACGCGGCAAGCGTTGATCCGTGCGCCGGCCAGACCTGCTCCGGTCACGGAAAGTGCTCGACCGCGAACGGCAACGCCGCATGCGTGTGCGACTCTAGCTATCATTCGAGCGCTCTCGTGTGCGTTTCCGACGCCGGGCTGTTTGGCCTGGCCATCCCGACCGACCATCCGCGTTTGGTCTTCAATACGAAAAACTTGGCTACCGCGAAGACCTGGTACGCCGGCCATCCCCTCAGCCCCAAGGATCCGACCGCGTTTGCCATGAAGGGTCTGCTCGCGAACGACTCCGCATCGTGCGCTACCGCGGTGGCGTCCGCCAAGGCGGACAGCGCGGCGATGTCGGTCTCGGGCACAGCGTGCGACAACTGCCGCTGGAACGGTGAGCAGGACCTTCTGGTTTACGACTGGTGCTACAACATGATGACTGCAACCGATCGAACAGGTTTCGAGGCAAGCTTCGACAGCTGGATCGAGCATTGGCGCACGCAATCCTGGGGTGGGGTGCCCATGCACGAGAACAACTACTATTGGGGATACCTACGAAACGAATTCGAGTGGGGCGTCCTCAGCAGTGAGCGAAAACCGAGTCTGGCAACGGCTGAGCTCGATGACGTGTTCAATGTTCGCCTGAAGAACGACTTCTATCCTGCGGCTGGCGTCGTCGGTGGAGTGGGACAGGAAGGCGCGCAATACGGTCCGTACGTCATGGGCTATGCCTCGGTTCCCTTGCTGACTGCCGACCAGATGGGCCGTGCGGTCTTCGAGGAGAGCCCTTACTACCTCGGCGCAGTCTACGCCTATATCTTCGAAACCACACCCAACGGCGGAATTTTCTCCTGGAATGACGATGACGGCTACGCCCCGGGCACGCCATCGCCGTTCATCGCCGACTACATGGTCGTTGCCGCCAATCATTGGAATGCCGCTGCGGTGGGAGGCTATGCACGACAGTGGCTGGCCAGCTTCAGCGTCGAACCCAGCGCGCACTTCAAAGCAGTGGACGACGGAGTGGCGAAGCCGATAGCTTTCAGCGGGCTGCCGCTCGACTATTTCGCTGCCGGTCCGCGCTACCTGTTTGGGAGAAGCAGCTGGTCAGCGACGCCGTCGACCGCGTACATGTTGCTCCTGGGCGACGAGGACGGCGTTGGCCACAATCACGTCGACTACGGAAGCTTCCAGATCTGGCGTGGCGGTCAGTGGTTGTCTCGCGAGAGTGTGGGATACGGCTATTCGGATTTGAACGTGGTTGGGCTCGGCGGCAACGGTTCAAGCGACGTCCGGCTTGCCGTCGCCCACAACACGGTGGCTGCCGGCACGGCGCTTCCGACGGAGAAAGGTTCACCGAATATCACGCGACTCGAAAGTCAGCCGGGCTACAGTTTTGCAAGCGTCGACCTCAGCCCGGCCTTTGCCAGCGGTCAAGTTCAGCGCGATATCGTATTCGTTCGCTCGCTCGAGACGATGGTCATCTTCGATCGCGGCGCCACCGTCTTCCTCGCCCACTGCGAGACCGTGCCGACGACCAACGGAAAGACCGCCACTTGCACCAATGGAAATCAAGCGTTGGTGGTGAACGCGCTCCTCGGAACGCCGTCGTTCGCGGTCCTCACCGAAGGGAGCCAATCTGGACAGCAACGGATCGAGATCACCACCTCGGGTGGCACGATGTTGACCGTGCTTCAGGCGAAGGACGCCTCGGCCTCTGCGCTGACGCCCACCGTGGTCGACAACGGAACCTCGTACACCGTCACGCTTGCTCCCTCGACCTCCCTTCAATTCGTCAAAGGAGCCACCTCAACAGGGGGCTCGATCACGATAGGCGGCATCACGAGCAACTTCCGCAGCAACGTCCAGCCGATGAGCATCACTGCGTCGGGGCCAGCGTGGAATTGAGGCACTAGACGCCTACTCCAGCCGCTTGGGGATCGCTTGGCCTCCGTTTCCATCCCATCGCATGGTGGACTCTCGCCGCGCCGGCCAGGGGAAGTGTCGATCCGGTTGTAGCCACGGCCCTGGGTGGCGTCATTCCACGCGTACCGCGTAGTTTCGCACCTCGGTCTTTCCCGATCCAGCGGCCACCTCGTTGCCGAGCTCCAGACAGGCAACGTAGACGTTGCTGTCCAGCAGACGGTTTTGCAGCAAGTAGTCGATAATCGCGCCGATGTCGAGAGGGCCATGCAGGATGGGTTTGTCGGCCAGCAGGGAAATGATGGTCCAGGTGTTGGAATTGGCGCCCGAGGCATCGCCGTGGTTGTTGGCAAAAAAGATGCGGAATTGATTGCCGCCAATGGTCGCCGTGGCAACCAGACTTCCCGCCGGGCCCAGTCGGTTCTCGGCCAGCCAGATCATCACCTCGTGGGCTATCCCCCGCTTTTCCACCACCGGGGAGGTGACGGTCCAGAACTCGAATGCCAGGTCGTAGGAGCCGGACGCGTGCATCGACACGTCGAAGTCCACCACGACTTTCTTTGAACCCACACGAAAGGGGAATCCCGAATCGGGGGCGACCTCGCCGACCCAAGGGCTGTTGCCGACCTGGATCTCGGGATAGCTCGCCACATCGGTCCCTCCTCCAAACCACTTCCAAACCCAGCCGAAGATGGGTTTGCCATTCACTTCCTTCACGAAGACTTTCTGGCGGTGTGGCCCTGTGTTGGCCTTTGCATTCCAGCCGTTGTTGAAAATGCGATAGCGGCCGCCGACCGTCGTCGACGCAAAGTTCGTCTCGGATTCAAACACCGTGGTGCCTTCGATGCCGGAGAGATCGAAGTCTGCCCGCCGCGAGCTAGCGCAGCCAGAACCCAAGGGCAACGATGGAAAGACCAGAAACATGAAGAGGAATAGGCGTCGCATCTGTGTCTCCTCCGAGAAGTATGTGCGGCAGCGTCTCGCGCGTCTCAGGAAAAGCTATGAGTCGCATGCCCGCCTTGACGGGTCAGCCTTCGCGGGTCCTTGCGCAACTACTTGTACACCGCGACGAACAGGTTCGCGATGGCAGCCTTGGTGCTCCGCCGCTCAATCGCGTTTCGGCCCAGATGGCCACGTCGCCGCCGAAGGTGATGTCCGCGTCGTAGCTCTCGATGAGCTGCGGCGCCGGGGTTGTGCCATCGGCCAGAGCCGCGGCCCATGTGCTGTCGTTGCCGACCGCGGGATTGGGATCGATTTCGGTCCACACGGCCAGGCCGTTCCCCTTGCCGTCGATGGCCACGCGCGGCTGTCGATATCTGGCCTCACCGTTGGTCTTGCCCGCCTTCACGATCACAGGGGTCTTGGCCGTGGTTCCATTGAGGAACACGGCGTAGACCCATTCGGGATCACTGCTGGACATACTTGAACTGATGGTCTGGTCCCAGACCACCCAGCCCTGGCCCGCTCGGTTCACCGCCAATCGGACGTCACCGTAGTCGGCGTTGGATAGGCCTGCCGCCAGGAGCACGGGCGGATTCGACCAGGTCACGCCATTGGAAGAATAGCTGGCCCATACGCCCAGAATGGACGGGCTCTGGGTCTGGTCATTCTGCGCCCAGACCGCGACGTAGTGACCGCAAGGCTAGCGCTCGGTTGGCGTAGCGGCTAGAGTCAACGGCAGTATGTCCCAGCCTCCGGACCCCACGCCCCCAGCGCCCGCGCGCAAGATGACCGACGAGGAGCGACGCGGCCGACTCTACGAGGAACAGGTCTTTCCGCTCATCGGCCGAAGACTCGTCGAACTCTTGGTCGAGGACGTGCCCGTAAAGCCGCACTCCCAGGTACTTCAGATCCGCTGCGGCCTGGGCGGGACGACCACCGACCTTCTGCGCCGGCTGGATCACGCCAGCCGGATCATCGACCTGGAAAGCGCGCAGGGCTTGCTCGACCGGGCCCGCGCCAACGTGGCAGCCGAGCAGATCGGCCGCCGGGTGTTCTTCCGCCTGCAGAGCCTGTCCACGCGCCTGCCCTTCGGCAACCACGCCTTTGATCTGGTGCTGGCCAACGTGGGCCTGGCCGATCTGGCCCGGCCTGACGAGTTTCTCGCCGACCTGGCCCGGGTGGCCCGGCCCGAGGCCGAGGTGCGCGTGGCCTCCCCGCTGCGCGGGACGTGGGTCGAACTGCTCGACGTGTACCGGGACGTGCTGGTGCGCCTGGGGCGCGAGGACGCACTGGCCAGCCTGCGCGGATACGCCGCCTCCTTTCCCGAGGCGGATGCGGTCATCCACCAGATGGAACAGGCGGGCCTCAAGCCGGTCACCGTGCGGCGCGACCACTGGGATCTGGTCTTTCGTAGCGCGCGCGAGTTCTTCTATGCGCCGGTGGTCGAATTCGGGCCGCTCGCGCGCTGGAAGCAGATCGCGGGCAGAGGGCCAGAGGTGCAGGACACCTTCCTGGCGGTCAAGCAGGCCATCGACACCTACTTTTCCAGCCGTCCGTTCAGCGTGAGCATTGAGGCCGGGCTGTTCATCGGCAAAAAACCAGCCGAATCCAGCGACCAACCACCATCGGAGCCCGCTCCGCAAGATCCTGGTTAGAAAAACCTCTCGGACAGGAGCCGTCCGACGCCCAGCAGTGCCGCGGCGAGGCCGGCTGCGGCCAGCAACGCGCCGGCAAGATCGATGGGCCGGCGTCGCTCGGTGGCCAGCACCACGCCGTACGCCGTGGACACAAGGCCAATCGGGATCAAGACGAACGCGAACAGCATGGCCCTGGAATCTTGAGGTAAAGTCTGCCAATGGCAAAGCCTGAACAGTTCGCGCTGATCTTGGCTGGCGGTGGCGGCACGCGCCTGTGGCCAGCCAGTCGGCGCAGCCGGCCCAAACAGTTGCTCAGCCTGGGCGCCAGTGAATCGCTGCTGGCGGCCACCTTTCGCCGGCTGAGCGCCATCGTCGGTCCGGAGCGCACCTTGATCGTGACCGCGGCGGATCAGGTCCAGGCCATCCGCGAGGCCCTGCCAGGCCTGCCAGCCGACAATTTGGTGGTCGAGCCAGCGCCACGCAACACAGCCCCAGCGGTGGGGTTGGCGGCTGCGCACGTCGCGCGCCGTGCGGGGCAGGACGCGCTGCTGGCCGTGGTGCCGTCGGACGCGTTCATCAGCAACGAGCCGCAGTATGCGGCGGTGTTGCGGATCGCGCTGGCGCAGGCGGGCCAGGCCATCGTCACTATCGGCATCAGGCCCCTGCGTCCGGAAACCGGCTACGGCTACCTGCAAACCGGGGCGAAGGTCGCAGGGAGCGCCGAGGTTCGCCAGGTGGCGCGCTTCGTGGAGAAGCCCGACCTGGAAACCGCGCGCGCCTATCTGGCCTCGGGTGAGTACCTGTGGAACTCCGGTATGTTCTTCTTTTCCGCCGGGCGCCTGCTGGCCGAAGCCCGCCAACACCTGCCCGAATTGTCAGCCCTGCTCGACGAGATCGCCACCTCGCCCGATCCGATCGCGCTGGCCCAGGAGTGCTACCCGCGCGTGCCCGCCATCTCCATCGACTACGGCATCATGGAGAAGGCGCATGGCATTCGCGTGGTGCCCGGTGATTTCGGCTGGAGCGACGTGGGCAGTTGGGCCGCCTTGAGCGAGATACGGCCCTCTGACGTCGACGGAAACGTCATCTCGGGCGACGCCATCGTGAAAGCCAGCAAGGGCAGCGTGGTGATAGCCGAGCCGGGCGCCCCGCTGCTGGGCGTGGTGGGTGTCGAGGGGATCGTGGTGGTGGCCACCCGCGACGCCGTGCTGGTGGTGCCCAAACATCGGGCGCAGGAAGTACGGAGCGTGGTAGACGAGCTTTCCGCGCAAGGTAGAAAGCAGTTCCTCTAGCAAACCAACCAGCGGCAGAAACAAAGATGAATCCAAGAGTTTTTCGCGAGTACGATATCCGCGGCGTCGCGGACCAGGATTTCCCCGATTCCTTTGTGAGTGATCTGGCCGACGCCGTCGCGGAGCATCTGCGCGAGGTAGGCGCCCGTCACCTGACGCTGGGCCGCGATTGTCGGCTCTCCTCCCCGCGCATCCACGCGGTCATGAAGGCACGCCTGGTGGATGCGGGCCTCCGCGTGTCTGATGCGGGCATGCTACACACGCCGGGGCTGTATTTCTCAGTCTTCCACTGCAAGGCCGACGGCGGCGTGATGATCACGGCCAGCCACAACCCCGAACAGGACAACGGCTTCAAGATCGTGCGCGGGCCCAGCACCATCTTCGGCGCCGAGATCCAGGTCCTGCTCCAGCGCATCCGGCGCCACCACGCCGGCACCCGGCCCGGACCTGTGCCGGGCGGCAAGGCGACCGACGTCGATGTCCTCACACCCTACATCGCCCACGTGGCCGACGGCATGCGCCTGGGCCCGCGACGATTCAAGATCGTGGTCGACGGCGGCAACGGCACGGGCGGGTTGACCTGCGTGTCGGTCCTGCGCCGGATGGGCCTCGATGTCGAGCCGCTGTACTGCGACCCCGACGGCCACTTCCCCAACCATCATCCCGATCCCACGGTGCCGGCCAACCTGGTTGACCTCATCGACCACGTGCAGAAAGGCGGCGCCGAGCTGGGCGTCGCGCTCGATGGCGACGCGGATCGCCTGGGCGTCGTCGATCCAGCAGGCCGTATCGTGTGGGGCGACCAGCTCATGATGCTGTTTGCGCGCGATATCCTGCGCGAGCGGCCGGGCGCCACCTTTGTGAGTGAAGTCAAGTGCAGCCAAGCCATGTACGACGAGATCGCCCGGCTCGGGGGCCGCGCCATCATGTGGAAGGTCGGCCACTCGCTCATCAAAACCAAGATGCGCGAAGAGAAAGCCGTGCTGGCCGGCGAGATGTCAGGCCACATGTTCTTCGCCGATCGCTACTACGGCTTCGACGA